>Ga0169931_10003954_pt1 | contig 23284 bp, 15 predicted proteins | sample Kivu_15m_20L_FD_129675 | JGI IMG/M metagenome (GOLD analysis project Ga0169931, IMG submission 129675) | Freshwater microbial communities from Lake Kivu, Western Province, Rwanda to study Microbial Dark Matter (Phase II) - Kivu_15m_20L... | ecosystem: Environmental > Aquatic > Freshwater > Lake...
CATCCCCCGCAAATACCCGACTCCGAGAACCGTGGGTATACCAATGCCGTTGGGGAGAGGGTGGTTTGTGGACTGCGAATGCAGTCCACAAACCGGGTGAGGGGCGGACCTTCGGAGTCAGCGGCCACTCACCCGCCGTTCTCGATGCATCCGCATCGAGAACGGCGACCTCTCCCCAGCGGGGAGAGGTGGGGGCTGCTGGATCCTTCGCCAAGGCCTTTTTACCGCACCGCGAACCGTGTCCTGCACCCCCCAAGAGCGGCTCCGCCGGTCGGGGTTGCGGAGCCGCGCCGCGAAGTGGTAGCATTTCCCCCTCTGGGGGATCGCATGCATTGCGTGGTGACTGGCGCGGCCGGGTTCATTGGCTCGCACCTGTGCGAACGGCTGCTCGCCGACGGACACTCCGTCGCCGGGATCGATTGCTTCACGGATTACTATCCGCGAACGGTGAAGGACCGCAACCTCGCCACCTACCGCGGGCATCCGAAGTTCACGTTCCACGAACTCGATCTGTCCGGCGGCGTGCCCGCGCACGCGGTGGCGAACGCCGAGTGGGTCTTCCATCTCGCCGCGATGCCCGGCCTCACGCGAAGCTGGCTGGACTTCGACACGTACTCGCGCCACAACCTCACCGCCACGCACCGCCTGCTCGATTCCCTGAAGGGCTCCCCCACGCTGAAAAAGCTGGTGTACGCGAGCACGTCGTCCGTTTACGGCAAGTGGGCCTCCGGGGATGAAACGCTCCCCACGCGGCCGAGTTCGCCGTACGGCATCACGAAGCTGGCGAGCGAGCAACTTTGCCGCGTGTACTTCGAAGAGTTCGGTCTGCCCGCCGTGGCGCTCCGCTACTTCAGCGTGTACGGCCCGCGGCAACGACCCGAGATGGGATACCACCTGTTCATCGACGCGATCCTCAAGGGCCAGCCGATCAAGCTCACCGGGGACGGCACCCAGCTTCGCGGCAACACCTTCGTGGCGGACTGCGTGGACGCGACCATCCGGGCGACCCAGGCCATGCCCGGCGAGACCTTCAACCTCGGCGGCGGCGAGTTGGTCACGGTGTTGGACGTGTTCAAGAAGCTGGAACGCATCATCGGCAAGCCCGCGATCATCGAGCGCCATCCGCCTCGCCCCGGCGACCAACTCGCCACGGGCGCCGACGTGACGAAATTGTGGCGACATTTGCAGTGGAAGCCGACGACAAGCATCGACGACGGATTGAAGATGCAAGTGGAGTGGCAAAAAAACCAAGCTTAGACGCGAGACGAAGTCCGCGGAGCCGAGCGCGGTCGAACGGGATGGACCCCATGCTCACCTACCTGAATCGCCACGTGATGCAGCCGCTGCTGGCGCGGAAGAGCCGCAGCCGTCACCTCGAGTACCTGCGCTTCCTCGAGAAGACTCAGTTCGACTCCCCCGGTGCGATCCGCGAACGGCAACTCGCCGCGCTCAAAGTCACGCTCAAGCATGCCTTCGACACCGTGCCCTACTACAAGGCCGCGTGGACGAAAGCCGACATCCATCCCGCGGACGTGCGGTCGCTCGACGACCTGAACGCGTTCCCGATTCTCACGAAGAGCGACATCCGCCGCCACGAGCGGGCTCTGATCTCGAACCTCTTCGACCCCGCGAAACTCCGGCTGAAGCGCACCTCGGGTTCGACCGGCGTGCCGCTCAACATTCGCATCGACGAACCCGCCGCCCAGTGGAAGGCGGCCTGCACGCTTCGATCGGATCAGTGGTCCGGGTATCGGCTGGGCCAACGGGTGGCGAAGGTGTGGGGCAACCCCGAGTATCGCCGCTTCGGTTGGAAAGGGCGGCTCCGCAACTTCCTCTGCGACCGCGCCCGCTACCTCGACACGCTGAACCTCACGGACGACCGCATCGCCGCGTTCGCGGGTCAACTCCGCCAGCATCGCCCCGGCCTGCTCTTCGGCCACGCCCATTCGCTGTACCTGCTCGCCTGCTCCCTCCGCAAAGCGAAGGTGACGGACATCCGCCCGAACGGCATCATCTCCACCGCGATGATCCTCCACGACTGGCAGCGCACCGTGATCGAAGCCGTGTTCGGCGTCCCGGTCACGAACCGATACGGATGCGAGGAAGTGAGCCTGATCGCCTGCGAGTGCGAGGAACACCGCGGGCTGCACGTGAACGCGGACTCGGTGCTGGTCGAACCGAGCGAGCACGGGCAGTCCGCGCTCGTCACCGATCTCTCGAACCGGGCGATGCCGTTGATCCGCTATCGCATCGGCGACGTGGCCGAGGGGTCCGCCCGCGTGTGCCGCTGCGGTCGCGGCTTGCCCATGCTCGAACGCGTCGAGGGCCGCGAGGCGGACTACGTGCTCACGCCCGGCGGCCGGCTCGTCAGCGGCATCTCGCTCACCGAGAACTTCGCGCTGCTGATCGACGGCGCGGCCCAGGTTCAAATCGTGCAGGAGGCCATCGACCGGCTTCTGATTCGCCTCGTGCCGGACGAACGCTTCACCGACACGAGCTACCGGCAGATCGACGAACTGGTCGAGGAGACGTTCGGCGGCACGGTCCGCCACGAAGTCGAACTCGTCGACGCGATTCCGCAGGAAGCGTCGGGCAAGTTCCGCTTCTGCATTTCGAAAGTGGCCCGCGAACGCCTCGAGGCCATGGCCGTATGACGCCCGTCGTCTCCGTCGTGATGGCGGCCAAGAACTACGGCCGGTTCCTCGCCGAGGCGGTCGAGTCCGTGCTCGCCCAGACCTTCGCCGACTGGGAACTTGTGATCGTGGACGACGGTTCCACGGACGACACGACCGCGGTCGCGGCCCGATTCGCCGACCCGCGCATCCGCTACGTGAAGTCGGACAAGCTGGGCCAGTCGCGGGCCAAGAACCTCGGCATCGATCTGGCCCGCGGCACGTTCGTCGCCTTCCTCGACGCCGACGACGCGTGGCTCCCCACGAAACTCGAGAAGCAACTCGCCGTGTTCGCTCCCGAGACCGGCGTCGTCTTCTGCCGTCGGTCTCTGATGGATGAAGCGAGCCGGCCGCTGCCCGTGAGGCCGCAGGCGGATTTCCCGCGGGGGCGGGTGCTGGCCCAGTTGTACTCGCAGAACTTCGTCTGCTTCTCGTCCGCCGTCGTTCGCCGCGAGGTGTTCGCCCGCGTCGGCCGGTTCGACCCGCAATGGGATCTCGCGATCGACTACGACCTCTGGCTGCGCGTCGCCCGCCACTACGGCTTCGACTTCGTGAACGAAGACCTGGTGAAGTATCGCACCGGGCACGGGAACCTCTCGAAGAAGCTCGCGGACCGCGTGGACGGCGTGCTCGCCATCATGCGCCGCCACGCGGACGGCATCCCGACCCGCGTTCGCGAAGAGGGGCACGCTTCGACCTACCGCACCATCGGCTACGTGATGCGCGACGCAGAGCCGGACACGTCGGTGAAGTGGTACTGGAAGGCGCTTCGCACGCCGCACAAGCGGCTGATCAGCGCGAAGGGATTGGCCGTGAGCCTGCTCGCGTGGGCCCGCGGCAAGCGTTCCCCGGGCGCCGCCGAGAACGCCACCGTGAATCGATGAGCCGCCTCCCCGGGTCCTACGGACAGTCAGATTGACAAAGACACCAGCAGTCTTGGCGAACCGGCGACGTGAGTCGCCGGGTTGGAAGTGCAACCCGGCGACTCACGTCGCCGGTTCGCCAAAACCACGCTGCCGCAGGTGACATGAGATTCCCGACGGTCAGTAAAACACCCTCGATGCTCGACTTCGCGACCACGGCGTTCGTCTCGATTCTGTTCCTGGTGGATCCGCCGGGCACGGTGCCGGCGTTCATCGCGCTCACGAGCCGCTACTCGCCGGCGAAGCGGAAGAAGACGGCGCTCGTCGCCAGCGTCGCCGCCACGGCGATCCTCATGGGCTTCGCCGCCGTGGGGAACGTGATCTTCCAGGTGCTGCGGCTCTCGTTGCCCGCGTTCCAGATCGCCGGCGGGCTCGTGCTCTTCCTCGTGGCGCTGGACATGATCCGCGCCCAACGCAGCACGCAGGAATCCGCCGACGAGATGAGCGAAGGCGAATCCGCGGCCGATGTCGCCATCGCGCCGCTGGCGATTCCCATGCTCGCAGGCCCGGCCGCGCTCAGCACCGTCACCGTGCTCATGGCCCAGGCGAACGACGCGGGCCAGGTGAGCCTCGTCTTCCTCGCGATCGCCCTCACCGGGCTCATCTCGTACGTCACGCTGCGGCTGGCGGAACCGATCCAGAAGCGGCTCGGGAAGACCGGCGTCCACGTGCTCGATCGCGTTCTCGGGCTTGTTCTCGCGGGCATCGCCGTGCAATTCGTGCTCAACGGGCTGAAGGCGGCCGAACTCCTGCCGAAACCCTGACTCTCAATTCGTAGGGTGGGTCGAAGTCCGCGTCAGCGGACGAGGCCCACCATCGGCGTCGCGAGTGGTTCGGTGGGCCTCGCGTGCGTCGCACGCTTCGACCCACCCTACGGGCTCCTGCCGATACCCTGACTCTCAATTCGTAGGGTGGGTCGAAGTCCACGCCAGCGGACGAGGCCCACCATCGGCGTCGCGAGTGGTTCGGTGGGCCTCGCGTGCGTCGCACGCTTCGACCCACCCTACGGGCTTGTACCTATACTTCAGTTCATCCCCTCTCCGCGGTCGAGGCCGAGCCGTCGCATGGAAACGCAGTCGATCGTGGTCCGCGGAGCGCGCGAGCACAACCTCCGGAACGTCAATCTCGAACTGCCTCGCAACGCGCTGATCTGCTTCACCGGCGTGAGCGGCTCGGGGAAGAGTTCGCTCGCCTTCGACACCATCTACGCGGAGGGGCAGCGCCGCTATGTCGAGAGCCTCTCCAGCTACGCGAGACAGTTCCTCGGCCAGCTTCCGAAGCCGGACGTGGACTACATCGGCGGCCTCTCGCCGGCCGTCTCCATTCAGCAGAAGACGGCCGGCCGCAATCCGCGAAGCACGGTCGGCACCATCACCGAGGTCTCGGATTATCTTCGCGTGCTCTACGCCCGGCTCGGTGAAGGCCACTGCCCGAAGTGCGGCAAGCCGATCACGGCTCAAACGCGCGAACAGATCATCGGCCGCATCCTCGCCCTGCCGGAGGGCACGCGGTTCCTCCTGCTCGCGCCGGTCGTTCGCGGGCAGAAGGGCGAGTTCAAGGACCTCTTCGCGGACATGATCAAGCGCGGCTACGTTCGCGCTCGCGTGGACGGCCAGATCGTGAAGCTGACGGACGATCTAAAACTGGACAAGCGCATCAAGCACACCATTGAAGTGGTGATCGATCGGCTCAAGGCGGACGCGAAGGTGCGACCCCGCGTGGCGGAGGCCGTCGAGCAGGCGCTCAACCTCGCCGACGGAAACGTCATCGTTTCGGTGGAAGGCGAACCGCCGAGCGGGGGACGTCCGTCCTCCGTGTCCGAGATCGACGAAGACACGGCAGGCTCGCGCCCGCCTCTCGGGGATATCCTCCTCTCGGCGCACTACGCATGCACGAAGTGCGATCTCAGCTACGAGCCGCCGAGCCCGCAACTCTTCAGCTTCAACTCGCCGCACGGCATGTGCCTCGATTGCGACGGCCTCGGCTCCCAGTTCACCTTCGATCCCGATCTCCTGATTCCCGACCCGGCCCTCAGCCTCTGGGACGGCGCGATCCCGCTCGTCGGACCGATCAAAAGCATGGGCAAGTGGCGGAAGCACATCTTCGAAGGCACCGCGAAGACCCTCGAAATCGACCTGAAGAAGCCGTGGAAGAAGCTCCCGGAGGAGCACCGCGAACTGCTTCTGCAAGGCGCCGGCGATCGCCACATCGTGTGGGAGTGGAAGCAACGGAACGGCGTGGTGTGGAAGCACGGCGGCAAGTGGGACGGCATCGTGCCGCAGATGCTCTCGCAGTTCAAGAAGACGGCCGCCGGCCCGCGACGGATGCAACTCGAGAAGTACATGCGCGTGGTGAAGTGCCCGGCGTGCGCGGGGCAGCGGCTGAACCCGCAGGCCCGCGCGGTGAAGGTCGGCGGCAAGTCGCTGGTCGAACTCGGCCGCACGCCCATCGGCGAACTCGTGCCCTGGTTCGATTCCTATCGCGAAGCCCTTCCGACCGTCGCCCGCACCATCGCAGGCGAGTTGCTCAAGGAGATCCGTTCGCGGCTCGGCTTCCTTCTGAACGTGGGCCTGCACTACCTCACGCTGGACCGCGCGGCTCCGACTCTCTCCGGAGGCGAGGCTCAACGCATCCGCCTCGCCGGGCAGATCGGCAGCGGCCTCGTCGGCGTGTTGTACGTGCTCGACGAACCGAGCATCGGCCTACACCCGCGGGACAACTCGCGGCTCCTCGCCAGCCTCGAACGACTCCGCGACATGGGAAACACCGTGCTCGTGGTGGAACACGACGAAGAGACCATGCGGGCCGCGGATTACCTCGTCGATTTCGGGCCCGGGCCCGGCGTCCGCGGCGGGCACGTGGTCGCCGCCGGACCGCCGAGCGAGGTGCTGAACAATGCGGAGAGCCTCACGGCCCAGTACCTGAGCGGCACGAAGGAAGTGCCCATCCCGCAGAAGCGGCGACCGATCGCGAAGGACCGCCAGTTGAAAATCGTCGGCGCGAAGCAGAACAACCTCAAGAACGTGACCGTGGAAATCCCGCTCGGAGTGTTCGTCTGCGTCACGGGCGTCAGCGGATCGGGGAAGAGTTCGCTCGTGAACGACATCCTCCGCGAGGCGCTTTCGATCTCCGTGCTGAGCGGCGGGCGTCAGGCCGCCGTGTCGGAAGACGATGAGGAAGACGAAACTCCACACACGATTGGCGCTCACGACAAGATCGAGGGCGCCGAACACATCGACAAAGTGATCGACATCGATCAGGCCCCGATCGGCCGCACGCCGCGATCCAACCCCGCGACTTACATCAAACTGTGGGACGAAATTCGCTCGCTGTACTCGGACATGGCCGACGCCAAAGTGCGCGGCTACCAGCCCGGTCGCTTCAGCTTCAACAAGCCCGGCGGCCGCTGCGAAGCGTGCGAAGGCAACGGCTCCAACAAACTCGAAATGGACTTCCTCGCGGATGTTTGGGTCACGTGCCCCGTGTGCGAAGGCCGCCGCTTCAACCGTGAAACGCTTCAAGTGAAGTATCGCGGCAAGTCCATCCAAGATGTTCTCGAGATGGAAGTGGCCGAGGCGCTGGAACACTTCGAACACATTCCCAAAGTGCGGGCCATGGTGCAGACCCTGCACGACGTCGGACTCGACTACATCAAGCTCGGACAACCCTCGCCCACGCTCTCCGGCGGCGAAGCCCAACGCATCAAACTCGCCAAGGAACTCGTCCGCCGCAGCACCGGGAAGACGCTCTACATTCTGGACGAGCCCACGACCGGGCTCCACTTCGAGGACGTCCGCAAGCTGTTGGAAGTGCTGCACAACTTCGCCGAGCAAGGGAACACGGTGCTCGTCATCGAGCACAATCTGGACGTGATCAAGACGGCGGACTGGGTGATCGACCTCGGCCCGGAGGGCGGCTCCGGCGGCGGCGAGATCGTCGGCGCCGGCACCCCGGAGCAGATCGCGAAGGTGAAGCGCTCGTTCACCGGGGCCGCGCTTCTGCCCATCTTGAACCCGAAGCCCGCGGCGCCGATCGCGAAACGCGCAGCGCCCCAAGCGAAGTACGAATACCAGACGCATCTCGAGATCGACGGCGCCTCCCAGCACAACCTCAAGCACGTCTCGGCGCGGCTCCCGCGGGACAGCATGAACGTGTTCTGCGGGCCGAGCGGTTCCGGCAAATCGAGCCTCGCTCTGGACACGATCTACGCCGAGGGCCAACGCCGCTACGTGGAATCGCTTTCGAGCTACGCCCGGCAGTTCCTCGGGCAGGTGCAGAAGCCGAAGGTCGAGCACATCGCCGGCCTCTCCCCGGCGATCGCCATCGAGCAGAAGACGACCAGCAAGAGCCCGCGCAGCACGGTCGGCACCATCACCGAGATTTACGACTACCTCCGGATCCTCTTCGCGCGGCTGGGTCAGCGGCACTGCCCCACATGCGGCCAGGCCGTGGGCACGCAGACGTCCGACGAGATCGTGGACAAGGTGCTTTCGCTGCCCGAAGGCACGAAGCTGTACATCATGGCCCCGCTCGAGCGGAAGGGGCAGGAGAAGTACGAGACGCTGTGGGAAGAGATTCGCCGGGCCGGGTTCGTGCGGATGCGCGTGGACCGCAAGAGCTACGGCATCGACGAGCCGCCGAGCATCGACCACCGCCGCAAGCACAAGGTGGAAGTGGTGGTGGATCGGAACGTGGTGAAGCCCGGCACGCGAAGCCGGTTGGCCGAAGCCGTGGAACAGGCCCTGGACCTCGGCCGCGGCGTGATGCACATCGCCTACGTCGATGCGGACAAGGACGAAACGAAGTGGAAGGTCGAGGTCTATTCGCAGCACCTGGCGTGCGACAAATGCAACCTCAGCTTCGAGCCGTTGAACCCGCATCACTACTCGTTCAATTCGCCGCTGGGCTGGTGTCCCACGTGCGAGGGGCTCGGCGTGCAGAACGGGGCCAACGCGAATCTGCTGCTCGGTGACACCGCGTTGTCACTCCGCGACGGGGCGGTGGCCGGCTGGCCGAGCCTTGTGGCGGGCTCGCCCTGGCTGCCGTTCGCGGAGGCGATCGCGGCCCACGCCGGGTTCGACCTCGACACGCCGTTCGAGAAACTGGACCCGAGCCACGTCCGTGCCATCCTGCACGGCACGGGAGAAGCCTGGTTGTCGCTGCCGAGCGGCGGGCGTCAGCCCTCCGTGCCCGGAACGGAAAAGCGATCCGCCAAGGCCTCGGGCGCTTCACACGCCCCGCTCAGGACGTTTCAGTACAAGGGGCTGTTCCCCGCGGTGGATGAAGCGTCCCGCGTGTCGTTCGTCTATCGGCAGCGGTTGGAACATCTCGTGGACGAGGTGCCGTGTTCGGCGTGCGCCGGGTCGCGGCTGCGATCCGATTCCGCCGCCACCCGCTTCGCGAAACTGACCCTCGGCGAACTCGGCGCGAAGCCCCTCGCGGACGTTCTCGCCCTGTTCAAGAAGCTCGACCTGAGCAAGCAGGAGCGTCAGGTCGCGGGGGAAGTGATTCGCGAGATCGTGAACCGCACGCAATTCCTCGTCGACGTCGGCCTCGATTACCTCTCGTTGTCCCGCTCCGGGCCCACCCTCTCGGGCGGCGAAGCGCAGCGCATCCGCCTCGCCTCGCAGATCGGCAGCGGCCTCACCGGCGTGCTCTACGTGCTGGACGAACCCACTATCGGGCTTCACCCGCGCGACAACGAACGGCTTCTCCAGGCGCTCAAGAACCTCCGCGATCTCGGCAACACGCTCGTGCTCGTGGAACACGACCGCGAGGTGATCGCCGCCGCCGATTATCTCCTGGACTTCGGCCCCGGCGCCGGCGACCAGGGCGGCGAGATCACGGCCGCGGGCACGCCCAAGCAGATCGTGAAGTCCAAGGACTCGCTCACGGGCCAGTACCTGAGCGGCAAGCTGGCGATCCCCGTGCCCACGAATCGGCGAACGGCGAGCCGGTCGCGACAGCGACCGGAGTCGATGGGGAGTCTGGTGGCGAAGAAGAAGACTCAGGTCGCTGACATGACCGGCTCGCCCAAGTCGCTCGCCATCCTCGGAGCCCGGCAGCACAACCTTCGCAACGTCGACGTCGAACTTCCGCTGGGCTGTTTCATCGCGGTCACCGGCGTCAGCGGGTCCGGCAAGTCGTCGCTGGTGAACGAGGTGCTGTACAACACCCTCGCGCGCAAGCTGCACCGTGCCCGCACCGCCGGCGCCGCCCACGACGAGATCCGCGGCCTCGAGCACATCGACAAGATCATCAACGTCGATCAGGACCCGATCGGCAACTCGCCGTCCAGCAACCCCGCCACGTACACCGGCGTCTTCGACTTGATCCGCGAACTGTTCGCCCGGCTGCCCGAGTCCAAGATTCGCGGATACCATCCGCGGCGATTCAGCTTCAACCAGAAGGGCGGCCGCTGCGAAGCCTGCGAGGGCATGGGCCAGAAGAAGATCGAAATGCACTTCCTCCCGGATGTGTGGGTCGAGTGCGACACGTGCCGCGGGTCGCGCTTCAACCCCGAGACCCTCGCCGTGAAGTACCACGAGAAGAGCATCGCGGACGTGCTGACCATGCGCGTGAGCGAGGCGCTGGAACTGTTCGGAAACGTCACGAAGATCCGCACCATTCTGCAGACGCTGGACGACGTCGGCCTCGGGTACATGTCGCTCGGGCAAAGCGCGCCGACCATGTCCGGCGGCGAAGCCCAGCGCGTGAAGCTCGCCGCGGAACTCGCCCGACCCAGCACCGGCAAGACGCTTTACCTCCTGGACGAACCCACGACCGGCCTCCACTTCGACGACATCCGCAAGCTGCTGGACGTGCTTCATCGCCTCGTCGATCTCGGCAACACGGTCATCGTCGTCGAACACAATCTGGACGTGATCAAGACGGCGGATCACATGGTGGACCTCGGGCCCGAAGCCGGCATCCGCGGCGGGCAGATCGTGGCGAAGGGCACGCCGGAGGAGGTCGTGGCACAGTTCGACGCCGGCGCCCCGACGCAGACCGGCCGCATCCTCAAGGGCGTGCTCGAAGCCGGGCCCCATGCCGAACGCGAGATATTCGACCCGAAAAAGGCCCTCCGCAAGAAGGACGGCGATCTCGACATCGCGGACGTCGGCAAGGATCAACTGCTGCCGTGGGAGGCGGACGGACCGAGGTGGCATGCGAAGGAGCGCATCACCGCCACCGGCAAGCCGATCCGGTGGGACGGCGCGGCCCTGCTCTGGGTGAACGACGAGATCCACAAGCTCGGCACGTTCTCCGAAACGGACTGGAGCACGCGCAGCGTCGTCGAGATCGCGGCGGCGAAGAAGAGCGACGGCTGGTTTCTCCACGCGATGACCGGCCACGAAGCCTACATGAAGCTCGTGTTCCGCCTGCCCGGGCGGCCGTTCAAGCAGGACGCGTTGAAGAGCGAACTCGGAATGAAGCCGCTCTCGGACACGCCGGGCCTCGAAGGATTCTCGCGCGACTCGGACCGCGTCGAGGTGTCGAACTACCCCGCGGGCCAGCAGGTCGTGATCGTGGTGAACCGCAAGGACGAGATCGACACGCCTCCGTTCCGGGCGTTCCTGAAGCGCGCGATCGACGTCTTCCTCGGCGGGCTGGAGAAGAAGGCGGAGGGCGGGATCGAAGCGAACATGCCGTGGAAGAAGGACGGCGAGAAGTGGCACCTCTCGGAGAAGGGCTTTCCGCTCGGCCGCAAGCTGCGCTGGGATCGCAGCGTGCTGCCGCGCCTGCTCGCCGTGCTCAAGGAAGTGGACGACACGCTCGATTACAAGTGGGACGTTCGCGACGCGATCACGATCCGCCCCGCGGGGTCGAGCCGCTTCTGGTGCCGGATCAAGACGAAGGAATCGGACGCGCTCGAGGCATGGTTCATCGGCGCCCGCGGGCAGATGAACCTCGCCTCGGTGGAGGGCATCGGCCGCGACCCCGCATTGGAAGGCGACCGCGCCGACGGCAGCGAGGTGCTGAAGCTGCGCTTCCTCGCGATGGACCAGCTTCAACCCGCGAAGCTGAAGGACGTGCTGAAGCTGCACCTGAAGGCGTTCGTGGCGAAGCACGGGGCGTGATTCGCATGGCTGGCTCCGCGGCGTGTGCCCGTCTCTTATAATGGTCCGTTCACCAGGGTCGACTCCCGCGAAAGGGCATCATGCGCGTTCTGATCACGGGCGGATACGGTTTCATCGGGGCGTGGATCGCCAAGAGCCTTCTCGCCTCCGGCGATCACGTCTTCTCCTACGACCTGAAAGAGGACCCGCGGCGGCTGCGGCTCATTCTCCCCGAGGATCAGGTGAAGCGGGTCGCGTTCATCCCCGGCGACGTCACGGACCTCAAGACGCTCTCCGCCGCGATCAAGGATCACGGCATCACGCACGTCATTCACCTCGCCGGGTTGCAGGTTCCCACGTGCCGCGCGAACCCGATGCTCGGCGCCACGGTGAACGTGCTCGGCACGCTGGCCGTGTTCGAGGCCGCGAAGGCCGCCGGCTCGCAGGTGCAACGCATCGCCTACGCTTCGTCCGCCGCCGTATTCTCCGGGCCGGACAAGTACCCGCAGGACGCCTACAACTGGCCCCTCGCGGACGACGTGCTCCTCACGCCGAGCACGCACTACGGCGTGTTCAAGTGCTGCAACGAAGGGAACGCCCGCATCTACTTCCAGGATCACGGCATCTCCAGCGTGGGCCTGCGGCCGTGGACGGTGTATGGCGTCGGCCGCGACCTCGGCATGACGAGCGAGCCGACCAAGGCGATCAAAGCCGTGCTTCTCGGCCGCCCCTACGCGATCAACTTCGGTGGCTGGTCCGACTTCCAATACGTGGACGACGTGGCGAAGGCGTTCATCCTCGCGGCGGCGCGTCCGTTCAGCGGCGCGAAGAGCTTCAACCTCCGCGGCGACGTCATCTCCATGCAGCAGTATCACGACACGCTCTGCAAGGTGTTGCCCGAGGCGAAATCCCTCGTGACGCTGGGCACGACACAGATCGCGATCGCCTACGACCTCTCGGACGACGGCATCCAGAAGGATCTCGGGCCGATGCCGAAGACGACGCTGGAGGCGGGCATCCGCGAGACGGTGGCGATCTTCCGCGAACAGATGAAGGCCGGCACGTTCGACGCCTCGGATCTCGACGCGCCGAAGCCGCCGCCCGTCACCGTCGTGGACGAAGTCTGATCGCGATCACAGTTCGGTGGACGGCAGGAAGAGGCGGCGGTACTCGAGTTGCGCGAAGCGGTCGGTCATGCCCGCGAGGTAGTCGCCGACCACGCGTTCGAGACTCGGCAGCGGCAGGCGGTTCGCCGTGCGCCAATCCGGCGGCGGCGGCCCCGCGATCGTGTCCGCCCCGACCCATCTCCGGAGATGCTTCTCCGGCAAAAGTTGCGGGCTCCGGACGTACTCCTCGAACAGCGCCTGCAGGATGCGTTTGCCGTTCGCCGTCATCCGCAGCACGCGGTGATGGCAGTACACGCGGGCCCGGAGGAAGCGCTCCAGCCCGGCCTTCATCCGCCGCACCTCCGGCGAGAAGCCGACCAGAATCTCCGACGACGATCGCACGTCGCCCACGGTGCGGATGCGGAAGCCATCCAACCGGCGAGCCGTTTCCTCGAGCAGATCCGTGACTTGCCACGCGAGCAACTCGCGAACGATCGCGGTTCGCAGCGAGTTCCCGGCGAGGCCCGGCGTGTGAACCGCGACCCGTTCCGCGGCCCGCTCCCAGAACTCCACCTGCCGCAATTCCTCGAGCGTGATGAAGCCGAGGCCGAGCGCGTCGTCGGTGTCGTGAGTGTCGTACGCGATGCTGTCCACCACGTCCACGACTTGCGCTTCGAGCAGCGGCCGCCCGCCGTTCGCGAACTCGGCCGCCTCCGGAGACTCGGTTCGCCCGCTGTGCTGGACAAACGCCTCGCGCACCTCGAAGGACAGATTCAGGCCGGGGAACTCGGGGTATCGTTCCTCGAGTTCGTCCACGCGGCGGAGGCCGAAGAGATTGTGATCGAAGCCGCCGTGCTCCTTGAGGCATTCATGAAGCGCGGCTTCACCCGCGTGGCCGAACGGCGGGTGGCCGATGTCGTGGGCCAGCGCGATCGCCTCGGTGAGGTCTTCGTTCAGGCGGAGGCGGCGGGCCACGGTGCGGGCGAGTTGTGTCACTTCCAGCGTGTGCGTGAGCCGCGTGCGGTGGTGATCGTTGATCGTGGCGACGAGCACTTGCGTCTTGCCGGTCATGCGGCGGAACGCGGTGCAGTGAACGATCCGCTCGCGATCGCGCTGGAAGAGCGAACGAAAGGCGTGTTCGGGCTCGGGGTGCCGCCGCCCGCGGCTGGCCCGCGCCGGCATGGCGAACCCCGCCAGCCACGATTCCTCGTGTCGGCTCCAGTCGTCGATCGAAACAGGTTCGCTCACGTGGAAATGTTATCGAAATCGTCACTCGTCGAAGGTGCGGCGGAGCGTGTCGAACGCGGCCGCGGGTTCCACGGGCCGGGAGAGCGTGGCCCAGTCCGCTTCGCCGCCCGCGATCGAGCGCTCCCCGGTGGCGAGCCCGCGGAATCGCGTTCGTGTCGCACCCGCGTTCGCTCCGCGCACGGCCACGGTCAAAGTCGGCGTTTCACCGAAGGAGTAGCCCACGGCCGCGGCTCGCGTCTTCGAGAGCGGCGCGAGCGCGTCCTTGCCGAGGAACGCCATCAGCGGCTTCTCGTGCCACTTGTCGCCGCTCGCCGCGGCCCACACCGCTGAGTCCTTCGGCGCCCGAGCTTCGATCGTGTCCCGAAGATCCGTCGCGAGTTTGGACTCGGCCCCGATGTCCCGTTCGCCCAGCCCGAAGACCCAGACCTCGTCCGCGGCATGGAAGGCGTGCATCGCGAAGTTGCCGAAGCTCACCGTGAAGCGGTTGGGCCCGAGGTTCGGCGCGGGCACGGCTTTCAACGCGTCGAGGAACGCCTTTTCGTCCGCCAACTTCCCGCGCAGCACGACGGCCACGGCGAGTTGCAGCGTTTCGTCGCGGTCCGGGATGAACACGCCGCCGACCACGTGATCGATCTGTTGGAGGGTGATGCCGGCCTTCGCGAGCGATCCGAGCGCCGACCCGGGAACGCGATTCCTGGTGAACAGCGTGACGGGGTCCTGGCCGGTCTTCTCGGCATGAACGAGGGCCGGCCCCGGCTGGATCGCGAAGACGACATTCGCCCGCGGCGGCAGGTACGCGAGCCCGCGGAGTTCGAGCGGCGCCGTCACGCGATCCGTCGCCGCGGGCGGCGGCGCCGTCGTGATCTGCGGCTCGCGCTCGGAACGAACCTTCCACACGGCGACCGCCACCGCCACGGCCATGATCGCGAGCGCAACGAGAACCGCCCGTTTCACGCGACGCTTCACCATCGAGCCGAGATCGTACTCGACTCGTGTCGAAGCTTCCTCCGGATCCGCGGCGCGAAGAAACTCGCCGCATCGCGGGCACGAGCGCGGCGTGACCTCCGCCTCGAAGCGATGATTGCAGAAGGGGCACGAGGCGGTCATCCGGGCACCATGTCGAAGGCGTGCTGCGTGCGGTGATACGGACCGTCGAAATCGATGGTGGACTTGAACCGCTCGTGTCGGCCGTCCCCGGCGTGCGGCCGCACCCGCTTCAGGAGTTCGTTCAGTTCGCCCGCCTCCAGCGGCCGGTATCCGCTCGCCATCTTCAGCGCCTGCTCGAGGATCGGCATCGAATCGATCCCCGTGACCACGGACGCCACGTCCTGCATGAGCGAGAAGCGGAGGCACTCCTCGGGCGTGGCGATCCCCGCGGCGAGGATCTTGGCGAATCCCTGTTTCCCGCCGCCGAACGACTTCATCCCGATGCACCCGGCGCCGATCTTCTTCGCTTCCGGGATCACCTGCGCCGCGAAGCTGCGGTAGAAGTGATCGCACACGTTGATCGGCATCTGCACCGTCTGCCACGTGTGCACCGGCATCATCTTGAGATGAATGTGCGGCGACTTGTGCCCCGTGAAGCCGACGAACCGCACCTTGCCTTCCTCCTGGCACTTCAGCAGTTCCGCGAGGCCGCCCTGCTCGATCACCCACTCCGGATCGTTGTCCCAGTTCACCTCGTGCATCTGCATCAGGTCGATGACGTCCGTTTGCAGGCGGCGCAGGCTGTCTTCGATCTGGCTCCGCACGTTCTTCGCGTCGCGGGCGCAGACTTTCGTCATGAGGAAGCACTTCTTCCGCCACTTGCCGCCGTCCGCGGCGAGGGCCTGGCCCATGATCTCCTCGCTGCCGCCCCAGTGGTAGTCCCAGCAGTTGTCGAGGAAGTTGAGGCCTTCATCGAGAGCGCGGTGCATGATGCGGATGGCTTCGGCCTTGTCCGCGACGTCGCCGATGTGCCAGCCGCCGAGGGCGAGAATCGAGACGTTCTCGCCGGTGTTCCCGAGGGGCCGCGTTTGAATGCTCATGGTGTCGTACTCCGGGCCGATCCGATCTTCGATTAGCGTATGCGTTCAAAACTCGGTCGGCGCCGTGCGGGGCGGGAAGCCACGGAATCCACGGCCGACCCAGAGGGTCCACGTCGCCAGCGGCACGCCGCGTTCTTCATGCGTCACGCGGTAGGGCCCCTCGACCCGCTCGAAGACCGTCTCGAAATTCGGAATCGGATCGCCGACATAGATGAACGTGCGACCGCGAAACGACTCCGGGTCGCTCGTGGGGTTCGGGCGCCACAGGTCGTACTGGCTGCTGCGATCGGCGAGGGCCGGGCCGAAGCTGTACGCCTCGGGCCGCCCCGAACAATGGAACGCGAGTTCGCCGGGGATCGTCCACGTCATCCCCGCGATCGCGGCGTCCGGGTTCTTCGCGCGGAGCCGATCCACCTCGGCGGCGAGCGTGCGCCAGCCGGCGAGGCGGGCCGTCGCGTCCAGCTTGCGGATCGGAGCGGGGTTCGCCTCGCTCGGCGCCGGCAGGATCGCCGCAAGGATCGGACGGACGAAGTGCGGGAAGCGCAGCCCGAACGAGGCGAACGCACCGAGCCCGACGGCGACGATCAAGCCGATCCGCACGCTGCGTCGGCGACCGTGTTCGCGGAGCCACGCCGCGGCGAGCACGGCGCCGCCGAGGTACGCCGCCGCGGGCCAGTTCACCTGGCCCGGCGTCCGCAGGCTCGCGATCAGGAACACGCACCACACCGGCACGGCGCTCCACCACATGAGCGACAACGCGGTGTCACTCGGCCTTCGCGCGGCGCCGGCGACGAAGGCCACGAACCAGAAGCCGAGCAAGACTCCGAACTGCCCGCCGAGAAACGTCAGCGAGGCGAGCGGGTTCATCGGCTCGTTCGCGCCCGATTGGCCGAGCACGTGGCGGAACGAAATCCAATCGTGATTCGCGTTCCAGATGAGGATCGGCACGCCGCCCAGCGCCGAAACGAGCGGATAGCGGCAGAAGCCCGGGCGGCCTCGCAGCGGGAACGCCGCGAAGAGCGGCAGCAGGATCATCGGATACTTCGCGAGGATGCCCAGCGCCGTACACGCGCCGGCGAGCGACCATCGCCCGCGGTTCAAGAAGACGAGCGACCCGCACCAGCAGGCGAGAAACGGCGCGTCGATGGTCATGATGGTGGAGGCGGCCGCGACTCCGGGCAGCGTGGCGGCGGCGAGCGCCGCTCCGAGCGCGAGTCTGCGATCCTTCAGCACGTCCGCCACGAGAACATACAGGCCCGCGAGAAGGGCCGTGCCGCAGAGCGCGGCCGGGAGACGCACCGCGAAGGTGGTGTCGCCGAAGAGTTCGCAACTGGCCCGGATCAGCCACGCGACGAGCGGCCCCTTCGAGTAATAGCTCCAGTCGAGGTTCCGCGACCAGTGCCAGTAGTGGGCTTCGTCCGGAGCCAGATCGTGCGGGCAGGCGAAGGCCAGGTAGAGGAGATTGAGGGCGGTGATGGCCGCGAGCGCGGCGACGACCGCGACGTGGGAACGCGACCTCGTTACCGGCGACACGACGACATCGCATCGCGCGGCCCGCACCTCGCGCATCTCGGCCACGGCTTCCATCGCGATCGACGTTCTAGGCCGCCGCGGCCGCTGGAGTCAATGCGGATCGGTCGCAGGGGTGCGCCGATCCGACAGAAGCCCCGGCTGGAAGCCGGCGCTCCTTCCGAGGGTGACTGACTTCGAAGGAAGTTGCCCCCGACAGGAGGCCCCGGCTGGAAGCCGGGGCCACCCAAGAGCGGCTCCGCCGCCAAAAACGATCGTTGCCCCCGACAGGAGGCCCCGGCTAGAAGCCGGGGCCACACGCCGGCTAGAAGCCGGGGCCACCCAAGAGCGGCTCCGCCGCCAAAATCGATCGACACACCCCGGTCGCAGGAGCGAGTGCCGCCGGCCCCACTCCACGTTCACTTCACGAGAACTTCGACCGGGATCAGGTGGTTGATGGCATAGCTGCGGCGGTCCGGATCGCGTTTCTCGGGTTGGGTCTGGCCGCGGTCGTCGGTGCAGCGCACGAGCAGCTTCGCAGGGCCGGCGGTCTTCGGCGTCCACTCGTGCTTCCACAGGACCCACGTCATCGGCTTCGGCTCGGTGTCCGGCTTCACCACCGTCCACGTCTTGCCGTCGTCCACGCTCAGTTCCACTTTCGCGACTTTGCCTTCGCCGGCCCATGCGGCGCCAAACACGGACACAGGCCTGCCCGCGGGCAGAACTTCGCCGGGCCCCGGCCGTGCGATCGCGGCCTTGGGCTGCATCTCGGTCACGGGAATCGTTTCCGGATCGGGGCCGGTCGGCCGCGTGTAGAAGGAGTAGTCCATCGTCTGGAAGTAGCCTTGGAAGGGGCGGTCGGTCACGACGATGCGGTTGAGCCACTTCACGGAAGCCATGCCGAACCAGCCGCCGATGACGGCGCGGAGCGGGGCGCCGTGGGCGGGCGTGAGCGGCCCGCCGTTCATTCCCCACGCGATCAGCGCTTCGTCTTTCTTCGCCTTCGCGATCGGCACGCTGCGGCTGTAAGGGATCGGCCCGGGCGTGGCGGGGTCGGCGGCGATGGCGCCGCGATCCGCACCGGCGAGCACGACGTCCACCGCTCCGGCCTTCGGCTTCGCGCGGTCGAGAATGGCGCCGAGCGGCAGGCCGGTCCAGTTCGCGTTGCCGACGGCGCCGTGGGCCCACTGCAACCCGCGAACGGCCGGCGCGAGGAATACCCGGCCGTTCCCGGCGCACTCCATCGTCAGCGGCCGCGTTCCTTCACCGAGCTTCTTCACGTCGTCCAGCGTGAGTTCGAGCCGGTTCGCGACGTGCCCTTCCACCACGAGTTTGAAATCCTTCGCGTCGAGCTTCGGCACGGGAAAGTGGCTCCGAACGTAGAAGCGTTCCGTGGGAACGACCCAGTCCGCGAGCGAGGCGAAGGGCATCTCGAGGTTTTCGGGCGCGGCCTGGCGCACGATCAGGCCGGTGAACTCAGCCGCGGCCGCGGGCCGCATCGCGAAGGGGAGAACGGCGACGGCCTTGAGCGCGTCGCGGCGGGAGAGGTTGGCCATGTGGTTATTCCAGTTCGGACCATTCGAGCGTGCGACCCGCGACGTACACCTCGCTGGCGCGGAAGTCGTAGACTTCCGCGCGCTCGGTGGGGCCGAGGCCGAGGGAATCGAGCGTGACGTAGAACAGGCCGTTCAGGTGCGAGATGCGGCCGTCCGCGATCTTCACCTTCGCGAGGTTCGGCCGCATCTGGAGGCGGTACTCCTCGACGCCGCCAATTCGCAGGTTCAGCCGCACGCGTTTCGGTTCCGAGCCCAAATCGCGAATCGCTTCCCGAACGACGAGCCGAAACTCGACGACGATGTCTTTCTCGGAGGGCTGCTTCAGGCGAACCGCTCGAATGCGGCCGCCGGAGAAGCGGTAGCGGCGAAGAAACGCGGCAAGATCCTGCGGCACGATCGGGGTCATGCCGATGTTTTATGGAGCCGCGGGCGTAGAACACCTCACGCGAACTCGTTCCCGGGACCCTGCCGGTTTGCCTTATGGGCCATCGCCACCTTCGGGCCTGCCTCGACGACCTGGACCGGGCGGGGCAGCTCGTCCGCATCGAGACCGAAGTCGATCCGCATCTCGAGGCGGCCGAGATCCAGCGGCGCGTGTACGCGGCCGGCGGCCCCGCCCTGCTGTTCACCCGCGTGAAGGGCACGCCCTTCCCCATGGCGTCCAACCTGTTCGGCACGCTCGACCGCGCACGATACCTGTTCCGCGATTCGCTCGAAGCCGTGCGCCTGCTGGTCGAGTTGAAGGCCGATCCGGGCCGCGCGATGAAGCGGCCGTGGCGGTATCGGAGCCTCCCGTTTCTGTTGTGGCGGATGCGGCCGAAGTTCACGCGTCGCGCGCCGATCCTCGCGGGAACCACGACACTCTCGAACCTGCCCGCTCTCCAGTGCTGGCCTCAGGACGGCGGCCCGTTCATCACCCTGCCTCAGGTGTACACCGAACATCCGGACCGCCCCGGCTGGATGAAGTCCAACCTCGGCATGTACCGCGTGCAGATGTCCGGGAACGAGTACGAGCGCGACCGCGAAGTCGGGATGCACTATCAGATCCATCGCGGAATCGGGGTTCACCATGCGGCGGCGATCCGCCGCGGAGAGTCGTTGAAAGTCGCGGTGATCGTCGGCGGGCCGCCGGCCCTGGCGCTCTCCGCCGTCATGCCATTGCCGGAGGGGTTGCCCGAACTCGCATTCGCCGGCCTGCTCGGCGGTCGCCGCCTTGCGATGACCCAAACGGAGGGCATCGCGATCCCCGCCGAAGCGGACTTCGTGCTGATCGGGACCATCGACCCCACGCGAACCAAGCCCGAGGGCCCCTTCGGCGATCACCTCGGCTACTACTCCCTGACGCACCCGTTTCCCGTGATGCGGGTCGAGAAGGCGCTGCATCGGGCGGATGCGGTCTGGCCGTTCACCGTGGTCGGGCGGCCTCCCCAGGAAGACACGACCTTCGGCGAACTGATTCACGAACTGACCGGCCCGGCGATCCCTTCCGTGATTCCCGGCCTGCACGCGGTTCATGCCGTGGACGCGGCCGGCGTACACCCGCTGCTCCTCGCCATCGGCAGCGAACGCTACGTGCCGTACGCCGGCCGCCGCACGCCGATGGAACTCCTCACCACGGCGAACGCCATCCTCGGCCAGGGGCAGCTCTCGCTCGCCAAGTTCCTCTTCATCGGCGCGAAGGAAGACGACCCGAACCTCGACATCCACGACATCACCGCCTTCTTCCGCCACGTGCTCGAACGCGCGGACTGGCGAACCGATCTGCACTTCCACACCCGCACGACCATCGACACGCTCGATTACTCGGCGGGGATGGGGCTCAACGCGGGGTCGAAGGTGGTGGTCGCGGTCGCGGGGCCGAAGCGGCGGGACCTCGCGACGCGGTTGCCGGACGAAGTGAACTTGCCGCCGGGGTTCAGCGAGCCGCGTGTGGCTCTCCCCGGAGTCGTGGCGATCCGGGCGGACCGAACCGCGGACATCGCGACGCTCGCGGCGGCATGCGATCTCGAGGTCCCGCTGATCGCGGTCGTGGACGATTCCGAGTTCGCCGCACGCACGTTGAACAACTTCCTGTGGGTCGTCTTCACTCGTGCCGATCCGGCGAACGACATTCACGGCGTCGGTGCGTTCATGGATCGGAAGCACTGGGGCTGCACGGGGGCGCTGATCGTGGACGCGCGGCTGAAGCCGCACATGCCGCCGCCGCTCGAGCCGGACCCGGCCGTGAGCCGCCGCGTGGACGCGTTCTTCGCCCGCACCGGCCCGCTGGCCCGGTGGGGCTGAGTCACTTCTTCTTCAGGAACGGGATCGGCCTCAACTCGATCTTCTTCACGGATTGGAGATGGTCCAGCACCTTGGCGGAGCGTTCGGCGCCGACTTGGGCGTGAAAGTGCAGCGTGAAGCCGTGCGGGCCGCGGGCGTCGATGAGGTTCGGCTGCAGCGTGAGAAACGCCTTCACGGCGTCCACGAGGCCCATCATCGCGGCGCAGAAGATGTCGATGCGGGCGCCTTTCTCCAGAAGAAACTCGGCGATGTCGTGCCGGCCCATGTGTGCGGCGGCTCCGAGCGCCGTCTCCCAGTCGCCGCCGCCCCAGTCCATCGTGGCGTTCAGAAGGCCCGGCTCGCGTTCGAGCAGCTTCTTCACCATCGGCAGATCCATGTGCGCGAAGACGACCCAATCCTGCACGAGGAGCTTGTTGATCTGCGGCTTCTTCCACGACGGGTTGAAGCCGGGCGCGGGATAGTCCCGCTCGAAGGGGGCCTCGGTGCGAACCGCATGCGGCGGCGGCGCGATCTCCGGCGCGGCCTCCAGGTTGGACGAAGCGCCGAGCACGAACCCCGCGCTCATCGTGGTGAAGGATCGACGAGACATTTCCGCCATGGATGCTCCCCGAAACCCGGTTTCGCTTGGGAAACCGGGTTTCATCTCGCGTTGTGAGAAACCCAGTTTCGCTTGGGAAACCCGGTTTCGCTTGGGAAACCGGGTTTCATCTCGCGTTGTGAGAAACCCAGTTTCGCTTGGGAAACCCGGTTTCCAAAGCGAAACCGGGTTTCAAGGCTCACTCGCTTCCAACGATTCGCAAATCCGCGCGCTTGGCTTCGTACGTCTCGCTGAATGCGAGCACGTCCGGATCCGGGGCCCCACCCTCGGCGGCACACGCCTGCGAATAGATCGTCGGCCACCAGTTCTCGTGCTGCGTCAGCCCTTGTTCCTTCACCGTGGCCCAGTTGCTGAGCACTTTCGACCACGCGGCGTCGCCGTAGTCCAACGCTGCTTTCAGGCTCGGGAACTCGGGCACGTACCACTGGCGGCCGATCTGCGAGTGCAGCACTTCGTCCGCCCAGTCGAAGTCCTGGATGGTTGCCATCAGCGGCAGGCCGGAGTCCTGCGCCACTTCAAACTCGTACCGCTTGCCGGTCTTCGGCATCAGCCCCTGCTCGATGAAGTAGAGAACGCCGTGGCGTTCCATCGGCGTGCACTCGGTGTTCAGGCGGTAACTCCAGTTGAAGGTGATCTTCGCCTGCGTCCAGTCGACGCCGAGGGCGGTGAACCCGACTTCGCCCATCATGGCGTGGCGGGCTTCGTCCCAGAGTTGCCGGGACATGTCGCGGTACCAGCCCCAAGGTTTGCCGGGCGTCTGCGTGATGATCGAGGACATCATTTCGGGCACGTCGATTTCGCGGAGCCGCTTGTAGAGCATCATGAGGGCCTTTGCCCGGGCCGGCTTCGTTTCGTCGTAGAGGAACGCCTCGGCGTTCACGCCCTGGTTCCACGGATCGGTGAAGCGTTCGTCGCGTTGAGGGACGGGGTCGTAGACGTAGGGTTTGGTGGAGTATCGGCGCGGCAACGAGCCGGAAGCGTCAGCGACGGCAGGCTGGCGCAGCGTCGTCCCCGGTCCCATCGACTCCCGGATCGCATGGGTTCCGTCCACTCCCCGTGCTAGTTCCAGCAATTTGTCGAGAAGTCGGGACCAGTCCGTGTGTGCGGGTTGTTCGAAAGCCGGCGCCGCTGCACGGGACCAACGGAGCATGTCGTCGATTTCCAACTCGGCGAATCTCATTATTGACAGTCAGGTTAGCAAAGGCACCGTGGCAGTGGCAGCCTTGCGCCCCGCCAGCATCCGAGGAGGATCGATCGCTGCTTGGCCGTCAGTCTCAACGCCGGACCGATCGCGTCGTTGAG
>Ga0169931_10003955_pt1 | contig 23283 bp, 19 predicted proteins | sample Kivu_15m_20L_FD_129675 | JGI IMG/M metagenome (GOLD analysis project Ga0169931, IMG submission 129675) | Freshwater microbial communities from Lake Kivu, Western Province, Rwanda to study Microbial Dark Matter (Phase II) - Kivu_15m_20L... | ecosystem: Environmental > Aquatic > Freshwater > Lake...
ATCGTCGACTTCGAACTACGGCAGGCCAACCAGAAACAGAAGGCCGTTGAGGCGTTCCGAACGCTCAATCTGAGGGTCGTGGCCGCCGGCGATTCGTACAACGACACCACGATGCTCGCGGCGGCGCACGCCGGCTTCCTCTTTCACGCACCGGACAATGTGATCGCCGAGTTCCCCCAGTTCCCCGCCCTCGACACGTACGACGATTTGTTGGGGGCTCTCATGGCCGCCCTCGGCACCAACTGACCCCCACAAACCAAATTGCGACAATTTGTCGCATTTCTGTTGGGTGTGGTGTCGAAGGGGGGACTTGAACCCCCACGATCTTACGATCACTAGCCCCTCAAGCTAGCGCGTCTGCCTATTCCGCCACTTCGACGTGGGACACCAAGATACCGGTGCACGAGTCGATCACCGAACCAGCAGGAAGCCGAGACTCAGGATCGACACCACCCATACGAGTGCGATGACCAACGTGATGCGGTTCAGGTTGCGTTCGGCGGCCGCGGAGCCGATACCGGCACCACTTCCTCCGCCGAACATGTCGGAGAGTCCTCCGCCTTTACCGCTGTGCATCAGAATGCCAGCCACCATACCGATGGTCGAAATCACATTGACCACCACCATGAAGTACATCACCAGGTCACGCACGAGGGACGAGCCTAACGGCGTCAGTCGGGGAAATGGCAGGCCACGCGGTGCTCGGAGGCTGATTCCGCGGGCCGAGCCAGCAAAACCGGCTCTTCCGTCACGCAGCGAGCGTCAGCCTTCGGGCAGCGGGTTCGGAACCGGCAACCCGACGGCGGATTGACCGGGCTCGGAACATCTCCCGTCAGAACGATTCGTTGCCGCCCCGCCGCCCGTCGCGGGTCCGCCACCGGAACCGCCGACAACAAGGCTTTGGTGTACGGGTGGGCGGTGCGCTCGTAGACCGATGCCGGTTCGCCGATCTCCACGATCTTGCCGAGGTACATCACGGCAACCCGATCGGCGATGTGACGCACCACCGACAGATCGTGGGCGATGAACACGTACGACAGTCCCATCGACGTCTGCAGATCCTCCATCAGATTCAGGATCTGCGACTGGATGGATACGTCCAGCGCCGAGACCGGTTCGTCGGCGATGATCACCTCGGGCTGGAGAGCCAACGCGCGGGCGATGCCTGCACGCTGGCGTTGGCCCCCCGAGAACTCGTGGGGGAAACGGTTGTAGTGCTCCGGGTTCAACCCCACAAGACCCATCAGCTCGCGCACCCGCTCCTTCTCCCCCGCCCGGGACAGGGTCTTCTGGATACGAATGGGAGTTCCGATGCTCTGGCCGATGCTGTGTCGCGGATTGAGGCACGCGTAGGGATCCTGGAACACCACCTGGATGTCGCGTCGCAACGCCAACAACTCCTTGGAAGAGGCGGCGGTGACGTCGGTTCCGTTGAGGATCACCGATCCCGACGTCGGCTCGATGAGACGGGCCAGGAGGCGACCGAGGGTGGACTTGCCGCAACCGGACTCACCCACCACGGCCAGTGTCGTCCCTCGATCCAGGCTGAATGAGACACCGTCGACGGCCTGGACCATGTCGGTGGGGCGATTCAACAACTTCGACGATCCGGTCGGGAACCATTTGACCAGCGACCGGGCCTCGAGAACGACCTCACCGCTCATGGGCACCTCCGAGCAGATTCAGAAGGCGCTCGTCGGGAAGATGACACGCCGAGGAGCCCGACCCGACCCGACGTAGTTCCGGAACCTCGGTGGAGCAACGCCCGCCCAACGAGTCCGCGTACGCGCACCGAGGGTGGAACGGACAGCCCGACGGAAGATTGATCAGGGACGGGGGAATTCCCGGGATCGATTCCAGGCGCTCGTGACGAACGGAGTCGAGGCTCTTGACCGACTTCAGCAGTCCACGCGTGTACGGGTGGGTCGGCGTGACGAATGCGTCGGCCACCGCGGCCGACTCCACCACCCGACCCGCGTACATCACCATCACCCGCTCGGTGATCTCGGCAACCACGCCCAGGTCGTGGGTGATCAGGATCACCGCCGAACCGTGCTCCGCCTGCATCGCCGCGATCAGTTCGAGGATCTGCGCCTGCACGGTGACGTCGAGGGCGGTGGTCGGCTCATCGGCGATGAGGATCTTGGGGCTGTTGACCAAGGCGATGGCGATCACGATTCTCTGCCGCATGCCTCCGGAGAACTCGTGGGGATATTGATCGACGCGCCTGCCGGGCTCCGGGATACCCACCTTGTGGAGGGAGTTCAGAGCGATCTCGCGTAGTTCCTTCTTGGACGCTTCCGGGTGATGAACCGCGTACGCCTCACCGATCTGTCGACCCACGGTGTAGAAGGGGTTCAAAGCGGTGAGTGGATCCTGGAAGATCATCGCCACCTCGCGCCCGCGCACATGGCGTACTTCCTCGTCGCTCATGGCGAGGATGTCGCGACCCTCCAACAGCACCTGCCCACTGGTGCGCACGTCGGCACCGAAGTTCAGTCGCAGGAGAGAGTTGGCCGTGACGGACTTGCCCGAACCGCTCTCGCCGACGATGGCCACGGTCTCGCCCGGGGACACGTCGAAGGACACCCCCTTCACCGCATGGACGTCGCCGTCCGCGGTGCCGAAGGTGACGCGCAGGTCGCGCACGGACAACAGCGTCACTTCACCCTCACCCGGGGGTCGAGATAGCCGTACAGGATGTCCACGACAGTGTTGGCCACCACGATGAAGACGGCCGACACCATGGTGGTCGCCACCAGGATCGGCAGATCGGAGTTGATCACGGCGGCCAGGGTCAACTTGCCGAGACCCGGCAGATTGAAGATGCTCTCGGTCACGAGGGCCCCACCCAGCAGGAAGGCGAAGTCGAGACCGGCGATGGTCACGATGGGACCAAGGGCGGCCCGCAGGACGTATCTGACGATCAGTCGACGTCGGGGCAACCCCTTGGCAATTCCGAGCCGCACGAACTCCTCGTTCATCACCTCGAGTATCCCGTTCCGGGTCATGCGCACGTACGTCGCGGCCGAGATGATCGCCAGCACGAACCACGGCAGCAGCAGGGACATGAACCATTCGATGGGGTTCTCGGTGAGACCGGTGTAGCGCGGGAACGGGAGTATCCCCGTCCAGATCACGAAGACCATGATGAAGATCAGACCCAGAAAGAAAGTCGGAAGGCTCACACCGATCACGCTGAAAGCGGTGGCGACGCGGTCCTGCCATTTACCGCGTTTGAGCGCGGCAAGGGTGCCCAAACCGACACCAATGGACATCCACAGGACGAAGGCGCCCAACGCAATGGATGCGGTCACTGGAAGAGTGGACGCGATCAACGTCGTGACGCACTCGTGTCGGTCGTAGGAGTATCCGAGCGACGGAGCAGAACAGTGGATCGACGAGCCTTCCTCGCCGTACGTACGGCCGGCGAAGATGCCCTTCATGTACGCGCCGTACTGCTCGACCAGCGGCTTGTCGTAGCCGAGACGCTCGCGGTTGGACTCGATCACCTCGGGACGACAGTTCTTGCCGCAGGTGAGAGCCGCCGGGTCCGCCGGAAGCGCGGAGAAGATGACGAAAGTGAAGGCGCTGACGATCAGCAACAGAACGATCGCGAAGAAGGAACGACGAAGAACGAAAAAGATCATCTCATGACGCCCGCGACGCGCTGGTGGGTGGTCGCACCACGCGACCACCCACCTCGCGAGTCATCTCCCGATGTCAGCCGGCCAGGCCGAGGTCACCGAGGTTGTACCAACCGAACGGGAGCCACTGGTAGGCACCACGCACGTTCGAGCCCACGATGTTCTGCGCCTTGGACGCCGATCCGGGGATCGACCACACCTGATCGATCACGTACTGGTTCAGTTCCTTCCACAGCTTGGCTTGCGCCGCACGGTCGGTCTCCATCTTGGCTTCTTCCACCTTGGTCTGGAACTCGGCGAACGCCGGATCCTCCTCGTTGTTGTGGTAGTTGAACCCGCCCCCCTTTCCGAACAGTTCGGGCAATACGGTCGAGGCATTGGCCCAGTCCGCGGCCCATCCGGCGGACATCAGGTCACCCTGATCACCGTTGATGGTGGCGTAGTACTTGGATTGCTCGATCGGATTGTCGTTGATCTTGATGCCGGCGGCACCAAGCGTGTCGATCCAGATCGCCATGTACTTCTTCCAGGTGTCGGTGTCGGGATGGTCGAAGCGCAGGCCGTCCTCGGTGGCCTTGGCGTACACCTCGGGGCACTTCTCCTTCGCTTCGTTCATCTTGGCGATGGCGGCCTTCGTGTTCGGGGTGCCATCGCCTTTCGTCCCGTCGAGCAACTTCGCCGGTGCATAGTCGGTCGTCAACAACGGTGCGACAAAGCTCTGGGCGAACTCACCGGTGAAGGGTCCGCCCGCCGCGGTGCGCAGAGCCTCGCGGTCGAGGGCCAACCAGATCGCCTGACGCACCTCGAGGCACGAGACGGTCTTGATGTTGAGCATCGTGTAGATCACGAATCCGTCGAAACCGTCGGTGCGACGGTCCTTCAGCGACTCGTCGCCGAACACGATCTGGAGGTTCACGGGCAGGATGCCGCCGTACACGATGGCGTTCTTGTCATCACCCGAATCGGCGAGCATGCGCTCGTCGATGACGGTCTCATCGAGACCGAACTGCCAGACGATCTTGTCGACCTTGGGCGCACGCACCTCGTCGGACTCAGCGTTCCAGTTCTCGTTGCGCACGAGTACCAGCTCCTTACCCTCCTCGTAGGTCTCCACCTTGAAGGGACCGTTCGAGAACGGCTTGAGACCGTACTGATCGGCGGTGTCCTGGGCCTCGGGAACCGGGGCGAACGCCAACAAACTGACGGTGAAGTTGAAGTCGGCGACAGGGATCTTCAGATTGAAGGTGATCGTCTTGCCATCACAGCTGACGGCATCGTCGAAGAGAGCCTGCTCTTCCTCGGTGGCCAACCACGGCCCGGGATAGGCGGTCAGGTTGTCGTAGTCGCCCTCGGGAATGTCGAGGTAGCTGACGGCGTACTGCGGACCGTCGAACGCGGTGACTTCGGACCCGAAGGTGCGCGACACACCGTACGCGACGTCGGCGCAGGTCACTTCCGATCCGTCTTCCCACGTGATGCCGTCACGAAGGGTGAACGACCAGGTGGTGAGATCATCGGATGCGGTGCCGAGGTCGGTGGCCATGTCGGCCACCAGTGAGGTGCCGTCCTTGCCGGCCACCGGCTTGTACGAGGTCAGTGTTCGGGTGAACGTGGAACCCCAGGCGCCTAGTTCGGCTCCGGTGTACACGCGCTGCGGGTCCAGGGTGGACGCACCCTCCGCGCTCGTGAGCACGTACAAGGTGCCACCGTCCTTGACTCCGTCCAAGGTGGCCGACAGACCACCGGACTCCTCGCCGCTTTGTACTCCGTCACCGGAGGCGCCGCAGGCGCCCGCCACGAGACCCACCAGGGCCACGATGGCGAGAACTTTGCTTCGCATTTTCATCTTCCCTCCCCTGTCGCCGACGAGTGCCGGCCCTTGGTGACTTGCAAACTACAACAATGTCGCAGGTCCCGATCAGGAACCCTCGTCAGAGCTGTTGACGGTCGCTTCGGGGGTCGAAGGCATCGCGCAGACCGTCCCCGAGCAGGTTGAACGCCAGAACCAGGACCATCAGGGTCACCCCGGGGATGAAGAGGTAGGTCGGGGCGGCCCGGTAATAACGAACCGAGTCCCCGAGCATGATCCCCCACGACGCGGCCGGGGCCAGCAGGCCGACCCCGAGGAACGACAAGGTGGCCTCGAGGGCCACGTAGCTGGGCAGGCTCAACGACACGAAGACGATGATCTGGGGCCACAGGTTGGGAAGTAACTGCTTGAAGACCAGATGGCCGGTGCCGGCACCGAACGAACGAGCGGCCTCCACGAACTCGCGTTCCCGCAGCGACAGCACCTGGCCACGCACCAAGCGAGCCATGTACACCCATCCGAAGAAGGTGAGGACCGTGAGGATGTAGGTGATCCGGGCGGTGTTACCCGCCGGGATCCCCCAGGACTCCAGACGTTGGGTCATCGGATTGGCCAGAGCGATGATCAACAACAACGACGGGAACGCCAGCGTCACGTCGCCGAGGCGGCTGATCAGGGAGTCGACGAAACCCCTCCGTAGCCCCGCGACGATTCCAAGGGTGACTCCCACGGTGGTGGTCAAGATGGTTCCGATGGTGCCGACCAGCAGCGAGATCCGCGCCCCATACATGAGACGCCCGAGGATGTCGCGACCGGTCCCCGGCTCCACTCCAAACGGGTGATCCCACGAGATACCACCCATCGGGCCGGCCGGTAGACCGAAATCGTTGATGGCCTCGCGATCGAGGGCGTAGGGGTCGATGTTGAGCACCTTCACCAGAATCGGAGCGAGGGCCGCGACGAAAACGTAGAAGACGACGATCCAAAACGCGATGATCGCGCCGCGATTGCGACGGATGCGGGCCAACCCCATCTGGAACGGCGACAGACCCGCCACTACCTTGACACCCGACACGCCCTGCGTTGACTCCATCACCCCGGCCTCATCGGACATCGGTCACAGCATAGGTCCGTCCCACGTGGGCTCGAACACGAACCTCAAGCGCTCGGAAACTGCACGATGCGAGCGAACTCGTCGGCATCGAGACTCGCTCCGCCCACCAACGCGCCATCGATGTCGGGTTGCGCCATCAATTCGGCCACGTTTCCGGCCTTCACCGAACCGCCGTATTGGATGCGCACGGAATAGGCGGCGTCGGCTCCCCACGTCGTCGCCACACAGCCACGAATGTGGGCGCACACCTCTTGGGCGTCGGCCGCCGTCGCGGTCAGTCCGGTACCGATGGCCCAGATGGGTTCGTACGCCACCACCAGATCCAGGAACTGCGTGGCCTCGCGTCCCGCCAGCGAACCCAGGATCTGCGCCGCGACGACATCGAGCGTCGAACCCGACTCGCGTTGTTCGCGGGTCTCCCCCACGCACACGATGGGGTGCATATTGTGCTTCAGCACGGCAGACACCTTGGCCGCGACGAACTCGTCGGTCTCGCCGAAGATCTGACGACGCTCACTGTGCCCGACGATCACGTAGCGGACGTTCAGCTTGGACAGGAAAGCCGGCGACACCTCTCCGGTGAAAGCGCCCGCGTCGTCCGAATGGCAATTCTGGGCACCGAGGAAGAACGGGATCCGGTCGCTCTCGAGCGCCGTTTGCACCGTGCGGATGTCGGTGAAGGGGGGATGCACGGACACATCGACTCGCTCGACGTCGTCCTTGGTGACGAGGTAGCTCAACTTCTGAACCAACTGGATGGCGTCGTAGTGATTCAGGTTCATCTTCCAGTTGCCACTGATCAGTGGACGACGACTAGACGCGGGCATTGGGGGCCTCTCTCAACGCTTTCAGGCCCGGCAGATCACCGAGCTCCAACAACTCCAGCGACGCTCCGCCACCGGTGGACACGTGGTCGACCTCGTCGTCCAAACCGAACTGGGCCAGCGCCGCCGCCGAATCACCACCACCCACCACGGTGAACGCCTTCGTATCGGCCATCGCCTGCGCGACGGTGCGCGTGCCCTTGGCGAATCGCTCGTCCTCGAACATTCCCATGGGACCGTTCCAGAACACGGTACGCGCTTCCATGATGATGTCGCTGAACGCCGCCGCCGATCCGGGACCGATATCGAAACCCTTGGCACCGGGCGGCAGGCGTCGCCCGTACGTGGCATAGTTGCCGTCGGCATCGAGTCCGACGATGTCTTCGGGAAGGTGGATCTCCTTGCCCAGTGCGATGAGCCGTCGGCACGTGTCCACCTGATCGGGCTCGAACAAGGAATCTCCGATGGGACAACCCTGGGCCGCGAGGAACGTGAAGCACATCGCCCCACCGATCACGAGTGCATCCACGGTCTCGAGAAGTGCCTCCACGACACCCAACTTGTCGGAGATCTTGGATCCGCCCAAGACGGCGACGAACGGGTGTCGCGGGTTCTTGCGCAGGTTCGAGAGCACGTCGACCTCGCGCTCGAGGAGCCGTCCCATGGCCGAGGGAAGCGTGCGGGGAGGACCCACGATGGAGGCGTGCGCTCGGTGCGCGGCGCCGAAGGCGTCATCCACGTAGAGGTCGATCCCCTCGATCAGTCGCGCCACGAACGAGGGATCATTGCCCTCTTCGCCGGCGTCGAATCGCAAGTTCTCCAGAAGCTCCACGCCGGGGGCGAGGGTCGCCAGGAGTTCACGAACCGGAGCCATGGAGTACTTCTCCTCCGGCTTGCCCTTGGGGCGGCCCAGGTGGCTGGCGCACGCGATGCTGGCTCCCCGCTCGGTGAGCCACTGGATGGTGGGAAGCGCGGCCCGCACGCGGAACTCGTCGGTGATCCGACGGGATCCGTCCGGAGCCGTCTCCATCGGAACGTTGAAGTCCGTTCGGACGAGCACCTTCCTGCCCGCGACGTCACCCAGATCCTCGAGCGTGGGGATTCCGTCGATCATCGAATCAGCGACGCTTGGCGGGAACCTTGGACCCGGCGTACAGGGTGGTGTCGACGAGACGGTTGCTGTAACCCCACTCGTTGTCGTACCAGGCCAGAACTTTGACCATCTTGCCCATGCTCGCGGTGAGGCCCGCGTCGAAGATGCTGCTGTGCGGATCACCGACGATGTCGCTGGACACGATGGGGTCCTCGGTGTAGGCGAGAATTCCCTTCAACGGTCCGACGGCCGCCTTCTTGAAGGCCGCGTTGGTCTGCTCGACGCTGGCGACCTTCTTCAGGTTCGCGGTGAAGTCGACGATGGAGCCCGTCGGGATCGGAACGCGTAGCGACGTGCCGTCGAGCTTGCCCTTCGTGCTGGCCAGAACGAGGCTCGTGGCGCGCGCCGCGCCGGTGCTGGTGGGGACGATGTTGATGGCGGCACCACGCGCGCGACGCAGGTCCTTGTGCGGACCGTCCACCAGCATCTGGTCGCCGGTGTAGGCATGGACGGTCTGCATCAGGCCCTGCTCCACACCGAAGGCATCGTCGAGCACCTTCACCAACGGCACGAAGCAGTTGGTGGTGCAACTGGCGTTAGAGATCACCTTGTGCTTCTGGAAATCGAAGTCCTTGTGGTTCACGCCGTAGACGAAGGTCGCGTCCGCGTTGTCGCACGGCGCCGACACGATGACCAACGGCGCGCCACCCTCGAGGTGGTACGCCGCGGTGTCACGCTTGGTGAAGATGCCGGTGCTCTCGATCACGACATCCACCCCGAGATCCCCCCAGGGCAGGGCCTTGGGGTCGCGCTCGCTCAGGACACGGAGAACCTGTCCATCGACGCTGATGCCGTTCTTGACGGCCTTCACCGTTCCAGACATCTTGCCCATCACCGAGTCGTACTTCAGCAAATGCGCCATCGTGTCGAGAGAGCCCAGGTCGTTCACCGCCACGATCTCGATGTTCGCGCCACGCTCGCGAACCGCACGAAAGAAGTTTCGGCCAATACGTCCGAATCCGTTGATTCCGACGCGGACGGTCTTGGAGGGGCTCATGGTCATCCTTTCCTTGGTCACCACCGGCGGGCGAACACGGTCAAAACTAGTCGGCGCGGACGCTGCGAACCGTCTTTCCAAGCGTGGTCACGACGCCCTCGACATCGTGTTCGGGACTCAACGACCGATGTCCCGATGCCCCACCCGAACCGGCTGGCCCGAGGCCCGCATCCGCTCGGCGATCTCGTTGGCGATGGCCACGGAACGATGTCGCCCACCGGTGCACCCGACGGCGATCGTGAGATAGCTCTTGCCCTCGGCCGCGTACAACGGGACGATGGTCCCGAGCAGATCGACCAGCTTGGTCACGAATGTCTCGGCCTCGGGTTGTCCGAGAACGAAGTCTCGCACCGGTCCGTCGAGGCCCGACTGCGGACGAAGGTTGTCGTCCCAGTGCGGATTGGGAAGAAAACGCACGTCGAGAACGATGTCGGCGTCCAACGGAAGTCCGTGCTTGAACCCGAAGGACTCGACGGTGATCTGAAGGTGTTCGCGCGCGTCGTCGAACAGACCGAGCAACTTCGTCTTGAGTTGATTCGTGTTCAGTTCGGTCGTGTCGATCACCAGATCGCAATCACCCTTCATGGGCTCGAGAAGACGGCGTTCAATCTCGATCGCCTCCACGAGGCCGTCGACTTCGGTCGACAGGGGATGACGCCGACGGGATGCTTCGTAACGCTTCACCAACTCGCGCGTCGACGCATCCAGGTACACGACGCGCACCCGATGCCCCTCCGCGCGCATTCGAGCGACCTTGGGCATCAGTTCGAGATGTTGCCGGCCCGCGACCAGGGCGAGGCGCTCGATGCCCGAGCCGGGGGCACTCGCCAATTCGACGATCGTGTCGACCAAGGACGTCGGCAGGTTGTCGACCACGTACCAGTCGAGATCCTCCAATACAGCGGCGGTGGCCGACCGCCCCGCCCCGGAAAGCCCGGTGATCACGAGAATGTCGGCCATGAACAGAAACTAGCGAGCAACGGCGACGAGATGTCGTATGGGATCGAGATCGAAGTCGCCGCGCCCGTCGGGACGCAGACTCCGGATCAGCCAATCCGCACCAGACGCGCGCCACGTCTCGTCGTCCACCGGAGCATCATTCGGAGTCAACAGGACACTGGTCTCCGTACCTGGTCTCGTTCCCCCGGATTCCAACAACTCCTTCCGAGTCCGCCACCGCTCGTACGGAGCGAAACCACTCCAACCGTCGGCCAACCGAGACGCCAAGGGAATCGTGACCTTCGGTCCGTCTTCCCCGACCCAGATCCTGATGTCGACACCGTGACGACGGTTCTGATCGTCGACGACCTCCCGAAGTGTTTCGAGACGACGGCCGAACTCGGCCATGCGTTGGCCGCGCGTACGGTGATCGTCGAACAGTCGGTCGTCGTGCACGAAACCACCCGCGCCGACGCCCAGCACGAATCGACCACCTCCGAGGCGCGCCACCGTGGCGGCGCTACGGCCCAGGATCTGCGGATGTCGAAACGAGAGCGGCGACACCAGGACCCCCAGGTCCACGCCGAGGGCCGGTGACGAACCAACCATGGCCCCCAACAAGGTCCAGGTTTCCCACGCCGAATCCTCGGCCGAACCGACGAACGGAATCATGTGATCCCACAAGAAGACGCCATCGACGCCGATATCGACCGCCGTGCGGGTGGCCGACACGAAGCGTGCCGGCTCGACACCGTGCGTCTGGAACTGGACTCCGACCTTGGGCAACGGGTCGACCTCTCAGGTCTTGACCGTTCGCAGATACAACAGCCGTGGAATGGTCGACGCCGCCTCGTACTCGGCAGCCCGCGCCAGGAATCCGGCCGGCGGTGCGGGCTCGCTGATGCGATGCAGCAGCAGTCCGTTGGAGATCAGTGCGTTCAGATAACGACTGATCGGCCGATGGATGAACGGAATGAAAACGTCCTTCTCGACCTCCTCGATGGATTCCTCCTCCACGAGGTAGGGACCGATTCTCCAGTACTGCTCCGGCGGATCGAGAATCTGATCGTCGATCCAGCCACTCCCGGGCGTTTGGAGCAAGGGATGGTTGAGAAAGAAACAGAACCGACCACCGCGACGTAGCACCCGGGACACCTCGGCGATGGCCGCGTCGACCTCCCGGATGTGCTCGAAGACCAGACACGCGACCACCACGTCGAACGTCTCGTCGCCGAAAGGCAGGCCGTCGGCCCCGGCCCGGGCCACGTGGATCCCGCCCGCGCGATCCGACGCGATTCGGATCTGATTCCACGTCGGATCGATTCCGACGACCAAGTCGGCCCCGATTCGCTTGGCGAGACGCGCCACCTGTCCTTCGCCACAGCCGATGTCCAACACTCGCGTCGCACCGGCCATTTCCTCGGCGGCCAGCGGGAGGATCTGCTCCTCGTACTCCGCGTCGACTCCGTCGGTGAAACCGTCGATCCACCATGTTGCATTGGCTTCCCAAAGATCCTCGGGAGCAACGGGATCATCGGCCACGAGCCGAGGATAGGTGCTCGGTAACCTTCCCTCGTGAGCAGCGTTCGATTCTCGGTGTGGCCGACACCCCAACGCGACTGGTCAGAGGTGCGCGACCTGGCCGTCGAGGCCGACCGCGGTCAGTGGCACGGCATCTGGTACGCGGATCATTTCATGCCCAACACCGAGGATGGCTCCACCGCCTCGGGGCCGCTGAACGAGTGTTGGTCCATGATCGCGGCCATCGCCGCGGTCACCGAGCGACTCCGAATCGGCTCGCTCGTCTCACCGACGACGTTTCGACATCCGGCGGTGCTCGCCAACACCGCGGCGTCGATCGATCAGATCTCCGCCGGACGACTGATCCTCGGAATCGGCGCCGGATGGCAGGAGAACGAGCACCGTGCGTACGGCGTCGACATGCTCGAGCCGGCCGTGCGTGTCGACCGGTTCGAAGAAGCCATCCGAATCATCTCCGGCCTGCTGTCGGCGGAGCGCACGACGATGCACGGCCGTCATTTCCGTGTCGACGACGCCCCGTGCGAACCCAAACCCGTCCAGAACCCACTTCCGATCCTTGTTGGAACGGGCGGTCCGCGCATGACCGCCATCACCGCGCGCCACGCCCACGAATGGAACACGTGGGGCACACCCGAAACCGCGTCCGAGCGAATCACGGTGTTGCATCGCGCGTGCGAAAAGATCGGTCGTGATCCCGGCACGATCCGTTGCTCGGTCCAGGCGATGTTCTTCATCGTCGATGATGCGACCAAGGCCGAACGACTGACCCGTAACGCGCCGGCCGATCGTGCAATGATCGGCAGCCTCGACCAGATCGGTGAGCGGATCGCGGGATACGTCGAAGCGGGATTCGACGAGGTGATCATTCCCGACTTCACGCTCGGCTCCACGCCGCCCGCCCGCCGGGAGATGTACCAGCGATTCGCCGAGGAAGTGCTGCCCCGCTTCTCGTGACCCGACTTCTCGGGGATCGTCACGTACCGGAATTGAATTTATCGTGAATCGCGCGGGCGACCGCCTCGGGCAACCAAGAGAGCGCCGTGAGGTCCTCGATCGTCGCGCGTTTGACGGCGTTGACCCCGCCGAATGCCTGTATCAGCCGCTTCTTGCGGGCCTCACCGAGACCGTCGATGCCGTCGAGGGCGCTGGCAACCATCCGTTTCGCCCGCACCTCTCGGTGGAACGTGTTGGCGAATCGGTGCGCCTCGTCCCGAATTCGTTGCAACATGAAAAGTGCTTCGCTTCCCCGAGGCACGTCGACCGGATCCGATCGTCCCGGCACGTACACCTCCTCGAATCTCTTGGCCAACGAGGCGATCGGGATCTCGGTTTCGAGACCGAGTGAACGCACCACCCGCTCGGCCACCGCCAACTGACCCTTCCCCCCGTCGACCAGGAGCAGCTGCGGTGGGTACGCGAATTTGCGAGGCCGGCGACGAGAGTCGGCAGAGTCGTCGACCAACGCTTCATCCCGCTCTTCCAGATACGCCTTCAAGCGACGGGTGAGCACCTCTTCCATCGCCGCGAAGTCGTCGTTGCCCGGCACCTCCTTCACCCGGAATCGCCGGTACTCGCGCTTCGCCGGAAGTCCGTCTTCGAGCACCACCATCGAACCGACGTAATCGGTTCCCTGCAGATGGGCCATGTCGTAACACTCGATGCGCAAAGGCGCCTCGGGCAGGCCCAGCAGATCTTGCAACTCGCTCAGAGCGCGACTGCGACTGTTGTGATCGCTCGATCTCCGCAGACGATGCCGGTGAAAATCCTCCTTGGCGTTGCGGTCGACCATCTCCAGTAGGTCCCGCTTGTCACCGCGGGCGGGCACGCGAATCTCGACGCGACTGCCACGTTCGGTCGACAACCATTCCTCGAGAGTTCCCACCGACGACGGAAGCACCGACGCCAAGACCATCTTCGGAACCCCCAAGGGTGGATCTTCTCCGTACAAACCTTCCACGATGCGGTCCATCAGATCCTCGCTCACGAGCTGCTCGACCTTGTCCATGATGAAGCCCTTGCGCCCCACCACTCTTCCCTTGCGAACGAAGAAAACCTGGACCGCGGCCTCCAATTCGTCCTGCGCCACGCCGATCACATCGATATCCTCGGAACGCTCACCCACGATCTGCTGTTTCTCGATCGCTTTGGAAACCGCCGACAATCGGTCTCGCAATCGAGCCGCGCGCTCGAATTCCAGAGATTTCGATGCCTCATCCATGTCCTGCTGCAGGTGCCGAACGATCTCGTCGGTGTCCCCGTCGAGGAACGCGCACAGTTCCTCGACCATCGCGGCGTAGCGCTCGGTGCTCACCTCACCGACGCACGGCCCACTGCATTTCTCGATGTGGTACAGAAGGCACGGTCGACCCAACCGCTGATGCTGCCCGAACTTTCCCGCACTGCACGTTCGGACCGGGAACGTGCGCAACAGCAGGTCCAGGGTCTCTCGAATCGCGTAGGCGTGCGGATACGGCCCGAAGTACCGAGCACCTTTCTTCTTCGTGCCTCTCATGACGACCGCGCGGGGCCACTCCTCGTCCGTGGTGACCGCCAGGAAGGGGTAGCTCTTGTCGTCGCGCAGACGAACGTTGAAGCGCGGTCGGTGCTGCTTGATGAGCGCGTACTCGAGGATGAGCGCCTCCACCTCGTTGCGCACCGACAACCATTCCACGTTGGTCGCGGTGGCCACCATCTGCGCGGTGCGCGGATGCAGGTTCGCCGGATCCTGGAAGTAGTTGCTCAGACGCTGACGAAGATTCGTCGCCTTGCCCACGTAGATCACCCGACCCAGTTCGTCCTTGAACTGGTACGAGCCCGGCTGCTCCGGGATCGATCCGGGATCGGGACGCGCCACCACCGGTGATCAACCCCGGGCCAGGAGCGGGGCGAGAAATCGCCCCGTGTGACTGATCGCGGACCGCGCGACCTCTTCGGGGGGCCCCTCGGCGATGATCGAACCGCCGCCGTTGCCGCCCTCGGGCCCGAGATCGAGAATCCAATCGGCGGTTTTGATCACATCCAGGTTGTGCTCGATGACGAGCACCGTGTTCCCCTGGTCGACCAAACGCGACAACACCGTGAGCAATCGCCCCACGTCCTCGAAGTGCAAACCGGTGGTGGGTTCGTCCAGCAGATAGATCGTGTGTCCGGTGCTCCGCTTGGCCAGTTCGGTCGCCAATTTCACACGCTGCGCCTCACCGCCGGACAATGTCGGAGCCGACTGTCCGAGACGCACGTAACCGAGACCGACGTCGACGAGTGTCTGCATGTGCCGAGCGATCGCCGGCTGGTTCGCGAAGAAATCGACCGCCTCCGAGACCGGCATGTCCAGGACCTCGGAGATGTTCTTGCCCTTGAATTGAATCTCGAGGGTGTCCCGGTTGTACCGGGCACCCTTGCACACCTCGCACGGGACGTACACGTCGGGAAGGAAATGCATCTCGATCTTGATGGTGCCGTCTCCCGAGCACGCCTCGCATCGACCCCCTTGAACGTTGAACGAGAACCGACCGGGCATGTATCCGCGCACCTTGGCCTCGGCCGTGGTGGCGAACAACTTGCGGATGTTGTCGAACACACCCGTGTACGTTGCCGGGTTCGAGCGTGGAGTCCGCCCGATCGGCGATTGATCCATGTCGATCACCTTGTCGAGGAATTGAATGCCGTTGATCCGCTTGTGGCGGCCGGCCGGATCCTTGGACTTGTAGATCTGTTGCATCAAAACCGGGAGCAGGATGTCGCGAACCAACGTGCTCTTTCCGCTACCGGAGACTCCGGTGACCGCGACGAAGCAACCCATGGGAATCCGCGCGGTGACGTCTTGAAGGTTGTGTTCTCGGGCCCCCACGATCTCCAGCCAATCCTTGCCCGGAGCACGACGCTTCTCGGGTACCGGTATCGACTTCTTGCCGGAGAGATACTGGCCCGTGACCGACTCCTTGACCTTTCCGATCCCCTTGACCGGGCCGCTGTACACGACTTCGCCACCGTGTTCGCCCGCTCCCGGGCCGATGTCGACGATCCAGTCGCTCTCCTTGATGGTTTCCTCGTCGTGTTCGACGATCAACACCGTGTTCCCCAGGTCACGCAGTCGGATCAACGTGTCGATCAGTCGACGGTTGTCACGTTGGTGCAATCCGATCGAGGGCTCATCGAGCACGTACAGCGTGCCCACCAAGCCCGATCCAATCTGACTGGCCAGTCGAATTCGCTGCGCCTCACCACCGGCCAAGGTTCCGGCCGACCGGGCCAGCGTCAGATAGTCGAGACCCACGTCGAGCAGGAATCCCAACCGCGCGTTGATCTCCTTCACGACCCGCTCGGCGATGATGCGGTCACGGTCCGAGAGCTCGAGTCCGACGAGGAAGTTCGCCGACTCGGCGATCGACATCTCACACACTTCCGAGATGTTCTTGTCGTTGATGGTCACCGCGAGGGTGCTGGGCTTCAGTCGCATTCCACCGCAGGCGAGACACGGCACGAGCCGCATGTAGCCCTCGTACTGCTCACGGCTCCAGTCGCTCTCGGCACCCTCGTGACGCCGCTTGATCCAGGGAATCACCCCTTCGAACGTGGTGTTGAACTGCCGCGCCCGCCCGTAGCGATTCTTGAACTTCACGGTGATGTTGCCCGGCAAACCGTTCAACACGATCTTCTGCGACTTGGCCGGAAGCTTTCCCCACGGCTTGTTCATGTCGATGCCGTGGTCCGTCGCGACCGACTCCAGGATGCGTTGGAAGAACCCGGTCGTGGCACTGCGCCACGGTGCGATGGCCCCCTGACTCAGCGCAAGGTCCGAGTCGGGTATGACCAACTCGGGATCGACCTCGAACGTGGTGCCCAGGCCGTCACAGGTTTCGCAGGCGCCGAACGGCGAGTTGAAAGAGAAGTTACGGGGCGCCGGTTCCTCGAAGGAGAGACCGCACGACGGACATGCCAGGTGCTGACTGAATGTCAGACTCTCGTCGTCGGCCCCCTTGTCGCCGATGATCTCCACGGTCGCCACGCCATCGGCGAGACGAAGGGCCGTCTCGAGACTGTCGGTCAAGCGTCGCTCGATACCGTCCTTGCGCACCAGGCGATCGACCACCACGTCGATGGTGTGTTGTTCGTAACGTGCCAGCTTCGTGTCTCGTTTCAGGAACTCGACGATGTCGACGACCTCTCCGTCGACTCGGGCGCGCACGAAACCCTGACCGGCCAGATCGTTGAGCAGGGTCTCGTATTCACCTTTGCGAGCACGCACCACCGGCGCCAACACCTGGAACCTGGTTCCCTCTGTCAAGGTCAGCACGCGGTCCACGATCTGCTGTGGTGTTTGACGGGCCAAGCGTGTTCCGTCCGTGGGACAGTGCTGTTGCCCGATGCGCGCGTAGAGCAAGCGGAGATAGTCGTACACCTCGGTGATGGTCCCCACCGTCGATCGGGGGTTTCGGCTCCCGGATTTCTGATCGATGGAAATCGCCGGAGACAGGCCCTCGATGACGTCGACGTCGGGCTTGTCCATTTGTCCGAGGAATTGCCGGGCGTACGCGCTGAGGGATTCGACGTAACGCCTTTGACCCTCGGCGTAGATGGTGTCGAACGCCAACGACGACTTGCCGCTGCCGGAGAGCCCGGTGAACACGATCATCTTGTCTCGCGGAAGATCGACGCTGATGTTCTTCAGATTGTGCTCACGGGCACCACGAACAACGAGACGATCGGACATGTTCGGAGACTACCCAGCACGCTTCACCGGCTCTCAACCGGCATCGCGCATCTCCCGTCGCAGTTCGTTGATTTCGTCACGCAGTCGTGCCGCGTACTCGAACTTCAACTCCGCCGCCGCCTCGTGCATCTCCTCCTCGAGAGTCTGCACCAAACGAGACAACTCTTGTTGCGGCAAGGTGCGCAATTCGCGTTGAACCTTGTCCCGTTCCCTTTGCCGCCGACGGTCCTTTCCGGGCACCGGAGCGGTGTGATCACCATCGGGACGGAGCATCGACAGGATGTCGCCGACCGCCTTGCGGATCGTCTGCGGATTGATTCCGTGCTCGGTGTTGTACGCCAATTGCAGGCCTCGACGGCGATTGGTCTCGCTGATCGCACGCTGCATCGACGGCGTCACCTGATCGGCGTACATGATCACTTGTCCGTCGACGTTGCGGGCGGCGCGACCGATCATCTGAATCAGAGACGTCTCACTTCGGAGGAAACCCTCCTTGTCGGCGTCCAGGATCGCGACCAAGCTGACCTCGGGCAGGTCGAGACCCTCACGGAGCAGATTGATCCCGACCAGAACGTCGAACTCACCGAGACGCAACGACCGAATGATCTCGATGCGCTGGATCGTGTCGATGTTGCTGTGCAGATACCGAACCCGCATTCCCTGTTCGAGTAGGTATTCGGTGAGGTCCTCGGCCATCTTCTTGGTCAGTGTGGTGACCAACATCCGGTCCCCCATCGTCACCCGATTCGTCACCTGCTCCATGAGATCGTCGATCTGACCCTTCGTGGGCTTGATGACGACTTCCGGGTCGACCAGGCCCGTCGGCCTCACGATCTGCTCGACCACCCGTTCAGATTCGCGCAGTTCGTAAGGGCTCGGCGTCGCCGACAGGAACACGCATTGATTGACCCTCTCGATGACCTCTTCGAAACGCAACGGCCGATTGTCCCGGGCACTCGGAAGCCGGAATCCGTGTTCCACCAGGATGTCCTTGCGACTGCGGTCGCCGGCGAACTGTCCGTGTAATTGAGGCACCGCGACGTGGCTCTCGTCGATGACCAACAAGTAATCCTTCGGGAAGTAGTCCAGCAGGGTGAAGGGTGGTTCGCCCGGAGAGCGGCCGTCGATGTGCATCGAATAGTTCTCGATGCCGTTGCAGTATCCGACCTCTTGCATCATCTCCAGATCGTGCTGGGTGCGCATCTGCAGACGTTGGGCCTCGAGCAACTTGCCCTCGGCCTTGAAGAAAGCGAGGCGCTCCTGGAGTTCGGCCTCGATACCGATCACCGCCCGCCGCATTCGCTCCTCGCCGGTGACGTAATGGGTGGCCGGGAACACTATGGTCGCCGGCAACTCCCGGAGGGTCTCCCCCGTGAGTGGGTCGATCATCGTCAGACGATCGACCGTGTCACCGAACATCTCCACCCGGAGAACGGATTCCTCGTACGCGGGATGGATCTCGATCGTGTCACCACGAACACGAAAATTTCCACGGCCGAGACTCATGTCGTTGCGGTCGTATTGAAGGTCCACCAGCCGACGCAAAACGCTGCGCATGTCGTAGTCCACCCCGACGTGAAGTTCCAACAATTGCCCCCGGTACTCGTCGGGATCGCCCATTCCGTAAATGCACGACACGGATGCCACGACGATGGTGTCCCGACGGGTCAGGAGCGCCGCCGTAGCCGAGTGGCGCAGACGATCGATGTCGTCATTGATCGAGGAGTCCTTCTCGATGAAGGTGTCGCTCGAGGCGATGTAGGCCTCGGGCTGGTAGTAGTCGTAGTAGCTGACGAAGTATTCGACCCGATTGTCGGGGAAGAATTCCTTCATCTCCTGAGCCAATTGAGCCGCGAGGCTCTTGTTGGGCGCCAGGATCAGCGTCGGTCGTTGTGTTCGCTCGATCGTCCAGGCGATGGTGGCACTCTTGCCGGATCCGGTGATGCCGAGAAGGGTCTGATATCGGAGTCCGGATTCGATCCCTTCGGAGAGTTCCTCGATCGCTTTGGGTTGATCACCGGCCGGCGAATAATCCGCGACGACGCGAAACGGAATTCCGTCCCGGGATTCGACGACGCTGGCCACCCGACGATCCTAGATCGTGTCGCGTCATCTCACGAACATGTGTTCCCGTGATTCACGTCTTCGGCTTGGGTGTGACGGGTTCGTAATCCGCGGGGAGTTGTGGCAGGGACGTCAACCAGTTCCACAGACGATCGATTTGTGGCTCGAGGTCCTCGGGGGCTCCGCTGTTGTCCAGGACGAAGTCGGCCGTGGCCAGTCGTTCGTCCCGCGAAGCCTGACGGGCGATGCGGGCGCGCGCATCAGCCTCATCGAATCCCCGATGTTTCACCAGGCGCTCGACCTGGATCTCCACGGGCACGTCGACCACGATTCGCCCCTGCAAACCCTCCCGGGGGTTCTCGGTGAGCAACGGGATGTCGAGGATCACCACGTTCGTGGTCGTGCGTTGTTCGATCATGCGCCGGTTCATCTCACGACCGACGGCCGGATGAACGATCGCGTTCAAGGCCTTCAACGCCTCGGGATCCGTGAAGACGATGTCGGCCAGGGCCTGGCGCTGAAGCGAACCATCGGTCGCGAGAACCTCAGGGCCGAATCGTTCGGCGAGCTCGATCAGCACCGGCGAACCCGGCATCTGAACGTCGCGAGTGATGACATCGGCATCCAGGATCACGGCACCCCGCGCGGCGAGTCGAGCCGACACCGTGGACTTACCCGAACCGATACCACCGGTGAGACCGACCAAGATCATGGCGACACGCTAGGCGGAAGTGCGACCGGTACCCTGCCCCTGTGCCCGATCGTCGTCGTCGCCGGTCCCCGAACCATCCCGCGTTGCGCCCCATTCCCGTGCAGGACGCGACCGGCGAGATGTCGTGGCCCCTCGTCGAGCGACGACGTGCGGTCCGCACCGACGACCCCGTGGGCCAGATCGACCAACTGGCTCGGGCCAACGAACTTCTTCTGGCGCTCCAGAAGATGGCCGTCACCCTGTCCTCCAGTCTCGACGTCGACGAGGTCATCCAACGTGGGGTCGAGCAGGCTCGACGAGTCGTCAAGGCCGACACCATCATCGTGGCTTTGTACGACCGCTCCGGCGATCGATGGAGCCTCGTGGCCGGACCGGACTCCGTGATCGACGTCGCCGTGCTTCCGGCCGACTCGCCCGTCGCACGCTGTGTCGAGAGTGACCGCCCCCTAGTCCTGACCGGGGGGCAGTTGTGGTCCGAGGCCGACCACGGGGTGTACCAGGTTCTGCGCGCGCGAGGCGACGTTCTGGGCTTCCTCGCCGGCGAATGGTCGGGCGGTCACGAACCCGCGATCGCCGAGAGGGAAGCGATCGTCGGGGTGGCCGACGCCCTGGCTCTGGCCCTCGACAACGCTCGGATCTTCTCCCGACTCGCTGACCGAGTGGCCCACGACGAACGATCGCGCGTGGCTCGCGAATTGCACGACCGGGTATCGGGCTCCCTCGCGGCCATCGGGTTCGAACTGGATGACGTCGCGAGAGGGCTCGGCGAGGTCGAGCGTGCCGCCATCACCCGTGTGCGCGCGCATCTCGGCGAGACCGTCACCGATTTACGGGATTTGTTGGACGACCTGCGCACCGACCGCGACGGTCACTCCATCGATCGTGGATCCATCGCGACCTTGATCGAACGCACGACGCGCCGTTCGGGCATCGCCGTGACCCTCCGGCACGATCTCGATCCGTCGTCGGCGACATTCGAAGTTCTGCGCACCGATGGCTCAGCCAACGAACTTCATCTGATGATCCGCGAGGCCCTTCTGAACGCCGAACGACACTCCGGAGCCGGGAACATCTTCGTCGAGCTGGAGGAGAAAGAGGGATCCGTCGTCATCCGGGTGTCCGACGACGGTCGGGGATTCGACCGCACGAAGGTCGGCCATGGTTTGTCCGGAATGCGCGAACGCGCCGACTGGATCGGAGCCTCGCTCGACGTCGCACCGGATGCCCGTGGAACCGTGGTCACGATCACGTTGCCGGTCGAAGTTCAGAGCGCACCATGAGCGAACGCGTCCTACTGGTCGACGACCATCAATTGCTTCGCGATGCGCTCCGACGGAACCTCGAGGCCTCCGGATTCGAGATCGTCGCCGAGGCCGGTGATGGTCCTTCCGCCGTGGCCTTGGCACTCCAGCATCGTCCCGATCTCATCCTGATGGACGTCTCGATGCCCGGGGGCGACGGAATCTCGGCCACGCGATCGATCATGCGCGCCGATGCTCGGCGCCGCATCCTGGTGTTGTCGATGCACACCGACGGTCGCACCATTCGGGAGGCCATCAACGCCGGTGCGGTCGGCTACATCGACAAGTCCTCATCCATCGATCAGGTCGTGACGTTGATGCGACAAATCCTCGGCGGTGACATCACGTTGTCCGCACCGGTCGCCGACGCGATGCTGAAGGTGGTGGAGAGTACCCCCGACCACGAGTTGTCCGAACGCGAGTTGGAAGTACTGCGCGTCGTGGCCACGGGATGTTCGACCCCCGCGGTGGCCGAGCGCTTGTTCATCAGCCAAAAAACGGTGAAGAACCACCTCGCGTCGATCTACGCCAAACTGGACGCGCGCGACCGAACCGAAGCCGTCGTCAAAGCGATCCGTATGGGCATCGTGCGCATCGGCGACGATGAATGAACGTGTGAACTGGGTTCAGGCTTCCGGTGCGGCTTCGGCGACACCTTCGCCACCCTCGCCGTAGTACTCGGCCCATGTGGCTTCGCGCGATGCGTCATCGGCACCCGCGGTCCAGTTGCCGTGCTCGTCCACTTCGAAGTGCTTGCGGTACTCCTCGGCCAGCTCGCCACCCTCGGCGGCCTGCTTGATCGACAGGCTGATGCGACGACGGGCGAGGTCCAGGTCGATGATCTTGACCCACAACTCTTCCCCGGGCGCTACGACCTGCTCGGGCGCCTCGACGTGCTGGGTGCTCATCTCGCTGATGTGCACGAGTCCTTCGATGCCCTCGCCCACCTGAACGAAACCACCGAAGGGCACCAACTTGGTGACGCGGCCGTAGACCAACTGACCGACCTCGTGGCCGGACGCGAAGACCTCCCAGGGATCCTTCTGGGTCTGCTTGCGCGACAGGCTGATGCGCTCGCGCTCGTAGTCGATGTCGAGCACCTTGACCGTCACGGAGTCACCGATCTTGACCTCCGAGCCCGGATGGTCCACATGATTCCAGGAGAGTTCACTGACGTGAATGAGTCCGTCCATGCCGCCGAGGTCCACGAAGGCGCCGAAGGCCACCACGCTGGACACCACACCGTCGCGGATGTCGCCCACCTTGAGATTCGTGAGGAAGCCGTCGCGGGCCTCCTTCTGGGTCTCCTCGAGGTATGCGCGACGCGACAGAACGACGTTGTTGCGGTTCTTGTCGAGCTCGATGATCTTGGCCTGAAGGACCTTGCCCACGTAGGGCTGCAGATCGCGAACACGACGCAGCTCGACCAACGAGGCCGGGAGGAATCCGCGCAAGCCGATGTCGACGATG
>Ga0169931_10003956_pt1 | contig 23273 bp, 22 predicted proteins | sample Kivu_15m_20L_FD_129675 | JGI IMG/M metagenome (GOLD analysis project Ga0169931, IMG submission 129675) | Freshwater microbial communities from Lake Kivu, Western Province, Rwanda to study Microbial Dark Matter (Phase II) - Kivu_15m_20L... | ecosystem: Environmental > Aquatic > Freshwater > Lake...
ATTGCTTCACGCTTCATTGTTGGAGAAAGGGGTCTATTTGGGCCCTTCCGGCTATGAGGTTGGTTTTGTGTCGGCTGCCCACACCGATGCTGATTTGAGTCAAGCAGCAACAAAAATGAAGCAAGCGCTGGATGAGGTTTTTGCGCGCTGATCAGGCTTACGACTCGTCCAAATAGGCCTGCACTTTTTTGGCCATGGCCTTGCCCACCGCGGCTTCTATTTCTTCTCGATTGGCCTCGCGCAGGATCGCCACAGACCTGAACGAAGCCAGAAGTTTGGCTGCTGTCTTGGCCCCTATTCCCGGGATTTCATTGAGCTCGCTGACCAATGCGGTCTTGCTGCGCATGTTGCGGTGATGGGCCAGGCTGAATCGGTGGGCCTCATTCCTCAATTGTTGAATCAGCTTGAGCGATTCGCTCCGCTTGTCTATATATAAAGGGTCGGGGTCACCGGGGAAATAGATTTCTTCCAAACGTTTGGCAATACCGATGACAGTCATTTGACCTAATAACCCGACTTTCTCAATAGCCTCCATTGCCGCGCCCAGCTGCCCTTTTCCTCCATCTATGATGACCAATTGAGGCAGTGGCTCGCCTTCCTCTTTCAGGCGTTTGTATCTGCGCCCAACGGCTTCCGTCATCGAGGCAAAATCATTCGGGCCTTGCACGGTCTTGATGTTGAACTTTCGATAGTCATCCTTGGCGGGTTTGGCATTTTTGAACACCACACAGGCCGAAGCCGGATGTGTGCCTTGGATATTCGAGTTGTCAAAACACTCGATATGCCGGGGCAAAACCTCCATGCCCAGGTCTTTTTGCAGCGTCTCCATTATCCGGTTGGCAGATGCTTCGGGGTCCACGGCTTCTTGCTGCTTGTGCAAATCCATCATGAAAAACTTGGCGTTGCGCTCTGACATTTCAGTCAGTTTGCGCTTGTCGCCTCGCACGGGCGTGCTGATTTGAATACCCGGTAGCTCCAATTCCACTGCGATGTTCGTCAAAACTTCCTTCGAATCGCTCTCTGTCATCGCCCTCATTTCAAAAAGGCCAAAGGCCAAAAGCTCGGCTTCCGTCTCGTCCAGTTGCTTCCGAAACTCCAGCGTGTGGCTGTGGACTATGGCCCCATTGCGGATGCGCATATGGTTGACATAGCCCGCTTTGGCATCAGCCACTATCCCGAACACATCCACACGGTCAATGCTCGGGTGCACCACCATGCTCTTGGCACAATACTGCTCCAGCAGGCTCAGCTTTTCCTTGATGCCGGCCGCTTCCTCAAAAGCCAAACCCTCCGCCGCGCGGTGCATTTCCCCGCGCATCTGCTTCAGTATCTCCGCAAAATTCCCTCTCAATATCTCGCGCGCATCTCTGATGTCTCGGTCATAGTCAGCTGCCGATTGGTGACCCGCACACGGGCCCATGCAGTTTTTCAGGTGATACTCCAAGCATACTTTGAACTTGCCCGCGGCCACATTTTCGGGCGCAAGATTCAGCGTGCACGTGCGAAACTTGAACAAACTCCGCAGCAGGTCCAGCATGCTGTGCATCACCCGGCCCGAGACAAAAGGCCCGAAATACTCCGACCCGTCACGCACCTTTTTGCGGGTCGAAAAAATGCGCGGAATGGGCTCTTTCTTTATCACTATCCACGGATAGGTCTTGTCGTCCTTCAGCCTGATGTTGAATGGCGGGCGGTGCTGCTTTATCAGCGTATTTTCCAGCAGCAGCGCGTCATATTCATTCAGCGTGATAATGATTTTGATGTCTGCCGCCTTCCGCACCAGCAGCAGTGTCTTGGCGCTTTCGTGTTTGCGCGTGTTGAAATAGCTCCCCACCCGCGCGCGCAGGCTTTTGGCTTTGCCCACATACAGCAGCTCCCCTTGGCTGTCAAAAAACCGATACACCCCCGGCTTCGCAGGCAATCCTGACAGGATTTTCTTGATTTCGGGTTTTATTTCCACGGGGCTAATTTGGGCCAAAAGTCACACAGACTGCCCCGGGTAGTGCGGTTTTTTTGCCAAAAAAAGCCCGCTGAGGAGCGGGCTTTTATGAAAGAATCAAAGGATAAAATCACTTCCCATAAGCCACCACCAAATCCTTGGTGCCGTGGCTATAGTCATAGAATCCGCGGCCCGATTTGGCGCCCAAGTTGCCTGAAGTCACCATATTCACCAACAGCGGACACGGGGCATATTTGGGATTGCCAAATCCATCATGCAGCACCCGCAAAATGGCCAAACACACATCCAAACCGATAAAATCGGCCAATTGCAATGGCCCCATCGGATGGGCCATGCCCAATTTCATCACAGTGTCTATCTCTTCTACTCCGCCCACGCCTTCGTGCAGGATGATAATGGCCTCATTAATCATAGGCATCAATATGCGGTTGGCAATAAATCCGGGATAATCCGCAGATTCCGCGGGCACTTTGCCTATTGCCTTTGACAAAGCAGTGATACGGTCACTCACTTCGCGGGAAGTCTTGTATCCGTTGATGATTTCGACCAGTTTCATCACCGGCACGGGGTTCATGAAGTGCATGCCGATGACTTGCTCGGGGCGCTTGGTGACCGAGCCCAGCAGGGTGATGCTGATGCTAGAAGTGTTGGAGGCCAATATGGCACCTGCCGGGGCAAAGGCATCCATTTGGCGAAAGATATCCAGCTTCAGATTGACGTTTTCCGTGGCGGCTTCCACCACCAAGTCTGCCGTCTTCACGCCTGCTTCCAAGCTTGTATAGGTGCTGATATTAGCAAGGGTTTGTGCTTTTTGCTCCTCGGTCAAAAGACCTTTGGCCACTTGGCGGTCCAAGTTTTTGCCTATGGTGCCCAGGGCTCTGTCCAAGGCGTCCTGCTTGATGTCTATCAGGGATACGGGGTATCCGTTTTGGGCAAACACGTGGGCGATTCCGTTGCCCATGGTGCCCGATCCAATCACTGCTATTTGCTTCATATTTATCTTGATGTTCGGTTTTAAGAGGGCGCAAACCTAATCACCGCAGCTTGCCCCCGAAAATGAAATCACCCACCGCACTCAGTCCTCCGAAATGAAGTAGTAAAACCGCTTCATCCATTCATTGTTGACCATGATGAGTCCTGCCTCGGATTTCCACCATTCATCGGGATTGTAGAGGTCGGTGGGGGCTTCGCTGTAGCGAATGGCAATGCCGGGGCAATGCTTCTCGAACACGCTTTTCACCCTCCGCAGATGAAAATCATTGGACACCACAGTCAGCGATTGCACCCCGCGGGCGCGGCACCAATGGCTCAGCTCGATGGCCTCATCGCGGGTGCTTTTGGCCGAAATCAATGTCGTTATAACAGAGTCGGGAACACCATTTTTGACTAAAAATGCCTTGCTCACCTCGGCTTCATACATCACCGTGTCCAGTGCGGCAAAATTGGCCAGCACATGCCCACCGGTGCAAACTACCCGGGCGGCACGACCCTGTTGAAACAAATGCGCGCCATGCAATCCGCGGTCGTATGGACTACCACCTAACACCACAATGGCTTCGGAGCGAGTGGTGTCTTCTGTGACTCTGAGTGCATTGCCCGCAGTTCGAAGGATTGGAAATCGAAATACCCACAACATGACGACCAACAAGGCCACCAAAGCCAAGTAACGCAACCATTTGGGCCATTTCAAGGGATTCATCGCTGATTAATCCGGTTTTAATGCGGTGGTTAGTAAGCCCCACTCCATTTTCTGAGCATCCACTCACCACCAAGCAAAAGCAGCAATAACAGCAGAATCCACCAATGATTGATGAGATCTGTGAGGCTTTTCTGCTCTATGGCCACTGAGGTGATATCAGCATTCTGTTTGATGGCATCTGCCAAACGGTCGGCCTGTGATGTTTGCAGCATTTGCCCACCTGTATTTTGCGAAAGCCGAAAAAGTAAGCCGTGGTCAGCAATCAGGCGATTCATTTCGTTTGAAACGCGGCTCACGCTGAAGGTACCTGACTTTTTCAGCCCTACAGCATTGAAAGTGGTGGCCCCCACAAATGTGTAGTTGCCTTCGGGCAGCTTGCCACAGTTGAGCATATAGCCGTTGTCTTCCGTGCGTGTGAACACAAAGTCGAAGGCTTTCCCGGACTCATCTGTGATTTTGAGCGTGGCCTCAGGGACGTTAGTCGGCTCGAATGAGTCGTTGAAAAGCCTCGCGCGAAAAATCACCTCCTCGTTTTCCTCAAAACGGTTGGCTACATCTATTCTAAAACGGCTTTTGTCTTCTTTCGAGGCCAAAAACTGAACGGTTTTACTCATCAATTGGTCAAACTGAGCGTGCGATTTATTATCTAAGTAATTAAACAACCGCCAGCGCCAAAGTCCATCGCCACCAACGAATGCTCTCTTCACTGCACTTTGATTGTCCAAAGCAAACAGCGGGATGCCGGTGCTTATGTTGCCAATTCGTTGCGATGCCAGTGAGACATAGGCATTCGTTACTTCGATATCAGCAAAAGGCGCCTGCAATGGCGGAAATTTATTGACCAAGCGCTGGGTTTCGACATCAGTGATGAACAAGCCAAACCCTTCATTGAATTTGGCCGATGCCTGCGTGGTACCGGGTTTGGCATTTCGGAAAACAAAACCGGTCTTCAGACCGTTCAGCGCTTCGAAGTTGGTGTGGGCACCCACTATGTACAATTGCGGTATGCCTTTCTCACTCGCTGTCATGATTTGGACTGAGCCTTTGGATCCCATTGCCGGTAATCCATGAAAGATGACCAACGAATAGTCGGCAATTTTGCCGTCAAAACCATCAATGAACCTCGTGACCACTTCATAATTCTCATTGCTTTCAATGGCTGACCGAATGGCAGCCATATCGGGATGTGGTGTGGCAGCAAGAAGTAAAATCTTTTGTCGGCTGTCTAACACCTCCACAAAAATGCTCTTGCGGTTATTGGTTTCTGTAGCCTCTCCCTTAATTACAGTCAATTGAATGTCATATCGTTGGATTCCTGCTTTGTCGGAATCGATGTACGTTGTGTATTTCCCATTCCAAGCGTCACTGTCGTAAGTTACATTTTGTCTGAATAGCTCATTATCGCCCTTTCTGACGGTGAGAATAGCCTCTTGCCCTCTCAACAGATAGCTTCCAAGCTCGATGTTCAGCGGAAACTTGTTGCCCATATAAGAAATGCTGTTGAAGAGCACATCCCCGACAAAGGCATCGCGCTTGGGCGTTGTGTCTCCCAAAGCAATGGCAATGGTGGGTGCATTGAGCTTGGAGGCAAGGAACTCGGGTGAATAGCCATTGTTAAAAATGCCATCCGAAGCCAGAACCACAGCCCCCAGGTTTTGGTTCGAAAATCTGTTGTAGAGCTCTTCATAGACAGCTGACAACGAAGTGGATGACTCAGAATAGTTCAAAGTAATTCCGGAATTGCTTTCCGTGATCTGCTTGCCAAATGAGAAAAATCTCACATCAAAATCTTCTCCCAATGTACCGGGGAGTTTGCACAGTGTAGCTACCCACGAAGTATCTGTTTTAGCAGCTGCGATTGATTCCGAATTGTCCACAGCAACCGCAATGATGGGTTTAATAACCTCCCTGTTGAGCGATTTGAGCATGGGCCCGAGCAAGAAAAAAGCAATCACAAAAACCACCACAAATCGCAAAGCAGCCAATAAAAAAATGAGTTTACGACTGAAATACTCGTTCAATCGATCGCTGACATAAAGCGCCCCTGAATAGACCGCCCCTGCCATAAGGCAAAGCAGCACAAACCAAGAAGGATATTCGATAAGGATTTTCAAAGTCCGAAAAGGCCCATTACATCAGCAAACCACCGCAAACGCTGATCACTTGGCCTGTGATATAGCTGCTCATGTCTGAAGCCAGAAATAAAGTCAAATTGGCCACGTCTTCGGTAGAGCCTCCTCGCTTGAGCGGAATTGAATCGCGCCATTGTTGCACCACGGTTTGGTCCAGTGCACCGGTCATTTCCGTTTCAATAAAACCGGGTGCAATGGCGTTGCTGCGGATGTTGCGTGAGCCCAACTCGGCTGCAACAGACTTAGTAAAACCAATTATACCTGCTTTGGAGGCGGCATAATTAGATTGACCGGCATTGCCACGCACACCGACAATTGAACTCATATTGATAATACTTCCACTGCGCGCCTTGAGCATGGGTTTGAGAGCAGCTTTAGTCAGATTGAAACAAGATTTAAGGTTGACGTTCATCACCTCGTCCCATTGTTCCTCGGTCATGCGCATAAGCAAAGTATCACGCGTTATGCCGGCATTGTTGACCAACACATCTACTTTACCGAAGGCTGCAATTGTTTGGTCAATAAGGTCTTGGGCTTGGGCAAAATCAGAAGCGTCACTCTTGAAGCCTTTGGCAACACCGCCTTTGGCACTTAGCTCTGCTTCGAATGCTCGGGCCTTTTCATCACTTGACAAATAGGAGAAAACCACAATGGCTCCATGCGCTATAAAAGTTTCAGCGATGCCGCGTCCGATGCCACGAGACGCACCGGTGATAACCGCAACTTTTCCTTCCAATAATTTCATGCTTGTTGTTGTTTGGGTGCCAAATATAGGGATAGGCCCGGGGCACCCGGGGTAAGCCTATGCTGTTAAAGAATGCCGGAAGAATGGTCGACAGCGCAACTCAACGCTGCCCACTGCGGGGCATCACGTTTTCAAATCACTCTCCCACACTACTGATTTTACATCATAGATTCTGATACTTCCAGTCATGTCTTTGAGTTTGAGTCGCCCAAAATCATCCGTCCCCAACACCTCTGCTTCAAATTCTTCCACGTTGTCAGAGAAAGTTCGGAAAGAGCCCAAGCCAAACAGGTTCCAGTTGTATTCGTCTTCAATTGACTCAGTTTCACCTGCCTTGAGCCGGGAATAGACCGCCTCCATCGAGCAACAGACTTCACCGAACACCTCATCTATTGAATGCTGATAGCCTGTGAGCAGTTTGAGCGAAGTGGCGCGCAAAAGGTTGAAATCAGTTTGGTTTATGTTGATTCCAATACCCGCAATACAGCGCTCGATGCGGTCGGCATTCATGAGGTTTTCGATAAGTATGCCGGCCAATTTGCCATCGGTAGTCAAGATATCATTGGGCCACTTAATCCACACCGGTCCTGCCACAAAACGCGCAAGAGCATTGCGCAATGCCACTGCTACGGCCTTATTCAGCGCAAACGCACCCGTGATACAATGAATATCCGGAGTGAGAATGATGGACATCGTCAGATTTTGACCACGAAGGCTCTGCCACACCGTGCCCCGTTGCCCTCTACCTCCTGTCTGAAATTCGGCAATAATGGCAGTCCCTTCTGACCATTTATCGGTCTTTGAAAGTTCGGATGCATAATTGTTAGTGGAGTCAATCTCCGATAGTCTGATAATATGTTGACCTATCATGCGGCTGTCGGGGCGAGCGGGTTTCTCCCTTATCGGTTAAGCAAGTTCGAAAGTACTACTTTTGCACCCATTGTAAAATTCATTGATGGCCAAGAAAAAATCGTCTACTGAAAATCCACTGCTTGCGGCAATTGCCGAAGGCTTGAAAGAAGTTAAAGCCGAAGACATTGTGGTAATGGACTTGCGAAAAGTCCCCAATTCGGTTGCCGATTATTTTGTGGTGTGCCAAGGAACCAGTGACAAACACGTGGAATCATTGGCACGCTCAGTGGAGCGATTCACCGAGACCCGTTTGGACGAATCGCCAAAGCACATCGAAGGACGCGAGAACTCATTTTGGATTTTGATGGACTACTTCGACATTGTGGTACACATTTTTCAAGCTGAAGCCCGCGAATTCTATGCTCTTGAAGAACTTTGGGCAGACGCACCGGTTCTTCAAGAGGCCTAATAGTTCTCCATTTTTTTACAATACCCTCACTCTCCTTTTCCCTATGGAAGAAAACGAAAACAACAACAAGAAGCCGGGTGGTCGCCCGATGAATTTCTATTGGATTTACGCCATTATTGGTGTGATTCTCATAGGCATGATGATGTTTCAACGCGGCACCGAAGGCAAAAGCATTTCATACCAAGAGTTTCAACAGATGGCCGAGGAACGCCTGGTTGAAAAAGTACTCTTCAGAGACGGGCGACTGGCTGAGGTGACCCTCAATGCCACCGGTTTTGCCAAGAAGAAGGAAGAACTGGAGAAAGGTCGCACAATAAAGGGTTTTGCAGAAAAAGACCCTCACTATTTTTTCGAAGCTCCGTCAGACAGCGAATACGCTAAAGAAATGCGCGAAATGGCCAATCGCTATGGCTTCAAAGTGGATTACACACGCACCAATGAGTGGGGCCAGCAACTGCTCACGTGGCTCATCATCCTCGGGGTGATGGTGGTGGTTTGGATAGTCATCATGCGCAGACTGGGCGGTGGCGGAACCGGAGGCGGCCAGATATTCAACATCGGCAAGTCGCGCGCCCAGCTATATGATAAAGGAAAAGGCACTAACATCACATTTGCTGATGTGGCCGGATTGGAAGGCGCCAAAGAAGAAATCGAAGAGATTGTGGAGTTTTTGAAAAACCCCAAGAAATTCACAGAATTGGGGGCCAAAATCCCCAAAGGCGCTTTGCTCGTTGGCCCTCCCGGAACCGGAAAAACCCTTTTGGCCAAAGCCGTAGCCGGTGAAGCACAGGTGCCATTTTTCTCACTTTCGGGGTCGGACTTTGTAGAGATGTTTGTGGGTGTGGGTGCCTCTCGTGTTCGAGACCTATTCAAGCAAGCCAAAGAAAAATCGCCCTCTATCATCTTCATTGATGAGATAGACGCCATAGGCCGAGCGCGCGGTAAAAATGCCAACTTCGGAGCCAATGACGAGCGTGAAAGCACACTCAATCAGCTGCTCACAGAGATGGATGGTTTCGGTACAAACAGTGGTGTCATCATTTTGGCCGCCACTAATCGCGCTGATATTCTGGACAAAGCCCTGTTGCGTGCGGGCCGATTTGACAGACAGATTTATGTGGACATGCCTGATATGAATGAGCGAAAAGCCATTTTCAAAGTTCATCTCAAACCGCTCAAAATTGACGAGCAATTGGATATCGATTTTTTGGCCAAACAAACACCGGGTTTCTCGGGTGCAGATATCGCCAATATCTGTAACGAAGCCGCTTTGATTGCTGCTCGTCAAAATAAAAAAGCTGTAGAAAAACAGCACTTCCTGGATGCGGTGGACCGCATCGTGGGTGGCCTGGAAAAGAAAAACAAAATCATTACCAAGCACGAGAAAGAAACAATTGCTTTTCATGAAGCAGGTCACGCTATAGTCAGCTGGCTTTTGGAGTATGCTTCTCCGTTGGTCAAAGTGACCATAGTGCCTCGGGGACAATCATTGGGCGCTGCTTGGTATTTGCCCGAGGAGAGGCAAATCACCACAACGGAGCAGATATTGGACGAAATGGCCGCTGCACTTGGTGGACGTGCTGCAGAGGACGTACGATATGGCAAAATCTCTACAGGAGCGCTGAGCGACTTGGAAAAAGTAACCAAACAGGCCTATGCCATGGTGACCATCTATGGACTCAACGACCGCATAGGCAATCGCAGTTACTATGACTCGCGGGGTGAGGGCAGCTTCACCAAACCTTATAGCGAAGAGACGGCCCGAGTGATTGATGAAGAAGTTAGCACCATCATCGAAGGCGCCTACAAAAGAGCCGTCCAGTTGTTGTCAGACAACAAGGATAAACTGGTGCGCTTGGCGAACAGACTCCTGGAAAAAGAAGTGATTTTCAAGGACGATTTGGAAGAAATCTTGGGCAAAAGACCTTTTGAAAAGCCCGAGCACGATTTGGCAACCGAAACGCCTCCCTTGCCGGAACAGCCTGCTGCAGAAGGCCAAGAACCTCTTCCCACCGCATAAACCCTGATGAACGAGGTCCTGAAACGCTCTCTGACAGGGCTGGTTTTCATTGCGTTAGTTTTGGGATCTTTGTGGGTCCACATTGCAGCCACCATTATCATATTCGGTCTTGCCACAGTTCTCGGCACCATCGAGTACTATCGTATGACTGCATCTGACCGTAACGACACCAATGCCAATGTTGACAGGCTCAAAGGAATCGCACGGGTCGCGGTTGGTGCCATTTTCCTCTGTGCAGTGCATGTCCCACCCCACATCGTTGCCGCCTTCTCTCTACTTGGCGTCATCATGTCTTTCAACTATTTGCGCATCGCCCCTTCAAAAGCCAATTGGTTTGAGGCGCTTTTCCCCGTCTTCTATTTCTGCTTACCATTCGCATTGATACCCTCCATCGTGTTTTACTCACCATCCACAGAAGGCAGATGGTTAGTGACGGCATTCTTTCTCCTGCTCTGGACAAATGACACGATGGCCTATGTGGTGGGAAGATTGTTGGGTAAAAACAAACTCTACCCTCGCCTTTCGCCCAAAAAAACCATCGAGGGGTTCATAGGTGGGGCCGTCTTCAGCGCCTTAATCGGCATGGGTTTGCACGCTTGGACAGGGCTCTTGTCCATGGCTGATTGGGCAGTTTTGGCTGTGATAGTCGCTGTGTTTGGCAGTTTAGGCGACTTGATTGAGTCCGGCATCAAGCGATTCACGGGTGTCAAAGACTCAGGAACTATTTTGCCCGGACATGGAGGTATATTGGACAGATTTGACGGATTGTTTCTTTCTTTGCCGCTCTTTTTTGGATACATCTATTTCACTCAACTCCACTGAAAATGACTCTCCATCGCGAAGGATATAAAATAATGGCCGGAGCACTATTGCTTGTTCTCTTGGCCGGTGGCATTGCCTTTACCTTATTGGGTGGAGGCCCGGTCTTTTATTCCATCGCTGGTCTGTTGGCTGTTTTTTTCTTTTTGATTGTTCAATTCTTCAGGGTTCCGGGCCGGAATGTTATTATATCTGCCGGAAGCGTCATTTCTCCTGCGGATGGCAAAGTGGTGGTCATAGAGGAAGTTGAAGAACCCGAATATTTCAAAGGGAAACGCATTCAAGTTTCGGTATTCATGTCACCTGTTAATGTTCATGTCAACTGGACTCCTGTGGCCGGCACTGCCGTTTATTCCAAGTATCACCCGGGTAAATATCTGGTGGCTTGGCACCCCAAAAGCTCAACCGAGAACGAGCGCACAACCATGGTACTTCGCACGGAAAACGGCAAAGAAGTGCTCTTCAGACAAATAGCCGGAGCTTTGGCGCGCAGAATTTGTTTTTATGCCAAGGACGGCAAAAAATACCAACAAGGAGAAGAATTCGGATTCATCAAATTCGGCTCACGGGTGGACATATTCCTCCCGTTGGATGCAAAAATCAACGTGACCATTGGTCAAAAAGTAAAAGGCAAACTCACAACAATAGCTCAAATATGAAACAATCACTTAACCTTTTCCTCGGGTCGGCCATGTTGCTGTCCCTCGCTTCATGTGGCAATGCAGGTGGCGAAAAAGCAGAAACAGATGCATCTGTAAGTGCGACTCAATATTTCCGTTTTGAAATCTCCGGACAGGAAGCCAACATCAAACACGAGTTCAATATGGGCACTGCTACCTTGAGTGCTGCTCAATACCAATCCAATGGTACTGTCAACCGAATTATGGCTACTGATGACAAATATACCGTTAGTATCAACGTGGCGGGAAGCCAACCTTCAACATTGGCATACCAGGGAAATGTCAATTTCATTGAAATAGAACTGGTCCCCGGTGACCTGATGATGAAAGTGATGGGAGGCGATGGAACTTTCGTTTTAAAAAGTCTTGATGTTAGCAACGCAGCTGAAGGATCTTTTGAGGGACAACTCTATCTCAAAAGGCAACTGCATGATGTGAAATGTGAATTTCGCGCGCCATATCCTGTTGTACAGCAACCCACTCAAGCAGAATTGGACGCAAAACAACGCATCATAGATCAAACTCAAGCCGAGCGTCCCCAAACCATTCCCGTAGAAGGGCAAAAAAGCACTACACCTCCTCAAACGCGCGAAGAAAGAGATGCTCTGATTAATAAAAAATGAGTGTCAATTGACAATAAAAAAAGCCCGGCCATTTAGCCGGGCTTTTTTTTGACCATTGATTTGGTCACTGATTATGCTCTTATTTGTTGACTACCACACGGAAGGAGCTAACCAATTTTTTTCCTTCGGTCAATCGGAAGACATAAACACCATTGTCAAGTCCTGCAATATCAACTCGTGAATTGCCACCTTGTGCATTGTTCAATCTTTCGGTCATCACCTCTCGGCCGTTGATATCGAATACATTCAAAGCCAAATTACCCGTTACTCCGGCAGGGACAGGTAAATTGATGAAATTGTTGGCCGGGTTGGGATAAGCACGCACAGGAAGCTCATTTGCGGCTGTCTCATCCACACTGATGATGGGGAAATTGGGTTCTGAGAAGTGCGTAATGATGGCCGGAATAGCATCCGTGCCAAAACCACCGGCAAACCACTCACCTCCAGATATGATGGGGAAAAACAACTCCGCAGGATAAGCATCATAAGTGCGGTTGTAGTCGATACCGCCATCCACACGGAAGAACATATCATTTACAAAAATAGAGGCGCAAACCAAGTATTTTTGATTGTTAATCAATGGGATGGGTTGAGCAAAAATGGCAGAAACAAACTCATTCTGATAATTGAACTCATAATTGTACTCCGCATCTCCCACCAATTCCAAGTCAGTAAATGTCACTTCAGTTGAATTTTCATCAAATGGGTCATTCCATTTAAACACTTCGGCATAGACAAACTGGCCGGTGAGATCCAAATCGTTATTGGTAATGGTAGAGAAAGAAACCGCGTGGATTTGCTCAGCTTCTGCATTGGACGAACGCAAGAAAGTGCACCATGAGTAGTTGGCGCTGTCTGAAGGGCGAATTCCACCACCTGCAACGGGATAACCTGTTTGAGCATTCATTCTGCTTTTGGCATAATATCCTTCGTCATTAATCCAGAATACGAAACTGCGCGAGTTGTCAGCGGCAAACTCATCATCATTCTCAGAGGATGTTGTGTACGTAATAGTGTATTCACCTTCGGTGTAGCTAAAGAGTGAGAACACAGGTAAAACAACCAAAAGGCTGTCATCTGCAGGAATGTTGGCAGGTGTTGAGGACTCGTTGTAGAGGATATTGCCACCCAAAGAAACGGTGGCATTCAAAACCACTTGATCCTGATCATCGTTCCCGTAGTTTTTTACCCAAGCGAGCAATGGAACGTTAAAATCAGCGGAAGATACAGCGAAAGAAAGAGGTATAACCTGGCTTTTTGCCATGGCCACATCTCGATTCAGGAAACCGGTGTCATTGGCGAAATAGCCGGTCTTGTTGCCGATGAACATTTCCAATTCACCGCTATCAACAAATGGACGCAAGAAGGCACCGTCCGTGTTGCTAATCATAACTACCGGAATGGTAACGGAGGCACCATTTGCACCTGCTCCCATGCCCACAGGGTCTCCTGCCACATTGTTGACAATTACCACTGCAACCGCTCCGGCATTCTGAGCATTCAGCGCTTTTGCACCAAACTCGCACGTACCGCGGTATAGAAAAGCGATTTTGCCGGCCAAATCGGCTGCATTTAAAGCCGCACCGCAGGCCAAACTGTCAGCGGCTGTGCCATCGCTGTACAGAGCCACGGGCGCTTGAATCACGATGCTCTCCAAACTGCCACCCCATTGGTTAGTGAAAGAGTCAGTGAAGTTGAAACTGCCAACAGCATCTTCGGGGGCCTCGGCAAGCACTACTATCTGCGAATTGGCCGAAAAAGCCAACAATCCCAGAGAGAGAATGCTAAAAAAATTGAGTACTTGTCTTTTCATAATGAATGTATTTGATGAGGTTGTTGAGATAATATTTATCGCAAATATAATCGGTACACTTAAGAATAGGGCATCACGATAATTCAAAGTATTTGCATGTGCTTCAACCGAATGAGTAACCGAACACCTTTTTGAGCAATTCGGTGACTCTGCCGGCCGGGTCTTGTCTGATGTATTTTTCTTCCTTCTCTATCAAGAGAAAAAGCCCTGCCGTTGCCTTTTCGTTGACATATCCCGTCAAATCCGGATTGATGGTCTGAGAACCTGTCAAAATGGTGGCAGTGTTGTAGGCGGTGATGAGTGGTTGCCAATAGGAAGTCAGTTGCACCTTATCCACTGCTTGCTGAATAACAGGCCTGAATTCGGCCGGGAGCTTGGCTGTGGTTTTTTCCTTCAAATAATTGGTGGCCGCACTGTCTGCACCGCGCAGAATGGAAAATCCATCTTGTATGGTCATTTCTTTAATAGCACCAAGGAAAATAGGTGCTGCTGTTTTGCAAGCCTCTTCAGCAGCCCGGTTCAGAGTTTGCTCAAACTTATCAACCTGACTGCTTAATCCCAAAGCCAGCGCCTTGGACTTTACCGCTTGTGCCTCAGGTGGAAAAGGAATAAACAGTGCGACATTTTTGTAAAAACCATCCGTTTTGGACGCCAGAGCAGTTCCCTTGTTCGTTCCCTGCGAAAGCGCCTCGCGCAATCCCGCTATCACCTCTTCATTGGTCAAGCTCGGCTTGGTCTCACCGAGCGCGCCTCCAATTTCTTGCAAAGTTTTCATGCTCTGCTCCGAACATCCGGTCACGCCAAATGTCATGGAAGCGATAAAAAAGACGTGTGAAACTGATTTGATGAGCAAATGTGTTTGCATTTCGGGGTCCATTGGTTTCTTTGCACAAGTTTATTCCATCTCATCAAAAAATGAACGCAGAAATTATCACCATAGGAGATGAAATTCTCATTGGTCAAACCATTGATACCAATTCGGCCTGGTTGGGTCAAAAACTAAACGCCCAAGGTGTGGATGTCCACCAAATCACCTCCATACATGACGACAAAAGCGCCATTATTAGCGCTTTGGACGAAGCCGGATCGCGCAGCCAATTGGTTCTGATCACGGGTGGACTGGGCCCCACCAAGGACGACATTACCAAAACCACTTTGACCGAATACTTCGAAGACCATTTGGTGATCGTCCCTGAAGTGCTCATTGGGATAGAAGCATATTTTGCTCGAACCGGGCGCCCGATGTTGGAAGTGAACAGACAACAGGCCGCCCTGCCGTCAAAGTGTCGGGTCATTATAAACCAAAGAGGAACGGCCTCGGGAATGTGGTTCGAAAAAGACGGGGCGGTTTTCATTTCCATGCCCGGTGTTCCGCACGAAATGAAAGGGCTGATGGATGACGAAATCTTGGGGTTGATAGCTGAACGTTTTCCCGGGCCGCCCATTTTCCATCGGACTATTATGACGCAAGGAGTGGGTGAGTCATTTCTGGCCCAAAAAATTGCCGACTGGGAGACGCAATTGCGATCCCAAGGTCTTACACTGGCTTATTTGCCCTCGCCCGGAATTGTGAAATTGCGCATTACTGCTAAGGGATTTGACGCGGTCCAGGCCCGGAGCATGATTGAAGAAAAAATTCAGAGCTTCATGCCTTTGGCGGGCGAACATGTTTTTGGATTTGACGATCAAACCTTGGAACAAGTAATAGGCTCTTATTTGCAACAAATGGGAAAAACGCTTTCAATAGCAGAAAGCTGTACGGGTGGTGCCATAGCGGCAGGTATAGTCGCCATTGCGGGAAGCTCAGACTATTTTGCGGGTGGTGTCACCGCTTACTCCTACGATATGAAAGAGACCATTCTGGGTGTTAATCATCATGATTTGTTGACTCATGGCGCTGTGAGTTCTGTCATTGCCGAGCAAATGGCCACGGGAATCAGGAGGTTGGCCAAGTCAGACTTTGCTATTGCCACCACAGGGATAGCCGGCCCCACGGGAGGACTTCCCGAAAAGCCGGTGGGAACAGTTTGGATTGCCGTTTCATCGGCCCATAGGACATTTTCTAAAAAGTATCAATTCGGTCACAATCGCGCTCGAAACATTGAAATGACAACCAATTCCGCCCTTTTTATGCTTCTGCAAGAAATTATCAGGCAGAGGGTTTGAGCATTAGACAAAAAGTATTTTCTTTGCACTCCTTTTTTGAGGGATAAAAAACACGGTTATGTCTAAAGTTTGCCAAATCACAGGAAAGAAAGTTATGGTTGGAAACACTGTTTCTCACTCTAACCACAAAACCAAGAGAACATTCAATATCAATCTGTTCAAGAAGTCATACTTCATCGCTGAAGAAGACCGCACCGTTACTTTGAAAGTAACTGCCGCAGGCATGCGTACTATAGACAAATTGGGCATTCGCGAAGCGCTCAAAAGAGCTGAAGCCAAAGGTTTCTACAAAGCTTGATATTATCTACGTCATGATAAAGCCTCCGATCAGGGGGCTTTTTTTATGCGTTGATGCGCCATTTTTCAACTCAAAAAAAAAGCGCCAAGGGGCGCTCTTTGATTTTAATAAAAGTGGGGTCAAGCGAGTGCCTTCTCCACTGCGTTAGCGGCTTCTTGGAGGGTAATAGCCGAAAACACACTGAGTCCTGACTCATCAATGAGTTTTTTGGCCTCAACAGCGTTGGTTCCTTGCAGTCGCACAATGATGGGAACGGGGATGTTGCCGATGTTCTTATAGGCATCTACAATTCCTTGAGCCACTCGGTCACAACGCACAATCCCACCGAAAATATTGACCAGAATGGCTTTTACTGCGGGGTCTTTCAAAATCATACGAAATGCGGTTTCCACGCGCTTGGCATCGGCTGTTCCGCCCACATCCAAAAAGTTAGCAGGTTTACCACCTGACAGTTTGATAATGTCCATTGTAGCCATGGCCAATCCGGCTCCGTTCACCATGCATCCCACATTGCCATCCAGCTTGACATAGTTCAATCCCGCCTCTTTGGCTTCCACTTCCAATGGGTTTTCTTCTGATGTATCGCGCATTTCGGCAATGTCCGGATGTCTGTAAAGGGCATTGTCATCCAATGATACCTTGGCGTCAACCGCAATGATTTTATCATCGCTGGTTTTGAGAACAGGGTTGATTTCAAACATACCGGCATCCGACCCTTCATACGCATTGTAAAGGGCACGTACGAATTTGACCATTGATTTGAAAGCCTCACCCGTCAAGCCCAAGTTGAATGCCACCTTGCGACATTGAAAATCTGTCAAACCCACTTTGGGGTCAATTTCTTCTTTGAAAATCAAATGAGGCGTATGCTCGGCCACTTCCTCAATGTTCATTCCGCCCTCAGTGCTGTACATGATGATATTGCGCCCACGGCCGCGATCCAGCAGCACGCCCATGTAGTACTCTTTGGGCTCTGAAGCACCCGGATAGTAAACATCTTGTGCAATCAGGACTTTATTCACCAACTTGCCTTCTGCGGAAGTCTGGGCAGTCACCAAGTGGCCATTGAGAATCCCGCGTGCTTTGTCCGCAACGTGTTCCAATCCTTTGGCGAGCACCACTCCATTCGACCCGGTTTCGGTGACCACGCCTTTGCCACGGCCGCCCGCGTGAATTTGGGCTTTCACCACAAACCAACCCGTTCCGGTCATCTCTTTCAGTTTGACAGCCGCTTCGTGCGCAGCCTCAGGTGTGTCGGCCACAAGACCTTCTTGAATGCCTACTCCGTAGCTCTTTAAAATGGATTTTCCTTGATATTCGTGGATGTTCATGGATTGTGATTTGGGAGCCAAAAGTAGGTTTGACAGACCACAAACCCAACCCCGAAATTGACCAATCACCATGCTACGGAATGGTTGAAAAAAAATGCACGCGGGGCAAGGTGAATCTGCCAAAAGCCGATTGAGGTATTTACTTTGGCTCGGTCATAACCAAACCCCGAAAGAATTGAAGTTTGCCGCCATAGACGTAGGTTCCAATGCCATTCGACTGTTGATAGAAGAAGTAGTGGAAGCCGATGGACAATACCATATTGAGAAAGTTTCGCTGACCCGAGTGCCTGTGAGGCTGGGAGAAGATGTCTTTTCCGGAGGGAAAATCTCGCTGCGCAAAATCAACCAACTTTCGCGCACCATGAAGGCTTTCTGGCATTTGATGGATGTTCACGGGGTTTACAATATGCGCGCAGTGGCCACTTCGGCTTTTCGCGAAGCCGAAAACGGAGATCAAGTCATTGAAATCATCCGCAACGAGTCCAATATCAATCTGGAAATTATCAGCGGGACCGAAGAAGCGGACATCATTTTTTCCAATTTTTCTGTTTTCAAAAATGGCCCCGAGCGCGACTACCTGTACATAGATGTGGGTGGCGGCAGCACCGAATTGACCGTGATTAAAAATGGCGAACGAACCGATTCTGTCTCATTCAGGTTGGGCACGGTGCGTGGCCTTGTGAGCGGCTATCCCGAAGGCGAGTGGGAAGCCTGCGCTGATTGGATTAAAAAACGCAAACTCAAGTCCATGAACCTCATTGGTTTTGGCACAGGAGGTAACATCAATCGCATTTTCAAAGAAAGTCGCAAAAAACAGAAAGAACCACTGGGCCAAAAAGAAGTGGAAGAAATCTATCAGAATATCAAGTCATTGTCATTTGAAAAACGCATCACCCAGCTTGGAATGCGACCCGACAGAGCCGATGTGATTATTCCGGCTTGTGAGATATATCTGCATGTGATGAAGACAGCCGGTCTGAAAGAAATCATCGTACCCAAAGTGGGTCTGCCGGATGGCATCATTCTGAACCTATATGCAGATTGGCGAGAGAAAATGGGCATTAGCGCACCCGGACACCACTCGTTTTAGCCACCAGTTTTTTTGCTTTGGTCAGGGCAAGCAGGCGGTCGGGATAGTCCGTAATAATATCCCGCACGCCCAAATCCAGCATTCTCTCCATGTCCGAAACCTCATTTACAGTCCACACGCTCAGATGAATATCATTTTCACGGCAATAACTCACCAACTCTGAGGTGGCCATTTCGAAATTCACTGAATATCCGTAAGGTTTTGAGGCCAATTCGGCCAATTTCGAGAGGTGGTGTTGCTCTGCGTCCTCGCTGAGATAGACCAAGCGCAATGCCGGAGCTTCGATGACCAAATTATTCAGAACGGCCGGGTCAAAACTCTGCACAGTAGTCAACGCATCTATATCAAGCGATTTCAAAGCAGCCAGGAACATTCGGACATATTCCTCTGCATCGGGGTGATAGATTCCCACCCATTCGGGCCGGCTTTTTATTTCAATATTGAAAAAAGGAACTTCTCTTTGTTCAGCTTTACAAGTTGCCTTCACTTGTTCGACCACTTCTGTCAATAGCGGTTTGTGGGCTCCGACCATGGGTTTCTGATCGGGAAAGCGCGCATTTCCCTTTGCACCGCAATCGTATGCTTTGGCACTGTCCGCAGACATTTCAAAAATGTTGTGCGCCATTTGTTCCTCTTGAACAATGGGTTGTAAATCAGGAGTGAGACAAATTTCGGCAGACATGAAAGGCTCGTGTGAAACCACCACCCGGCCATCGGCTGATAACACAACATCCATCTCCAAGGTACTCACACCCATTTTGGTCGCATGCAAGAATGCCTCCATGGTGTTCTCAGGCAACAGTCCTCGGCAGCCTCTATGGCCCTGAACAATGATCTCCGTAGGTTTTTGGTCCATGCTGCAACCCACCAACATTAAAACGATGAGCGTCCGAAAAATGCCGGGCACCTCATTTCAGATTCTGGTCCAAGAACGATTTAACTTCAAAAATGCGCATCGGTTTGGAAACGATTTTCATCTGCTTGTCCAACAAGATCATCACGGGTGTTGCAGTAACACGGTAATCCTTGGCAACAGGCGAATCCCAGCTGCGCAATTGGCTTACAGTGGGGAAGTTGATTCCCTTTTTGGCAACGGCCTCAATCCACTGTTGTCGATTGTTGTCAAGTGACACGCCAATCACCTGGAATCCTTTGGTTTTGTATTGATTGTACAAGGGTATAAGTTGTGGAATTTCTTCTTCGCACTTATGGCACCATGATGACCAGAACATCACCAAAGTGTATTTGTGCGCTTTTACTTCTTTTGACAACGTCAACTTGCCGCCTTTGTCTGTTTCGATGGTAAAGTCGGGAGGCACATTGCCCACACGCAAATTCTGCACTCCGGCAGCGCGCTTCAGCAAATAATCGCTCAGCTCTACTCCGCAGCCATCGCCATAAATCATATTGTCCAGTATGTAGGCACAAATGTTTTCCATGTTGCTCATGTAGAAGCCATCCAACATGGTGAACATCATATATTCCATCACTTCTTGGTTGACCTTTGACTTCTCATTGACTGTGTTGATACAATCATAATAGCCTTGGTCTTTACCCTCGCTGTGCGAACGCATGAACTCTTGGATGCGCTCATTGAGCACCTCAGAGCGGATGTAAGATGGATCTGTGAAATCAATGTCGTCCCAATATTTCGCCTTGTCGCTCTTCTTGGGTGAACTCATTGATCCCAGAAACTTGGCGGTGATAGTTCCCGGATTCTCTGAGGCCACTTTCCGCTGAAGGGCGATGATATCGTTCATTTTAGCCTCGATAGTATTATTGAGGTCTTTGTTACCTGTCTGGTTCCGTTGGTTGCGCAGTTGATTGATTTGCGCATCAATACCCGCTTTCTCGCGCAGGTAACTATGCCAAGCGATATTTTCTTTTGAGTTGGGGAATGAAATGTTCGACTTCACATTGGGGCCCGTGAAATTGACCGTAAGGTCCCCATCCTTGGGATTGAGCAACAAGTCAGTCATATTGTTCATTTTGTCCAGTCCGATTCGGTAGATACCTGCTTGATAGGTTCTCTTTTTGAACTCAAATCCTGTATCGGTGATGGCAGCACTATCCAACAGGAAGTTTGTTTTTCCTTCAGTTTCCCACAGATAAACCTTGGGCTGAGGGGGCTTCATAGAAAAGTTGCCTTTAATGACCATATCGCCTTTGATGCTTCCGAGGGCGGCAACTGGCACTGAAGTCTCAGTATTCTCGGTCTTTTCCGTAGTTTGGGCTTTGCTGTTATTGGCCTCGACTGATTCTCCGTTGCAAGCTGCTCCCATTAGGGACATAGCCAGTGTGATAGTCAATATCTTTTTCATCATCGTCTTCAGATTTTTTGAGGCGGCAAATATAGCCAAGTACACGAAGGCTCACCTTGTTAAACAGAGCCAAACCATCTACTGCCACTGGGTGGTTGCGTACTTTGGCACCATGAATTTTGATGCTGCCGAGGCGCGCCACTTTCTGGAACTACCCGATGGTTTTAAGCCCATGGATTTGCGTGATGCCGAAGAGATGGGAGTTTTTCCATTGCGCGATTTTTTCTTGCGCAACAGTCCCGTGCGTCCATTATGGGAGACCAGAATTCGCAAACTGGAAACTATTGCTTCAGCTGTTCACGCCCTCGGAGGTCACAAAAACACCCGGACCAACGCTACTCCGGCATTGGAATCGACAACTTTGATAGACCTTCTTTCAACACATCAAAACGCAATGGCCGCGCTGAAGACCTCCATGTCCTCGGATTGCACAGCAGCCCACACGGCACAAATTGCGAGAATCATGATGGAGGTGGAAGAAGATTACATGGCGCATTTCCTCCGTTTGACCAAGGATTTGCTGAAGAATTATTCGCCTCATTTAAACGCTGTTTCGGGCGAGGCGGGTGAAATGATAGCTGCGCTGCGTTGCGGAAATACCGATAGAGCTCAACATTTGCTGGAAGTCGAGCGAAGGCGTATCACCAATTTGTTGGAGAAAATCAGAAAATAGCGGTAAAGGGCTCTTCACCCATCACCACTGAGCCGCGGTACATGCCGGGCGAATTAAAAACCATCTCAACTTGGCCGTCTTTGTCAATGGCAATCAGTCCACCGTCAGCGCCTTGCTCGGCCAGCTTTTTCATCACAAGTTCGTGGCAGGCATCACGAAGTGACATCTTTCCATAGCGCATGCGGGCTGCCACATCATAGGCCACGACATTCTTGATAAAAAACTCTCCCCAGCCGGTGCAGCTTACAGCGCAAGTGTGGTTGTCAGCAAAAGTGCCGCAGCCAATGAGCGGGCTATCACCAACACGGCCAAAGCGCTTGTTGGTCATTCCCCCGGTGCTGGTGCCTGCTGCCAGATTTCCATTTATATCGAGCGCCACGGCTCCCACCGTTCCGAATTTCTTTTCCTTGTCAGCGTGGTCCAATTGGACTTTGCCTGCCAGTCTGGCTTCTTCCAACTGTTGTCTGCGAAAATCCGTACTGAAAAAACTGTTGCTCACAAAAGACACCCCCTGTAAACGCGCAAACTCCTCGGCTCCTTCACCATTGAGCAACACATGCTCGGATCGTTCCATCACCATGCGGCTCAGTTGAATAGGGTTTTGAATATGCTTCACACTGCATACAGCTCCCGCACCGTTCGTTTTTCCGCACATGATAGAGGCGTCCAACTCATGGGTGGCTTCGTTGGTGAAAACGGCTCCACGGCCTGCATTGAATAATTCGCTGTCTTCCAGCACAGTCACTGAGGCCACCACCGCATCCATGGCGCTGCCGCACGATGACAATACGTTGCTTCCTGCATCCAGTGCCGCGCGCAGAGCCGCGTGTATGTTCTTTTCTTGCTCGGGCGAAATGTTTTCTCTGAGCAGGGTTCCTGCTCCTCCATGGATTGTAAGCGCAAATTTTTTATTCATGGTGATTTGCCGTTATCCGCCCCGGGCGCTCTTTACTTCACTTCTTCATAATCCACATACTCGCCTACATCGTCTTTCAGTTTCTTATTGGTCGATTTGGGACGGGGCGGTTTTTGCTGCTGCTCTTCCGCTTTGCGCGAACTGTGGCCCTTTTCAAAAAAAAACTTGTAGGCCCACCAACAGATAAGCAAAATAGCCAGCGTGCGAATGAGTCCGTATAAGTCCATTTTTTATTTGCTCAAATAAAGATTGCGCTCGGAATATATTTTGCGAAAATAAGGGTCTTTGAGGTCTTTAATGAATCTGATGGCTTCACCAGTGCTCTTCATCTCCGGCCCGAGTTCCTTATTTACCTCAGGGAATTTTTCGTAGCTGAAAACGGGGATTTTAATAGCATAGCCCTCTTTCTTCGGGTTGAATTTGAAGTCTTTCACCTTTTTTTCGCCCAACATCACTTTAGTGGCATAGTTGACATATGGCTCGTCATAGGCCTTTGCAATGAAAGGCACAGTGCGCGAAGCACGCGGGTTGGCCTCGATGATATAGACCACATCGTCTTTGATGGCAAACTGTATGTTAATGAGCCCCACAGTGCGCAACGCCACGGCTATGGTACGCGTGTACTCGTCAATTTGCTGCATCACCAAATCTCCCAGATTGTAGGGC
>Ga0169931_10003957_pt1 | contig 23272 bp, 24 predicted proteins | sample Kivu_15m_20L_FD_129675 | JGI IMG/M metagenome (GOLD analysis project Ga0169931, IMG submission 129675) | Freshwater microbial communities from Lake Kivu, Western Province, Rwanda to study Microbial Dark Matter (Phase II) - Kivu_15m_20L... | ecosystem: Environmental > Aquatic > Freshwater > Lake...
CGGATGGTCGGCGAGATGGCGAAGCTGCCCGCGGCGGCGGCGGCCGAGGGCACGCTCAAGACCCAGTTCGGAGCGGTGGCCGGCGCCTGCAAGGCCTGCCACGACGACTTCCGCCGCGACTGACGCGACGATCGAGCCGGCCGGCGCCCGTTGGGCGCCGGCTCAGCGGCTCACCAGCCAGCCCACCAGCGCGGCGCAGCCCGCGAAGATCACGAGCGCGCGCAGCCGCAGCCCCGCATCGTCGCGACTCGGCACCGCCCCGGCGGCAGCGGGCGCATCGCCGGTGACCATGGGGCCGATCAGATCGCGGCCCCTGACGACACGGTAGTACACGATCGCGGCGACGTGCAGCGCCACCAGCCCGAGGATCACCCACTCGTTCCAGCGGTGCCAGGTGGTGAGCGCGCTCGACCAGGCGCCCGATACGTAGCGGGCGAGCGGGCCTTCGAACGCGATGTCGTCGTTCGTGAACAGCCCGGAGACCGCCTGGAACGCGACCGCGGCCAGCAGCGCGAGCACCGACAGCGCGCCGACCGGGTTGTGGCCGGGCTGCCCCGGCGCCGCGCCGCGCAGGTACGCCAGCACCGACCGCGGCCCCCGTACGAACTGCGCGAAGCGCGCGTAGCGGCCGCCCGCGACGCCCCAGATCAGGCGAAAGAGCGCCAGGGCGAGCGCCGCGAAGCCGAGCCGCTCGTGCCAGACCATCAGGCTGCCGCCGACCTTGACCGTCACGAACGAACCCGCCAGCAGCAGCACCAGGGTCCAGTGGAACAGACGGGTGGGCAGATCCCACACGCGCAGCGGTCGGGGTGCTCGATCCATGTCGTTCGGAGCCGGGGCGGCCGGCCGCGGGCGGGCGATGCCGCCGATTGTAGGCCCGCGTCCCGATCCGCGCGCGGGCACACCCGGCCTCAGGGCAGCTCGGGCTCGGTGCCGTCCTTCTTCTTGACCGGCTTGACCAGGTCCTCGCGCTTGACGCCGAGCCACATCGCGATCGCCGCGGCGACGAACACCGACGAGTAGATGCCGAAGCAGATGCCGATGGACAGCGCGAGCGCGAAGTAGAACAGCGTCGGTCCGCCGAAGATCAGGATCGCCAGCACCATCATCAGCGTGGACCCGTGCGTGATCATCGTGCGCGAGATCGTGCTGGTGATCGCGTGGTCGATGATCTCGGGGGTGCTCATCTTCCGGTGCTTGCGGAAGGACTCGCGGATACGGTCGAAGATGATCACCGACTCGTTGACCGAGTAGCCGAGCACCGCGAGCACCGCCGCCAGCACGGCGAGCGAGAACTCCCACTGGAACGCGGCGAAGAAGCCCAGGATGATCACCACGTCGTGCAGGTTGGCGACGATCGCGGCGATCGAGAACTTCCACTCGAAGCGAAACGCCAGGTAGGTCATGATGCCGATCACGACGAACAGCAGCGCGAGCGCACCGTCGGTGGCCAGTTCCTCGCCCACCGCGGGGCCGACGAACTCGACGCGGCGCAGCTCGACCCCCGGATCGGCCCGCTTGAGGGCGGTCATCACCCGCTCGCTCTGCTGCGCGCTGGTCACGCCCTTCTCGATCGACAGCCGGATCAGCACGTCGCGCGCGGTGCCGAAGCTCTGCACCTGGACCTCCGCGAAGCCTAGGCCGCCGACGGTTTCCCGGATCTTCGGCAGGTCGGCTGGCTGCGGGTAGGCGACCTCCATCACGGTGCCGCCGGTGAATTCGATCGACAGGTGCAGGCCGCGCGCCGCGAGGAACCCCACCGCGGCGACGAAGGTCACGATGGAGATGACGTTCAGCACCAGCGCGTGGCGCATGAACGGGATGTCCCGCCCGATGCGGAAGAATTCCATCGCTCAGGCTCCCTTGGGCTTCCAGACCTGACCGATCGAGATCGACGCGAGCTTCTTCTGGCGGCCGTACCAGAGGTTCACGAACCCGCGCGAGACGACCACCGCCGAGAACATCGAGGTGAGGATGCCCAGGCAGTGCACGACCGCGAAGCCGCGCACCGCGCCCGAGCCGAACGCGAGCAGGGCGACCCCCGCGATCAGCGTGGTGATGTTCGAGTCCAGGATCGTGCCCCAGGCGCGCTCGTAGCCCGCCGAGATCGCCGCCTGCGGCGTGGCGCCGTTCCTCAGCTCCTCGCGGATGCGCTCGTTGATCAGCACGTTGGCGTCGATCGCCATGCCGAGCGTCAGCGCGATCGCCGCGATCCCGGGCAGCGTGAGCGTGGCCTGCAGCAGCGACAGCAGCGCGATCAGCAGCAGCACGTTGATCGCGAGCGCGACGGTCGAGATCAAGCCCATCACGACGTAGTAGGCGACCATGAAGACCGCGATCGCGATGAAGCCGTACAGCGTGGAGTTGAAGCCCTGCCGGATGTTGTCGGCGCCCAGGCTCGGCCCGATCGTGCGTTCCTCGATGATCTCCATCGGCGCGGCGAGCGCACCCGCGCGCAGCAGCAGTGCGAGGTCGTTCGACGCCTGCGGCGACTCCATGCCGGTGATCTGGAAGCGCGAACCGAGCTCCGACTGGATGGTTGCGACCGTCAGCACCTCGCCGCGGCCGCGCTCGAAGAGCACGACCGCCATCGGCTTCTTGATGTTCTCGCGCGAGACCTCGCGCAGCACCCGGCCGGCCGCGTCGTTCAGGCTGATCGCCACCGCCGGCCGCTGGTTCTCGTCGAAGGTGGCCGCCGCGCTGGTCAGCTGCTCGCCGGTGAAGATCGGCTGGCGCTTGAGCACCACCGGCGCGCCGCGTCCCTGGCGGAACAGCTCCGAGCCGAACGGCACCGCGCCCTGTCCGGTGACCGCCGACTGGGCCTCGGCGGTCAGGTCGACCAGCCGTGCCTCGAGGGTCGCGGTCCGCCCCAGGATGTCCTTGGCGCGCGCGGTGTCCTGCACCCCGGGCAGCTGCACGACGATGCGGTCGGCGCCCTGCTGCGCGATCACCGGCTCGGACACGCCGAGTTCGTTGATCCGGTTGTGCAGCGTCGTGATGTTCTGCTTGACCGAGTTCTCGAGCAGCGCGCGCTCGGCGGCGGGCTTGAAGGACACCAGCAGCCGCCGCTCCGCGCCGTCCGAGGGGCCGGGCACCGCCTGCAGGTCGGCGTTGGCGGCGGTGATCACGTCGCGCGCCCGGTCGAGCATCGCCTCGTCGCGGAACCGCACCTCGACCAGGTCGCCGTCGCGGCGCACGCCCGCGTGTCGCACGTTGCGGTCGCGCAGCAGCGTGCGGACCTCGCCGACGGTCGCGTCGATGCGCTTGGAGAGCGCGCCCTTGACGTCGACCTGCAGCAGGAAGTGCACGCCGCCGCGCAGGTCCAGGCCCAGGTACATCGGCAGCGCGCCGAGCGTCGCGAGCCATTGCGGGCTCGCCGACAGCAGGTTCAGCGCGACCACGAACGCGGGCTCGGCCGCGTCCGGGTTGAGTGCGCGGGCGATCGCGTCCTTCGCCTTCAGCTGCGTGTCCGTGTCGCCGAATCGAGCCTTGATCGACGCGCCGTCGAGCTGGATGCCGGTGTGAGCGACGCCGGCGGCGGACAGCGACTGCTCGACGCGCCCGAGCACCGCCGCGTCGACCTTGACCGTCGCCTTGGCACTGGAGACCTGGACCGCGGGCGACTCGCCGAAGAAATTGGGCAGCGTGTAGATCAGGCCGAACGCGACCGCGACCGCGATGATCAGGTACTTCCAGACCGGGTAGCGGTTCACGCGCCGACCTCAGATCGCCTTGATCGTGCCCTTGGGCAGCAGCGTCTGCACGGCCGATTTCTGAAGCTGCATCTCGACCGCATCCTCGCCGCGCTGCGCGACCTCCAGCGTCACGTAGCTCTCGCCGACCTTGGTCACGCGGCCCACGATGCCGCCGGCGGTGATCACCTCGTCGCCCTTGGACAGCGCCTCGAGCATCGTCCGGTGCTCCTTTGCGCGCTTCATCTGCGGACGGATCATCAGAAAGTACAGCACCACGAACATCAGGATGATCGGCAGGAAACCGAGCAGCTGCTGCTCGGTCGAGCCGCCGCTCTGCGCATACGCATTCGAGATGAACACGGCGAAGTCCTCGTCTCAACGGGGGTCTTGAGTCAACCCATGAGTATATCAGTCGGGCCCACGGGCGCGGTCGCGTACGAAGCCCGCGCGGAAGGCCTCGAACGTGCCGGCCTCGATCGCCTCGCGCATCTCGCGCATCAGCGTCAGGTAATAGTGCAGGTTGTGCACCGTGGCCAGGTGGCGCCCCAGCATCTCGTCGACGCGGTCCAGGTGGTGCAGGTAGGCGCGCGAGAAGTGCGCGCAGGCGTGGCAGGCGCAGTCCGCGTCGATCGGTCGCGGGTCATCGCGGTGCCGGGCGTTGCGGATCTTCAGGTCCCCGAAGCGCGTGAAGAGCCACCCGTTGCGGGCGTTGCGCGTCGGCATCACGCAGTCGAACAGGTCGACGCCCGCGGCCACGCCGGCGACCAGGTCTTCGGGCGTGCCCACGCCCATCAGGTAGCGCGGGCGATCGGCGGGCATCCGGGGCGCGACGTGCTCGAGCACGCGCATCATGTCCTCCTTGGGCTCGCCGACCGACAGCCCGCCGATCGCGTAGCCGGGAAAGCCGATGTCGACCAGCCCGGCGAGCGACTCGTCGCGCAACGCCTCGTACATGCCGCCCTGCACGATGCCGAACAGCGCGTTCGGGTTGCCGAGCGCGTCGAATGCGTCGCGCGAGCGGCGCGCCCAGCGCAGCGACAGGCGCATCGACGCCGCCGCCTCGTCGGTCGTGGCCGGGCGGCCGTCGATCTCGTAGGGCGTGCACTCGTCGAACACCATCGCGACGTCCGAATTCAGAGCACGCTGGATCGCCATCGAGGTCTCGGGCGTCATCGTGCGCGGCGAGCCGTCGATCGGCGACGCGAAGCGCACGCCTTCCTCGGAGATCCGGCGCATCTTCCCCAGGCTCCAGACCTGGAACCCGCCCGAGTCGGTGAGGATCGGCCGGTGCCAGCCGTTGAAGCCGTGCAGCCCGCCGAGACGCTCGAGCACCTCGGTGCCCGGGCGCAGCCACAGGTGAAAGGTGTTGCCCAGGATGATCTGCGCGCCGACCTCCTCGAGCGCGCGCGGCGACATGGTCTTCACCGCGCCGTAGGTGCCCACCGGCATGAAGATCGGCGTGTGCACGGCGCCGTGGGCGAGCTCGAGCCGGCCGCGGCGCGCGCGGCCGTCGGTGGCGGTGACGGTGAACTGCATCGGGCGGCGATGATACCCGGGCGGCGGCGCGGCGCCGGCGGGGCCGGTCGTCGCCTCGCCGGTCAGCCGACTCGGGACGCGCCGCCTGCGCCCAGCGCCGGCGTCCCGCGCTCGGGGTCCGGACACGCCCGCTCCAGCAGCATGGCGTCACCGTAGCTGAAGAACCGGTAGCGGTGCTCGACCGCGTGCGCGTACGCGGCGCGGATCGCGTCCAGACCGGCGAACGCGGCGACCAGCATCATCAGCGTCGAGCGCGGCAGATGGAAATTCGTGACCAGCGCGTCGACCCCACGGAACGCGTAGCCCGGGCGGATGTAGAGGTCGGTCTCGCCCCAACCGGCCGCCGGCACGCGGTTGGGCCCGGCGGCCGCCTCGAGCGTGCGCAGCGACGTGGTGCCCACGGCGACGACGCGCCCGCCCCGCTCGCGCGCCGAACGGACCGCCGCAACGGTCGTCTCGGGCACGTGGTATCGCTCCGCGTGCATCACGTGGCGCGACGGGTCGTCGTCGCGCACTGGCTGGAACGTTCCGGCGCCGACGTGCAGGGTGACGAACGCGCGCTCGATGCCGTGCGCCGCGAGTGCGTCGAACAGCGGTTCGTCGAAGTGCAGGCCGGCGGTGGGCGCGGCGACCGCGCCCGGGTGGCGGGCGAACACGGTCTGGTAGCGGCGCTCGTCCTCTTCGCCGGGGGCGTGGTCGATGTAGGGCGGCAGCGGCAGTGCGCCGGCCCGCTCGAGCAGCCCCAGCACCGGTTCGGAGAACCGCAGCCTGCAGAATGCCCCGTCACGGCCGACGACCGTGGCGAGCGCGCCGTCGAAGCGCACCGTCGACCCGGGGCGGGGCGGGTGGCTGGCCCGGACCATCGCGACCGCGTCGACCTCGGTGTCGATCCGCTCGACCAGCAGTTCGACCCGCCCACCGCTGTCCTTGCGGCCGACCAGCCGCGCCCGGATCACCCGCGTGTCGTTCAGCACCAGCAGGTCGCCCGCGCGCAGCAGCGCGGGCAGGTCTGCGAACGACCGGTCCGACAGCAGCAGGGGTCCGCGAGGATCGACGTGCAGCAGGCGCGACGCGCCGCGTACCGCCGGCGGGTGCTGAGCGATCAATTCCGGGGGCAGCGCGTAGTCGAAGTCGGCCAGGGAAAGCGGCCGGCCGGTCGTGGCGTCGGTTCCCGGCGGCTCACCGGCCGGTCCGTCCGGTACGCGGGGGGGCGGGGCGAGGGAGCGGGGAGGGGCGGGGTCGGTCATGCGTCGTCGCGCCCCGCTTCCGGCGCGGCGGCCGCGGCCGATGATACCCGCGGCTCGGTACCGCCGCGGCGCGTCGCCCCGGTGTAACCCGTGGACGGGGAAGGGTCGTCGCGCGCTGTCACGAATCTGTCATCGGCCGTGCCTAGTCTGGCGCCTCCGGATCACCCCCTCCCGACCTGAACCACAGGAAGCCCCCTCATGAAGTTCACTTCCCGACTCCTGGCCGGCGCGGCGATCGCGCTTGCGGCGGCGACGCCCGCGGTGGCGCAGAACATCACCGGCGCGGGCGCGACCTTCCCGGCTCCGGTCTACGCGAAGTGGGCCGAGGCGTACCGGGCGGCCACCGGCGCGCAACTGAACTACCAGGCGATCGGCTCCGGTGGCGGCGTCAAGCAGATCACCTCGAAGACGGTCGACTTCGGCGCGACCGACGATCCGCTGTCGGGCGACGACCTGAAGAAGGACAGCCTGCTGCAGTTTCCGGCCGTGATCGGCGGCGTGGTGGCGGTGTTCAACCTGCCCGGTATCGCGGCGAACGGCCTCACGCTGAACGGTCCGGTGCTCGCCGACATCTACCGCGGCACCATCAAGACCTGGAACGACCCGGCGATCGCCAAGCTCAACCCGTCGGTCAAGCTGCCCGACACCGCGATCACGCTGGTCTACCGGTCCGATTCCTCGGGCACCACGTTCGTGTTCACCGACTACCTCGCGCAGACGTCGCCGGCGTTCAAGGCGTCGCCCGGCTCGGGCAAGACCGTGAACTGGCCGGCCGGGGTCGGCGGTCGCGGCAACGCGGGCGTCGCGGCGACGGTCAGCAAGGTGGCCGGCTCGATCGGCTACGTCGAGTACGCGTTCGCCAAGCAGAACAAGATCAGCTACGCGGCGATGGTCAATCGCGATGGTCAGGTGGTCCGTGCCGACGACACGACCTTCGCGGCGGCCGCCGAGCGCGCCGACTGGAATTCCGCGCCCGGGTTCGGCGCGAACCTCAACAACCAGCCCGGCGCCAGCGCGTGGCCGATGACTTCCGCGACCTTCATCCTGATGCACCGGACCGCCGCTGACCCGGCGCGTTCCGCCGAGGCGCTGAAGTTCTTCCGCTGGGCTCTCAACAACGGTCAGAAGCTCGCCACCGAGCTGGACTACGTGCCGATGCCCGCGAACGTGGTCAAGCAGATCGAGGCCTCCTGGCGCGACATCCGCGACGCGTCGGGCAAGCCGGTTCTGCCCTGACACCGTCATGGAGCGCGGGGCGAGGCGAGTGACTGACGCCCCCGCACTCGCGGCGAAGCACGACCTGCTTCGCCGCATTTGTCTTCGCGGCTTCCAGGGACGATCATGAGCACCCCAGCCTCTTCGACGGTCGGCCAGACGATGAAGCGCGACGCCGGTGCCGCGCATTCCGAGACCACGCGGGCGCGGATCGCGGCACGCGTCGCGACCTTCGCGCGGGCGGACCGCTGGTTCGAGCGGACGACGATGCTGTTCGCCGCGCTGGTGCTCCTCGCGCTCGCAGGCCTGCTCGCGTCGCTGCTCGTCCAGGCGTGGCCGGCGTTCCGGGAGTTCGGCGTCGGATTCCTGTGGGGGGGCACCTGGAGCCCGTCGAGCAACGTCTACGGCGCGGCGATCGCGGTCTACGGCACGTTGGTGACCTCGGCGATCGCTCTGGCGATCGCAGTGCCGATCAGCTTCGGCATCGCGCTCTTCCTGACCGAGACCTGTCCGCTGTGGCTGCGTCGGCCTCTGGGTACGGCGATCGAGCTGCTGGCCGGGGTGCCGTCGATCATCTACGGCATCTGGGGCCTGTTCATCCTGGCGCCGCTGTTCCAGACCTACGGCCAGCCGCTGATGGTCGCCACCGGGCTGCCGCTGTTCGCCGGGCCGCCGCTGGGCATCGGCATCTTCACTGCGGGCGTCGTGCTCGCGCTGATGGTAATCCCGTTCACCGCGTCGGTGATGCGCGATGTGTTCGAGACCGTGCCGCCGGTACTGAAGGAGTCGGCCTACGGGCTGGGCTGCACCACCTGGGAGGTGGTGCGCAACGTGGTGCTCCCGTACACCCGGGTCGGCGTCATCGGCGGGATCATGCTCGGCCTGGGGCGCGCGCTCGGCGAGACGATGGCGGTCACCTTCGTGATCGGCAACTCCAACCGGCTGGCGAGCAGTCTGTTCGCACCGGGCAACTCGATCGCGTCGACGCTCGCCAACGAGTTCGCCGAGGCCGACCCGAAGCTGCACGTGCCGGCGCTGTTCGCGCTCGGCCTGCTGCTGTTCGTCATCACGTTCTTCGTCCTCGCGGCCGCCCGGTGGCTGACCGCCCGCGGCACGAAGAAGGCCGGCATCTGAGGATCGCGCGATGAGCTCGAAACCCGCCACGTTCAACCAGGGCCTGTACCGCCGCCGCAAGGCCACCAACGCGATCGGGCTGGCGCTGTCGACCGCATCGATGGCGATCGGCCTGCTCGGCCTGCTCTGGATCCTGTGGACGCTGTTCTACAACGGCGTCGCCGCGCTCGACTGGAACTTCTTCACCAAGAGCACGCCGGCGCCCGGCACCCCGGGCGGCGGCATGGCCAACGCGATCGTCGGCTCGCTGATGATCGTCGGCTTCGCGACGCTGGTCTCCACCCCGATCGGCATCCTCGCGGGCGTCTACCTGTCCGAGTTCGGCAAGCAGTCCCGGTTCGCCCGGGCCACGCGCTTCGTCGTCGACATCATGCTGTCGGCGCCGTCGATCGTGATCGGCCTGTTCGTGTTCGCGATCGCTGTGGCCACGGTCGGGCAGTTCTCGGGCTGGGCCGGTTCGCTCGCGCTGTCCCTGATCGCGATCCCGGTGGTGGTGCGGACCACCGAGAACATGCTGAACCTGGTGCCGGGCAGCCTGCGCGAGGCGGCGTTCTCGCTGGGCGCGCCGCGCTGGAAGGTGAGCCTGGCGGTGACGCTGCGCGCTGTGAAGGGCGGCGTGATCACCGGCGTGCTGCTCGCGATCGCCCGGATGATCGGTGAGACCGCGCCGCTGCTGTTCACCGCGCTGAACAACCAGTTCTTCAGCCTCGACATGTCGCAGCCGATGGCGAACCTGCCGGTGGTCATCTTCAACTTCGCGATGAGCCCGTACGCCGACTGGCAGCAGCTCGCCTGGGGCGGCGCCTTCATCATCACGCTCGTGGTGCTGGTGATCAACATCGCCGCGCGCGTGCTGTTCCGCGACAAGGTCCAGTCCTGACCCTTTTCCGAGAGCGATCATGGCGAACGACATCAGCATCAACGTCGGCGGCGGATCCGCCCCGTCGGCGGCGGCCGGGCAGGCGGCCCGCACGACGAACGCGACCATCGCGCAGGCGGACTCGGTGATCCGGGTGCGCGGGCTGGACTTCTACTACGGCAAGTTCCAGGGCCTGAAGAAGGTGTCGCTCGACGTGGCGCGGCACAAGGTCACGGCCTTCATCGGTCCGTCGGGCTGCGGCAAGTCGACGCTGCTGCGCGTGTTCAACCGGATGTACGACCTGTATCCGGGCCAGCGCGCCGAGGGCGAGATCGTCTTCAACGGCGAGAACATCCTGGCGAGGAACCAGGACGTGAACCTGCTGCGGGCGAAGGTCGGCATGGTGTTCCAGAAGCCCACGCCGTTCCCGATGACGATCTACGAGAACATCGCGTTCGGCGTGCGCCTGTACGAGAGCCTCAACCAGCGCGACATGGACGAGCGCGTCGAGTGGTCGCTGCGCAAGGCGGCGCTCTGGGACGAGGTGAAGGACAAGCTGCAGCAGAGCGGCCTGTCGCTGTCGGGCGGCCAGCAGCAGCGGCTGTGCATCGCGCGTACGGTGGCGGTCAAGCCCGAGGTCGTGCTCCTCGACGAGCCCACCAGCGCGCTCGACCCGATCTCGACCGCCAAGGTCGAGGAGTTGGTCAACGAGCTGAAGAGCGACTACACGATCGCGATCGTCACCCACAACATGCAGCAGGCGGCGCGGATCTCCGACTACACCGCCTACATGTACCTCGGCGAACTGATCGAGTTCGGCGACACGAACCAGATCTTCATCAAACCGTCGAAGAAGGCGACCGAGGACTACATCACCGGCCGCTTCGGCTGACGCCGTCCAACCTCCTCCTTCCGGCGCAGGGGCCCGAGATGACCGATCACACCTACAAGCAGTTCGACACCGACATCGACGCGATGCGCAGTGCAATGTCGACGATGGGCGGGCTGGTCGAGCGGCAGTTCGTCCGCGCGGTCGACGCGATCCGGTTCGGGGACCTCCGACTCGTGATGCAGGTGCTGACCGACGAGCGCGTGGTGAACCAGCTCCACGTCGAGTCAGATCTGCGCTGCAATCAGATGATCGCCCGGCGGCAGCCGATCGCGGTCGACCTGCGCGAGATCATCGCGGTGATCCACGCGATCAACGACCTGGAGCGGGTCGGCGACGAAGCGAAGAAGATCGCGCTGAAGGCCCAGAGTTTCGGCGAATCCGAGCTGCCGATCCCGATCGATCCCGTGGTCCGCGTGGCGGGTATGGTCGCCGAGATGCTGCGCGCCGCGATTGACGCATTCGTGCGGCACGACGAGGCCGCCGCCGAGCGCCTCGCCGCCCGCGACGACGAGGTGGATGCGCTTCGCGACGAGTTGATCACCCAGCTGATCGCCAGGATGACCGACGATCCGTCGGCCGTGTCGAGTGCGCTCGCGATGGTGTTCGTCGTGCAGTCGATCGAACGCGTGGGCGACCATGCGAAGAACATCGCCGAGTACATCGTCCACGTTGTCTCGGGAGTCGACACCCGCCACGGTGCGACGGCCGGCTGAGCGCGTCGGCCGAAGCGCTTGCACAGGCGCGCTGGCGGCGCGCCAAGGCTTGCCGGATAATCCCGCGCTTGGCCGCCGGAGTGGTGGAACGGGTAGACGCGCCGGACTCAAAATCCGGTGCCAGCAATGGCGTGCGGGTTCGAGTCCCGCCTCCGGCACCAGAGGTCCTTCTTCGATCGCCGCGCCGCGGCGACGCAACTGACGCTCGTGAGCACGAGCGGAAGATCAGCGCGGCCGCCTCGATCTCCCGTCCAGGGCGGAGGCGCGGTGCGAACGGCAGGGGCCGCCCACCGCGACCTCAGCGTCGCTCGATCCGGTACACCGCCGCAGGCGGCACGTTGCGCAGCGCGATACCGACCCGGCGGGCCTGCAGCCCGAGCCGATCCAGCACCTCCGGTGGTACCGGGCAGCGGAAGCCATAGGTGAACTGAAGGAACGCCCCGTCCATCCGCAGCCTCGTGAACGATTCGTCCAGGACGCGGCGCACCGTGCTGGGCGGCATCGCGAGCAATGGCAACCCGCTCACCACCGCGCCCGCGAGCTCGCCGCCGAAGAACTGGAGCGTGCCGAGCCGGGAGGCATCCTCACGCACCAGCGTCGCGCGAGGAAACTGTCGGCGCAGCGGTTCGACGAATTCGGCGCCCAGCTCGACCAGCGCGATGCGGTGCTCCGGAACCCCCCGCGCGAGCAGCGCGCGGGTGAACACGCCGGTCCCGGGACCGAGCTCGATGACCGGTGCCGATTCCGGATCGATTCCGGCCGTCATCGCCGCGGCCAGCGCCTCGCCGGACGGCAACACCGCAGCGGTCCGAAGCGGATGACGCAGCCAGGTGAGAAAGAAGGACAGCCCGGACGGTGTCGGCTCGGACAGACCGCGCCAGCCGCCCGGCAGGCTCGGCCGGAGCGGCGCTCCGTCGAATCGGAGCGGTCGGCGCACGAGGCGGGACCCCGTCCGTCTGCCAGCGGCGCGGATCACGGGGGGCCGGGCCGCGGACGGCGCGAGTCGGTTATTGTCATCGGAGACGGGGCTCGTTTCGATCGTCGACCGTCCGGGTCGGCCCGACGGCCGCCGGGCGGATCGGCTCGGAGGGTACCGCAACGCCCGACGTCCCGCCAAACCCTCGGGGTTTGCCTTGGACGTTTCGGCCACGGTCCCCGGTCAGGTCATCCCGGGGAGCGGCGCAGGCCCCCGGGGCCGCCGCGCCGAGGCGCAGGCAGCAGCGCCGCCAGCTCCGGACCCTGGACCAGGCGGATTCGATGGGCCTGCGCGAACCGTACCGCCTGCTCGCTCAACTCGCCGACCACGACGAACACCGCGTCGTGGACCTCGCGCCGCTCGCGGGCCGCCTGCAGGTCGCGCAGCGGTTCGATGCCGGTGCGCGCGGCCTTCCAGCGGCGAGCGGACACGATCCCGCGCCGCCAGCCCTGCTCGAGCTGGAAGTCGGCGGCCGGGTCCTCGACGCGGGTCACGGTCCATCCCTCGCGCTTGAATCCGCTCTCGAGCGCGTCGGCGAACGCGGGCCAGGCCATCGCACGGACCGCGGCCACCGTGTTGGCGACGCGCGCGTCGCTCGGCGCCTTCAGCCGCCGCCAGCCGGCGACTCCGGCGATGACGACGAAGGGCAGCGACGCCGAGGCGCCGTAGATGAACCAGGCGGGCGGCAGTGCGATTCGCGCGAGCGCGATCAGCGCAGCGGCGATCAGTGCGCTCACCCACCACGGCTTGCGCAGCAGGATCGCGAACAACGAATTCTCGTGCATCCGGAACTTCATCGGCGGTCTCCATGCGGGCCGGCGTGTGCTGAACCCGGGGGCGGCTGGGCTCGATCGGCGGCAGCGGACGGTGCCGGCGCACGTCGCCGCCCGATCCCGTCGGGCCGCTGCCGGTTCGTCCGCACCTCGCGGCGCGCCCGCGGCGCCGAATGCCGGCAACCCCGCGGCGGCGGGCAATCACGCAGTCTAGCCCAGGCGGGCGCCGCCGGCACCGGACCGGGGCGCGTCCGGAGCCCGCACGCGTCGAGCACGCTCGTGGGCAGGCGTCCGGCCGTCCGTCCGCGCGACCCGGCCGCCGGTTCGGACGCGCCGCGCGCCCGAGCGGCGACAGGGCGATCCTGAGCGGGTCGGGCATCCGTTCGACCGCTCCGGGAAGGCCCACGCGCCGTGACTCCGTTCGCTCCCGCCGTTGCGCTGCTCACCGTCGCCCTGCTCGCCGGCGCGCCGGCCCGCGCTCAGGGCACGTCCGGTGCCGCCGGGCCCGAGGCCGCGCAGGTGCTGCATGCCGACGGCGAAACCGTACTGCTGCGGGGGCCGTCGGTCTCCACGCCGGTACGGATCGACGTGCCGATCCGCAGCGGAGACCGGATTCGCACCGGGCCGACCGGTCGCGTGCAGCTGCGCTTCACCGATGGCGCGCTGATGTCGATCGCGCCCGATTCCGACTTCAGCGTCGAGGACTACACGTTCGACGCGCACCGCCAGCGCAGCTTCCACCGGCTGGTCCACGGCGCGGTGCGCGTGCTCTCGGGGAGCATCGGCAAGCGGGAGCACCGGGATTTCCGGCTGCGCACGCCAACCGCAACCATCGGCATCCGGGGCACCGAGTTCGTGGTCGAGGAGACCCGCTGTCCGGTCAGCGGCTGTCCCGCAGGTCTGTCCGGCGGACTCGGCGTCACGGTGATCGCCGGCCGGGTATCCGTGCGTAACGAGGCCGGTTCGATCGACGTCCCCGCGGGCTCGACGCTGCGGCTCGCTGACGCGCGAACCGCGCCAACGCTCGCTGCGCCCCCCGCGGCTGCGTCCGCCACGCGCCGGCCAGCTCGCGAGCGCCGAGCCGATCCAGGTCCCCCCGAGGGGCCCGCGGCCCGCCCGCTCGCCGACGAGGTCGGCAGCCTGCCGCGCTGATCAGGGATCGCAGCTGCCGGCGACGATCGCAACGTCGCGCTCGGCCGACAGACCGATGCGCACACACGCCCTTCGTCGCGCGGACAGCGCCGTCGGGCTACAGTCACCCGTTCTCGCGGTCCGGATTGCGACCTCTGCGTCAACATCCGGACATCCGCTGCGATTCGGCCGCCGACCATGCACATGTACGAACATACCCTCAAGGCCTTCGACACCGACATCGCCGGCATGCGCCAGGCAGTCGTCGAGATGGGCTCGCTCGCCAGGCGCCAGTTCGAACGCGCGCTGCAGGCGGTCCAGGGCGCCGACCCCGGTCTGGCGGCGCAGGTTCTGGCCGACGAGCGCGTGCTCAACGCGCTGCACGTTCGGCTCGACGAACTGTGCAACCGGATCATCGCGCTGCGGCAGCCGATCGCGGTCGATCTGCGCGAGGTGATCGGCACGATCCACACGGTCAACGATCTGGAGCGGATCGGCGACGAAGCGAAAAAGATCGCGCTGAAATCGACGGCGATCGACCCGGCGAACTTCGCCGACCTGCTGCCGCGCATCGTCGACATGGCCGCGCAGGCGGGCACCATGCTGGACCGCGCGATCGACGCCTTCGCCCGGCACGATACGACGGTCGCAGTCGCGCTCGGCGCCTGCGACGATTCGGTCGACGATCTGCGCGACCGGTTGGTGGAGGGGCTGGTCGCGCGGATGAGCAGCGACCGGGGCTGCGTCGCCCAGGCGCTCGATCTGGTGCTGATCGTCCAGTCGATCGAGCGGGTCGCCGATCACGCCGAGAACGTCGCCGAATATATCGTCAACGTTGTCGAAGGCGTCGACATGAGGCACGGTAATCTGCCGGGCTGAGCCGCACGGCGACCCTTCGCCGTGGATCGGGCCCGCGGCGCGGCGCCGTCGATCGGCGCCCCCGACCCGCGCCGCAGCGTTTCGTCCCGGTCTTGCGCTGCCGACCTCCGGGGCGCCCGGAGGCGGCGCGGTCAGGCGGTGACCGTCTCGGACCGGTCCACCGGGCGCGACCCCAGGCGAGACGCCGGGAACCGCAGCGTGAAGGTGCTGCCGACGCCGATCCGGCTCTCGACGTCCAGTCGCGCCTGGTGGCGCTGCGCGACGTGCTTGACGATCGCCAGCCCCAGCCCGGTGCCGCCGGTCGCCCGCGAGCGGCCGCGGTCGACCCGGTAGAAGCGTTCGGTCAGCCGCGGCAGATGCTCGGGCGCGATGCCGATCCCGGTATCGCGCACCCAAAGCGTGCCTTCTGCGTCGATCACCTGCCATGCAACCGTGATCCTGCCGCCTTCGGGCGTGTATCGGACCGCGTTGGTCAGCAGGTTGCGGACCGCGCTGTCCAGCTCCTGAGGCGCGGCGAGCAGGGTCGCCGCGGATTCGGTCCGCACCTCGATCACGTGCCGGCCAGCCGAGAGCGCCCGGGTGTCCGCAGCCAGGTGCTGCAGCAGCAGGACGACGTCGACCGGCTGCAGTTCGGTGGGCTTGAGCGCGTCCTCGAGCGAGGCGAGCGTCAGCAGGTCCTCGACCAGCCGCTGCATCGTGGCGGTCTGCCGCTGCACCATCTCCAGGCAGCGGCGGCGCTCGTCGGCCGGCAGGTCCATCTCGAGCAGCGTCTCGACGAAGCCCGAGACCACGGTGAGCGGCGTGCGGATCTCGTGCGACACGTTCGCGACGAAGTCGCGGCGGACCTCGTCGAGGCGTTCGGTGTCGGTGACGTCGTGCGTGATCAGCAGCCGGTAGGCGTCGACCGTCGGCACGATCCGCAGCGCGTAGCGCCGTCCGGGCGCATCCGGCAGCGACAGCACGATCGGGCGGCCGAAGTCGGCGCTCTGCAGGTAGGCGAGGAACTCCGGCTGCCGGATGAAGTGGTCGATCGGGCGGCGGCGCCCGAAGATGCCGTGCAGCTGCTGCGCGGTGCGGTTGCTCCACTGCACGTGGTCGTAGCGGTCGAGCACGACCAGCCCGTCGGGCAGCAGGTCGACCGCCGCGTGAAGGCGCTCGAGCTCGGCCGCGGTCTCACCGCGCTCGACCGCCTCGGCTCGCATGTAGCGGCCGAGGCGCTCGAGCACCCCGCCCCAGCCGCCGATGCCGACCGGCAGGTCACGCTGGCGCGGCAGCCCGGCCCAATGGTTGAGACGCGCCAGGTAGCCGACGTGCACCGCGAGCAGTCCGACGAGCCCAGCGGAGAACACCCAGGGGGCCGCCGCCGCCGAGTGCAGCACCCCGATCATCGTGGCGATCACACCCCACGCCGCGACCCACAGCAGCGTGCGGACCAGGATCACCGGGGCGCGGGCGTGAGGGACACCGGATCATTGTGGCAGGAACCGGTACCCCCCGCCACGGACGGTCTCGATCAGCCGGTCGTGCCCGGTCGGCTGCAGCGCCAGCCGCAGCCGCCGGATGTGGACGTCGACCGTGCGCTCCTCGATGAACACGTGGTCGCCCCAGACGCCGTCGAGCAGCTTGCCTCGCGACAGCACCCGGTCCAGGTTCTTCATCAGGTAGTGCAGCAGCCGGAATTCCGTGGGCCCCATCTTCAGCGGACGGCCGTCGGCGATCACCCGGAAGGTGTGCGGCTCGAGCCGCAGGCCGGCCACCTCCACCGGGTCGTCGGTCGCCTCGGGGGCCCGCCGGCGCAGCAGCGCCCGCACGCGGGCGACCAGCTCCTTCGGCGAGAACGGCTTGGTCACGTAGTCGTCCGCGCCCGCGTCGAAGCCGCCGAGCTTGTCGGTCTCGGCCGAGCGGGCGGTCAGCATGATGATCGGCAGTTCCCGGGTCCGCGCGTCGGCCCGAAGCCGTCGCGCGACGTCGATGCCGGAGTGGTCCGGCAGCATCCAGTCGAGCAGCACCAGGTCCGGCAGCTCCGCATCGATGCTGCGGCGGGCCGCGGCCGCATCGGCCGCGTGCAGCGTCTCGAAGCCGGCGTGCCGCAGGTTCAGCGCGAGCAGTTCGCGGATCGCGGGTTCGTCTTCGACGATCAGGATCTTGGCGGTCACGGGGCGGGGAGGGAGGCGCTCGACCGGGCTGAGATTATGACCAGGATGTGACCCGGGCGTGACAGCCGGCGGGTGCGGTCGCCGGGGCCGGGCGAGGTCGTCCCGGGCTCGGTCCGATGAGCGTGCGGCAGGATCGGACGGGACGCCCTCGGAGCCCGCCGGGCGCGTGAGACCATTGAGCGATCTCACTCCGGCGGGGCGGCGCATGGGCGGCAGGATCCTGGTCACGGGCGGCGCGGGCTACATCGGCTCGCACACGGTGCTGGAACTCCTCGGCGCGGGGCACGACGTGGTCGTGCTCGACAACCTGTCCAACGCGAGCCCCGAGGCGCTCGAGCGGGTGGCGGCGCTCGCCGGCCGGCCGGCGCCGCTGGTGATCGGCGACCTGCGCGACGAGGCGCTGCTCGAGCGCGTGCTCTCGGCCCACCGCTTCGACGCGGTCGTCCACTTCGCGGGTCTGAAGGCGGTCGGCGAGTCGGTGGCCAGGCCGCTCGCCTACTACGACAACAACGTCGCCGGCACGGTCACGCTGCTGCGCGCACTGGACGCGGCCGGCGTACGTCGGCTGGTGTTCAGCTCGTCGGCGACGGTCTACGGCGACCCCCGGTCAGTGCCCATCCGCGAGGATGCGCCCACCGGCCCGACCAATCCGTACGGCCGCACGAAGTGGATGATCGAGTTCATCCTGCGCGACCTCGCGGCGGCCGACCCGCGCTGGTCGATCGGCAACCTGCGCTACTTCAACCCGGTCGGCGCGCACCCGAGCGGTCGGATCGGCGAGGATCCGCAGGGGATCCCGAACAACCTGATGCCGTTCATCGCGCAGGTCGCGGTCGGCCGGCGCGAGCGCCTGTCGGTGTTCGGCGGCGACTGGCCCACGCCGGACGGCACCGGGGTGCGCGACTACATCCACGTGGTCGACCTCGCGCGCGGCCACCTCGCGGCACTCGATCGCACGCTCGCCGCCGGCGGCTGCTGGTCGGTCAATCTGGGCACCGGCAACGGCTACTCCGTGCTCGACGTGGTCCGTGCGTTCGAGCGCGCGTGCGGTCGGCCGATCCCGTACTCGATCGTCGAGCGTCGGCCCGGGGACGTCGCGGCCTGCTACGCCGATCCGTCGCAGGCGGCCGAGCTGCTCGGCTGGCGCGCGCAGCTCGGCATCGACGCGATGTGCGCCGACAGCTGGCGCTGGCAGAGCGCGAATCCGAACGGCTATCGCAGCTGAGGCTCAGCGCGCCACGCTCAGGAACCCGCGCCGGCCGCGCATCAGCGAGGCGTGCTCCAGCAGCAGGTCCAGGTCGGCGTCGCGTTCCACCGGATTCAGGTGCTCGGTGTTGACGATCAGCACCGGCGCGGCGTCGAAGTGGTGGAAGAACCGGCTGTACGCGTCGGCGAGCGATCGCAGGTAGGGCTCCGAGATCGACGCCTCGAGCGCGCGTCCGCGGCGGCGTACGCGCTCGACCAGCGTGTCCGGCTGCGCCTGCAGGTAGATCACCAGGTCGGGCGTCGGCGCCTGCGGGCGCAGGCTGTCGAAGATCTTCCGGTACAGCGCCAGCTCGTCGTCGGACAGCGTGAGCCGGGCGAACAGCGGGTCCTTGTCGAACAGGAAGTCGCCGACCAGTGACTCGTCGAACAGGCTGCGCTGGGCGATGCCGCGCAGCTGGTCGACCCGCTGGAACAGGAAGAACAGCTGAGTCGGCAGCGCGTAGCGCGCGCTGTCCCGGTAGAAGCGTTCGAGGAACGGGTTCGCCTGCGCTTCCTCGAGCACCGGCTTGGCCCCGAACCGCTCGGCGAGCCGCAGCGCGAGCGTGGTCTTGCCGGCGCCGATCGGCCCTTCGACCACGATGTGCCGCCAGCGCGCGAACGGGTTCGGGCTCATGACCGGAAGATGAAGTAGACCGCGCCGAGCAGGCACAGTCCCGCCCACAGGTAGTCGAGCTTGACCGGCTGGCCCATGTAGAGCACGGCGAAGGGCACGAACACCGCGAGCGTGATCACCTCCTGCAGGATCTTGAGCTGCGCGAGGCTGAACACCGCGTAGCCGATCCGGTTCGCAGGCACCTGCAGCAGGTACTCGAACAGCGCGATGCCCCAGCTCACCAGCGCCGCGATCCACCACGGACTGCTGTTCAGGTGCTTCAGGTGGCCGTACCACGCGACCGTCATGAAGACGTTCGACGCGAGCAGCAGCAGCACGGTCTGCAGCGGTATCGGCAGCGGTATCGGCAGCGAGGCGAGCAGCGAGGTCATGGTCCGGGCTCCCAGGGGATGCAGCGCTGCGAGCGTACGCGCGCGAGCCAGTCGCCGATCGGCCCGAGGCCGGGGATCACCTGGTCCGGCGCGATCTCGGCCAGAGGGCGCAGCACGAACGCGCGCTCGTGCAGCCGCGGGTGCGGCACCACGAGCCCGGGTGCGCCGATCGTCCGGTCGCCCCACAGCAGCAGGTCCAGGTCCAGCGTACGCGGCGCGTTGCGGTACGGACGCGTGCGTCCGAATCGCCGCTCGAGCGCCTGCAGCGCGGCGAGCAGCTCGAACGGCTCGAGCGCGGTGTCGACGCGCGCCGCCGCGTTCAGGTAGTCGGGCCCGGTCGCGTCCTGGGGCGGGCTGCTCCACAGCCGCGAGCGGGCGACCAGACGCGAGCGCGCCAGCGTGCGCAGCGCATCGATCGCATCCTCGATCGTGCGCCGCCGGTCACCGAGGTTCGCCCCCAGGCCGACGAACGCGGGCACCACGGCGGATCGGTCAGCCGCTGCCGCCGGCCGCCGCGGGCGGACGGTCGGGGCCGCGTGGCGGCGCCGCGGGCCGGTCGGCGGGCGCGGCGGCGACCGGCGCGGCGGGCGGGTCCGACGCGTCGGGCGTGGCGTCGGGCGACGCGTCGTCGGCGGGGGCGCCGTCGGGGCCGGCTCGGCGCCCCGAGCGCCGCCGACGTCGCCGGGGACCGGCGCGCTGCTCGTCGGGCCGCGCCGACATCAGCCGCTCGCGTTCGGATGCGTCGCCGTCGACGAAGGCGGTCCACCACTGACCGAGCTCCTGCGGCAGTTCGCCGGCCTCGACCCGCAGCAGCATGAAGTCGTACCCGGCACGAAAGCGCAGGTGCTCCAGCGCGCGGATCGCGCCGCGACCGGCCTTCTCGAGCCGGGGCTGCAGGCCCCAGATCTCGCGCATGTCGGCGATGAAGCGGCGCTGGATCGCGAGCTTCTCGGCCTGTTCGTCGAGCACCGAGTCCATCGCCTGCATCAGCGCCGGGATCGAGTGCTCGCCCGCCGCCCGGTTCGCCTGCCAGCGGTCCGACACCAGCTGCCACAGCAGCGCGGCGAACAGGAAGCCGGGTGCGACCGAACGGCCGGCGCGCACCCGCTCGTCGGTTCGGCCGAGCGCCACCTCGATGAAGCGCTCGCCGTGCGGCTGCTCGAGGATCACGTCCAGCAGCGGCAGCACGCCGTGATGCAGACCCTCGGCGCGCAACCGCTGCACGCAGGCGAGCGCGTGGCCGGACTCGAGCAGCTTGAGCATCTCGTCGAACACGCGCACCGAAGGCACGTTCTCGATCAGCCCGGCGAGTTCGCGCACCGGCGCGATCGTCGCCGGGTCGACGTCGAACCCGAGCTTGGCGGCGAAGCGCACCGTGCGCAGCATCCGCACCGGATCCTCGCGATAGCGCGTCGCCGGATCGCCGATCATCCGCAGCCGCCGCGCCTTCAGGTCCTCGACGCCGCCCAGGTAGTCGACGACCCGGTCGGCGATCGGGTCGTAGTACAGCGCGTTGACCGTGAAGTCGCGGCGCAGCGCGTCCTCGCGCTGCGAGCCGTAGACGTTGTCGCGCAGCACGCGGCCGTGCTCGTCGGTCTGCGCGTCGGTCTGAAGCGCGCGGAAGGTCGAGGTCTCGATGGTCTCGCGGCCGAACATCACGTGCACGATGCGGAATCGCCGGCCGATGATCCGCGCGCGCCGGAACAGCGCCTGGACCTGCTCCGGGGTCGCGTCGGTCGCGACGTCGAAGTCCTTCGGCTGCAGCCCGAGCAGCGAGTCGCGCACGCCGCCGCCGACGACGAAGGCCTCGTGACCGGCGCGCTGCAGCCCCTCGCAGGTTCGGATCGCGGCAGCCGAGATCTGCTCGCGGCGCAGCCCGAGTTCGGCGCCCGCATAGGTGCGCATCGTGTCCGCGGCAGCGGGGGATCGGGCGGCCGCCTCGGGCGCGGATTCGGCGGTGGCGCCGGCAGCGCCGAACAGCCGTCTGAGGAATGCGACGATCATCGCTCGCCCTCGAACAGCCGCAGCACCGGCCAGCCGCGCTCGATCGCCAGCGCGTGCAGCACCGCGTCCGGGTTGGTCGCGATCGGGTCGCTCACCCGTTCGAGCAGCGGCAGGTCGTTGCGCGAGTCGCTGTAGAACCAGATCCGCGCGAAGTCCTCCCACGCATGGCCCATCGACTCGAGCCACTCGGCGGTGCGCACCACCTTGCCCTCGCGGAACGACGGCGTGCCGTGCGGACGCCCGGTGAACTCGCCGCCGATGTCCTCGAGCTCGGTCGAGACCAGGTGCTCGATGCCGAAGATCCGCGCGATCGGGGCGGTGACGAACGCGTTGGTCGCGGTCACCAGCGCGACCAGATCGCCGCGGCGCCGGTGCTTGTCCACCAGCGCGCGCGCCTGCGGCCGAACGCGCGGCAGGATCGACTCGGCCATGAAGCGGGCGTGCCACGCGTCGAGCTCGGCGCGGGGGTACGCGGCCAGCGGCGCGAGCTGGAACTCGAGGAACGCGTCGATGTCGAGCACGCCGGCCTGGTAGTCGCGGAAGAACGCCTGATTGCGGCGCTCGTGGTCGTCGCCGTCGATCGCACCGATCCGGGCGAGGAAGCGGGACCACTCGTGGTCGCTGTCGATCGGCAGCAGCGTGTGATCGAGGTCGAAGAGGGCGAGGTGCATCGCCGCCCCATTCTATGCCAAGTCGCCGTTCGCCCCGTCGCGGCCCGGCGCCCGCGACTGCAGGTACTCGCGCACCAGCGGCAGCGTGATCGCGCGCTTGACGGCGAGTGCGTGGCGATCGAGCGCGTCGACCAGCGCGCGCAGCCGGCCCAGATCGCGCGGCGCGTGGGTCATCAGCCAGGGCACCAGGTCCGCGGACGCGGTCACGCCGCGCTCGGCGAGCGTCGCGATCAGCGCACGCTCGACGTCCGCATCCGACAGCCGCCTCAGCCGCAGCACCAGGCCCCAGCCCAGCCGGGTCGCGAGCTCGGGCATCGCCGCGAGCCGGGCCGGCGGCCGCGCGCCGGCCGCGGCGAGGCGCGCGCGCCCGGTGCCGAGCACCGCCTCGAACAGGTGGAACGCCGCGGTCTGCCGCGCGGGGTCGAGCGCGTGCACGTCGTCGATCAGCCACAGCCCCACCTCGGGGTCGTGGACGAAGGCGGGCTCCGGCGAGCGCGGCCCGAGCAGGCGCGCGGCCCGGCGCGGCTCGGCGGCGGCGAGCGCGCGCAGCAGGTGGGTGCGGCCGCTGGAGGCCGGCCCCCACAGGTACAGGAATCGCGTCGGCGCCGCGCCCTGCGACAGCGAGCGCACCGCCGCGAGCGCCTCGAGGTTGTCGCCCGGCACGAAGTTGTCGAACGTGGGCTCGGGCGTCGCGCCGAGGTCGAGGACGAGCTGGGTCACGGGGCCGGCGGCAACGGGGCTGGTACGATCTCGGTTCGCCGCATTGTATCGGCCTCGCCGGCCTGCACCCGCCCGTGCCATGAGCTCCCCGCCCCATTCGAACCCGGCCGCAGACGCGCCGATGACCTACAAGGACGCGGGCGTCGACATCGATGCGGGCGACGCCCTGGTCGAGCGCATCAAGCCGCTCGCGCGCCGCACGATGCGCGAGGGCGTGCTCGCCGGCATCGGCGGGTTCGGTGCGCTGTTCGAGGTACCGCGGCGCTATCGCAAGCCGGTGCTGGTGTCGGGCACCGATGGCGTGGGCACGAAGCTGCGGCTCGCGTTCGCGCTCGGTGCGCACGGTACCGTGGGCATCGACCTGGTCGCGATGAGCGTCAACGACGTGCTGGTGCAGGGCGCCGAGCCGCTCTTCTTCCTC
>Ga0169931_10003958_pt1 | contig 23272 bp, 16 predicted proteins | sample Kivu_15m_20L_FD_129675 | JGI IMG/M metagenome (GOLD analysis project Ga0169931, IMG submission 129675) | Freshwater microbial communities from Lake Kivu, Western Province, Rwanda to study Microbial Dark Matter (Phase II) - Kivu_15m_20L... | ecosystem: Environmental > Aquatic > Freshwater > Lake...
CACCGGTGCAGGCTCCGTCACGGCAGCAACGGCCGCAGTGGCGAACACCCCGTCATGCAGGGCCTGGTGCCAATCCATGCCGGCCGCGTTGGTGGCCCAGGTCGCGCGGATGAAGTCGTGGTAGGTCTCCTCACTGCCGCTCCAGCGCAACAGGCTCTCCTGCCACTGACGGGTATCGAAGAGGTGACGAATGGCAGGCTGTGCCAGCGCGTACTGACCCACCTTGGGCTGGTAGTCGTTCCAGCTCTCCAAGTAGTGATGGTCAGGGCAGGTCCACGTGCAGAGGCTGGCGGTCTCGTCCGCATAACCGCTGAAGCTGACGCTGAGGCCCACCTTGCCGAGGCCGGTCTTGAACTCAGCGGAGTTGGCCAGGCTGTAGGCGGGATTGACACCGGCGATGAGGAGGGCGCCCACACTACCAGCGTTCATATCCTTCACCAGCTGGGCCACGGCGCCATCATCACCCTGCTTGAACCAGGTGTGACCTGCGAGGTCGATGGTGCTGCCGTAGTTGCCGAGCATGCTGTTGATGCTGTTCACCAGCACCTGCACACCTTCGTTGTTGCTGCCGCACAACACCACGCTGCGACCCTTGGCGGCCACCAATGCATCGGCGGCGGCGCTCATGGCCGTGTCCACAGCGGCGTTGCTGCCACCCACGGGGGTGCCACCCACCTTCTTGGCGATGTGGTCGTGCAGGCTGATGACCGCCAGGGGCAGCTCGCTCTGCTTCATCGGCACGCGCACATCGGCGTTGGCACCGGTCAGGCTCATGCGGGCCTCGAACTGGAAGTGCTTGTTCATGGCACCGTCCGGATCGCGGCGGTTGGAGTACTGCCAGCTGTGCTCGGTGGCACTGCCCCAGCTTCCCAGGAAATCCGCATCCACGCTTACGATGACGTCAGCCTTGGTGAGGTCGTACGAAGGCATCACCCGCTTGCCGAAGCTCTTCAGGTTGGCACCGGTGATGCCGCTGTAGCTGATGGTGTCGTACTGCACGTGCTCCACCGTGGGGTAGGTGGCCTTGAGGGCCTCCACTGCACGCTTGGTGCTGGGGCTGATGACGGTGTTGGTCAACACCACGATGCGCTTGCCGCTCTGTGCGGTGGCGGCCAATTGGGTGCGGATGGCGGTGTCCGCATCGGCCCAGGTAGCGGCGGCGCCCTTGGTCATGGGCGACTTCAAGCGGGCATTGTCGTAGAGCGACAGCACGGAGCTGTTGATCCGCGCGTTCACCACGCCCTTGCCCACCCGCGGGTTGTAGTTGATGCCGAAGCGTGTATTGCCCTTGATGTGGATGGGGCGCCCTTCGCGGGTCTTCACCAGGATGCTGGCGAAGTCCTCCCCATCGTAGAAGGTGCTGGCATACCAGTTGGCAACACCCGGGGTAATGTCCTCGGGCTTGTTCACGTAGGGGATGGACCTGATGACCGGGGTCTCGCAGGCGGCCAGTGTGGCGGCGCCCAGGGAGAAGCCCATGAACTTCAGGAAATCGCGGCGGCCGGTGCTGGCGCCTTGGAAGTTCTGGTCGCCCAGTACCTGATCGATGGCCAGGTCCGTGGGGAACTCGTTCTCCCTACCCTTGATGACTTCGGGCGCTTGATGCAGGTCCCCGAGGTCCGTCCAGTATCGCTTGGTGCTCGACATGCGCGGCGCGGTGTTCTTAGTAGTGGCACTTGGCGCATTCCCAGCCACCAAGTTCCTTCACAGTGATCTTGTCGTCCTCCAGGTAGTTCTTCAGCTCCCGCTCACCGAGCTTGGAGTCGTGCAGGCGCCTCATGGTCTCATCGTAGTAGCCATTGCCCGCCATCTTCACTTCCTTCTGGTTGTGGCAGTCGATGCACCATCCCATGGTGAGGGGTGCCCACTGCTCGGCCACGTCCATCTTCTCGTCGATGGGACCATGGCACTCCTGGCATTCTATCTGGCCCACGGCCACGTGCTGTGCGTGGTTGAAGTAAGCGTGGTCGGGCAGGTTGTGCACCTTCACCCACTTCACGGGCTCTTCCTTGCCGGTGTATTGCTTGGTGGCCGGGTCCCAGCCGACGGCTGCGTAGATCTTGGCGATCTCCTTGGTGCCTTCCGGGCTGCGGCCTTCCTCCACCGCCTGGTGGCAGTTCATACAGATGTTGGTGCTGGGGATGCCGGCGTGCTTGCTCTTCTCCACGCTGCTGTGGCAGTACTGGCAGTTGATGGCCAGGTTGCCCGCCTCCACCTTGCCGGCGTGCAGGGTGTGGTTGAAGAGGATGGGCTGCTCGGGCTTGTAATGCTCCACTTCATCGCCACCGTACACCCCGATGACCCAAGCGGCATCCCAGAGCTTGAGCACCAGGAACACCACGAAGAAGAGGCCGATGATGCTGGCGAAGGCCTTGTTGTTCCAGGCCCACTGGCGGATGGTGCCCATGGTGCCGAGCTCCTGTTCGGGCTGACGACCTTCGGCCTGCGCGACAGCCTGCGAGAGGCCTTTGCGCACACCGCTGAGGCTCATGGCCACCACCAGGAAGAGCAGACCGAGCACCAACAGCCAAGGCCATGCGGGACCGGCATCGTTGGGACCAGCAGCAGGGGCATCGGCCACGGCAGTGCCACCCTTCGGAGCCGGGGGCACGTAGTTGTCGGCGTAGTACAGGATGGCGTCGATCTCCTCATCGGTGACGGCCTGGGCGGTCATCACGCTCTTGTTCCACTTGTTGAAGAGGTCGTTGGCATACGAATTGCCCGTCTTCAGGTACTCGGTGCTGTTCTTGATCCAGGCGTAGATGTCGCCCTTGCCTTCCCAGCGGGCGCGGGCACCTTTGAGCATCGGACCGGTGAGGTCCTTGTCGGGCTTGTGACAGGAACCGCAGTTCCCTTTGAAGAGCTTCTCGCCTTTGTCGTAGAGTGCCTGATCAGCGGGCTGGGCCTGTGCGGTCGTGAAGACCAGGGTCAAAAGGAGCGCAAAGGCGGCGTGGAGAAGCCCGGTGGAACGTTGGGAAATCCTTGCTACAAGCGGCATTCCGAGCAGTTTTGAAGGGACATGGTCCAATGGACCGGCGGCAAAAATACACGGCGCATCGATCGCGTTGCAGGCGGATTGCACGGTTGCCACACTGGTGTCACTATTTAGAATCGGTCTAAAGAACGAGCCGGTCGAGGCCAGCGAGCGGATGGCACACGGTCCCGGACCGGTCCGGCCTACTTTTGGCAGCGGAAACGGCCATGCGACAGTTCCTCATCCTGCTGCTGCTTGCACCCTGCTGCGGTCTGTCCCTGGCGGCCCAGGACAGCCTGCCTGAGCGCATCGTTCCAGCGGTGGTGCGCCCTGTATGGCGGGGCCCGGGATCGGTCAGCTACAACGAGGACCCCGATGTGACCCGCACCATGCAGCGGTTCGTGGAGGTGAAGCACGAACGCAAGGGGTTCCGGGTTCAGATCGCTCTGGGCGACCGGCGCACGGCGGAGGACACCAAGCGCAGCTTTCTGCAGAAGCATCCGGACACACCTGCGTACATCAGCTGGTTCGCCCCGAACTTCAGGCTGCGCGTGGGGGACCTGCGCACCCGCCTGGAGGCGGAACACCTGCTGCACCAGCTGCGGCCGGAACACCCCGGCAGCTACATCGTGCCTGACCTGATCGAGCCGCCACGGGTGCTGGAGGTACCTGAGTAGGAGGTCCAGCCGAATGCAAAAAGAGCCGCCCCACCGGAGTGGAACGGCCCTTCATCGTTCGGTGTTGGTCGGGTGATCAGTCAGCCAGGGTGCGCTTCACCTCCACCATCTCGAAGGCCTCGATGGTATCACCGTTCTTGATGTCGTTGAAGTTCTTGATGGAGAGGCCGCACTCGTAGCCGTGGGTGACCTCCTTCACATCGTCCTTGAAGCGCTTGAGTTCGTTGAGGTCGCCGGTGTAGACCACGATGCCATCGCGGATGAGGCGCACCTTGTTCTTGCGTTCGATCTTGCCGTCGAGCACGTAGCAGCCTGCCACGGTGCCCACCTTGCTGATGCGGAACGTTTCGCGCACCTCGGCGGTGCCGGTGACCTTCTCCACCTCCTTGGGCGCGAGCATGCCCTCCATGGCCTGCTTGATCTCTTCGATGGCCGCGTAGATGATGGAGTAGAGGCGGATGTCGATCTCCTCGGTCTCGGCCAGCTTGCGGGCGCCCGGGGTGGGACGCACCTGGAAGCCGACGATGATGGCGTTGGAGGCGGTGGCGAGCAGCACATCGCTCTCGGCGATGGGGCCCACGGCCTTGTGGATCACGTTCACCTTGATGCTCTCGGTGCTGAGCTTGAGCAGTGAGTCGGTGAGCGCTTCCACCGAGCCGTCCACATCGCCCTTCACGATGAGGTTGAGCTCCTTGAAATCGCCGATGGCGAGGCGGCGGCCGATCTCGTCCAGGGTGATGTGCTTGTGGGTGCGGATGCCCTGCTCGCGCTGCAGTTGCTGGCGGCGGGTGGCGATCTGGCGTGCTTCGCGCTCGTCCTCGAAGACATGGAACTGGTCGCCCGCATTGGGAGCGCCGTCGAGGCCGAGGATGGACACGGGCGTGGAGGGCGGTGCTTCGTTCACCTGCTGGCCCCGCTCGTTGAACATGTTGCGGATGCGGCCGCTGTACTGTCCGGCGAGGATGATGTCGCCCTTGCGCAGGGTACCGGAATCCACCAGCAGGGTGGACACGTAGCCACGGCCCTGTTCCAGCGAGCTTTCGATGACCACGCCGTGGCCGCGCTTGCCGGGATCGGCCTTGAGGTCGAGCATCTCGGCCTCCAGCAGCACTTTTTCCAGCAGTTGGTCGATACCCTGGCCTTTCTTGGCACTGATCTCCTGCGTCTGGAACTTGCCGCCCCACTCCTCCACGAGGATGTTCATCTGCGAGAGCTCCTCGCGGATCTTGTCGGGGTTGGCACCAGGCTTGTCGATCTTGTTGAAGGCGAAGACCATGGGCACAGCGGCGGCCTGCGCGTGGTTGATGGCTTCGCGGGTCTGGGGCATCACGCTGTCGTCCGCTGCGATCACGATGATGGCGATGTCCGTGACCTGCGCACCGCGGGCACGCATGGCGGTGAAGGCCTCGTGACCGGGGGTGTCGAGGAAGGTGATCTTCTTACCATTGTCGAGCTTCACGCCGTACGCACCGATGTGCTGGGTGATGCCGCCGGCCTCGCCGGCGATGACATTGGCTTTGCGGATGTGGTCCAGCAGTGATGTCTTGCCATGGTCCACGTGACCCATGACGGTGACGATGGGCGGGCGGGGTGCGATGCGATCGGGATCATCGGCCTCTTCGCCGAGGTTCTCCTGCACATCGGCACCGACGAACTCCACCTTGAAGCCGTACTCCTCTGCGATGACCGAGAGGGTCTCCGCATCGAGGCGCTGGTTGATGCTCACCATCATACCCAGGCTGAAGCAGGCCTTGATGATGTCGGTGACATTCACGCCCACCATGGAGGCCAGTTCGCTGGCGGTCACGAACTCGGTCACCTTGATGACCTTGCCCGCGAGTTCGCGTGCGGCCTGCTCCTCTTCGAAGCGTTGGAAACGTTGGTCGCGCTTGTCGCGGCGGAGTTTGGAGCCCTTGCTCTTGCTGCCACCGGTCAGGCGGGCGAGGGTCTCGCTCACCTTGCGCTTCACGGCGTTCTCGTCCAGTTCGCCTGGTCGGCCGGTACCCGGAGGCACGTTGCGCTGCTCCTGCTGCACGGTGCGTTCCACGTTCACCGGTCCGGGCTTAACGATGCGTTTGCGGCGTCCGCGATCACCTGCAGCCCCCTGGGCGGACTTGTCGGCAGGCTTGCGTTCGCGGTCCACGGGCAGGTCGATCTTGCCCAGGGTCTTGAGGCCTGCGAGCTTCTGCACGTTGACGCGGATGGTCTCCGGCTCGGCGGTGCCTGCGGGTGCTTCCTGCTGTGCGGGGGCGGTCGGCTCTTCGGGAGGGGGCGCGGGGGTGTTGCCGGCAGGGGGCGGTGCGGGGGCGGCACCCTTGGCCGCCTTGGCCCGGGGGGTGTCGAGGTCGATCTTCCCCAAGGTCTTGGGGCCCGTGACCTTCTCCACGGTCGCCTTGATCACCTCAGGGGCGGGCGTTGAGGGGGCGGCAACGGGCGTTGGTGCGGGCGCTTCGGGGGCGGGGGGCGGGGGCGCCACGGGCACCTCCTTGGGGGGTGCTTCCTTCACGGGAGCCTCCTTGGCGGGGGTTACCTCTTCCTTGGGAGCGGCAGGCGGCTCCACCAGGCTGATGGTCTCGCGCTCCTGGCGCTGCTGTACCACCTGCTGGCTCTTGGCCTTGATCTCCTTGTCCGTACCGAACTCGGCGGAAAGGAGTTCGTACAGATCACCAGCGATCTTCGTGTTCGGATTGCTCTCCACCTTGTGGCCCCGCTTCTCGAGGAACTCCACAACGGTGTGGAGGCCCAGGTTGAACTCCCGGGCCACCTTGCTCAATCGTAATCCCTTATCCGTCGCTTCGCTCATGCGGTGTTGTCCTGTGGTCCTGGTTGGGTGGAGATCCTGTGGTGCGTTGGTGCTGGGTGATCAACGGTCGAGCTCGGCGCGGAGGATGCGCACCACTTCCTGAATGGTCTCCTCTTCCAGGTCGGTGCGCTTCGCCAGTTCGCCCTGCGGGATGTCGAGCACGGCGCGGGCCGTGTCGCAGCCGATGCCCTTGAGCACATCGATGATCCACTGATCGATCTCGTCGGCGAAATCGTCGATGCTCACATCGTCGGTGACCTCGTCGGTCTCACGGTACACATCGATGTCGAAGCCGGTGAGGCGGCCGGCCAGCTTGATGTTGTGGCCACCGCGGCCGATGGCGAGGGCCACCTGGTCGGGTTTCATATACACCTCGGCGCGCTTGTTCTCGTTATCCAGCTTGATGCTGCCCACCTTGGCGGGGCTGAGCGCGCGCTGGATGAGGAGCTGTTCGTTGGCCGTGAAGTTGATCACGTCGATGTTCTCATTGCGCAGTTCGCGCACGATGCCATGGATGCGGCTTCCCTTCATGCCCACACAGGCGCCCACCGGATCGATGCGGTCGTCGTAGCTCTCCACGGCCACCTTGGCACGCTCACCGGGTTCGCGCACGATGCGCTTGACGGTGATGAGGCCGTCGGCCACTTCGGGAACTTCCTGTTCGAACAGTTTGGCGAGGAACTCGGGCGCGGTGCGGCTGAGGATGACCTTGGGGCTGCCGTTGACCATCTCCACCTTCCACACCACGGCGCGCACGTTGTCGCCCTTCTTGAAGAAGTCGGTCTTGATCTGCTGGTCCTTGGGCATGATGAGCTCATTGCCCTCATCGTCGAGGATGAGCGTTTCGCGCTTCCAGATCTGGTAGACCTCGCCGGTGATGATATCGCCCACGCGGTCCGCGTACTTCTTGTAGAGGTGGTCCTTCTCCAGCTCCATGATACGGCTCTGGAGGTTCTGCTTGAGGGCAAGGATGTTGCGGCGGCCGAAGTCGCCGATCTTGACCTCCTGGCTCACCTCTTCCCCCACTTCGAAGTCGGGCTCGATCTTGCGGGCTTCGGCCAGCTCGATCTCCAGGTTGTCGTCCTCGCTCATGCCATCCTCCACGATGACGCGGTTGAGCCAGATCTCCAGGTCACCCTTGTCGGGGTTGATGATGATGTCCACGTTGGCCTCTTCGCCAAAGCGCTTCTTCACCACGCCACGGAAGACATCCTCCAGGATGCCCATCATGGTGACACGGTCGATGTTCTTGATGTCCTTGAATTCCCCGAAGGATTCGATGAGGTTCACGGTGCTCATGGCACGTTCAATTGAACTTGATGATCGCTTTGGTTGCTTTGATCCCGGCAAGCGGGAACACGGTCACTTCGTCGTCCAGCTTGGGCAGGCGGCCCTTCACCTTGGCGGGGTGTTGGATGCGCAGGCTGAGCTGTTCGTCGGCAAGGTCCACCAGCTGCCCCTGTACGGTGTTGCCGTCCGCGAGGACGAGTTCCACCAGGCGGCCGATGTGCTTCTGGTACTGGCGGGCCACCTTGAAGGGGCGCCCCATGCCCGGGCTGCTGAACTGCAGTTCACAATCGTCGGCATCGCTGCCCAGGTCCTCGCGCACGGCCTTGTTCAGGCGCGCGAGCTCCTCGAGGGTGATGGCCTTGTCGTTATCGACCTCCACCACCACCTTGGGCCCGGGGCGCACGGCGACATCCACCACGAAATGGGTGGTGCCTTCCAAGTGCCGTTCCAAGCTTTGCCGCACGCGTGCTTCGGTGACCATGTATCCGTTGACCGCCAAGGCGTTGCAACAAAAAAGAGGGGCGGTCCCCTCTTCCTCATTCCGCCGACTTGCGAGGCAAAGATAGGAATAATTATGGAACACGGACCTCCTCTTTGCACAGCTCTAGTGGACGGGCCGTCCGGAACTCCTCACCGCCTCCCCCCCGGTACCTGCGCCGGGGCGGCACCACCCTTCTGCGGCGCTGGTGGGGCGGCCTTCTTCACCTGCCCCTCCTCGTACTCCACGCTCTTGGTGACCTTGCCACTGCGGTCATAGAAGTTCATGGTACCGTGCAGTCGGCCTTCCTTGTAAGCCATCTCCTGCACCAAACGGCCGCGTTGGTCGTACACCTTGCAGGGGCCGTGCGGGTCGCCGTTCTGGAAAGACTGTTCGCGCATCTTCACGCCGGCATCGTCGTAGTAGGTCCAGGGGCCGGTGGGCGTGCCGTTGGCGAAGAGCCCTTCACTGATGGGCAGGCCATTGACGCTGTAGCTGATCCAGCGGCCGCTCTTGCGACCATCCACGTAACTGCCTTCTTCGCGCACCCGCCCCCCCAAAGGCTTCTCCGGCGTAGGTTCGAAATAGAGCTTCCAGGCACCGTGCTTCAGGTCGTTCTGGTAGACCCCTTCAAAATCGGGTTCTCCGGTGGGAAAGAAGCCGGTCCAGCGCCCGTTCATCCGACCTTGTGCGAACGTTCCTTTAGTTTTTAGTGCACCGTTCTCGAACCAGCTGCTCCACTCCCCTTCCTCCTTACCCGCCACGTATGGACCTTCCTGCAGCTTTTGCCCCCCTTCATACCAGGTGGTCCACGTGCCGTCCTTCACACCGGCCTTGTAAGGGCCTTTCCGCCAGAACTGTCCGCCCTCATAGAAGTACACCCATTCACCCACCTCCTGGTCGGCCGCATAGGTGCCCGTACCTTGCAGTTGTCCGTTGGGGTGCCAGTGCTTCCAGACGCCACTGCGCTGGTCCTGCACGAAGGGTCCCTCCATCTCCCGGGCCCCATCCACGCGGTACCAGGTCCAGGTGCTGTCCTTCAGCCCGCTGGCATAGCGGCCCGTAATGTCAGGCTGTCCCGCACGGTTCCAGTGGCGGAAGCTTCCGGTGAGGGTGCCGTTCACGTAGTGTTCCACCTTTTCGGTGCGTCCGTTGGAGTAGCCGTACTCCCATCTTCCGTCCTTCACCCCGCCGCGATAGCTGCCGCGCTGGGCCACATTGCCTGCGGGGTGGTTGATCAGGCAGTGCCCATTGCGCACGCCCTGCGCATAGCTGCATTCCTCCTGCAGGCGGCCGCTGGGATACCAGCTACGAAGGGTGCCGTTGCCCTTGGTGATGGTGGCGGTACCGGTACTGTCCCACGCGTCGGTAACGAGCACCAGGCTGTCCTGCCATACTTCGCGCAGCAGAGGCATGCTGTCCGGTCGGAAATAGAGCCAGGGGCCTGTCTTGCGGCCGTTGCGGTGCATGCCCTGCTCCATGATGTCGCCATCGCGGTAGCGGCTGGTGCGGAGGCTGTCCTCCTTGCCGCGCTTGAACCATCCATCGTGCTGCACCTGCCCGTTCTCGTAGAACACCCGCACCCGGCCATCGCGCTCACCGGCCTTGAAGTCGGCCTGCTCCTGGAGGCGCCCTTCGCGGTCGTAGAACTTCCATTCGCCCCATTCGCGGCCGTTGACCATGAGGCCCTCGCTGCGCTTGAGGGTCTTCTTGGCGTCCCAGTGGTCCATGAAGGGTTCCACACCCTGGGCTGCGAGCGCGCTGGTGGTCAGGAGCACAGGAACAACGAGAAGACGGATCATGGGACGAAAGTAGGCCTGCGATGCAGGCGGACTGGCGGAGGGCGACCGCGCTTGATGAACAATGCCGGGCTGATCGCAGCCGGTGCGCGGCCACACCATCGGCTCATGGGAACGGTGTCCGCACAGCCGGGGAACGGGCCTGCCGCCGACCACGGCCTTGCAAGGAAGGTAAAGCGATCGCTGGAACCATTGGTGCGGCAAGCTGTTCCTTTGCAGATGACGGCTTTCATGCCGGGACGCGGATGCATCGGAACACATGGATCACCCTGGCCGTGCTGGGAGCGCTGGTGGCACTGTTCTCCGGCTGGCGTGCAGCCACGCGTCCGGTGAAGGGACCGCACAGCGACTTGGAATTGGCGCTGCTGCGCAGCGAGGGCGACCTGCCGGTGCTGGTGAGCACCTACTTCACCACGGCAGGGCGGTGTGCGGGCTGCCATGGCCGCGACCCCAACGGTCTTGCCAGCATCGATGCGCAGGGCCGCGATGTGAACGTGGCGGATGACTGGCGCAGCACCTTGATGGCCAACAGCGCCCGCGACCCCTTCTTCCGCGCCAAGGTGAGCCATGAGGTGCTGGTGAACCCGCAGCACGGCCCGGCCATCGAGAACAAGTGCCTCAGCTGCCATGCACCATTGGGCATGCATGAGGAACGCCTGCTGGGCAACGCGCCGTTCACCATGGCCCACCTGGACACCAGCACGCTGGGCCTGGACGGTGTGAGCTGCCTGAGCTGCCACATGCAATCGGAAGCCCTTTCCGGCTCGTACTTCAGCGGCGAACTGGAGTTCGACTCGGCGCGGGTTTACGGCCCCTATGCCGATGACCAGATCAACCCGGCGATCATGCAGTTCTTCGTGCGCTTCACCCCGGGCTTCGGCGCGCACATGCTGAACAGCAAGGTCTGCGCCGGCTGCCACACGCTGCTTACAGAGACCATCGACCTGGAGGGCAACCTCACAGGCGACCGATTCGTGGAGCAGGCCACCTACCACGAATGGAAGAATAGCATCTACAGCGCCACGGATGTGCAGTGCAACACGTGCCACATGCCGCGGATCGAGGACCCCATCCTGCTGGCAGCGGACTATGCCTTCCTGAATCCGCAAACGCCCTATGGCCTGCACCACCTGGTGGGCGGTAATGTGCATATGCTGGAACTACTGAAGGCCAACAGGGACGTACTCGGCATACCGGCCACGGACGTGCAGTTCGACAGCACCATCGCACGCAGCAGGCGGCTGCTCACACAGCAGACGCTGGAGGTGGACGTGGACCTGGTGGACCGCACCAGCGACACCGCCTTTTATTCCGTGCAGCTCACCAACCGTGCGGGCCACCGCTTCCCAAGTGGCTTTCCATCGCGGCGTGCCTTCATCACCTTCGTGGTGTTGAACGCCTCGGGCGATACGGTCTTCGCGAGCGGCCTCACCGATGCCATGCACGAGGTGATCGGCCATGACGCCGGCTACGAGCCACATTACGATGTGATCCGGGCTGAGGACCAGGCGCAGATCTACGAGCTGGTGATGGGGGATGTGAACGGCAACGTGACCACGGTGCTGGAGCGCGCCCAGGATGCCATCAAGGACAACCGCCTGACGCCGCTGGGGTTCAGCATGGCACACCCGAGCTACGACACCACCCGGATAGCGGGTTCGGCGCTCATCGACCCCAACTTCAACCGTGACGTGAACGGGGCGGAGGGAAGCGGCACCGACATGGTCCACTACCACGTTCCGGTGCAGGGGGAGCCCGGAGCGTTACGGGCCATTGCGCATGTGTATTACCAGACCATGCCACCGTTGTGGAACGCGGAGATGTTCAGCACACACAGCGGCCCGATCGATCAATTCAGGGGCATGCTCGATGCGTCTGATGGCCGGCCCTCGCTGGTGGCGGCGGACAGCACGGAGACCGGTCCGCTCGGTGTTGCGCCGGTGGCCGGTGCAGCACTGCGCATATGGCCGAACCCCAGCACCGACGGTGTGCTCTGGATCGACCATGGTGGCACGGAGCGCCTGCGTGTGCTGGGTGTGCATGATGCACGTGGACGCGCGGTGCAGGCTGTCGTGGAACACTACGACACCCGGTGTCGTATCGTGTTGCCCGATGCCCCCGGCCTCTACTTCCTGCGCATCAGGATGGGTGAGCGGGAGGTGCTGGAGCGCGTGATCCGCGGCCGCTGATGGAACTGCGCCTTGCCTCCCTGCATCTGTACCCCATCAAGTCGTTGGGCGGCATGGCGGTGAACAGGTCCGCGCTCAGCGACAGGGGTCTTCTGCATGACAGGCGCTGGATGCTGGTGGATGGAGAGGGGCGCTTCCTGACCCAGCGTGAACTTCCCTCGATGGCGTTGTTCCAGACTGAACCGTTGGTGGATGGCTTCCGGGTGCGGGACACGCGGGATGGCGCCCACCTCGACCTACCCTGGACATTGGATGCCGCACACACGCGCATGTGCAGCGTGTGGAGCGATCGGGTGCGCTGCATCCCCGCCCCATCCGACTGCAACGCATGGTTCAGTCAACGTTGCAGCGCGCCGCTGGAACTGGTGTACCAGCCCGACACCACACGCCGGCGAACGGATGGCCGCTATGCGCAAGCCCTCACCTCGTTGAGCGATGGGTTCCCCTACCTCGTTGCGAACAGCGCATCCTTGAAGGACCTGAACGAGCGTGGTGAGCGGGAACAGGGTGCTGCGTGGGCGCCGGTGGGGATGGACCGCTTCCGGCCCAACCTGGTGATCGACGGCGCGCTGCCGTGGGTGGAGGATGCGTGGCGCACGCTGCAGATAGCTGGTGTACGCTTTGAGCTTGTGAAGCCTTGTGCCCGCTGTGTGGTCGTCAACACGGACCAGGCCACCGGTGCGCGCAGCACGGAGCCATTGCGAACACTGGCCACCTTCCGGAACAAGGGGAACAAGGTGCTGTTCGGCATGAACGCCGTTTGCGCTGATGCGGGAACCGTGCGTGTTGGCGATCTTGTCACCGCATTGCCCGAAGCGGACCGCCCATGATCCACTCCATCCTTGCCGACAAGGCCACCCGCCTCTACCTGGTATTGGGCGGCTTCTTCGTGGCCAACGCGCTCGTCGCGGAAATGATCGGCGTGAAGCTGTTCCAGCTGGAAACGCTGTTGGGCATACCGAAAGCGGACTTCACGCTGCTGGGCCAGGATCACCTCAGCTTCGTGCTCAGTGTGGGTGTTCTGCCATGGCCCATCGTGTTCATCATGACCGATGTGGTGAACGACTATTACGGGGTGCGGGGTGTGCGCTTCCTCACGTTGCTGACCACCGGCCTCATCGCGTTCGCCTTCCTGATGCTGTACCTCTCGATCCACGTGCCTGCGGAGGCTGGTTGGTGGCTGGGTAGCAGCGCCGACGCGGGTGTTCCGGACATGCAGGCAGCGTTCGCGGCGATCTTCGGACAGGGCATGAACATCATCGTGGGATCGTTGGCGGCCTTCGTGGTGGGCCAGTTGGTGGATGCGTTCAGCTTCCGTGCCATCAAGCGCATCACCGGTGACCGGAGGATCTGGTTGCGGGCCACGGGAAGCACGTTGATCAGCCAGCTCATTGACAGCGTGGTGGTGACCTATGTGGCCTTCTGGCTGTTCCGTGACATGAGCTTCGCGATGGCCACTGCGCTTGTGTTGACGGCTTACTGCTACAAGCTGCTCGTGGCAGTGGTGAGCACGCCGCTGGTATACGTGGTGCATGCCGGTGTGGAGCGGTACCTTGGCAGGGAGCGTGCGCTGGCCATGCGGCAGGCGGCCTTGCAGCGCGCGGATGAACAGTGATCGTCATGGCGAAGAAGAAGCGCATCACCAAAAAGGAACTCGACGCGATCGAGCGTGCCGCCAAGCGGGCGGAACAGAAAGCCGCCGGTGCCCTGGACGGCAGGTTCCGACCAAGGGTGGTGCCGGGCAAGAAGCGGAGGCAACCTCCGATGCCCGATCCGGAGGATTGAGGCGGTCACCGCCTGCGCACCTCCACCACCACGCTCTTGCTGGCCGGTGTTCCGCTCCTGTGTGCCTTCAACTGCAGCGGTACGAGTGCGTTCGCCTCGGGGAAATAGGTGGCCACACAGCCGCGAGCGATCTCGTAGGGAAGGACGAAGAAATCATGGGCCGCGCGCTCCCTGTCGTAATGACTGTAAAGGTCCACCCGGTCGCGTGCATGCAGCCCTGCGGTGCGCATGTCGTCAGCATGCATCAGCACCACACGTCGCTCTCCATGGATGCCCCGATAATGGTCGTCCAGCCCGTAGATGGTGGTGTTGAACTGGTCGTGGGTGCGGATGGTCATCATCATGAAGCGTCCGTCGGGCACGTTCCATTCCGGGGGGGCATCGATGCTGAACTGCGCGCGGCCCGTTGGCGTGGTGAAGCGTGCGCCGTCCCGTGCACCGTTGGGCAGCACAAAGCCATCGGGCTTGCGCACGCGCTGGTTGAAGTCATGGAAGCCGGGGATCACTGCGGCGATCTCGTCGCGGATGCGATCGTGGTCCCGGCCCAGTTCGGACCATTGCACGGGCACTCCGTCACCCAATGTCGCAGCGGCGATCCCGCAGACGATCCATGGCTCACTTCGCAGCAGGGGGGATGCCGGATCCAGCGCTCCTTGTGACCGGTGCACCACGCTCATGCTATCCTCCACCGTGACGAACTGGGGGCGTGCGTCCTGTACCGGCGAGCCATCAAGGTTGCGGGGGAGGTCACGCTCACTGCGTCCCAGGCAGGGCAGGATGATGGCTTCCTCACCGGTGATGATGTGACTGCGGCTGAGCTTGGTGCTGATCTGCACGGTGAGCTCACAGTTCATCATGGCGCGCGCCGTCACTTCACTGTCCGGTGTGGCACTGATGAAATTGCCTCCAAGTGCCATGAACACCCTGGCCCGGCCATCGCGCATCGCTTCGATGCAATCCACCACATCGAAGCCGTGGGCGCGGGGTGTTGTGAACGCATATCGCTCGTCCAGCGCCCGCAGAAAGGGTTCGCCGGGCTTCTCGTAAATGCCCATGGTGCGATCGCCCTGCACGTTGCTGTGCCCACGCACCGGACAGGCTCCTGCCCCTTCCCTCCCGAAGGCCCCGCGCAGGAGCAGGAGGTTCACCACCTGCTGCACATTGGCCACCGCGTTCACATGTTGGGTAAGACCCATGGCCCATGTGATGACGATGCGGTCCGTGGCGCAGCACAGGTCGGCCAGTTGCCGGAGCTGGGCAAATGGGATGCCGCAGGTCACCGCCATTTGCTGCGCATCCACGGTGCGCAGGTCCGCGATGAAGGCACCGTAACCCTCGGTGCGCTCCTGAATGAAGCGCTGGTCGAACACAGTACCTGGGGCAGCCTCCTCGCGGTCCAGTAAGAGGCGCATCACACCCATCAGCAGGGCCATATCGATATTGATCCGAAGCCCGATATGCAGGCTGTTGAGGGCAGTGCTGCATGTGAGGACGGAGCGCGGACTCTGGGGGTCGATGAAGCGTTCGGTACCGGCTTCGGGGAGCGGGTTCACGCTCACCACCTTACCCCCGTTGTTAACGCACTTGGTGAGGGCGCTCAACATGCGGGGATGGTTCGTTCCGGGATTCTGCCCCATGACGATGATCAGACCGGCATGGTGCAGATCCTCCAGCGAAACGGTCCCCTTCCCCACCCCGATGGTGCCGCCCAGGCCCACGCCACTGCTCTCGTGGCACATGTTACTGCAGTCGGGCAGGTTGTTGGTGCCAAAGCGGCGTACGAACAGCTGGTACAGGTAGGCGGCCTCATTGCTGGCGCGGCCACTGGTGTAGAACACGGCCTCATTGGGATCGGAAAGTCCATTCAGGCGCGCGGCAATGGTGGCGAACGCCTCGTCCCAGGAGATCGGCGCGTAGTGGGAGGAGCCATTGCGCAGGACAAATGGTTCCGTGATCCGCCCGGCCTTCCCCAGCTGATGGTCGCTCCAGTGGCTCAACTCCTCCACGCTGTGCGTAGCGAAGAACACCCTGTCGACCCGTTTGTTGGTGGCCTCCTCCGCGATGGCCTTCACGCCGTTCTCGCAGTATTCGCCAAGGCGGCTGCGGTGGTCGGGGTCGGGCCAGGCGCAGCCCGGACAGTCGAACCCATCCTTCTGGTTGAGTTTGTTGAGGATGCCGATGCCGGAAAGCACTCCGGTCTCCTCGTGCAGGTGGCCCAATGCCCGTCCAAGGGCGGGAATGCCTGCAGCGCGGTCGGGGCGGGGGCCGACCTTCAGTCCGGTGTGCCGGTCGGGCGGCAGGAGCGCAATGGCGCGGGTGTTCATGGGGTGAAAGTTATCCAAGGCGCGTGGCACGATGGCGCCATCGCCCCACACCCGGCCCGAACTGCTCAAGGCCACATCAAGTCGGCCCACCGATCGCGATGCGTTCGCCTTGCTATGTCCAACACGTGCGCGATGAACGGTTCCTTGGCCCGCGTGTAAGCCTCCCGGTCGTTCGGATGCGCAGCGGCAAGCTCCTGTTTCAGCGCCTCGTAAAGCATGGCAGCAGCCTTGTTCATACGAAGGAGATCACGGAAGAGCAGACGGTCGGCCGTGGCCTCGTCGGGTTGCACCATGTGGACATGATAGGCGCGGTCACCGAAGGCGTCGCGACCGATGAACCACGCATAGAACGGGGCGCGTTCGCCCATGCTGGGCCTCCAGATGAACTCGTAGCCGAGCCCACGCATGACAGGCGCGACCTCGCTTCGGACCCGGTCAAGGTCGAACACCTCCACCTGGATGTCGATGATCGGCTTTGCACTGAGGCCGGGAACAGCGGTGCTGCCGATGTGCTCGATGGCCGTGCATAGATCTTCCGGCAGGGCAAGGCGCAGGCGTTCCTGCTCTGAAGCATAACGCGCAGGCCATGCGGGATCGTAGGGGATAATGGTGATGGGCTCCCTGGCGAGCTCATCGATGCGTGTTGCCGTGGCACCATCGGGCACGCTCATGTTCCGCCTGCATAGATGTTGAACCGGTCACCGCGCAGGAACCCGACCAGCGTGAGACCTTGTTGGCGTGCCAGATCGACCGCGAGCGAGGAAGGCGCGCCAACCGCGGCCATCAGCGGAATGGCTGCCACAACGCACTTCTGCACCAGTTCGAACCCTGCACGACCGCTGACGAGCAAGATGGCATCCCAGAGCGGGAGGCTCGCAGCCAGCGCGGCACCGATCAATTTGTCCACGGCATTGTGGCGACCGACATCCTCGCGCAACAACAGGAGCTGTCCTGCACGATCGAACAGGGCGGCGGCGTGAATACCCCCCGTATGCTTGAAGAGGGTCTGGGCGCTGCGCATCCGTTCCGGCAGCGCGGTGATCATGGGGGGATCCACGGCGCCCCAGGGAGCGATCCTGCGCTGGCACAGCACATGCACCGCCTCGATGCTGCTCTTGCCACACACCCCACAGCTGCTGGTGGTGTAGAAGTTGCGTTGCCACCGTGCGGGATCCACTTCCACATCCGGATGCAGTTCCACGCGCACCACGTTCCCTCGCTCCTCAGGCTTCACCTGTGAGCAATGTTCGACGCGGAGCACTTCAGCTGGATCGCCGATGAGCCCTTCGGTAAAGAGGAAACCGAGCACCAGTTCACTGTCGTTGCCCGGTGTGCGCATGGTCACGCTCAAGCGGAACTCCTTACGATCGTCCAGGGTGCCATGACCCAGGCGTATCTCCAGTGGTTCCTCGGTCACCAGCAGATCCTCGGCAGTAGCGGGTACACACGACTCCAGCCGCGTGATCATCACCGGGGTTACGGGCACAGGCACGCTCACGCCCCGAAAATACCGCCTATCCCCCAGCCCGCCGCCAACAGCTCACCAAGTGGTCATCGACCATACCAATGGCCTGCATATAGGCATAGACGATCGTGGTGCCCACGAAACTGAACCCCGCGCCCCTCAAGTCCCTGCTGAGCGCATCGCTAACAGGGGAACGGGTGGGAACCTCGGCCATGGTGGTCCAGTGGTTCACCACGGTGCGATGGTCCACATGTTTCCAGACGAACCGGTCGAAGGCACCTGGCCCCTGCTCCATGATGCGGATCCATGCCCGGGAATTGCCAATGGCACTGAGGATCTTCTGTCGGTTGCGGATGATACCCGGGTCGTTCATCAACCGCTCCACGTCCTTCGGCCCATAGCCGGCGATCCGCTCAGCGTCCCACCCGTCGAAGGCCTTCTCATAGCGCTCCGTGCGAACGAGGACCGTATGCCAGCTAAGCCCTGCCTGCGCGCCGTCAAGGATGAGCTTGGCGAGCAGGCGCCTGTCATCGTGCTCCGGAACACCCCACACGGTATCATGGTAGTTCCTGTAGGTGTCATCCTTCAGGCACCAGGGGCAGCGAACAGGCGAGGATGACGTCATGCAGCAAATGCAATGGGCCGGACGAAGTTCGGGAACTCCGTCCGGCCCATCCGGCATGGATACACTCACTCACGGGGCCACCACAAGGCGCTCCACAACGTAGTCCGTGGTGCCAGCGATGCGCAGGATGTATTGGCCTGCAGGAAGCGTATGGGAGAACTGGATGGTGCGCGGAGCGTTGTCGGCACCGGTCGCCAGACGCTGGTCGTGCAGCAATTTGCCGGACAGGTCATGCACGGTCAGGTGCACGGTCTCCTCCTCCCCAAAACCATCCAGTGAGAGCTCCACCTGACGGCCGTTGGAGGGATTGGGCCACATCGTAAGCACGGGCAACTCCTCCGCGATGATCTTCAAGTAGCCCGCTCCCCCTTGCTCATCCATGGAGGATGATGAAACGATCGTGAGTGTGCAAACATCACCATAATCACACCAGGAGACACCACCATCCCTACTGTGGCGTACGCGTACGTTATAGGTGTTGCCGGCCACGAGTGGGTTGGTGGACCAATTGAGCGAGAGGTTATAGCCCGTGGTGGTCTGTGTACTTGTGTACCCGAGGGCCGCGTTGGTGAACTCGAACTGGTAGCGGGTGGCACCACGCACCGGCCGTGCGGTAGCGAACTGTGACCGGGTGCGCGATGCGCCACAGGAGTAGTACTGGTTACCCGGGATGTCCATGAGCTTGGTGTAGGGACAGAGCGCGGCCACCGGGTCGATCATCAGGCGGCAGGCAGGACCCCACTCGCCATTGACCCCGTTGACGCGTGCACGGATACGCAGGTTCAGCAAGGTGAGCTGCGGCAGGGCCGGGATGGCTCCGCTCCACGAGAGCCTCAGGTGGCAGGCGCGGGTGGCACCTGTGCCGGCACCGTCGGATGTGGCATGGTTGCGGAACCGACGCAAGGAGTAGGAGCCATTGGGGTCGAAGAACCAGAACTCGTACCCATCATCGGTCTGGTCGCCGACCCCCCATTGTGCGGTAACATCCGCGTTGGGCGATGCGACCACATGGTTGGAGGGATCCCAATCGAGCTTGTCACGCGAGGTGAAAATGGCTTGCTGGGAGCTCATCGGCAGGCAGAAATACCCGTTGTCCGGCATGCTGCTCTCGGTGGTGAAGCTTCCGCGCGATGCGTTGTCCACGATACGCTCTCCGTAGCCATCACGCAGGGTGTAGCCACCGGTCGCCATCCCGTCACCAGCGCTGTCGAACAGCCGGAAGCGGAAGCAGCCGTTGGGGATGCAGCAGCTAACCTCGATATCGGAATCGCTCGCATAGCCCGATCCTGAACAGACCGTGTAATCGAAACCCTCGCCGGTGATCTCCCAGCTGGTCTGCGCGCCGAACGCATCCGTACGGATGCTCAGGCCCAACTGCTGCTCACAGCCAAGGTCCAGGCGCACCACGCGGTTACAGGCGGTGCCATTGTAGTCCGTAAAACCGCCGACCAGGGTGATGGTGCCATCGGGCTGCCAGACACTGCCATACACCCAATTGTTGAACCCCGCACCGATATCGAAACCGGTATCACGGGCACCCGATGTGTTCAGGCGAACGAAGCGGTTGACCGAAGCACCGTTGTATGCAGTGAAATTCCCGCCGGCCAGTATCTTCCCATCGCCCTGCAGGGATAGGCTGTACACCCAATTGTTGAACCCCGTTCCGGTGGTGAAGCCGGTGTCGATGGTACCATTGCTCAACAGGCGTACGATGCGCGTAGCAGAATTGCCCTGGTATGTGGTGAACAAGCCGCCAAGGATGATGCTGCCATCATCCTGATGGATGCAGGAGAATACCGCCTGGTTGACGCCTGTTCCCACAGCGAAGGAAGGGTCAATGCCTCCGGTGGACAACAGGCGCGCAACGCCGGGGCTTGATTGCCCGTCGAAGGTACTGAACACACCTGCCACGACCAGCCTGCCTTCCGCATCGAGTGAGATGTCATAGATATCGCTATTGGCTCCCGCTCCGGCTGCAAAGGCCAGATCGCGTGCCCCGTTATCAGCCAGCTGTACGACCCGTCCTGCGGCACTTCCATCGAACGCCGTGAAGCTGCCCCCAACGAGGATACGACCATCGGGACGCACTGCTATCGCGGTAACGGCACCCGTGTTGATACCAGCGCCAACGCTGAACGTGGCATCGACGGTGCCATCGCTGTTCAAGCGCACGAGGCCCGGAGAGGCCTGGCCATTGAACGAGGCGAACGTTCCGCCCACCAGGATACGGCCACTGGCATCCAATTCGATGACATTGACCTGGCCGGATGCCCCGGTACCCACATTGGTGTTGAAGGCGGCATCAAGTGCGCCGGAGCGCGACACGCGAACGATGCGCCCCACCGAGGTGCCCGTGTACAATGACATGGTACCCCCCATGATGACCTGCCCGTCCGGTTGGGCCGCCACCGCGAAGTTGCGTGCGTTGGAACCGCTGCCGATGGTGAAGGAAGGGTCGATGGCGATGGATTGCGCTTTCACGGCACCCGCAAGGAGCCATGTGAGCAACAGGGAGAAAAAGACGAGTCCTGGGACGACACCGCGCCAGGGGGCTGCCGTCGTTGAGGGTCGGGTAACGTGTACCATGACGTGGACTGTTTTAGGGGGTAGGCGTTTCATGATGTTCGGTCCGGGCGTGAGTTCTTTCAATGGATGTGTACGGCGATGGGCGGCTCCGGGTTACACGACTCCGCCTGTCCGTCGTTCCTTTGAGGCATGACCGGCTCGCCCCTGACGGACCTGCATCAGCGCACCCACCGCAGCCTGCGGATCAGCATCGTGGACAAGTGCGATCTACGGTGCACCTACTGCATGCCGGAGGACCAGCACTTCCTGCGGCGCGAGGAGCTGATGACGCGTGAGGAGGTCGCCACCATCGCCCGGCTCTTCGTGGAGCGCTACGGCATCACCAAGATCCGCCTCACGGGAGGCGAGCCCTTGGTACGGTCCGATGCGGTGGACATCGTGCGCGACCTGGCCGCCTTGCCGGTGAAGCTCGGCATCACCACCAATGCGCTCACCCTCCACAAACACCTGGACGGCCTCATCGATGCGGGATCGCAGAGCCTCAACATCAGTCTGGACACCTTCGACGCCGAGCGCTTCAGAAGGATCACGCGGCGCGATGGCTTCGACACCGTATGGAGTAATATCCGGATGGCCATGGAACGCGGCCTGCGCGTGAAGGTGAACATGGTGGTGATGCGCGGGGTGAACGACGATGAGATCCTGCGCTTCGTGGAGCTCACGGAGCACCATGACATCCATGTGCGCTTCATCGAGTTCATGCCCTTCGCCGGCAATGGCTGGGGACGCGAACGGGTGTACACCTACGCCGAGATGCTGGGCCATATCGGCAGCGTTCACAGCCTTGAGAAACTGAACGACGATCCGCACAGCACCGCCAAGGCTTACCGTGTGACCGGCTGGCACGGAACCTTCGCGGTGATCAGCACCGTGACGGCGCCCTTCTGCGGCAGTTGCGACCGACTGCGGATCACAGCGGAAGGAAAGATGCGCAACTGCCTGTTCGCCCGTGAGGAGACGGACCTGCTAACGGCCTTGCGCCGGGGCGTGGACATCGCGCCCCTGATCGAAGCGAACGTGCTGGCCAAGCACGCGATGCTCGGGGGGTTGCCGCCTTTCAAGCCGGAGAAACAGGAGGAGGTGCTGCAGGACCTGAGCGAACGGCCGATGGTGAGCATTGGGGGCTGATCCAACGCCGCCCGCCATCCGGACCCGGTGGCACAGAACCACCATTTGTGGGTATTGCGGGGGGGCGCTACCCTCCCAAAATTCGCCTTTGGGTTCTTCGGGTCAGAGGCCTTAACGATCATTTCCCGGCGATCTCCTATCATTACAATGCCCCTGCGCCAGATGCGACACTACCTGCTGCTCCTTTTCATGGCCGTTCAGGCGGGAGCTTCCTGGGCACAGGACCTTGAACAGGTTGGTAAGAAAGGTGGGGTGGGGCTCACTGGGGGCCTCAGCGCGTTCGGAGCGGCGTACACCACGGACCTGAACGATGCCCGGATGGCTCCGTTCACTTGGGGCTTGAACGGAAGGCTCAACTTGAGCATCTACGAACTGCAGCTTCCGTTCAGTTTCGTGTTCAGTGAGAAGGAACGGGATTTCAGGCAGCCTTTCAACCAGTTCGGTGTAAGCCCCCGCTATAAATGGGCCACCGCGCACATCGGGCACCGTACCATGCACCTGAGCGAGCTAACGATGAGCGGCCAGCGCTTCCTGGGTGGTGGGATCGAGTTGCGTCCACGCAAATTCAGGTTCAGCGCGATGCACGGCCGCCTGCGGAAGGAGATCTTCGCTGATACAACAGTGGAGGCGGTGGTGGAGCCCGCCTTGGAGCGGTGGGCCAGTGGTGCGAGCATCGGCGTGGGCACCGAGGACACCCATGTTGACCTTGCGCTGTTCCAAGGCAAGGACCGTTATGACCCCGTGGTATTGCGCGACACCACCGCAGGCCTGCCACTACCGGAGGAGAACCTGGTGGCCGGCCTGGGTGGCGCCATCCGACTGGCCAAGCCCCTCCAGTTCCAATTCGATGTGGCGGGCAGCCTGCATAACGTAGGTATCAAGCCGGCGACGCGGGAAGGTCCGGGCAATGAACTGTCCAACGACTTCGACTCGTATTTCTTCAACCTGGACCGTACCACGCGCTGGGGCACAGCCATCCGCACGGGGCTCAGCTACAACAACCGGGGGTTCACCATCAGCGGCAACTATGAGCGGATCGATCCCCTGTTCATGACCTTGGGCAACTACTTCTTCCTGCGGGATGTGGAGAACATCCGCGGGAGTGTGGGCACGGGTATCTTCAAGCAGAAAGTGCGGATCACCGGTTCC
>Ga0169931_10003959_pt1 | contig 23268 bp, 26 predicted proteins | sample Kivu_15m_20L_FD_129675 | JGI IMG/M metagenome (GOLD analysis project Ga0169931, IMG submission 129675) | Freshwater microbial communities from Lake Kivu, Western Province, Rwanda to study Microbial Dark Matter (Phase II) - Kivu_15m_20L... | ecosystem: Environmental > Aquatic > Freshwater > Lake...
AGTTTGCGGTGCGCAACGCCAAAGGGAGTTCGCTGGTGAAATGCACCGCGCCTGCCGGCGTGCGTTGATTAAGCGCGGACCAACCGAGATAACGCCCAAGCCAGCCGGTGTCCGTCGGTCCGGCCTCGGTGGCTGCGGTCTCCCATTTTTCTAGGGCGTGAAAATGGGAGCGGCTTTGGCGGGGATGACCGACATTTGGGATGAAGCGCAACTGACCCGCGCCATGGAGGGTGTGCAATCCGCGGCACGCCGGATGCAGGCCAAGGGTCGGGGAAATGGGCAACACAGCGCGCACAGGCACCGCGAGGGTGGGGCGCAGTCGATGGTAAGCAGGATCGGCAAAGGGAATAAGCGTGTTGAGGCCATCATTGCCGCCATCCAGCCGCACGATGACCAGAATGCGTCCGTGGGCGGCGCGCGCAGGAAGACCCATACTTCGTGCGACCTGCCCCAGCGCGAGCCCACCTAATACCGCGCCGCCAGCCCGCAAAAATTGGCGGCGGGTGAAGGCAGCAGGAGCACGGGTGAGACGAGTCATGGTTCAGATTCCCAAGGCCGTGCGATAAACGCGTGGGACGCGCTTGGTCACGGAGCAAAGGGTTTCCCACGGAATGGTGTCGGCGGCGCGGCTGAACTCCGCGATGCTGATTTCGTTTTCCAACTGTCGTCCCACCAGCACGGCTTCATCGCCGCATCTGACCCCGGGAACGTCGGTCACATCCACCGCGGTCTGGTCCATCGTCACCCGGCCAAGCACCGGGCACCGCTGGCCGCGAATCAGCACTTGGCCGCGATTGCTGGCGGCGCGGGGCAGGCCGTCACCATAGCCGGCGCAGAGAATGGCGACCCGCGAATCGCGCCGCAGCAGGTGGGTGCGGCCGTAGCTGATGCCGGTGCCGGCGGGAAGGCTCTTCACCAGACCGACGCGCGTGTGGAAACTGAAGACCGGCTCGGTGTGGACCTGCGCGAGCATGGAGTTGGGGTGCGGCAGGATGCCGAACTGCAACAGACCGACCCGCACCGCGTTAAACGGACTGCTGCCCGGCATGGATTCCAAGCCGGAGCTGTTGTCGGCGTGCACAAAAATATCGGCGGGATTAACCCCGGCGCAGCGGTCGAGCGCGGTCAGGAAAAGTCGCCGTTGTTCCGCGGTGAAGGCGGGATCTTCGTCGGGACTCGAAAAATGGGTGAAAACTCCGGCCAGCTTCAAATGCGGCGCGGCGAGAATTTGCGCACAAAGGCTGGGCGCGTCGGCGTGCCAGACGCCCAGCCGACCCATGCCGGTGTCGATTTTCATGTGCACCGCGATGGTGCGGCCGGCGGCCTGACCGGCGGCCTCGAAGCGCGCGACTTCCTCGACACTCGAAACGGTCGCGGCGAGATCGTATTCTGCCAGATAGGAATCTTCCGCGGGCAGGAGCGGGCTCAGAATGAGGATGGGCCAGCCCGGCCCGAGTTCGCGCAGTGCGGCCGCCTCGGTGACGTTGGCGACCGCGAAGAGATCGGCGCCTGCATGCATGAGTCGTGCGGCAGTCTGGTGCAGGCCGTGGCCGTAGGCGTCGGCCTTGACCACGGCGACGTATCGGATGTGCGCGGGCAGGGAGGCGCGAATCAGGCGGAGATTCCGTTCCAAGGCGGCGAGATCGATTTCCGCCCAACAGCGGTGTGGCGGCGGTTGATGGAGCGGTGGACTCATGGGCTGCGGTGCACGTGCGGGCTCCAAGTCGCATAACTTGGTTCCTCATGCAAAAAGGCGTCCGGCTCGCTGGTGGCGGTGAATAGGTCTTCGCCTTCCGTCGCGGCCAGCAATGCCGGCAGTTGGTAGGCGACCTCGGTGACGGTTGCGGGCAGCGGGGCCCAATGGCGAAAGCCGGCCGGCATGGCCAACTCCTGTCCGAGTTCAGCGGCGGCGACGCGTTCGAGCGGCCCGGTGCCGTTGCAGCGGTGCCACAGTCCGCGGCGGGCATCGGCGATCACCTGCACCGTGGGTTGGCGAAGGCTGTGCGCCACCAAGGTCAGGCTGTGATAGCGAAAGACCGGCCGCGGGCGGATGACCAGCCAGGTGCGCAGCGCCGCGGCGACGGTCCTGATGCCCAAAATTGATCCGGGGCCGTCGCAGAAAACAAAGGCCGCGAACCTGTCGGGCGCCAGACCCAGCCGGTTGATTCCGGCAAACACGCCGACACCGGCCTCGGCGTCCGAGCTGGTCCAGCGGTCGTGGCCGGGCTCGGCGCCAAGCGATACGACCTGAATCGTGGCGGATGCTGCATCTATCAACAGCAGAGGGGCATAACGGGATCTCAACTCACGCAGGCTTGGCATGTCCCCTCACAAAACGACCGGCGCGCCCGCGCTGCAAGCACCCAGAATCCGGCATTGACCGAGCGGGGTGCGCCCGTAGGTTGGCCAATTCTTTACAACCACCTCCTGTATTCCGCACCGTGAACGTCCAACTCAATTCCCTCTCCGACACCCGCAAAAGCCTCGTGATCACGCTCGACAAGAGCGAAGTTGATGCCGAGCATCAGGCCGTGGTGGCTGAGTTCATCAAGCTGGCCCGGATTCCGGGTTTCCGCCCGGGCAAGGCCCCGGCCGCGATGGTGGCCAAGCGATTTGCGAAAGACATCACCGAGGAGTTCAAGCAGAAGATCATCTCCAAGGCCTATCGGGCGGCCCTTGAGGACAAGAAGCTGGACGTGCTTAATGTCGTCAACGTGGAGCCCGGTGCGGTCGAGGCAGGCCTTTCCGCCGCGGTGACGGTGACGGTGGATGTTCGTCCCGAGTTTGCGCTGCCCGATTACAATGGCATCGCGACGGATGTTGCCCCGACGGATTCCACCGAGACCGAAGTGGACGCCGTCATCGAAGGACTCCGCAGCGAGCGGGCTGAATTCAAGGTGGCGGAGCGCCCGGCGCAGAAGAGCGACTACGTCAAGCTGGCCTACGAGGGCAGCGTCGAGGGCAAGCCCGTGACCGAGCTCGTGCCCGACAAGCAGATTTACGGCAAGGTGCCGCAGACTTGGGAAGAGGTTGATGGCGCGCAGGACGGTGTCATCCCCGGCTTGGGCAAGCAGCTCGCCGGCCTGAAGCCCGGTGACAAGAAGGATGTGACGGTCGCCTTCCCGGCGGACTTTGCCGGTGCGCCGGCGCTGGCCGGAAAAACTGCAGTCTATGCGGTCGAGGTGCAGGAAATCCGCGAGCGCGTTTTGCCGCCGATGGACGAGGCGTTCTTCAAGTCGCAACAGGTGGATGATCTCGAGGGACTCAAGACGAGCGTCCGCAACAACCTGAAGCTGCAGAAGGAATACCAAAACCGCGCGGAACAGCGCCGGCAGATCACCGAGGCGCTGGCGGCGAAGGTCGAGTTCTCCGCCCCTGATTCGCTGGTCGAGAGCGAGACGCAGAGCGTGCTCCGCCAATTCATCGAGGAAAACATGCGCCGGGGCGTGCCGCAGGAGCAGTTTGAAAAGGACAAGAAGGAACTCTTCGAGAGCGCCCGCAAGGCCGCCGCCAAGCGGGTTAGGCTGCAGCTCATCCTCGCGAAGATCGCCGAGGTGGAGAAGATCCAGGTGGAGGAAAAAGACATGGACAATTTCATCTACCGCGAGGCCATGCGTTCGAAGCAGTCGCCGGACAAGCTCGTCAAGGAGCTGACCAAGAATCGCGACGCCCTTCGCGGGGTGCAGCAGTCCATCATTTTCGACAAGACGGTTGATTTCCTTGTGTCCAAGGCTAGCGTGACGGTCAAACAACCCACGACCACGGACAACAAGGCATCAGCGTGAGCTACTACGTTCCCATCGTTCTCGAAAACACCGGCCGCGGCGAGCGGTCGATGGACATCTATTCACGTCTTCTCAAGGACCGCATCATCTTCATCGGCACCCCGATTGACGACATGGTGGCGAATCTGGTGATCGCCCAGATGTTCTTCCTCCAGATGGAAGATCCCAAGAAGGACATCCAGATCTACATCAACTCGCCGGGTGGCGTCGTCACGGGTGGCATGGCCATCTATGACACGATGAACTTCCTGCAATGCGACGTGGCCACCTACTGCATCGGCCAAGCGGCCAGCATGGCGACGGTCCTGCTGGCGGCCGGCACCAAGGGCAAGCGCTTTGCCCTGCCCAACAGCCGGGTGATGATCCACCAGCCTTCCGGCGGCGCGGGCGGCCAAGCGGCGGACATTGCCATCGCCGCCAAGGAAATCCTGCGCTGGCGCAAAACCCTCAACGAAGTCATTGCCCGCCACACGGGGAAGACCGCCGGGCAGGTGGAGAAGGATTCGGATCGCGACTACTACATGAGCGCGTCAGAGGCCCAAGCCTATGGCATTGTTGATCATGTCGTAGAATCCACCAAGCAGGCGCAGTCGTTGGTCGTGCAAAGTGCGGCATAAGCCCCGCGCTGGCTCAATACTCCCTCGACAACCGTCGCCTTTCGGGCGTTTCTGACTCATGGCCAAATCCTCCCGCATGACCCTTTGCTCCTTCTGCGGCAAGTCGCAGTCGGAAGTGAAAAAGATCATCGCCGGCCCCGGGGTTTATATCTGCGACTCCTGCGTCAACGTCTGCAAGACGATCATCGACCGCGAGGTGAAGCTGCCGGCGGTCGAGCCTAAGCAGGCTTTCCGGCTGATCAAGCCATCCGAGATCAAGTGCACGCTGGATGACTTCGTGATCGGCCAAGATCATGCGAAAAAGGTTTTGTCCGTGGCGGTTTACAACCACTACAAGCGGCTGAATTTCAATGCGGGCATGGCCGGGAAGGAATCCGTGGCCATGGCACCGGAGTTCAACCATTTGGAAGTCGAGAAGAGCAACATCCTGCTCGCCGGCCCAACCGGTTCGGGCAAGACCCTGTTGGCCCGCACACTGGCCAAGATCCTCGATGTGCCGTTTGCGATCGCGGACGCGACCACCCTGACCGAGGCCGGCTATGTGGGCGAGGATGTAGAGAATGTCGTGTTGCGGCTGCTCCAGAACGCGAACTACGACGTGAAGCGGGCCGAATGCGGCATCATTTATATAGACGAAATCGCCAAGATCGGCCGGAAGACCGAGAATGTGTCGATCACCCGGGATGTCTCCGGTGAAGGCGTGCAGCAAGCGCTGCTGAAGATTCTGGAGGGCACCGTTTGCAACGTGCCGCCCCAGGGCGGCCGCAAGCACCCGAACCAGGAATACGTGCAGGTCAACACGGCCAATATTCTCTTCATTTGCGGCGGGGCCTTTGTGGGGCTCGACGGCATCATTCAGCGTCGTCTGGGCCAGCGCAGTCTAGGCTTCGCCTCCGTGAAGGCCCAGCAGGACCAGACCCTCGCGCCCGAACAGATGATGAAGGCGCTGGCACCGGAGGATCTGGTGCGCTTCGGCATGATCCCGGAGTTCATCGGCCGCCTGCCGGTCGTCTCCGTGCTGGATCAACTGGGCATCGCCGATCTTGAGAAGATCCTGTTGCGGACCAAAAACGCCATGGTGAAGCAGTATTCCAAGCTGTTTGCGATGGATGGTGTGAAACTGAAATTCACCCCGGATGCCGTCAAAGCCATCGCCCAGAAGGCGATCGATTTGAAGACCGGTGCCCGTGCGCTGCGCTCCATCATGGAGAACATCATGCTCGAGGTGATGTATGACCTGCCGCAACGCGACGACATCAGCGAAGTCGTGGTGGATGCGGCCGTGGTCGCCGGCCGACGCCGGCCCAGCATGCGCCGCACCGGCAAGACCGTGCCCAAGCAGGACGCGGCCTGAGCTGCCGCCCTGCCGGGGAGAGGTTATCCGTTACCAGTGGGCGTAGTCGCCCTTTTCGAGACCTTTGGCGAATTCGACGAGCAGCTTTACGCAGCGCTCCACGTCTTCGAGGTCAACGACTTCACTCGGGGTGTGCATGTAGCGCAGCGGCACGCTGATGAGCCCGGTGGCAATGCCGCCGCGTGCCACTTGGATGGCCCGGGCGTCGGTGCCCGTCGGGCGGGGATCGGCCTCCAATTGGTAGGGGATCTTCAGTTTTTTCGCGGCCCGGAGGAGACGGTCGTAGATCTTCGGATTGATGTTGGCGCCGCGGCAAATGATCGGGCCGCCTCCGAGTTTGGTTTCGCCGTATTTCCGGTTGTCACAGTCGGGATGGTCGGTGGCGTGGCCTACGTCCACGGCGATGGCAATGTGCGGATCGGCGAGGTAGGCTGAGGTGGTGGCGCCGCGGACGCCGATTTCTTCCTGGGCGGTGGCGACGCTGACGACTTTTGCCGCGAGCTTCTTTTTCTCCCGGGCCAGCCGGATGAGAGTTTCGCCGACGATATAGGCGCCGACCTTGTTGTCGAAAGCGCGGGCGGTGCCGATGCTCCCGTTGATCAGTTCCAATTCGTGGTCGTAGGTGGCGGCGTCACCGATGCTCACGCGCTCGAGGGCCTCGGCTTTCGACCGGGCGCCGATGTCGATCCAGATGTCGTGGATTTCCGGGACTTTCTTGCGGTCGCCGTCATCCATGAGGTGGATGGCTCGCTTGCCGGTCACACCTTTCACGGGTCCTTGGGCGGTCTGGATGAGCACACGGCGGCCGGAAATGACGGTGCGGTCGTGGCCGCCGATGGTGTTGAAGTAAATGAAACCGTCTTTGTTGATGTAGGTTATGATGAGCCCGAGTTCATCCATGTGGCCGGCCAGCATCAGGGTGGGATCGCCCTTGGGGTTCAGTGCGGCAATCCGGTTGCCGAGGGCGTCGCCGGTGTAGGTGTCGGCGGCCGGTTTGACGTGGCGGTCGAACACCGCCTGGGCTTCGGACTCATAGCCGGATGGCGAGCGGGCGTGGAGCAGCTCGGCCAAAAATGCGGGGACTTGGTAGTTAGGCATGGATTTAGTCTCGCCCAAAACACCGGCGGCGCAAAGCGTTTTTGCGCATGACCATTTATCCTGCCATCGACATCAAGGGCGGCCGTTGCGTGCGGCTGACCCAAGGCCGGGCTGACCAAGAGACCGTCTATTCAAGCAATCCGGCGGAGGTGGCGGCCCAGTTTCGGGCCGCCGGCAGCGGATGGGTGCATGTGGTGGACTTGGACGGCGCTTTTGCCGGGGAGCCCGCCAATTTAGCCGTGGTGGCGGAAATCGTTAAGGCCGGCATGAAGGTGCAGTTGGGCGGCGGGTTGCGGACCATGGGTGCGGTGGAACGCGCGCTCGCGGTCGGCGTTGAGCGGGTCGTGATCGGCACCCGTGCGGCGGAAAGCGAAGAATTTGTCGGAGAACTGGTCGGCCGCTTTGGCTCCCGCATCGCGGTGGGCATCGATGCCAAGGATGGCAAGGTGGCGGTGAAAGGGTGGGTTGATACCACCGATCTTGGCGCGGTTGGCTTCGCGCAGCGGATGGCTGCGCTCGGCGTCGGCACGATCATCTACACAGATATTGGAACCGACGGCATGCTGACCGGACCCAATCTGGCGGCGCAGGAAGCCATGCTGCAGGCGGTGCCGGCGCGGGTAATTGCCAGCGGCGGGGTCAGCCGGCGTGAAGACGTGGCTGCTCTCGCGGCCATAAAAAAACGCCGTCCAAATCTGGACGGCGTCATTGTCGGCAAGGCGCTTTACGAACGGCGGGTGGAGCTGGCGGATCTGCTGGCGATCGCGGGCGCTTGAGCGGGTTATCGCTTTATCTGCTCGGCGATTTCCTCCAGCGGGTAGGTGATAATCTCCGCAAGGGTGGGATGATACCATGGCGCCTTGAGGAGATCAAAAACCGTGGCACGCATAGCCAGCGGTCCGCTGAAGGCGTGGATGAGTTCGCCTGCATCTTTGCCCACGATTTCGGCGCCGAGGATCCGGCCGCGTTTGGGTTCGGCGATGACTTTCACGTAGCCGTAATTGGCTTCCATCAGGATGGATTTGCCGTGGTCATTGAAGGGATAGCTGGCCGAAAGGTATTTGGTGCCGGCGGCGTCAAGCTCGGCCTCCTGGCGTCCGATGGTGGCGAGCTGAGGATCCGTAAAGACAACGTTGAGCAGCAGCGACCAGTCCACGGGCTGCAAATTTTTGGCCCCGGTAGCATGGCGGGCGGCAAGCTCACCCTGTTGGATCGCGGTGTGCACGATTTCATGCGGACCGGAACAGTCGCCGGCGGCATAAATGTGCGGCGCAGATGTCTGCTGCCAGCGGTTGATAATGATTTGCCCGTCGGGCCGCGTCCTGACGCCGGCGGCGGCCAGATTGAGACCCGCGGTGTTTGGCTCGCGACCCAAGGCATTGAAGAGATGGAGCGCCCGGCGTGAAACCAACCGGCCATCGTGCTCGAACTGCACGCTTACGCCCTTGGCGTCCTCCCGGGCGTTACGGATGGTGGTGCCGGCGAAGAGCTCGATGCCTTCATCCACAAAGGCCCGCTGGATCACGGTCGAGGCCTCCGGCGAATGGTCGCGCAGGATATTTTGACTGCGCTGGATCAGGGTGACTTTCGTGCCGATGCGATTCAGGAACTGCGCCAATTCGCAGGCCACGATGCCGCCGCCCAGCACGATCACGCTGCGGGGCACATAATCCAAATTGAGCACGTCGTCGCTTGTCCAAAAACGGGTTTCGGCCAACCCCGGAACCGGCGGCACGCTGACGCTTGAGCCGGTGCCGATCAGAATGTGCCGCGCACGGATCTGCCGGCCATTGCTGAGCGCGAGGGTATGGGGATCAAGAAACCGGGCCTGCGCGCGGATAAGCCGGAATTTTCCCGAGGTGAGCGCTTTCTGTCGGTAGCTGGCAAAATCGGCGATGATCAGTCGTTTGCGGGCCTGCATGGCGCGCATGTCGGCGCGGGCGGCCGGGATTTTCAGGCCCAGTTTTTTCCCGTTTTGGGCGAGATGTAGCACTTCGGCCATGTAGAGCAGCGTCTTGGACGGCATGCAGCCGCGCTGAATGCAGAGCCCGCCCAATTCTTTGGCCCCGTCGATAACCGCCACCCGCTGACCGAGGCCGGCCGCCACCCGGGCGGCGTTGAAGCCCGCGGAGCCGCCGCCGATGCAAATGAAATCGTAGGTTGTCACAGTAAAATTTTGTAGCGTCAGGGAGTTATCGACCTTTGACAAACAGTATCACATGGATGGTTTTCAGCACGATGGCGGCATCGAGGAGGAATAAGAAATGCCGGATATAGTGGAGATCATACTCCAGTTTGCGAACGGTGTCCTCCAGGCTGGCCCCGTAGGGATAGTTGACCTGGGCCCAGCCGGTGATGCCGGGCTTCACGAGATGACGGAAGTGGTAGCATGGCTAGCCGCGCATAGTAGGAGTGGTTTGATACCGAACGCGTCGCGTGCGGCAAAGAGTTGTCGCTCCCAGTCATCCCAGATGGCGAAGGCGAACATGCCGCGGAGGCGGGGGAGGCACTGTTCCTGCCGGTGGGCAAAGGCCAAGAGGAGCACTTCCGTGTCGCAGTGCGTTTTGAACGCGTGACCGGCTTGCTCGAGTTCAGCGCGCAGCTCGCGATGATTGTAGATGGCGCCGTTGAAAACGAGGGTGTAGCGGCCGTCCGCGGTCTGCATCGGCTGATGCCCGTGGGCGTGATCGAAGATGGCCAGCCGGCGCATCCCTAGGGAGGCTTCATGGATGGTGGCGTGGCCCTCGTCGTCGGGCCCGCGGTGAACCATGGCCGCGCACATGCGGCGGACTGTTTCCGCCCGGGACTCGGCGGATTCGCGGGTGCTCATGAAACCGGCTATGCCGCACATGGAATCAGAATGAATGTGGCGGCTTTGCCCGGTCGCTTCCAATTTGAAAGCAACAGCCAAGAGGTTGCGGGCAAATGGGCCCATACGGAAGCGGCTAGGGTCTATACCCCAGCCGGAAAAGGCTTAGTGAATCCCCGAAAGTTGGCAATCCCGTTGATAATGCATGAGTTTCACGCGCAGATAGATGCTGCAATCTCGACCGATTTCTGCGGAGACACCAGTTTGGCGACCAATAGCAAGCCGAAGTCCATGGCCGTGCCGGCTCCACGCGAGGTGATGAGTTTGCCGTCAACCACGCAGCGTTCGGCGCTTTGGATATCGGGCAGCTCGTTCGCCACGGAAAAATGCGCGGTGTATCTGCGGCCGCGCAGCAGCCCGGCGTCATGCAATACCGTGGGGGCGGCGCAAATGGCGGCCAGCCATCCGTCGCGGGCGTGCTGGGCGAGGACGAGTTGGCGCACACGAGGATCGGACCGCAGGGTCTTGACCCCGGGGCCACCCGGCAGGAACAAGCAGTCGTAGGCTGGATCGCCCGCAGGTTCGAGCAGGCTGTCGGCGTGCAGGGTGAGTCCGCTGCGCCCGGTGGCATGGATCCCCGGGCCAAGCGTGGCGAGGGTGACTTCGGCCCCGGCGCGCCGCAACAGATCGATAGGGGCGACGGTTTCTATCTCTTCAAAACCGTCCGTGAGGATTGCGAGAACGGTGGGCATGCCTTTGCGTAGTGAAAATGTCCCTAAATGCACACTGCAAAAGTTCACCCCAACGCTTGGTTGTCTTTGGCGCCGGCTATGTCGGCGGGCACCTGGCGAGGGAAGCCGCCCAGCGCGGGCTGGAAGTCGTGGCGCTGACCCGCAATCCAACCAAGGCGGCGGCTTTGCGGGCGGATGGCATCGAGGTGGTGGAAGGCGATCTGTCGGAGACGGACTGGCATGCGAAAATGCCCGGCAAAGTGGACCTGGTGCTCAACTCCGTGAGTTCCGGCGGCGGCGGCATCGAGGGCTACCGCCGCAGCTATGTCGGCGGTATGAAATCCATTATGAGCTGGGTGCGGCAATCCCAGCCGGGGACGCTCGTCTATACCGGCAGCACTTCCGTCTATCCGCAGGATGGCGGCATCCGGGTGGACGAAACGGCCGCTACGGCTCCGCTGGATGAACGGCCCGCGCTATTGCGCGAAGCGGAGGAGATTGCCTTGGCGGGCGCTTCGGAACTTCGGGTTTTTGTGCTGCGGCTGGCCGGGATTTACGGCCCGTCCCGCCATCATCTGTTGGATCAGATCCGAGCCGGTGAACCGCTGGCGGGGTCAGGGGAACGGCGGCTCAACTTGGTTCACCGCGACGACATTTGCGTCGCCATCTGGCTGTGTTTGACCGCGCCGCCCGCCGTGGGCGGAGGGATTTTCAATGTCGTGGACGACACGCCCGCGCGCAGGCTGGAAGTTGCGGCCTGGCTGGCGCGGCGGCTGGGGGGGGCGGAGCCGGTGTTTGACGTGAACCTGCCGGGCCGACGCCGGGCGGAATTGCCGGACCGGATTATCGAAAACCGAAAGCTGCGGGAGACGCTCGGCTGGCGCCCGCAGTATCCCAGCTACCGCGAGGGATACGAAACTTTGGTGTCGCGTTAACTCCGGCCCGGACTTTCAACTCACGCTTCTTCAATTCAACCCATCCAAACCCATGGCCGGCGTAGGCAAACTTCTCAAACAAGCCCAGAAAATGCAGCGTGGCATCGAGGCACTCCAAGTGCAGCTCGAAGCCAAGGAAATCGACGTCACGAGCGGCGGCGGCGCGGTGAAAATCAAGATCAACGGCGCCGGCAGATTTCTCGGCCTGACGCTTGATCCCGACTTCCTCAAGGAAGACCCCAAGCTCGTTGCCGACACCCTGTTGGTGGCGATGCAGGATGCCACCAAGCAGTCCAAGGAATACAACGACGCGGAGATGCAGAAGGTGACGTCGGCCTTCCAGGTGCCGGGGATGTTCTGAGGGCGGATTGCGGAGTGGGGAGTGCGGAATGGCGTCGCGTCTAAAAGCCGATTGGAAATTTCATTCCGCACTCCGCATTCCTAATTCCGCAATCCCATGACTCCGGCGCTCGAGAATCTCCAGAAGCGGCTAAAGCAGTTGCCCGGCGTCGGCTACCGTTCCGCCGAGCGCATCGCCCTGCACCTGCTGGTGGAGAAGCCGGGGCAGTTGGAGTCGCTCGTGGAGTCGCTCCGCGCCGCGGCGAAGGCCGTGCGCCGGTGCGCGCGTTGCGGAAACCTGGCGGAAGAGGAACTTTGTCCCGTTTGCAGCGACGCCCGGCGTGATCAATCCGTCGTCTGTGTCGTGGAGCATGTCCCCGATCTGGTCGCGATCGAACGGAGCGGAGCTTACCGGGGAGTTTATCATGTGCTGCACGGCCGCTTGTCCCCGATCCACGGGATAGGGCCGGGGGATTTGCATCTCGCCGCGCTGATGGCGCGCGTGGAATCGGGCGAAGTGAAGGAGCTGATCCTGGCGCTTTCCAACGACGTGGAAGGCGAGGCGACCTGCCATTACCTGAGCGAGCACCTGCCGGCCGAGCCCGCGGTAAAAATCAGCCGCATTGGCTTTGGGCTCCCGAGCGGAGGCGGGGTGCTTTACGCCGATTCGGTCACCCTGAAGAGCGCGTTGGAAGGCCGGCGGCACTATTCGTGATTGCGCGCCGGCGGCTATCCCGTTTCAGTCCCGGCCAGTCAAATGCGCCATTAGTATATCGGCTATTATGTGTGCTTCCCAAGCATGAGAGGTCGGTTCGACTCCGACATGGCGCACCAGTCTTCGCTCCGCTGCCGCGATATCTGTCAGCAAATTCCCCAACCAACATCAACCCACATGAAATCCCTGAAACTGATCGTGGCGCTGCTCTTTGCGGGCGCGCTTACCCTGTCGGTGGCCCAAGCCGGTGAAGGCAAAGGCGAGTGCAAAGACAAGCCGGCCGAGAAATGCTGCGAATGCGGCGTGGACAAGGACGGCAAGGAATGCGGCAAGGACAAGGAGTGCTGCTGCGCCGCCAAGAAAGAAAAGAAGGACTGCGAGGACAAGAAAGAGTGCGACAAGCTGAAGGGCTGATCGCAAATCCCGGTCCGTTCGCGAGCCGCACCACCCGGTGCGGCTTTTTTATGCCTCCGTGGCGACGGACTGGGCCTGCCGATTGCGCCAGCGATCCAGCACGCGGCGGTGGATGTCATCGGGCGCGAGCCCGTAGGCGGCCCGCAGAGTCTCAACGTTGGAGCCGTGCTCGATGAATTTGTCCGGCCAGCCGATGCGTTCGACCGCCGCGGGACAGTCGGCTTCCTGCAACGCCTCCAGCACGGCGCTGCCGAAACCGCCGGCGACAACGTGATCTTCCATGGTCACGATCAGCGGAATGCAGGCGGCATGGCTGAGAAGCAGGGCACGGTCGAGCGGCTTGGCGAAGCGCGCGTTGACGACGCCGACAGAGAGATTCTCCTCGGCCTGCAACCGGGCGGCCAATTGCAGGGCATCCTGCACCATCGGGCCGAGTGCCCAGATCATGATGTTGGAGCCTTCGCGCAGAACCTCGGCCTGGCCGATGGGAATGGCGGTGGGCTCGGTCTTGAGCGGCACGCCTTGGCCGGCGCCGCGGGGATAGCGGATGAAGCTGGGCCCGGCGAGGGTCAGCCCCGTGTGGAGCATGTCCACGAGCTCATCCTCGTCCTTGGGCTGCATGACGACGGCATGCGGGACACAGCGCAGGTAAGCGAGGTCGAAGAGTCCGTGGTGGGTCGGTCCGTCGTTAGGCGAAAGGCCCGCGCGATCCATGCAAAAGGTGACCGGGAGATTCTGCAGGCAGACGTCATGGATAATGGGATCGTAGGCGCGCTGCAAAAAAGTGGAGTAGATGCCGACGACGGGCCGGATGCCTTTCGTGGCGAGGCCCGCGGCGAAGATCACGGCATGCTCCTCGGCGATGCCGACATCGAAAAACTGGCCCGGCAACGCGGCGGCGAGATGACTGAGGCCGGTGCCGCTGGGCATTGCGCCGGTGATGCCGACGACCTTCGGGCTGGCCCGGGCAAAGCGCGTCAAGGCCTGGCCAAAAACATCCTGATAATTGGGCGCGGCACCGGGTGCGGATTTTTTACTCTCGCCGGTGACGGGGTCGAACGGGCTGGCGCCGTGGAATTTCTCGGGCGAGCTCATCGCGGCGTTCAGCCCGCGGCCCTTTTTGGTGAGCACATGGACGAGCACCGGCACATCGCAATGCTTGGCGAATTCCAGGTTCTTGGCGAGGAGGTCAAGGTTGTGGCCGTCCACGGGACCGAGATAGCGGAGGCCGTACTTTTCAAAGAGGGACGATTCGACGAAGAAGTCCTTCGTCTCGCGTTTCCACTTGTGGTAAATCCGGTTCATCTCGACGCCGGCAGGGAAGCTCTTGAAGAAGGCCTCGATGTCGTGGTGCAGCTTGTTGTAGGTCGGGCTGGTGCTGATGCGGTTCAGGTAGGCGGAGATGGCGCCGACATTCTTAGCGATGGACCACTCGTTGTCGTTGAGGACGACGATCAGTCGCTTGGTGGAGCAGACAATGTTGTTGAGCGCCTCCAGCGTGATGCCGCAGGTGAAGGCGGCGTCGCCGCAGACGGCGACCACGTGCTCGTCGGTGCCGCGCAAATCACGGGCGGTCGCCATGCCGAGCGCGGCGGAGAGGGCGGTGCCGGCGTGGCCGGCGCCGAACGCGTCGTGCGGGCTTTCGCGGCGATAGAGGAAACCGCTGGCGCCGTCCGTCTGGCGGAGCCGGCGGAAGAATTCGCCGCCGCGCCCGGTGAGCAGTTTGTGGACGTAGCCTTGGTGGGCGACGTCAAAGACAAACTGATCCTGCGGCGTGGTGAAGACCCGGTGCAGGGCGATGGTGAGCTCGACGACGCCAAGGTTGGGCCCGACATGGCCGCCGTTGCGGGCGGTCACGCCGATGATCTCGTCGCGGATTTCCTGGGCCAAGACGGGCAGCGCCTCGGGCGCGAGCGCCTTGAGGTCGGCCGGGCCGGCAATGCGGTCGAGCAGGCGGGGAAAGGAAGGCTGGTTCATCGGCGGCGGCGTGGACTCATTCATCGCGGCCGACCTCGTATTTGGCGAAGACCGCGCCGTCCTTCGATTTTTTGAGCTGCTCGATGCGCAATTCCGCTTCCTTCAGGCGGGTTTCGCAAACCTTGAGGAGGCGGCTGCCATCCTCGAATCTGGCCAGCAGGTCGGCCAAGGGCACATCACCCGATTCCATCGAATCAACGATGGTCTCAAGTTTGGTGAAGGCGGCTTCGAAGGAGAGTTTGGCGTCTTTGACTTCCACGCCGTCAAGATGCGAGGGGGCGGATGCATTTCAAACAATCTTTGGACTGGCGGCGCGGGGCGATTTGGATGCACTGGCGGCATGACATTGGTGCTTTGGATCACGGCCCTGCTCATGGTTATGCGACTGGCGGGCGAATACTGGCTGGGGGCGCTGAACCGGCGGGAAGTGCGGCGGCATGCGGGGGAACCGCCCGCCGGGGTCGCCGCGATCATGGACGGCGCCACCTACCGCAAGGCGGTGGCCTACACGCTGGAAAAATCGAGCTTCGGGCAGCTCGTGGAGTTTTTCGACACCCTCGTGCTTGCGATGGTGGTCTTTGGCGGGCTGCTGCCGGCGCTCTACGAGCAGTTTGCGCACTGGGGCGGGCCGGATGCGATTTGGAGCGACGTGCTCTTTATCCTGACGGTCGGGGTGTTGCTGTCGCTGCCGGGGCTCCCGTTTGACTGGTGGGCGCAGTTCAAGCTCGAGGCCAAGTTTGGCTTCAACAAGAGCACGCCCGGCCTGTGGGTGACGGACAAGCTCAAGGGGCTGCTGGTGACGTTGTTGATCGGTTATCCGCTGCTCTGGGTGCTGCTTTCACTCGTGCATTGGGTGGGAAGTGGCTGGTGGCTCTGGGGCTTTGGGGTGCTCTTTGGTTTCCAACTGCTGATGCTGGTGCTTTATCCGAAACTGATCCTGCCCCTCTTCAACAAACTCACGCCGCTGCCGGAAGGCGAACTGCGCACCCGCCTGCTGGAACTCGGCGACCGCACCGGCTTCAAAGCCCGGGCCATCCAGGTGATGAATGGCTCGAAGCGCTCGGGTCACTCCAACGCATTCTTCACGGGGTTCGGGCGCTTTCGCCGGATCGTCCTGTTCGACACCCTGATCGCGCAGCTCTCTAACGAGGAGCTTGAGGCGGTGCTGGCGCACGAGATCGGGCACTACCGCCGCGGGCACATCCCCAAGATGCTGGCCGTGTCGGCGGTGACGCAACTCGGTGGTTTTGCCCTGATCGCGTGGCTGGCCGCCAGTCCGTGGTTTAACACGGCTTTTGGCTTTCCGCCGGGCGAACTCGCACCGGCATTTCTGCTCTTCGGGCTGTTGAGCGGGCTGGTGTTTTTCTGGTTCACCCCGGTGGGAAATTATTTTTCCCGCCGGCATGAGTATGAGGCCGATGCCTTCGCGCGGGAAGCGATGCGCGGCCCCGGCCCTTTGGTCGGCGCACTGCGCAAATTGGCGCAGAAAAACCTCACTAACCTCACGCCGCATCCGTGGTTCAGCGCTTTTTTCTATTCGCACCCCACGCTGGTGGAGCGTGAGCGGGCTTTGGCCGCGGAAGGATGAAACCGGGGCTGGCAGTTGCCGTCATCTGGCTGCTGCTGGTTCCGACCGCGGCAGGGGAAACCCTGCGAATCGCCACTTTCAATTTGGAAAATTACGGGCCGGCAAACCGGATGACGGCCGCGGGATACCGGAAGGACTACCCGAAACCGGAGGAGGCCAAGCGCGCTTTGCGGCAGATCATCCGGGAAATGGCGGCCGATGTGGTGGTGTTCCAGGAAATGGGCCCACGACCTTACCTCGATGAGTTGCAGCGCGATCTCCGCAGCGAAGGACTGGAGTATCCGTATGCGGAGCACTTGGTGGCGGCGGATGAGGCCCGGCACGTGGCACTGATCTCGCGCCGGCCGTTGCGCGCGGTGACGAAGCATGTGGACCTCACTTTCAAATATTTTGGCGAACCGACAACTGTCAGACGCGGGCTATTGGAGGTGTCGGTCCCGGCGGAAGGCGGGGAGATCACCGTCTGGGTCCTGCATCTGAAGAGCCGGTTTACCGAGCGCAGGGACGATCCGGGAGCGGCGAAATTTCGGGCAGGCGAGGCGACCGCGATCCGCGACCGGGTGCTGCGCCGGTTTCCGCAGCCGGGCGCGGCCCGCTTTGTGATTCTGGGGGATTTCAACGATGCGAAAAACAGCGCTCCGCTGCGCTACATGCAGGAGCGGGGCCAAACCGCGATTGCGCACCTGTTGCCCGCCAGCGATTCCCGTGGCGAGAGCTGGACCTCGGTATTTCGCCGGGAGGAATCTTACTCGCGGGTGGACCATATTTTGGTCTCGGCGGTCTTGCGCGGCGCCGTGCGCGAGGGCAGGGCGATTATCCACGACACTCCGGCGGTCATGCGGGCGAGCGACCATCGGCCCGTTTATGTTACGCTGGACCTGTCCGCGCCCAAATAAAAAGCCGGCGGAGGTAACCGCCGGCTGGGTGAAAGGAATTCGGGGCGGGTTTATCGCACGGTCACCGGGATGGTGACTTCGCCCGCGCCGTAGCCTTTGAGGAAGAGGCTGCCGCTGCCGGGTTTGCCGCCCTGCACGCCCACGGCGACGGAAGTCTGCCCGGCGGGAACTACCACTTCGGCCATGATGACGGCCTCGGGCACGTCGGTCGTGACATCGAGCAGGAGTCCGCCGGCGGGTGCGGGGTTTGGAATGGTGAAGATGAGATTCTGCATTTCACCCGGCCGCAAGACGAGGGCGGTTGGCGTCACCGTGAGGTTGCTCGCATCGATGCGGAAGGTGCCGACGGGCGAGTTGCCGGAGGTGCTGCCGAGCATGACCTGATAGTTGCGTGCGGGATCGAGGGCCGGCACGAAAAAGCTCAGCGCGTTGGGCGATTCGTAAACGGTGCGGGCCGGAGCACTGTCAAAGTAGATCACATCCTGCGGGGTGAAGCCGCGGCCCAGCACACTGATGCGGGCGCCGACGGGTCCGCGGCTGCTTTCGAGCGAAAGGACATAGCGGTTCACGATCGTGGCGCGGCTGATCTCGGAGTAGGCCTCGCGGTTGTCCATGGTGTCTCGCAGCTCAACCTGGTAATTCACGAGGAAATAGTAGGCCAACTCGGTGCGGCCCGGAGGAGCTTGGTAGTCGAATTCGTAAATGTTGGCGCCGAGATTGCTCAGCCGCATGGCATGATGCTGGCCGTCAATAATGATGAACGGCTTCACGTTGACGGGATTCACGATGTTCTGGCGGGTCGTGATCCGCATCGTGATGGTGTAGATGCCGGAAGGGTTCTCGGGCAGATTGGCGGGCGTGAGGTTGGTCAGCGTAACGTTTTCGCAGCCCGTCAGGAAGACGAGACCAAGCAGTAGCACGGGCAAAGCGAAGAATTGCCGCAGGCGGGAAAGTCGGGAGTTTTGCATTGGTTTTGAGTTAAAACCGGTCAGTTAAAGATTGTTAGTAATGAGCGACTTCATGTCAGGGCAAGACAAAGCTGAACCGGCCGCCCCGCTGGGGCTGTATGTGCATGTTCCGTTCTGCGCCTCGACGTGTGATTTCTGTGCATTTTATCAAACCAAGCCGACCGGCAATGCGGTGGACAGGTTCCTTGCCGGAGTCGAACAAGAGGCCTTGATGGTGTCATGGCCGCGTCCGGTGACGACGGTTTTCTGGGGTGGCGGCACCCCGGGGCTGCTGGCCCCGACGGATTTACGCCGCCTCGGCGAACTGGTGCGGCGGCATACCGGCGGCACCCCTGAAGAGTGGACGGTGGAGCTGGCCCCGGCCTCGGTGACCGAGGCGCGGCTGGCGGCACTGAAGGAATTGGGCGTCACCCGCATCTCAATGGGAGTGCAGAGTTTCCAGCCCGACCTGCTGGATGCGCTGGGCCGACAGCACACGGTCGCGCAAATCCACCGCGCCTACGAACGCATCCGTGCGACGGGTTTTGCCAGCGTGAATCTCGACCTCATGTTTGCGCTGCCGGGGCAAAGCGAGACCGATTGGCTGGCGGATGTGGCGGAGGCACTGCGGTTGCAGCCGGATCATCTTTCGACGTATTGCCTTACTTTCGAGGAAGACACGGCGCTCTGGGTGAAACTGGCCCAAGGCCGCGTAAAACTGGACCCCGAGCATGAAGCCCGGCTTTACGAGACGACTTGGGCGACCTTGGCGGCAGACGGCTTCGGTCAATATGAGGTTTCCAACTTTGCCCGTCCCGGGCATGTCTGCCGGCACAATCTCAACACTTGGCACATGCACGAATGGGTGGGCCTCGGGCCTTCCGCGGCTTCACAGCACGGCGGCTGGCGCGGAGCCAATGTCGCCGACCTCGAGCAGTGGCACATCCGGCTGGATGGTGGCCAACGCATGACGGAGGACCGGGTCGCTTTGGCTGCGCGGCAACTTGCCGAGGATGCGCTGATTTTTGGCCTGCGCATGAACGCAGGGGTGGATCTCGCGCTTTGGCGCCAACGCTGCCCGGATGCGCTGTGGGCCGAAGTGGACCAACTGGCGCAACAACTCGCGGAGGACGGCTTGGCGGAACTCGGCGATGGGCGGGTGCGCCTGACCACGCGGGGCCGATTGCTGGCGGACTCTGTCGGGCTAGAAATCATGGAGGCGTTTCATGCGACGGTTCACGCGTAAGCTGGCGTTGCTGTTGGTTGGCCTGCTGGGTGCAGCCGACGGGCTGGCGTTCGGGGCTGCGCTTGTGCTGCAGACGGATTTCGGAACCAAGGACGGTGCGGTCGCGGCGATGAAAGGCGTGGCCGTCGGCGTGAGCCCCCGACTCGTGATTTACGATCTCAGTCATGAGAACACGCCTTTTGACATCTGGGAGGCGGCCTACCGCCTGAAGCAGACCGCTTCCTATTGGCCGGCGGGCACCGTGTTTGTGTCCGTGGTCGATCCCGGCGTGGGCTCCGCCCGAAAATCCATCGTGCTTAGGACGGACAGCGGGCACCTGTTTGTCGGCCCGGACAACGGCACATGGACGCTGGTGGCGGAGGATCTGGGTGTGGCCGAGGTGCGGGAAATCGACACGGTCCAGCACCTGCGGGCCGGTTCCGCCAATTCATACACCTTTCACGGCCGAGATCTCTATGTTTTGGTCGGTGCAAAACTTGCGGCCGGGCAGCTCACCTTGGCTGAAGTCGGTCCGCCTTTGCTGGGTGGCGTGGTCAGTTTGCCGCACGAAAAGGCCCGCTTGGCGGATGGGGTGCTGCTCGGGGGTATCCCGGCCCTCGATGTGCGTTATGGCAACGTGTGGACAGATATCGGGGAGACCTTGTTGGCGGAGCTTGCCCCAGTGCCGGGCGAGCGCTTTCGGGTGCGGATAAACCGGGGGGAGAAGATGATCTACGACGGGGAGATGCCGTATGCGCGGACCTTTGCCGACGTGCCGGAAGGCGAGCCCCTGCTATATCTCAACAGTCTCATGAATGTTTCCTTCGCTCTGAACATGGACAATTTTGCGGCCCGGCACGATATCGCCAGCGGGACGGATTGGCGGGTGCGGGTGGAGAAGGTCACGCCATGATCCGCGCCATCCTGTTGCTTGCCGTCGTGCTGCTGGGCGGATGCCGGACCACACCGCCCGCGCAGGTGCGCCCGGTCGTGGCGCGCTTCTGGCTGGAGGCGTCGGGCGGCGCCGTCGCGATGCAATTGCCCGTCAGTGAAAGTGTCATCCGCGTGGCGGCGCGGCCGGTAATCTCCGAATTCGACATCGTGAATGTCGAACTGGCCGAGGTGGAGCTGGGGCGCTGCCTGATGTTTCAACTTACACCCGGCGCCGCCCGCGACCTTTTCCGGCTCAGCGCCTCAAATCAAGGCCGGCGGCTGGTGCTCATGCTCAACGACCGGCCGGCCGGGGCGCGATTGATCGAGCAGCCCATCGAGGGCGGGGTGCTTTACACCTTTGTGGAGCGACCGGATGAAGCGCTGACAGAAATCGTGCGCGGGCTCAAACAGACAGCGGCCACCGTGCGGCGGGAGGCAGGCCGATGAGACGCGCAAGCCGGTGGCTGTTTGGATTTCTGCTCGGGACGACTGCGTTGGCGCAGCGCATCGAGATCAACTGGCCGACCCCGCATCCGGGCTTTGCCCAGGGCTGGCCGGCGGCGGAGTATCTCCAGCACGCCGGTTCCGGTGACCCGGAATCGGGCAGCTTCGGGGGCGTGCGCAGCGGCGGCACCCAGTTTCACGAGGGGATTGATATCGTGCCGACGACCCGCGACCGGCGGGGCGAGGCCACGGACCCGATTTTCGCGGTGCTGGATGGCGTGGTGCGCCACATCAGTGCGGTCGCAGGCAAGAGCAGCTATGGCCGCTATGTCGTGCTGGAGCATCCCGGCGTGGAGCCGGCGGTTTACAGTCTGTATGCCCACCTCGCGAGCATTGAGCCGGGGCTTCGCGTAGGCTCACAGGTCCGGCGCGGGCAGACCATCGGGATAATGGGACGGTCGGCGGGCGGTTATGTGATTCCGCGGGAGCGGGCGCATCTGCACTTCGAGTTGGGGCTGATGGTCACGAGAAATTTTCAAGCTTGGTATGACTGGAGGAAGTTCGGCAGTCCCAACGAACACGGGCTCTACAACGGCATGAACCTGATGGGATTTGATCCGCTCGATTTCTACGAAAAGCACCGCACGCGGAAGATCGCCAATTTTCGCGACTACTTCGCGCGGATGGAGCCCGTGGTGAAGTTCCGCATCGCGACGCTTGTGCGGCCGGATTTTGTGGAGCGCTATCCCGAACTCATCCACAAGGAGCGCCCGATGCTGGTGGGCGGGTGGGAGGTGTGGTGCGACTGGACGGGGCTGCCTTTCCATTGGCGCGCCCTGACTCCGGCCGAGGTCAGCGGAATGCGGCCGAATCAGGTTCGGATCATCGAGGTGGATGAAGCGGAGGAGCGGCGGCAACGGAGCAAACGGCTGGCGGTGCGCCGGCAGGGTGAATGGGCACCCGGACCCGACCTGCAAACCTTGCTGCAACAACTCTTCGGACTGCGCTGAGCGCGGGGACGCTCAGCTCTGCGGCTTGAGCCGGCCCAGCAGCTCAAGAAACCCGGGATGCTTTTTCATTTCCTCGAGATCCGGGTCCTGGGACATCCAGTCGAAGTCACGATAGCCAAGCTCGACCGCGCGGTGCAGCGAACGCAGGGCATCGGCCTGCCGCTTGGACAAGGCGAGGCTGCAGGCGAGATTGTAGTGCGCGGTGGCGTTGGCGGGCTGGAGCTTGACGAGCCGGCGGTCCATCCGGAGGCCGTCGGCGATGCGGCCATGCTTGGTGTAGAGTCCGCCGAGGATCTCGACGACGTCCGTGTAGTCGGGCGTCCGCTTCAGCACGGACTCAAAAAAACCCATCTCAAAGGCGGCGTCTCGCTCCTTGGCCATGCGATTCAACCGCGGCGCGGACAGGCGCCGGTATTGCGCCAAGCGTTGCAATGGGCGCTGACCTGCAGGCGCTGGCTGACCGGGGTGAGGCCGAGCTTGGACGAGACCGTGCTGCCATACCATTCCATGAACGGGGCGCTGATCTCGAAAATCCGATCGCAATCCACGCACACGACCTGCGCAACCTGCGTGCCGCCTTCGTTGATGGGCAGGTAGAATTTCTCGCCCGAGCCGATGTCCACCTCGCGCAACAGCGCGCTTTCGGTCATGATGGGCAGGGTGCGGTAAACCGTGGCGCGGGACACGGAGTCGTCCACCTTGCGGGCGTGGTCGAGCAGTTGCTCCGCGGTGAAGTGCTCCTTCTGGGCGTAGGCCGTCTCGAAGATGGCGAGGCGCTGGTTGGTGACGCGCAGGCCCTTGCGGGTCAGAAAATCTCGGAATTTTTCACGGGCGGCGGGCAGGCTCACGGCGCGACTGTTTGAAGGGCGGCGGGCGCTGTCAACCCGTTCGTGGCACCGGGCGGCCGCGCAAGCTTCGGGTTTGCCATGACGGGGCCGGACCGCCGTCATGCGCACCGATGATCGTGGGTGTCCATCCGCTGGCGGGTTTCGACAAACTGCTGCACTACTGCGTGCCGGCAAACCTGGCCGCGACCGTGGCGGTGGGTTCGCTCGTGCGCATCCCGGTGCTGCGCACGCTGCGGTTGGGTATCGTCGGCGAAATCGGCGCGCCGAAGGACTTTCCGTTGGAGCGGCTGAAGTCGGTTGCCCAAGTCGTCCATCCCTTTCCGGCGCTGACGGAGGAACTCCTGCGGCTCGCCCGCTGGATGGCCAATTATTATGCGTGTTCCCTGGACGGGGTCATCGAGACGATGATCCCCGGCGCGGTGCGGAGCGGCGCGGGCTTGAAGATGCAAAAAATGCTGGGTGTGACCCGGCGGCTGGAGGCGGCCGAGCTGGAGACCTTGCAGCGCTGCGCACCGCAGCAGGCGCGGTTGTATGCGTTTTTGGCGCAGCAGTTCAAACCACAGTCCAAGGCGCTGGTGCTGTCCCGGCTCGGGGTGTCGGCCG
>Ga0169931_10003960_pt1 | contig 23268 bp, 16 predicted proteins | sample Kivu_15m_20L_FD_129675 | JGI IMG/M metagenome (GOLD analysis project Ga0169931, IMG submission 129675) | Freshwater microbial communities from Lake Kivu, Western Province, Rwanda to study Microbial Dark Matter (Phase II) - Kivu_15m_20L... | ecosystem: Environmental > Aquatic > Freshwater > Lake...
CGGAAAAGTTTTTTTCGTCGTCCGCACAGCCGAAATGCCGGATGACAATTAAGTGGCATGGGGATTGCTTAATTCCATTTGGCTGTAGCCGACTAAACCGCTCGCCAGAAGCACCCTCCCAGGCCGGCGCCCATTGTATCATCAATTTTCTGCGTCGGCACGCGCCCACCGTCAGATGATACTCGTGGGTAAGTGGGCGACTGTGATGTCTCGATACAACACTGGACGTCTGCGATTTAGTGGCAGCAACTCTTTGCCTTCATCTTCACCATGTACGAACGCTCAAACGTTCGTGCCCACTACCGCGCGGTGCGTCCTTAGCTCTCCAACAGGAACCTCTCATGAACTTCCCAGACAGCCATTTCACTCCCGACTCTGTCGCTCGAAATGTGGCATCTTCAATGTGGATGCGCCGCTACAGGTTCATCGACGACCTAAGGCAACTGTTCGGTCTCAAGCCGACGCGGCGAAATCGGGCACGCAAGGCGTCAGCAACAGAATTGCTGGAACCGAAGGCGTTGCTGTCGTTTTCCGCAGGCAATGTGCTTGTGTTCAGGGTAAGTAATGTCGATGGTGCAAACAAACCGAATGCTGTGTCCCTCGTGCAGTACCCACCGAGTGCTGGTGCGTCTCCAGTCAACATTACAAACGTCCAAAGTAACGGTTCGGTCGGCACATTGACTGACGTACCCACCGACACCAGCACCGGATTTCTCAACATCTCCGGAGACGGTCAGTACATCACACTGATGGGCACTGAGGCGGCCACCGGAGCCGCTAACATTAACAACAGTTTCCGTTCCGTACTTCGGTACGACTACAACGCCTCAGGACGTCAGATCGCACGGCTTAATAGCGGTAACGGACTGGGTTATTCCGGTCCAAAGGCGCCGAACGGTGCCACAACGTTTGGTGGTGACTCGAACGCTGCTGCTACCTTCTGGACGGCCTCGCCCTCGACTGCAAATGCGCCCGGCGTACGCTTCTTTGAATACAGCGGAACTGGTACATACACCACGCCCACGCCAGTGCAGTTAACAGCGACGACCGTCCTGAACGTTTCAGCCTTCGGAAATGTCCTGTTTGCCTCGACGTCAGGTTCCGTGCTTTATTTTCCCGACCCACGCAATTCTGCTGTTGCGCCCGTCGCGCTCTCCGGTACTGCCATCGCATCGAGCTCTGGATCATTCTTCCTGCTGGATCGATCTCCGACCGTTGGAATGAACGCCCTGAATGGGCTGGATACTCTGTATGTTGTTGACGGGGCGAATATTGAAAAATATGAGTACACTGGCAACGGAACTACGAACGTCTGGACGGCTCGTGGCATCGCAGCTTTCTCATCAAACCTTTTCGCTCTCAGTGGCCGCCCGTCCGGCGACGGTGTGTCACTTGTCGCGACTACTGCAGTAGCTGACAACAATTCTGTTGTCACGATCAGCGACACTTCCGCCTTTGGCGGCAATTTAACCGGTTCAGCAGCGAGTTTCACAACCCTCTACTCTGCTGGTGCTGCCTTCCGCTTCAAAGGCGTCCAGTTCGCCCCAACGATCCTCAACGTCGCTCCAACCGACATCACGTTGTCAAGTGCGTCCATCGCGGAAAACCTTGCCAGTGGCAGCACCGTCGGTACTCTCGCTGCCGTTGACGCCACACCCGAAGACACCCACACATTCAGCCTTGTCACCGGGACCGGTTCCACAGACAACGCCAACTTCACCATCGTCGGCAACCAGCTTCGCTCCGCCGCTGCCTTCGACTTCGAGACTAAATCCAGCTACTCCATTCGCGTGCGAGCCACCGATGCCGGTGGACTGCAGTTCGAAAAGGTCTTCACGATCAGCGTGACCAACGTCAATGAAGCTCCCACGAATATCACACTCAGCAACGCGTCTCTCGCAGAGAATCAGCCGTCCGGGACAGCCATCGGCAACTTCACTGCCACCGACCCCGATGCGGGTGACACCCACACGTGGGCACTCGTAGCCGGTACCGGTTCCACAGACAACACCAGCTTCACCATCGTCGGCAACCACCTTCGCGCCGCCGCTGCCTTCGATTTTGAAACCAAATCCAGCTACTCCATTCGCGTCTGTGCCAAAGATGCCGGTGGACTGCAATTCGAGAAAGTCTTCAGCATCAGCGTCACAAACGTCAACGAAGCTCCCACAGACAGCACACTCAGCAACGCGTCTCTCGCAGAGAATCAGCTGTCCGGGACAGCCATCGGCAACTTCACTGCCACCGACCCCGATGCGGGTGACACCCACACGTGGGCACTCGTAGCCGGTACCGGTTCCACAGACAACGCCAGCTTCACCATCGTCGGCAACCAACTTCGCTCCGCCGCTGCCTTCGATTTCGAAACCAAATCCAGCTACTCCATTCGCGTCTGTGCCAAAGATGCGCTCGGACTGACCTTTGAAAAAGTGTTTACGATCAGCATTTCAAATGCCACCGAACTCAGCACCATCGATGTCCAATTGGGACAGACTCAGCGCAGCTTCGTGCGTTATCTCGATATGACCTTTGATCGAAGTGAAGACATTCAATCGCTGCTCACCAGTGCCAGCCGCTTCCGCCTGCGACGTTCTGGCCTGCTCGATGGTGTTAACTTCGTTGCCCACACCGCCCCCAGTTTCCTGATGTCCGCTGTGGGTCCGCGGACCATCCGTATTGACTTCAGTGCCCAGGGCATCGGTGGCAACCGCAGCAGCAATGTGGGTGATGGATATTACGAACTGGGCTTCGACACCGACGGAGATGGCGTCTTCACCTCAGCATTCGACGGCAAAAAGCGGTTCTATCGTCTGCTGGGCGATGTGACCGGTGACGGGAAGGTGACGACGGCTGACGACACAGCGATCTACAGCGCCCTCGGCACGACCAATCCCGAACGCGACGCGAACGGCGATGGAGTTGTCAATTCCAACGACCGCACACTCACTCAGCGAGCCTTCGGCAGAAAACTGCTCGACTCACTCTTCAGCTCCGGACTTGATGACTGACATTTCCTGAGACTCAGGTCGGCGACTCCGATCCAAACCCTGCTCCCGTTGCGCGCCCATCATTGCTCTACACCTTTTTTCCGGATCATCATCATGCTCCCTCGATTACTCATTTTGCTGGTCCCGTTGACTCTCTGTGCCACAGCAAACGCCGATGTGCTCGTCGTCGTGCCCGGTCCTCAACAAATCATGATTGGCACGTCAAAGACCATCGACATTCGCATCGGAGCTTCCGGCACTCCGTCCCTTCTCGACTCCTTCTCCGCGAAATTTCTCCTGACGCCGCTTACAGGTTCCCAGGGGGGTGGAGTCCAGTTTGTGAATCCCCAGTCCGACCTGCAGATTCCGGACCCAAATTATGTCTTCGCCGGCGACAGCCTCAATCAGACCAATTCTGTTCCTGCCAGCCTTGTGAGCACAACAACCTTCGCAAATGACCAGTTGATCGGCGGCGATGGCACATTCAGTGCCACCGGGTTCCTGCTGGACGCCTCTGACCCCTACCGGCTCCTCTTCCGACTCGAACTTTCAGCTGACAACGTTGACACACGTGTCGGCGACCAGTTCTACCTCACACTGATTGATGACGTTGGACTCAACCCGTCGTTCACAAACTTCTGGGATCCGATGTTCAACGACCTCAACATCGACAGTGCCTCCTTCCAGCCGACGCTGATCACCGTGGTTGTACCTGAACCCTGCAGCATTTGCGGGAGTGTCGCTGCGGTCGCTGGTGCTGTTGTCGGCTGGCGTCGCCGAAAGCGAAAGCCAACTACTGTAACGCCCGAATGAGATTGCGACGATAGTCCCATGTCAGCTTTCCGCCTTGATTTGTGACGACGCCCCGCTGCTCAAAGATTCGCACAAGTTCGTGCACAATTTCTGCACTGCCATCACTTGGCGAAAGGCTTTTAATCACATTGCCGAGACTCTTCTGGGAATTTTTTAAAGGTCAACCAGAAAATAGATCGGCACAGTCGATCTTCAGAACAGCGAATAGATAAACGGGGCGGCCGCTGTGCCCGAAAGTGCTATGAGCCCGGCAAACAGCAGAAGAACCACGAAGAGCGGCGCGAGCCACCATTTCTTTTCCGCCAGCAGGAACGCGGCGAATTCGCGAATGATAGAAGGCGTCCCACCCCTGCTGCGGTCCGCATCCTGCAGAAAATCAGAGTGATCCGTATCGGCCATAGCTGGAAATGCCTGGGAACCACGTGCAACAGGACCACGTGTTGTCACGTGGCCCTGCAAGCGTTAACAGAAGTTGTTTGACCGGAGTTTACCAGGCCTCAGCCGGCGTAGAACGGGTGTGCGGCCGTGTCTCGCTGAGCCAGCACTGAATCCACCTTTGGCTCGTTCTTCATCGCCCGTTCGATCGACAGCTTTGTGGCCTCGTAGTTGTACTGGTAGATCTTCTTGTCGTCAGCAGCTTCCCAGTGAATGAAAACACCGCAGACGATGACAAGACTTTCAGCCTGATCCTTAGGAATCGCACCGGACTTGACGCAGTCGGTCACAGCATCAGCAACTGCCTTCTGGGCGGGGCCGAACATCTGTACGGCCTGGCGAGCCCCCTTGATGGTGACCTTGGTGATCATCACAGTGGCCGGCTTGACCGCCACGTTTGGGGTGAGCACTGCGAGGAGGTTGCTGTGGCCAGCCTTCTGGTCTGCCAGAGCGTTGGCGAATGCAATGCCCACAGGACCGGTCTTGTCACCGATCAGCAGGTCAATGTGTGCCACTTCGTTGCCTTCGCCCACAAGGGCTTCACCGACGTACATGGACATAAAGAGTTCCTTCGAAAAATTCTATCAGATCCTGATGGGTTCAATTGCCAGAAACGCCGGAGTGCGGCCGCAGACTGGCTTCGCGCAACCGCAAAGTCTAGCATCGCAGAGGCTGAAACGGAAATCAACACACCAGATTCCATGGGAATTCACTCCAAACAGCGAAATCAAGCCCCCAAATGAAAAATTCGGTGAGAATTCGAACAACCTTTCTCGGTATGTGTTGCAATACTCCCCATGGACTTGTAAAGTACACCCAACATTCGTCCATCCGTCGGTTGCAAAGACGCAACCACATCTCCGGTTTGCACCCGAATGCCGCTCCCGCCCGGTTGCACTTCCACGGTAAGATACCGCCAACGCCGTCGGTATCCCCATGCCTGCCACACTCCTGAGCCCGCCGTTTAACCCGCCGTCGCCTCCCCGGATCGCCTGCACCGCCACGTTGCCTGTGCAGGACGCTCACGTCTTCCGCGGCCTGCCATGGCTCTCACCCGCCTGCTCCCGCCGCTGGCTCGGCGACCGCTGGTTCGTTTTTTCCCAGCCCCCCACCCAAACGTCGCGGGTCTCCATCGTCTCCTCCCGCCTCTCCCAGCGCCTCGACCTCGAACACTGGTGGTTCGCACTGCTCCGCACCGCCGTCCTTCAAGTCGGTCGCTCCGACAACCACAGAAAACCCGAAACGCTCCTGCCCATCATTCCCGGTACCGCTCCCGCCGAATATCTCACCCGCTCCTGCCACATCTTCCATCGCACCCCACTCACGGTGCACCTCCCCGAACACTCCAATACCCCGGACATTTTCCCCCGCGACCCTGCCGCCGCCACGACATGGCTCCAAAACTCGCAAACTGCACTCCTGCAGCTCCATCCTGACACACAGAACACCACCGACTCCCCTTACCAACTCTTCGTCTCCCCCATGCTCCCGGGTGCCCCGCCCGACGGCTGGAGCGACTTCCGCAAGTCTATTCCGCTCGCCGATCGCCTGCTCTTCGCTCTCGCCACCCGCATCATCGTCCTACGTTGTCGCTCCGGTGGCCACATCAGCCAACTCATCCATCACCACCTCCACGATTCCCCCCGCGCTACGGTCCCGACCATGGTGGCCGCCGACGAACACGGACTGTTCCCTGATGTGCTCAACCACCGCTGCACAGGCTGGATTCCCTGGCTCTGCCTGCCCAACGCCTCATGCTCAGAAAACACCGGCCCCACTCCCGCTGCGTCAAACTCCTGTTCAGACATCAACATCTCCCCCCAACCACTCCAGATCACTCCGCCCCTGACATCCACAGCGGCAGTGCCCACCACTTCCGGCCCCATCGTCACTTCGCCGCTGCCCACAGACAACCCACTTGCCACCCCTCAAAACTGGCTTTGCCACTGGACACGCGCTGCACTCGGACAATGGCCCGGTGAAACGCGCGAAGAATTTCTCGATAAGTGCATCCTCAGCAGCGGCGATGCGGATCGTTCGGCCATCGCCACCCTGCTGCGAATCCTCCACGAATCCCGCCTGCGCGCCTCCCCGGAAGCAATTCGCGGGGGACACGCGGTCACTGCGTTCACCCAGGTCCCTCTCCCTCAGTTTCGTGCTCGCCGTGTGTTCCGTCCCCATCGTCGACGCTATGACTTCGAACCCTGGGGGCTTGCCATCCGCCAGGCCACGCTCGCAGCCCTGGGCGCCCGTCCCGTCATTTACGGCACCGAAGAACTCTGGCAAAGCCTGCAACCCCCGGATCAGCCCTTCTTCCAGAAAATTGCCATCGACGGCAGTCTCAATTCGCCTGCCGAACGCGAATGGCGACTCCCACGCGATCTGCTGCTCACAGAAATCCCCGCAACAGACCTCGTTATCTTCGTTGATTCCGCGCAGGATGCCGCCCTCGTCACAGACTCCGGCCCCTGGCAAGTACTCGCCCTGCCACCGATTCCGGACAACACAACCACTCACACCACCACTCACTTGCCTCCCGTCTCCGAATCAGACACACTCCCTGTCGAGGCAGACACGCGTCAGCAGACGCAACCTTCACGTACATCCCCGAGGCCACCATGAGCAAGAACCGGAAACCCGAAGTCGATGCTGCCGTCCGCGACATCGATTTTGATCGCAACGATTACTCTGTCGAACTCAAAACCAATCACGGCACGATCCGCCTCGAACTGCTCCCGGATGTCGCCCCAGGACACTGCGCCAACCTCATCGGACTCACCCGCATTGGTTTCTACAATGGCGTGACATTTCATCGCGTCATCAGCGGATTCATGATTCAGGGCGGCTGTCCGTCAGGCAACGGCACTGGTGGCCCTGGCTACACAATCCGCGCCGAATTCAACGAAACGCCGCACGTTGCCGGTGTGCTCTCCATGGCCCGCACCCCAGACCCCAACTCCGCCGGTTCTCAATTCTTCATCTGCCTCGGCACCCAGGCCTTCCTCGACCGCCAGTACACGGCCTTCGGCCGCACCGCCGATCAGGCCAGCATGGACGTCGTGAAGAAAATCGGCGCACTTCGCACAGATCGCGGCGACAAACCGCTCGAAGCTGCCACTATCGAAACAGCCACCGTCGTGGTGCGTCCCAAAGGCTGATCACCATGCCTGCCTACTGGCTCTTCAAATCCGAACCGGAAGTCTTCTCCATCCACGATCTCAAGGCAGCACCGGGAAAAAAAACATCCTGGGAAGGCATCCGCAACTACCAGGCTCGCAACTTTCTCCGCGACACCGTCCGCATGGGTGACGGTGTCCTTTTCTACCACAGCAATGCGGATCCCATGGGCATCGCTGGCACCGCAGTGGTTGTCCGCGAGGCCTACCCCGATCATTTCGCACTTGACCCAGACCATCGCTATTTTGACCCGGATTCGTCCGCCGTTAACCCAACATGGTTCATGGTCGATATCCGCCTGCAGACCGTGTTTCCCAGCGTGATCACTCGTGAAATGCTGGCCAAAGATCCAATCTGCAGCGGGATGCTTGTGCTCAGGCGCGGCAGCCGACTCTCCATTCAGCCCGTCACCCCTGACGAATGGCAGGCCGTACACCAACTCCTGAACACCTGAACAACAGAACACCAAGGTAACGCTGACCAGGGCCGTTTTTCGTCGTTTTCGTGTCGTCGCGTTCCGGCAAAATCTCTGCCAACACACGTTTCCAACGGCGAACGACTCAGAACAACACACTGTTTTTTCCGATTTGTCTGTACATCAGCGACATTTCGGGCCAGAATTCCTTTCCCGCCCCACCCCTTGTCCCGCCCGCCATGGAGCCAGCCTGATGTTCCTGCGATCTGCTCTGACCGGAATTGGGTCGTCTCCAGTATCCCGTCGCGGGATTCTTCAGATCGGTGCTCTGGGCACTTCGGGCCCTTGTTTAGCCCAACTTTTGCAGGCTGAATCGGCAACAGGACTCAGGAATTCCCGAAAGGCGATCATTAACATCCATCTGGATGGTGGTCCTCCGCATCTTGATACCATTGATCCCAAACCAGAGGCCCCAGTCGAGATTCGTGGTGAGTTTGACACGATTTCGACATCTCTGCCGGGGGTGCACGTCACGGAACTGCTCCCGAAAATCGCCTCCATCGCCGAAAAATTCGTACTCATAAGGTCGCTCACGGGTTCCGCCGGAGCCCACGACGCTTTTCAGTGTCAAAGCGGTTACGCAGCAAAGGATCTGGAATCCTTAGGTGGCCGTCCTGCAGTGGGTTGCGTCGTCTCACGACTGCATGGCCGCAGTGATGATCCGGCCCCCGCGTTCATCGATCTGATGCAGGGACGTCCACAGGTTCGCAACAGCGCCCGTCCTGGATTCCTCGGACCGTCCGCTCAGCCGTTCCGCCCGGACATCTCGGGGCTCTTTCGTCGCGTGCTGGAACCCGGCATGCAAAACGAACTCAGGCGACTTGGCCAGGACCACAGCATCAGCCTGACTCTCAACCCCCGTCTGACAGCCGGTCGGATTGACGACCGCCAGGCGTTGCTCGCCAGTCTTGATCGCCTCCGACGCGATGCGGATCGAAGTGGGATGATGGAAGCCATGGACCAGTTTGGTCGTCAGGCGGTCGGCATTCTGCTTTCCGGTGCTCTGGCCCGCGCACTGGACCTGAGTACCGAAGACCCACAAGTACTGCAGCGCTACACCGCCTCTTCAAGTTCTTCCGGACGCCAGTCGACTACCAGTGAAGGACCGGATTCCATCCGCAAGTTTCTGCTCGCCCGACGACTCATCGAGGCCGGTGTGCGATACGTCAGTGTCTCCATCAGCGACTTCGATACACACAGCGACAATTTTCCCCGCATGCGGAATCTGTTACCGATTGTCGATCACGGACTCCACGCCCTGGTTACTGATCTCGAAGAACGCGGAATGCTCAACGACGTCACAATTGTCGTCTGGGGAGAATTCGGACGCACGCCACGAATCGACCCAAAGAGCGGCGGGCGGCACCACTGGCCACAGGCCGGTCCCGCCCTGCTGGCCGGAGGTGGCCTGAAAACTGGTCAGGTGATTGGCTCCACCGATCGCCTGGGAGACGACGTAACGTCGAGGCCCGTCACCTATAAGGATGTCTTCGCCACGCTGTACCGTTGCCTTGGCATCGACGCCCGCACAGTAACTCTGCCGGATCCTCAGGGGCGCCCCCAGTTCCTTCTGGACGACGGCCAGCCTCTGAGTGAAGTGTGATATCGCCGCCACTCACTGCGATCGTTTGATCACCACAACGCCATCAGTGCCCATCATCCGTATTTCTGCCGCTCGCGCATCATGCCAACTCGCGTGAATGCCGCTCATCGCTATCCTGCCCGCTCGCAAAAGTACCTCACCAGTCTGCGCGTGCAGGACTTCCAGATTCACGTGCTGTGCCAGACCTCCATCCGGGTCCTCCGATCGCCCGTAACGAACTTCAGTCAGCACCACAAGGTCTGTGAGATCACCAGCCACCCGGTGTACCCGGCAGTCATAGCGGGACTGGACCCAAAGCAGCTGACCAGTGACAGCATCGAGGCAACACAGCAAACCATCGTCAATCTCCAGTGCAGCCCCACGGGGCGTCCTGCGAAGTTCTTCACCAATTCCACCCAAACCCAGCATTCCCATACCAGGCTGCTGGCGAAATGGCAGATTCAGAGCCGCTCCGAATCCACCCGCTGCAGCTCCGCCGGTGTTCTCCACTTCCACCAGCAGTCGTCCGCCAAGTTCCACCGCCTGGATGCCGCTGACAGCCGCCATGGTTTCTGACGGAGGCATTTTGGTGCGGAAAATCTGCCGCCCGGATTGCAGATCCACCAGGACCAGTTCGCCTTCGGCCGTCATTGTGAGGATCCGATCCCCCGGAAGGGTCGCGAACAACGATTCCGTGTGGGTTGCGGCCATGATAACTGGCGGCTCCTGCTGCAGCCGATCTTCACCGGTGGCTCCGTCAAGCACGTGCAGCCTGTACGCAAGATCCGTGTGAATCAGAAAACGTCCCACGGTCCCGCATTCGGTACCGCGCCCGATCTGCACCGGGCCACGTCCCAGCGGCCGACCATCACTGGCCCGATAGCTCTCGATCGATGCCCCATCGCTGCCAAGCAGCACCACCGCCTGCTGATCACCAAAGAGCCTTGATGGCAACAGACCGTTGTAGTCCAGCTCCTGCGGCAGCCGACGCTTCCACAGCAGATGCCCGGTAAGCGGGTGCAGGCAGAACAGGTGATCACCGGAGTGGACGATGAGGCCACCCGGCCAGAGCGGTCCTGTTTGCGGTTCCGGGATCGCCAGCGCGGCCCCTGTGAGTTCCCGTGACCAGAGTATCCGAATACGACCGTCAGCCCGCACAGCCGCCAACTGCAGCTGACTCTCATTCAGTACCGGGATCAGCGATGGTACGGAAAGCTGTCGACTGGTCTGCCGAAAGGTGATTGAAGGAGCCTTCCAGCCGACTTCGTTGGGGAACTGGTCCAGCAGACCAGCACCGGCGCGGTCCAGCGCCAGTAAACGGCGACCGGTATCAGACGCGACTGCGAGCCGAACATCCATCGGGAGCCACCACGGTGCAGCCTGCAGCAAATCCTCGCCTTCAGGATCGTCGGCAGCAAAATCCGTGGTTCGCAGCCGCAGCAACGCAGTCGCCGAAAGCGCCCCCGAGGAATCGGACTGCAAACCTTTCATGGAACCGACTTCCATGTTTTGAGCAAGTCCCCGAATTTCATTCAGCCGCAGAGCCGCCTGGTCCGCACCGCTGAAGTTCTCAGAGCCCGCAGTTGCCTCCAGCCACCATGCGGCCGCAACAAGCTCAGCAGCTTCCGACAGACCTCGGCGGTAGAGCTCCTCGACCAGCATGTTGAGCGATTGCGGGGATGCGGTTTCAGCCGGGTGCAGACAGGCTGATTCGGCCAAACGCCGTAAGTCAGCGAGAGAAAGCAATTGCAGTGCGGCGGGATCGAGCGACTGCGGCAAAGTCATTGGCTGGAGCGCCGACAGGCTGACGCTCCAGGCTGATGACAATTGCTGCAGCCGGCGATCGCTGCTTTGAATTGAAACTGCCGGTCGATTTGCCGCAATGGCTTCCATCAGCTGCAATCGAAGCTGCTGGCCGGGTGTGAGTACAGTATTCGCAGGCAGTGACGTCGCTGCTGCGACAACGTTCCGGGGCGATTTTTCCAGTTGGTGGGCACGCTCAAGCAGCCATGCTTCGCTGAGCAGTTCCCGTGGAAGCAGCGGCAGCCTGTTACACAGATCTTCCGCAGCATCGCGGTCACCATTCAGCAACAGAGCCTGAAGTTGTTCCGTCGAAGAAAACGCATCAGTCGCAGGACCGCCCGCCGTCTCCGCTCCCGTCGCCGCAACACGGTCAGCCCTCGGCCATGCAGTGATCGCACCAGCTGTTCCGCTGAAAAGGTACTCATCATCTCCGGTGACAGCACCCCAAAGCTGATCGGCATCGGATGGCAGAAACAGTTCAGATTGCTCCACTTGCCGGCCACGATTCAAATCCACCACCAATGCCCGCCCGTCAAGCTGCGGCAGGACCAGTCGCATGCGGCTGCACAGCGGAGAACCACTGCAAAGCCCCGTTTCGACAATCCACAACTGGTTGCCGGCAGCAAGGTCGAGACTGCGGCAGTGCCGCTCACCGACGAGGATCACCTGGTTTTCGAACACCCCGGCCGCAAGCAGGTCCGGACTCCCGCCGGGTCCCAGGGAACCGGAGACAATTCGAGGAACCTTCCACACCACCTTACCGGTTTGGGCTTCGACAGCCTGCAGTTCAGCCGAGTTCGGTGCTGCACAGATCACGAGCCTCTCATCTGCCACTGGCAGAAAATGACACCGCGTCGGAACTCCCGCGGCCATCTGCCCATCCTCGAACATCATTGGGAACGCGCCAGCGTCAGCACTCTGGATGCGCGTCAGCGGGAGCATCCAGCGACAGTGCCCATCCCAGAGATCGACAGCTGCCAGGATTGCTCCTTCCAGACTGCAGATCACAGTGTCACCACACACGAAGCAAACTGACTGACAAACTCCTCCGGCAGCCTCCCGAAGCGTGTGCAGCACTCCCAGCTGCAGCAGCGGTTGCCGCCAGATTGCCTGACCGGTGAGACGGTTGAGACACAGCACTTCCAGCTGTTCGTTCTGCGGAGATTCGGAGAGAATGACGAGACGATCACCACGCACAGCAGGACCACTGGCGAAGAGCTGCAGCTTCGGGGTTTCATCACTCCGGTCGGATGTGAGCCCCGCATCGCCGGAAGACAGCGCTTGCCGATCGCGAGGTTGCGGATCGGCAGGTGGACTCCGATCAGCTGTTGCCGCCGTTTTGACACGATATTCCCAGAAACCCTGACCGCTGATCCACGCGATCTCCGGTGGCAGATCAACCGCCGCAGCATCGCCCCCCTGAAGGCTCGGCCGTCGCAGACAGACCAGTCTGCTGCCGACGTTGCCGGTATCCGGTTGCAGTTCGTCCGGGAGCCATGGATTCAGCCTGCCACGTGTGAAGGGACTGGCCTGAGGATCAAGACCATTGAATACCGGCAGGCGATCAACCAGCCACAGGCATTCATCATCGGCCGCAAGCACTCCCCAGCGCGTGTCAAGTTTTGCGTCGATGATTCCCGAGCGGTTTCCGGGGGATGACTGCCAGATGACCTCGCCGGAATCATCTTCATGATGCGGTGCGGAAGGATCACGGAGTGCCTGATCGGTGTCGAGCCACCAGCATTCGACTCCGGTCCGACGGTCCAGAGCAACAAGGCGCGAAGGAGCTCGAGTGATGATCCACGGGCCCCAATGCAGAGGTTTCCAGAGTTCAAAGGAACGCATTCGCGCAGCGGTGTCGGGATCCATGGAAAGCAGCAGCGTTGATTCGGCTTGCTGGCGTTCTGAATTCTGCTGGCGAACCAGCTCCCGCCAGCGCCAGACAGGGCGCGGCCAGGGCGCCGAGATCGTGGGGACAGATGCTGTTGCTACTGGCGCTGCAACCTCTGTCGAGGGCGTCTGCAGTCGCTTTTCAAGAGATCGGAAAAGAGATACTGCTCGGGATTCGAGAGCAGTGCCGCGGCAGCGATCGAGCGTCCGGGAAATGGCGGCCGCAGCCGCAGCAGATTCACCGGCGTGCCACGCCTCCAGACACTGAAGCAGTGTCAATCGCAGGTCATACTCGGAAAGTGGCCAGCCGGCAGCAATCTGAGCAGCCGCCGCGACGTCACCGCGACTGACGGCGTCATTCCATGCGGTTTCCGCAGATGCAATCGCAGCACGGTTCCACGCCTGCTGGGCCGAGAAACCGGCCGCACGGAGCTTCTCGATGGCGGTCTGCCGCAGACCCGCCCAGCGCCCTGCAGGCTGATCGATGAGGAATGCGTCGTCCTCAAGTGAGAAGATTTCATGCAGGGTCTGAAAGGAGGACTCGGGAAGGTCGCCAGCAGGGAGTCTGTGCAGAAAGTCTTCGGCAGCGGGAACCCGTATGGTGGCATAATTGAGATCTTCAATCGGCGAATCTCGAAGCGAGGCCTCGTCGGCGAGCGGCTCGCCCGCCATCGGCTCGTTCACGGCCAACTCTTTGGCCGTATCAGACTGCTGCTGTTCAGACTGCTGGGCCGCGACTTTCTCCTGAAGGCAAAGCAGCAGGCAAAGCAGCAGTGCTGCAAGGGGAGGTCCGATGCACGGACGCCGAGGTTGGTTAATAGAATTCGTCATGGTGCAGCAGGTCATCCTCGGTGATCAGGTCGAACTGGCGTTCGCGGAGCACTCGAAGCGTTTCTTCGCGATCCTTCGAGTAGATGGCCACGGCACCGCGGTTGGCCCGCCGGTACATCATAGGGTAGACATAGTCCACATTGACTTCTGCCGACATCAGACTGCCCAGGAGCAGCGTATGCGGCTGATCAACCGCTGGCAGCAGGACACCAATCACGTCGGTTTCGAAGAATCGCACGCCGGAAAACGTGAGCAGCTCCTGAGCACGCTCGTAGTGATCGACGATGAGTCGGGCGACGGCGCAGTCGGATGCATCGAGGATCGAGAGGGCTACGATTTTCAGGTCATCTCGTTCGACGCGGCGGAGCAGATCATGAAGGGACCCCACTCGATTTTCAAGAAAAACAACGAACTGCCGCAGGCAGGGCCAGTCCCTGCCGCGGGACGTGACCGGTCCCGTGACTGACTCGTCGTCGCTGAATGCCGAACTCATGCTGTTATGCTCCTTTTCTGCAGCCGAATCGCCTGCTGGATCTGCTCCTGATTGTACTCAGCCCCCTGGAGGCTGAAAACATCAATCCAGCGATGGCGTGAGCAGTTCAGTCGGGTAGTCCACCCGCACCAGGTAGAGCCCCTGAGGTACGGCCGTCATGCCAGCGGCATTGCGGTCGAGCGACTGAATCACATCCCGGAGGGCCCCGATTGGTCGTTTTCCCCTGCCAACTTCCGTCAGTGTCCCCACAATTGCTCTCACCATGTTGTACAAAAAACCGTCCGCCTCGACTTCAAACACCACGAACTGACCTGCATTGTCACCCTCACCCTCCACGGCTGCCCAGCCGTGCGAAGACCGCCAAAGCTCCCAGCCTGCTGAACGCCGGACCACTGCGTCAAAGATTGTCCGTACACTTGTTTCCTTATTGGGGTACTCTTTTTCGAAGCAGCGGAAGTCGTGACGCCCAAGCAATTCCTGAGCGGCCTCGTGCATCCTTGCCGCATCGAGAGCAAATCTGGACGACGCACAATAACGCCTGAGAAATGGGGGACAGACCCCTCGGTCCTGAATCACATAGCGATATCGCTTGCGAACGGCCGAAAACGTGGCGTGCAGCGCCAGCGAAACATCGCGAGCCTCCGTGACCACAATGTCATCCGGCAACGACGTCTGCAGCGCTCGACGAAGATTCTTCCCGGGGATCCGGCTGACTGTGTAGAAGTTGGCCGCCTGGCCGAGCGCATGCACCCCGGTATCGGTGCGGCCAGCACAGTAAACTCGCCGAGGTTCTCCGGTGATGGCCACCACCGCGCGCTCCACACAGGCCTGCACAGACAAACGATCCGGTTGTACCTGCCAGCCACTGTAACCAGTCCCGTCGTACGAAAGCGTCAGCAGGATGTTACGCGTTCCCTCAGGCGCGCTGCGGGCTTCAAACGGAAGAACTCGCGCTGACACCCGGGAAGGATCATCACCAACGCCGTTCATCAGCCATGTGCTCCGGTCCCGGCAGACTCGTGGGGACGCATCCGCAGGACCAGCAGTCCACCACCAAGAATCAAACATCCACCAAAGAAATACGGGAAAGACAGGGACCAGCCCAGGAGTGAAATGCCGAACACAGGACCGAAAATCCGGGCCAGCGCTGAGAGGCTTTGACCGGTTCCCAGCACCGCACCCTGCTCGTCCGCACCAGCCGATTGCGAAAGCAGCGACTGCAGAGAAGGATTCACGGACGAAAATCCAATCACAACCACTGGCAGAATGGCCCAGAGTGCTACCGGGGGGAGCACGCCAAGACTCGTGAGTCCAATCAGGCCGAAACCAAGCGTCATCAACAGCACTCCGGCCAGGGCCATCCGCTGCTCGCCAATCCGCGGCAGCAGTCTTCGGACCAGCATTCCCTGGCCAAGCGACAACACAAACCCCACATACGCGTACAACAGGTAATTACTGCGGTTGCTGTAGCCGAAGTGCTGAGTCAGCAGCGAGAGTGTGCTTTCGAACTGGGCAAAGCCGAATGTGGTGACGAAAACCGCAGCCAGAACCAGGCCCAGACGGGGTCGCGTGAGATGCCGCAGGACGGTCGCCGGCCGAAAGCCACGGTGACCTCCTGTGAGAATTCCGGGACGCCGCGATTCCTGCAGACGCAATGCCGCAAGGACAAATGCGGCACATGAAAGGCCCGCAGCAATGAAGCCGGGAAGACTGGAGGGGGGCGTAAGCAATCGCTGCTTCGCCACGGAACGCGGCAGCGGTTCCCGGAACAGTTCCGGAATCGCTGCAAGACTCACCGAGTCCAGCTTGCCGACAGCCTCCATCAACTGCCGAAATTCCGTCCCATCCACAAGCGACTGATCCTGCTCCCAGTCATTGAGCACTCGCATTTGGGCCACATTCAGCGAAATCGGCTGATCGTCCAGCACACAGGCCGCACCAATCAGAGGACCAAAGGTGAAACCAATTCCGAACGCTGCCCCGATCAGCGCCATTCCGCGACCACGCCCGCCAATCGGGGTGCTGTCGGCAATCACAGCCTGAGCCGTCGAGATGGTGGCTCCGGCTATGCCAGCACCGATGCGCGTGGCAAGCAGCCAGGCGAGCGGACCAAGTCCCAGCCAGAGAAAATCACGGCCCTGTGATGACACCCAGCCGAACAGACCGTAAGAGCAGGTGGATCCGAGCAAACCCAGGAGCAGCACCGGACGACGACCGATGCGGTCCGAAAGGCCTCCCCACAGCGGCGCGAAGAGAAACTGCATGGCGGAAAATGAAGCCATCAGCATCGACAACTGAAGACCGCTGGCACTGAACCACACGGCGTAGCGGGGCAGCAGCGGAAGCACGATGCCGAAGCCAAGCAGATCGATAAAGACCGTCAGAAAGACAATCGTGAGCATGGAGCGATTGACGGCTGTCGGCGGTGCTGCAGCTTCTGATCCTGTTGCATTCACTGGTGCTGTTTCCTGAGATTCCATCTGGATTTTTCTTGATTTCAGTCGGCTGGTCGCTAGAGGTGCCGCACGCGGCGACGGATGTCGGTATTGATGCTTTGGTATCGGTTGGCAAGACAGCCGGCGTCAAAGACCTCCCGTCGGATGTACTCCACGTCGTCTGCTCCCACCGACCGTGTAAAGATCGGCTTCAGATACTCCACACCCAGCTGCGACAACTGCATCCGCTGGGCATCATAAAAGCTGGGGAGCACTTCGCGCGGATGAATCTCCCCCCAGCGATCCCGCAGCTTTCCAGCCGCGATCGAACTGAAGGTAAAGCCGGTTTTTTCGCTGTACTGGAGCGTTGCAATTTCATTGCTGCGACGCGCTGCCAGCAATTCCACCGCACGACCTCCCAGCTGCGTGGCACAGTGCCGGTCGAACAGGATCGGCCGTCCGCCACGCTGCGTGTGGCCCACCTTGCGGGCAAAGAACGAACTGGATGCCGGTTCGTGAGCTCGTGTTTCCAGGAAGAGGCTTTCCGGGAGCGACTTGCCAAGCATCTGTACAATGGTGTCGGCAGCACCGGAATATCGCACATTGCCGGCCGGGTCGAACGTAGGCATGGCTGCCCCCAGTTCCCGACCGTCCGGGCCTCGCACACCTTCCCCCACCACGATGACCACGTTCTGCTGCATGTCATACAGCCGAGTCACCTGCTCTGTGAGCTGCTGGATATCGACCGGAACTTCGGGAATCAGGATGATATCGGGCTGAGCATACGCGGCACCGAGTGCGATGTATCCGGATTGCCTGCCCATGACTTCCACCACCGCAATCCGATGATGACTCTCCGCCGTCGTCCGCAGTCTCTCCACCATCTGCACCACGACGAAGACCGCAGTGGCGAAACCTGGAGTGGCATAGTTGATCATGTCGTCCAGCCGCACGGTGCTGCGCAGACGCTGGTGCTGTTCTTTGTAGCCCGGGGGATCGGCAGCCGGCGTGCGAACCCATTCGTTGGGTTCGTCGATATAGTTGAGACCGAGGTCGTTGTCGATGGTTTTCGGTGCGAGCACACATGGGAGCATTTCGGCGAGCGGCTGCATGCCGTTAATGGTGCCGTCGCCACCGATGCAGAGCAGTCCATCGAGCTTGAGGGCCGCAGCGTGGTCGGCCGCCAGCTTCAGCTTGTCCATGCAGCTGGCATCAAGATACGTGCGGGAGGAACCGATGAGCGTCCCGCCCTTGCAGGGGTCGAGCTCCGGGATGGCCGAAAACAGGGGATTGAGGAGTACATGCGGCACGCGCGGGTCGAGCAGTCCAGCGTAGCCTCGGAGGAGACCAACCATCTCGATTCGCAGCTCATTCGCCTTCTGAACGGCTCCCCAGATCGTGGCATTGAGCGCAGGGGTGTCGCCACCGGCTGTGAGTATTCCAATACGCTTCATGAAAGATCTTCCTTAAGCTGGCGAGCGGCCTGATCACTTCACCACGAAATTCACCAGCCGCCCGGGAACGCAGATCACCTTGACCACGGTTTTGCCTTCAATGTGTCGCCGGACCTGAGCATCCGCTTCGGCGGCGGCCTGCAGGGCAGTGGCATCGAGCCCCGCCGGAACGACAATCTTCCCTCGCAGCTTGCCACTGACCTGAATTGGCACTTCGATCGTCTCCTGAACCAGCAGTGCCGGGTCGGCTTCAGGCCATGGCTCATACGCAAGCGTCTGGGTGTGTCCAAGCACTGCCCAGAGCTCTTCAGCAATGTGCGGCGCGAATGGGCTGAGCAGGAGCACGAAGCTTTTGAGCACCTGCCGGGGACGCACGGGCTGCTCAGACATGAAATTCGTGAATTCCATCATACGGCTGATGGCAGTATTGAATGCAAGTCGATCGATGTCGTCAGTTACGGCGCGGATGGTGCGGTGGAGCATTCTGAGCTGTTCTGTGGAAGGTTCCGCATCCTGTACTGCAGCATCCAGCTGCACCTGTTCACTGCGATCGTCCACGATCATCCGCCAGACGCGATTCAGAAAGCGATAAACGCCCTCGACGCCACTGGTCTGCCACGGCTTGACCTGCTCAAGCGGTCCCATGAACATTTCGTAAAGCCTCAGCGAATCTGCACCTCGCTGCTCAACAACTTTTTCCGGGTTCACCACATTCCCACGCGACTTCGACATCTTCTCGCCGTTTTCACCGAGAATCATCCCCTGATTCACCAGTCGGCTGAAGGGCTCCGGATGGCTCACATGGCCGCGATCGAAGAGCACCTTATGCCAGAATCTGGAATAGAGCAGATGCAGCACGGCGTGCTCTGCACCTCCGATGTAGAGATCGACGGGCAGCCAGTAGCGTTCCTTTTCGGGGTCGATGAAACTGTTTGAGTTCCTGTTGTCACAGAATCGCAGGTAGTACCAGCAGCTGCCGGCCCACTGAGGCATGCTGTTGGTCTCCCGCTTCAGACGCACTCCGTCACTGTCCGTGCGGTAGAGCCATTCATCGCTGGCTTTGGAGAGCATGGGTTCAGGAGTCCCGGTGGGCTTGAAGTCTTCCACGTGCGGATGCAGGACCGGGAGCGATTCCGCGGTGTCTGCACGCATCAATCCCGTCGGCTGGCCACGCTCGTCCAGCTCGTGCCAGATCGGAAAGGGTTCGCCCCAGTATCGCTGGCGGCTGAAGAGCCAGTCGCGCATACGGAAATTCACGGCCTCACGTCCAAGCCCGTTTGAGGCGAGGCTGGCGGTGATCTGCTGTTTGAATTCTCCTGTTGGGAGTCCGTTCCAGACGCCGGAATTCACGGCCACACCCAATTCCGTGAAAGCGGCCTGCGAAAGGTCTGCGGGAGCAGTGTCCGGGGAGGCCGGAGCGACGACCTGGAGAATGGGGATACCAAAGGCTTTGGCAAATTCGTAATCACGGTCATCGTGACCGGGAACCGCCATGATGGCCCCCGTGCCGTAGCTGATGAGCACATAGTCGGCGATCCATACGGGGACGCGTTCGCCATTCACCGGGTTGATGGCATAACCGCCAGTGAACACGCCGGTTTTTTCCTTCGCAAGTCCGGTCCGGTCGAGATCACTTTTGAGCGCGGCCTGCTGACGATACTGCTGAACTGCCGCAGAGTGCTCGGATGTTGTGAGGCGGTCTACGAGCGGATGTTCAGGGGCGAGCACCATGTAGGTGACGCCGAAGAGGGTGTCGGGGCGAGTGGTGTAGATGCGGATGACGTCAGGTTCGGCAACGGCAGGGAAACCGGTTGCTGACCGATGAGCAGCCCAGGAGTGCTGAGATTCGCTGTCGGCGGCAATTCGAAAGTCCACTTCAGCACCGACGCTGCGACCGATCCAGTTCCGCTGCATGTCCTTGATGGAGTCGGGCCAGGCAAGGTCGGTGAGTTCTGTGGCGAGCCGATCGCAATAGGCGGTGATGCGGAGCATCCACTGTTTGAGGTTCAGACGGACCACCGGGTGATTGCCTCGTTCACTGCGGCCATCGATAACCTCTTCGTTGGCGAGCACTGTGCCAAGTTCAGGGCACCAGTTGACCGGCGATTCAGAGAGATAGGCGAGCCGATGTCGGTCCTGGTAGCGGCGAATGGCCTCAGTCCCCTGCTGCTGAACGTCGTCGGGAACAGGGAGCTGGGAAATGGGCCGGCCACGGCCGCGACGCAACACCCCGTCCTGCCCGGTCCATTCACAGTCGGCGTCATACCACGTGTCGTGAATTTCGAGAAAAATCCATTGAGTCCAGCGGTAGTAGTCGGGGTCCGTCGTGGAAAGTTCGCGGCTCCAGTCGTAGCTGAAGCCGAGCATTTTGAGCTGGCGTCGGAACGTGTTGATGTTTTCTTCGGTTTTGATTCGCGGATGTACGCCCTTTTGTCGAGCGAACTCTTCGGCCGGCAGTCCGAAGGCATCCCAGCCCATCGGGTGCAGCACATTCATGCCTTTCATCCGCGAATATCGACAGACGATGTCCGTGGCCGTGTAGCCCTCCGGATGACCCACATGCAGTCCTTCGCCGGAAGGGTAGGGGAACATGTCAAGCACATAGAGCTTGCGTTTTGCGGCAACGCAGTCTTCCACGCGAAAAGTCTGGTGCTGTTCCCAGTAGTGTTGCCAGGAGGATTCGATGCGGCGAAAGTCGTAGCGAGGCATGGCGAATTCCAGGGCAGTGCTGCCCGGGGGAAAGGGTATGAGTTCCGGATGACGTCGCGGGAGTTTACTGCAGAATGGGAGAGTTGCCAAATCCACCGGAGCTGTCGAAGTGACTTGCCAGAGGCGAAAAAAACAGGCACGATTCGGGGTATCGTCGCGTTTCGCTCCGCAAAACGAAATCCTGCTGCCGCTTTTTCGCAGAGCAACAGGCGACATTTTCTCACGGCACCCCTCCAGCCCATCCCCATGCCAACACTCCGCCAGCTCCTCTTCGCTTTTTGCCTCTGCTGCCAGTTCGCCACGGCCACCGACGAATTACCGCAAACCCAGGCCGCGGAAACGACCAGCCCACTCGATGGCGAAAAACAACCGCTGCTCTGGTGGGCCCCTCCCTCCGCCACCACCACAGAAACTCCGCTGTTCGTGTTTCTGCATTCATGGAGCAGCGACTACCTGCAGGACAACAGCAAGTGGCTCCGCGAATGCGTTCGACATCACTGGATCTGGCTGCATCCGAATTTTCGAGGAGCCAACCAGTCCCCAAAGGCCTGCGGGTCCACGTACGCCCGACAGGATGTGCTGGATGCCATCGACTGGGCTCTGCAGAAGTGGAAGATTGATCGCTCACGCATTTACCTTGCTGGCGTTTCCGGCGGGGGGCACATGTCGCTGCTCATGGCGGGCTGGCACCCGGAGCGATTCAGTGCCGTGTCAGCCTGGGTGGGACCGACGGATCTGGCCGAATGGCACCGATTTCACAGCCCAAACGGCAAACCTCAGAAATATGCCAAAATGATCGAAAAGTCCCTGCTGGGACCACCGGGGGCATCCGCCATGATCGACGCCGACTATCGAGATCGATCCCCCGTGTTTCATCTGCCGCGAGTTGGCGATTTGCCAGTGACGATCTGGGCCGGAGTCGAAGATGGACATTCGGGTTCGGTACCCGTCAGTCACTCGCTGAAAGCCTTCAATGCGATCGCGACAGCTCATGGCAATCCCGGTATTTCTGACATTGAAATCCGGGAACTGACAACCAACAAAAAGCTGACCACACCACTGCCCTCTGACCAAACGTCAGACCCCGATCTGAATCGCAACATCCTGCTTCGCCGCAGCTCAAAAAATTCACTCGTCACAATTTTCGATGGCGGACACGAAAGCCTGCCCGAGGCCGCCTTTGCATGGCTGAAACGCTACTCACGAAAGACGGCCGAATGAGCACTCGTGGGGCTGGATTCAGAAGACTGCATGTCCGTGTCCTCGTCCGACGGAACTCAGAGTCTGGCCTGCTGAGAGATATTGCAAACCCGAGGAAGATTTTTGGGTGAACTTTTTGGAGGGATGCTGGGGGCCAGCCCAATGGCCTGGATTCTCTGGCAACAGGCGATGCCGGGAGGGCGAAGCTGGGATGGTGAAACGGCGCGAACACCGGCAAATTGGGAGATTTCAGTTCCGCCTGCCAGTTGACATGCCGCGGCTGGATCCAGTCACAAAAACGCAGTTTGGCGTGCGGTCGATGTCAATCGGCCGGTCAGGCTTTGGTGCGTTCCTGATGCAGTTCCGGCCACGTTGGCCCGCACCGTTACCCGGGGGAGGTGGGTCATTAACACCCCAAGCACGCCTTGTTACGGTGCAGCGGATCCAAAGCACCGTCGCAGCAGCTGCCATGCACCTCAGGGCCATAACCAGCCCTTCTTGCCGGCCTCCGCCCCACCTCAATTTCCCCCAGTGTCTACGACTGCGGGGACTGTCCCCGGCAGCCGCCTACCGGTTGCGCTTTCTGGGGACTCTTCGGTTTATGACGACGATTCTACCGTCCAGCCTACAGCCGCCGTTGCACGCGCGCCGCTATGCCCGCGGGGACTGTCCCCGGTGCCGTACCAAATGATGCGGACGCCAATAAATTCTCTGGGATTTTTGTTACAGGTGCCATGCACCTCAGGGCCGTAACGAGCCCTTCTTGCCGGCCACCGCCCCACCTCAATTTCCCCCGGTGTTTGCGACTGCGGGGACTGTCCCCGGCAGCCGCCCAATGGCGTTGAAGTTCTCTCTATCCTCGCGAAAATCGCCCTCAATCCCCCCTCTCCCATTCGAGGGGAGAGGGGACGGGGGTGAGGGGTCAAAGAACACTACCAGTCCCATCGCCAACACTTCCACGACACTGTGAATCCAGCATCCTTC
>Ga0169931_10003961_pt1 | contig 23259 bp, 16 predicted proteins | sample Kivu_15m_20L_FD_129675 | JGI IMG/M metagenome (GOLD analysis project Ga0169931, IMG submission 129675) | Freshwater microbial communities from Lake Kivu, Western Province, Rwanda to study Microbial Dark Matter (Phase II) - Kivu_15m_20L... | ecosystem: Environmental > Aquatic > Freshwater > Lake...
AGGACTGATCCGACGGCGGCTGAGGCGGAGATCTCAGCTGTATTCCGATGCAAACGGCCAGGAGTTCCACCAATCGCCCGAAAATCGACGCGCAGGCGCACCGTCAGCGAAGGTGCGAAGTCCACTCCCGTGAGTTCGGTCGGAGGCCGGGGGTCGACGACCTGCGTCGACCGCGCGTCGAGCGACCTGTTCGGCTCGTCCAGCACGATCGACTCGGCCCAACTCGTGGTCACGCGGCCGCGCGCGGACGGACCCGGACTCTCGAACCACCGTGCGGGTACGTGGACGATCCCAGTCGGGCGCCGTCCGTGTTCGAGCGAAGTCGGCGCGACGCAGACGAGCGGGGCGAGCCGGCCGTTCTCACCGAGTTCGCCGCGAGGGCGACGCATGCCGCTTCGCGCCCGAAACTCGATGCTTCTGGCGCAGCTGAACAGCCACTCCAGCGCACGGACGACTCCGTCAGAGGTCCAGCGGGCCCATGCGTCGGTTTTTCCGAGAATCTCCAAACCAATTGCGCGCGCCGCGGCGTGGCCCAGCGTGCACACGAGTTCGTTCCGCTCGCGGCGCTCCCTCACGCTCTGACAAGACCGCGGACCCGAGGTAGCCTTCGAGAATCAGCATGAAACACCTCAAATCGACAGTCGTGCTCGCGCTCAGTGTTGCGGCCGCCACGCCGCCAGCTCTCGCCGTCGGTGGGATCTCGCACGGCATCGAGCCGGGTTCCAACACCTCGCCTTACCGCCGCACGCTCGCCGGAGACTTCGACGCCGACGGCAACCCGGACGTGCTGTACCAGCGCGGCAGCACCTGGGACTTGGTCCTCGGCCCGGCGGTGTATGAAGCGCGCTACAACGCGGTCGCCTCGCCGGTCGACTGCGACGTGCTGCGCCACGAGGACGGCGATGTGTGGATCACGCTGGAGCCAGACGGACTGCACGAGCGTCGCCTGAGCTACAACGCAACAGCCACTCCCCGTTGGACCTGGGCTCCAACCACGGCTCAAGGGAACGCTTGGGTCGGCGCATCACGTGTCCGCATCTGGGGCAACGGTGGTCTCGAGAACTTCGTCGTTGGACTCAAAGGCAACACGGTCATCGTCAATACGTGCAGCTTCCCGGCAGAAGGCTGGACTCTGAATTGGAACTCGCTGCCGAGCTTCGTGATGCCCCAGACTGAACCGGTAGTCGGGATCGCGCTGTTCGACCGCGACGGCAACGGCACGCCCGAGTTGGCCGTGCGCCGCGCGTCGCGCCTGGACATCTACTCGATCACCACCGGGGCGCGGCTCGCGTTCCACGTCGAGGGCGCGGGCTGGACCGCCAAGTGCGAGGCGGTCGTCCGGCATCAGGGCCTCGCTTGAGAGTGGCTGGCGATCATCTCGAACTCCACCACGACCACGGGACTGCAGCGCAGCGCGGTCGTGGGCTTGGAGGGCGTGCGCAGCCTGCAGTTGATGACCGGCTACGACGTCGGCGCCATCCAGGCAGGGAGACACTCCAACGATGGCCTCGACGACCTCGTGGTGAGCTCCACGAGCACTTGCAACCTGACGGTCGTCGCCAACACCGGCGGCACGCCGGACGCGTCGGGCTACGCGGGACCGATTTTCGTCCCGACTTCGGCGTACTCCGTCCTCTGCCCATTCTTGATCTACACGCTCCCCAATCAAGCCACGCCGCTCGTCCACGACTTCGATCTGGACGGCGACGTCGACATCGGTCTTCCGGTGATGGGTGCGTCGACGTTGTGGATCGATCGGCAGGTCTTCGCCAGCCATATCGCGCTTGCTCCACGGCTCGAAAGCACCGAGGTCGTCAACCCCGTTCAGCCCAATCCGAACGTGCATGTTGGGGTAAGCGTCCCAGGGTCGACCAGGAAGCTGGACATTTTGGTTTCGGTCCCCCCGCCGGCTGCGGGTGGCTGGTGGTCTTCGAATCCGAATCGACCGCACTCCCTCGAGATCACGATTTGGTCCCACGACCCGTCGAACCCCTTCGCGGATCCGAAGGCGGAAGCCAGGCGCATCGATATTCCCGCTGTGGTGACTCAGCCGTTCTCGGTCGTAGCGCCGCCGAACATGCCCGCAGTTCCAGGCAATACGGTGAACTGCCCGCAGCCCACCCCCTGCCCAGCAATGCCATTAACGTAGTTGAAGCGCTCGTATCGTGAGCCGTCGCACGCGCGCCCGCTGCTTCCCGTCACCGAACTCGACCCCGCCGGCGGCCGCGATCCGTTGTTCGTGAACGCCGCCGCGCTTGACCTGCGCCTCGCGCCGGAGAGCCCCGCTCGCGCGCACGGCGCCGATGCGTGGTCAGGGAAGTAGCCGCCGGTCGCGGTCTCGTGCGGAGATTGCAGACCGTATTCTCCGCATGGAGTGCGGAGAAAGAGACGCCGCGGCCCCACTGCCCGGGTACTATCTCCGCACGTCATGCGGAGAAAGCCCTACATCCACGAGCGCCGTGACTGGCCCACCTTCCGCTGGGGAGGAGAGCCGCTCGTCCTCGCGCTGACCGGCGTGCGCCACAAGCAAGGCCTGCTGCTGGGCCGCATGAAGGGCCTGGGCCTGGGGTTGCGGGCGGAGGCGAACCTCGCCGGGCTCACGAGCGATGTCGTGAAGTCGTTCGCGATCGAAGGGGAAGCTCTGAGCGTCGACGAAGTGCGTTCGTCGTTGGCGCGCCGGTTGGGTCTGGACATCGCGGGGCTGCCCAAGGCCAGTCGCCATGTCGACGGCGTGGTCGAGATGGCGCTCGACGCGACCCGCAACTGTGCAACGCCGCTTTCGAGCGAGCGGCTGTTCGGCTGGCACGCCGCGCTCTTCCCGACCGGACGCAGCGCGCTCGGTCGCATCGCGGTGGGCGGCTGGCGCACGGCCGAGTCGGGCCCGATGCAGGCAGTTTCCGGACCGATCGGGCGCGAGACCGTGCACTTCGAAGCGCCCGGCGCCGAGCGGCTCGCCGCCGAGATGCAGGCTTTCCTCGATTGGTTCAACGCGCCGTGCGCCACGGATCCCGTGCTCAAGGCCGGCATCGCGCACCTGTGGTTCGTGACCGTTCACTCGTTCGACGACGGCAACGGGCGTCTCGCGCGCGCGATCGCGGACATGGCGCTCGCTCGCGCGGACGGCACTCCCGAGCGCTTCTACAGCATGTCGTCGCAGCTCGAAGCGGAGCGCAAGGACTACTACGCGGCGCTCGAGAGTGCGCAACGCGGCGAGCTCGACATCACCGCGTGGCTGCTGTGGTTCTTCGGCTGCCTCGACCGGGCGCTCGACAGCGCCGAGCTCTTGCTCGCGGCTGTGCTGCGCAAGGCGCGACTGTGGGAGCGCATCAACGTGCGTCCAGTGAACGAGCGGCAGCGACTCGTCATCGACCGCATGCTCGGCGACTTCGAAGGAATGCTGTCGACCTCCAAGTACGCCAAGCTCGCCAAGTGCTCGCAGGACACCGCGCATCGCGACGTCCTTGAGCTCGTGGCACGCGGCATCCTCGTCAAGAACGAAGCTGGCGGCCGCAGCACGAGCTACCGGCTGGGAGAGGCCGAGCAGGTTGCGACTTGAGCTCCGCGGCGCGGATCTCGCGCGCGTCGGCGGCGGTCCATGCGGAGAGTGCAGGCCACTCTCTCCGCGGAACCTGCGGAGAAGGCGTTCCCGGGCGTCACGTGCGACGCGCGTTGGGTGGAGTGCGGCCTATTGCAATGCGTCGGATGATTCGTGCGGGTCGTACCGCTCAGATCCGCAGCCGACTTGAGGGACGACGCGGGAACCAAAACGGGCCGTGGCGCTCCCACTGCGAAGCACGAGCCGACGATCCGCGAGCCACGCCGCGCACGACGCTGTCGCCGCAGGTTGCGCCGATCTTGTGCGGCTTCGACCGCGCGTAGCAGTTCCAAAGAGATGCCCTCACAGTCTGCGAACAGCCCACCGGGTAGCGACCGGACAGTGTCTCTATCGAACTACCTGTACCAGTTGACAAGACGTGAGGGGGGGGGGGTAATCTCTGACTTCGGCCACGCAAAAAGGGTCTCACGCCGCAACGTGCAGGACCCGACCAACCCAACTCGCCGCTGGTCGAGAAACCAAATGCACAACAAGGTCGTCAATCGTCTCGTTCCAATTCTCGCCTTCGCGGCGAGTGCTGCCACAGCGCGGACTCCGGCGCCCGAAAATGGAGATGTTTGTCCCGGCTGCCGCGACCAGTCTGCGTGGACATCGGAGGTCCGCTGCGACATCCCGGGCGGCGCATCCGCCTGGACGTCGGTTCAGTTGGTCAAGTTCCACGGTCAGTGTTGGCTGCTTGAAGAGCACTGCCAGGAGTCGTTTCCCTGTACCCCACGCGTGGCGGTTTTCCTCCAGAGCACGGAGTCTGCGAAGGTCGAATCCACAGGAACGATCGGTCTCACTGGAGTCGGTGGCGGCCAGTTCAGCTACCAGCCCGGATCGATTCTGCAGATCTATCGAGACACAACCGGTATGGAGTGCGGAGGGATGGTGCCCTGGAACATCGGTGCAACTTTGATCTTCTCCGACGAGTCCAGCTGCGCAGTATCTGAGGTCCGGATTGTTCGTCTGCACGTCTTGCGGGTAGGACCGGTCCAATGATCTCGCCGTCCAAGAGCAAGCACCGCGCGGCGTTGGCCTGGGCATCTGTCGCCGTGTGCGCGGCGCTGTTCGCGGTTGTTGCATACCGCCGCCAGTTGAACCCGGGGCAAGTCCAATCAGCAGGCGTGGCTCCCAGTGCTCTATCTGCTCAAGAGATCGACGCGCCGGCGTCACCGACCGACAGAGCGCTCCTGGTGGACATGAGCGGTCCAGCTTCCGCAGTCAATGACAGTCTCGACGCCGCCGCCCTCCGCGAACTCCTGAGGAGTGGTGAGCTTCGATGGCGGGACATGGACGATGCGCAAAGAGTCGCTGTCGGGCGACTGATCGCTCGAGACGCTCACGGTACCTTGAGTCCGCAAACGCAGCGGGACATGGTGCAGGACATTCTTGTTTCGCGATTCGAGCCGCTCGAGACCGAGGCGCGCAGCGATCTGGACGACGTGGGGCGGCTGCACTTGGCCCACTTGAAGGAGCAGTACATGCGAGAAGCACTCCCGCTTGCCGAGTCTGCTGTCGCTGCGATCGCCGCTGACATGCTCCTCGCTTGGGACCGCGGGGATGGACTCGTTATCTGGCAAACCACGGAGGGGAGTGCGCCGACCGCGTCGGAGTGTGATCAGGCCGGCCACCTGTGCACGGAGTCCAGAGGATTGCTCGCGCCAGGATACGAGTTTCACTTCTCATACTGTTCCGCGCGGAGCCCGGTTGCCGACGCCGCGCTCGATGGTGTTCGGCAGATGCGCACGCAGTTCCAACGTACGTGGCGCGACTACGCGTCCAATCGTTGACGGCTTCGACAACTGGTTGGGACCCTCGCTGGCGCACGCGAAAGCGGAATCGAACTCCAGGCAGATCACTTCGGTGGGAGCCGCTCGGCATCGACGGAATGGTGGAGCGCGCCGGGGAGGGCTCAACCGTCACATGGCCCCGGCGCAGGACTCGGTGCGCAGGCTGGCAAGCCGGTAGTCGGGGCGGTCGCCTCAAGGCTGCGACTGTGCGCGAGACCGTCGTCGTCGACGCGCGCTTGGTATCGCGTCCACTGAAATTCCCGTCCGACACCGCCGCGCACGCACGGCCCCGATGCGTGGTCCGGGAAGTAGCCGCCGGCCGCGGTCCCAAGCGAAGAACGGAGGCAAACTTCTCCGCAGACGTGCGGAGAATGCGCCTGACGCGCGACGCGCGTTGGGTGGGGCTCGGGTTGCTGACGCGCGTCGGATCGTTCGCGCAGGTCGAGCCGCTCAAATCCGCAGCCGACTTCGAGGAATGCCGCGGCGCCCGAATCGGGCTGTGGCGATAGTGTTGTGTTTCCGAAGTCCGTTGAAGATGTCGCTGGAATCGGCGTTCCTGGCAAGGCGCGAGGATTCCAGGCGACCTGAATAGGTGGCCGAACCGGAGCGACGCCGCCAGGGGTGGCGAGGCCAGCGAGATCCTCGACGAAACTCGGAAACAGGACACTAGAACTGAGCCGCGCGAGCCGCCACTCAGCTCGTTGCATGCACGCTGCGCGCGCTGCTCGCGGCGTAGATTGTGTCGAGGACGCGCGGCCGTTTCCGCGCGTCGAACTGGCTAGAGCTGTCACGCGAAAGCGCCCACTCGCGCCCATGAATCTCGATTCGATCCTCGCTCGAATGCAACCCGGGCCCGCGGCGCTCAAGGCGCTCGTGGTGGGCCTGAGTGACGATGACCTGCGCTGTAGGCCAAGTGAGAACGAGTGGTCGGTCGTCGAGGTGCTGTGCCACCTCGCCGACGAAGAGGTGGAGGACTTTCGCGCGCGCCTGAAGCTGACGCTCCGCGCCGACGGCTCGCCGTGGCCGCCGATCAACCCGCCGCAAGCCGCGCTCGAGCGGAACTACGGTGGCCAGGATGCGCGGAGGGTTCTGGAGCGCTTCGCCACGGAGCGAGCGGCGTCGATCGCATGGTTGACGACGCTTGCGGGTGCGGATTGGTCCGTTGAGTACCGCCACCCCAAGCTCGGCGTGCTGCGCGCCGGCGATCTGCTGGCTTCGTGGGCTGCTCACGACGCGTTGCATCTCAAGCAGATCGCGAAGCGGCTGTTTCAGTTGGCGCAGCGCGATACGCCGGGGTTCGCGACGGCGTACGCGGGCGACTGGCAGGCGTAGGCCGCGCCATAAGGCTGCGCGCGAGAACGATCGCGGCGCCGGGTTAGGATGAGGGCTTGGACGAACCCCGGCAGGGGCGGGCGAGAGGGGGCGCGAGCCTCCAGCGTGCGCGCCGAGGGGTCGATAGGTCTGCACGCCCTCCACCAGCGCCCTGGCCGGGGCGGCGCGATGTTTCCTCCTCCGACCGACACCGATCCGCGATGCTCCTCCGAACGATGACCCTGCGCGCCGCCGCGCTCGTCGGCGCCGCACTCCTGTGCGCGCTGCCCGCCGCTGCGCAGCCTCAGGACCTGCCGCTCGCCTACATCGGACCCGGGGCCGGCATGGCCGCGGCCGGCTCGCTGTTCGTGCTCGCGGGCACGTTCTTGCTCGCCGCGGGCATTCTGCTCGTGTGGCCGGTCAAGGCGGTCGTGCGGCTGCTCACGCCGGCCAAGCACGGCCCGCAGAAGTTCAAGCGCATGATCGTCGTCGGCTTCGACGGCATGGATCCGGGCTTGGCGAAGCAATACATGGCCGAAGGGCGCATGCCGGTGCTCAAGAAGCTCGCCGAGAGCGGCTGCTTCTATCCGCTCGAGACCGCCTGCCCATCGATCTCGCCGGTCGCCTGGTCGACGTACGCAACGGGCGTCGACGCGTCGCGCCACAACATCTACGACTTCCTCACGCGCGACCCGTGCTCGTACATGCCGATGCTGTCGAGCGCGGAGACGATGACGCTGCCCAAAACGCTGAATCTGGGCTTTGCGAAGTTGCCGTTCGGCACCGAGGCGGTGCAGCGCTCGCTGCAGAAGAGCCAACCGTTCTGGAAGCTGCTCGGCGACGCGCGTGTGTGGTCGTCGATCATCCGCGTGCCGATCACGTTCCCGCCGCAGCCGTTCAAGAACGGCACGTTGCTCAGCGGAATGTGCGTGCCCGACATCCAAGGCACGCAGGGTTCGTTCTCGTTCTACTCTACGAAAGCGCGGCCCGCGGGCGCGCACATCGGCGGACAGCAGTACCAGATCCGTCGCTCCGGCAACGTGATCGAGTCGAAGCTCACCGGCCCGGCCGGCAAGGACGGCGCGATGAAGTGCCCGTTCAAGGTCGAGCTCGACGACGCGAAGAAGCGCGCGAAGATCACGGTGGGGGACACGACCTGCGAAGTCGGCGTCAAGGAGTACACGCCGTGGATGGTTGTGCCCTTCGACGGGCTCACCGGCATTGCGCGGCTCTACATCCAGACGTGGGATGCGGAGCATTTCGAGCTGTACGTCACGCCGATCAACATCAATCCGGACAGCCCGGTGATGCCGATCAGCCATCCGTTCGTGTACGCGATCTACCTCGCGAAGCTGCACGGGCAGTACGCGACGCTCGGGCTCGCGGAAGACACGTGGGCGCTCAACGAGCGCGTGATCGACGAAGACGCGTTCTTGAAACAGGCCTGGCTGATTTGCGACGAACGCAAGAAGCAGCTGTGGGACGTGCTCGACAAGACCAAGAAGGGCTTTGTGACGGTGGTGTTCGACACCTCCGACCGCATCAGCCACATGTTCTATCGCTTCCTCGATCCCACGCACCCTGCGAACCGCAACAGCACGCCGGAAGAGCTGGCGAAGTACAAGGACGTGATTCCGCAGACCTATGCGGAGATGGACAAGCTCGTCGGCGAGTTGCTCGCGAAGGTCGGCGACGACAAGAACACGGCCGTCGCGATCATCAGCGACCACGGCTTCTGCAACTTCCGCCGCGGCGTGAATCTCAACACGTGGCTCAAGGAGAACGGCTATCTGGTGCTCAAGGACGGCGCCGAGACGAGCCCCGATTGGTTCGCGAAGGTCGACTGGTCGAAAACGCGCGCCTTCACGCTCGGCCTCACGGGCGTGTTCATCAACCGCAAGGGCCGCGAAGCGCACGGCATCGTCGAGAAGGGGCCCGAGATGGACAAGCTGTGCCGCGAGCTGAAGGAGAAGCTCGAGGCGCTGGTCGATCCGCTCGACGGGCAGAAGGTCGTGAAGGAAGCTTTCGTGACGCACGAGGTTCACAAGGGGCCTTATGCCGACATGGCCCCCGAGCTGCTCATCGGCTACCACAAGGGCTTCCGCCACTCGTGGGATTGCGCGACGGGCGCGGTCTCGAAAAACGTATTCACCGACAACACCAAGAGCTGGTCGGGCGACCACTGCGTCGACCCGCGCCTCGTGCCCGGCGTGTTCTGGTCGAACCGCAAGATCAACACCGACAAGCCGCGCCTGATGGACATGGCGCCGACGGTGCTCGACGTGTTCGGCGTCTCGACGCCGGCCTACATGCAGGGCTCGGCGCTGTTCGGCGAGCGCAAGCCGGCCGCGACGGCGCCGGCGCGAAGTGCGGCGAAGCAGCCGACGAGCTGAGCAAGCGAGCGCGTTCGGAGAGGGCGTGGTCGCGAGAGTCGCGGCCGCGCCCTCGAACTTTTTTCCGGGCGAGCGCGCGCGAACGTGCTTCGCGCGAACCTCGCGCGGCGCAGGGGGCTGCCCGACGTGGTGAACTCCGCCGCTTGCCATAGGCTGCTGCAAATCCGCTGGAGGCGGCGCGCGATGCAACAACTGATGAAGTGGGTGGCCGGCGTGGTGCTCGGTTGTGCGTTGAGCGGCGTACCTGCCGCCGCGCAGGTGCTCGGCGGCGCATTCGCGGCCCAGTACGAGATCGACAACGTCGGCGCCGTGCCCGGCGTGCCCGGCAACTACGGCGGCATCGCCTTCGATCCGGCGGCGGGCAATCGCCTACTGATCGGCGGCAACGCGAACAACAACCTCGGCGCGATCTACTCGATCACGGTGCGCCGCGACGCACAGGGCCACATCGATGGCTTCGTGGGCTCGGCGCTCAAGCGCTGCGACGCGCCGTTCATCGACGGCGGACTGACGCGCACGTCGAACGGCGTCTGGCTCTACACCGCGTTCCCGCTCAACGTGCTCGGACAGATTCCGCCGGGCGCGAGCGGTCCGACGAAAACCACGCTGCTCTCGGGGCTCGGCGTCGGCGGATCGGTCGGCGGTTGCACCGTGGTCGACGGCGCGGGCGGCGCGCGCATCAAGCTCACGTCGCCGGGTGTGTCGCGCTGGTACGACGCGCCGCTCACGCCCGACGGACTGGGCACGTTCAACGTCGGACTCGCGACGCCGCGCGGCCCGATGGTCCCAGCCGCGGGCTCGATGGTCTACATCGACGCGGGTCAACCGGGCTTCAGCGCGCCGACTGCGCTCGTCACCTCCTGCGCCGGCTCCGTCGGCGCCTACACGCTCGACTCCAACCGCGACCCGCTCGCGAGCGCCGGTTCGTTCGTGCTGAGCCTCGCCGGCTGCGCCGACGGACTCACGCTCGATCCGTTGACGGGCGATCTTCTGATCGCGGTCGCCGACCTGCGCCGCATCCACGTCGTGAAGGGTTTTAGCGCCATCACGCGCTTTTGCCAGGGAACCAACGTGGCCGGCTCGTGCTCGCCGCGCATCGAGTTCAGCGGCACGCCGACGCTGACGGGCCCCGACGACTTCGTGCTGCGCGCGCGCGAGTTGCCGCCAGCGCAGAACACGCTGCAAATCTGGAGCTTCGTCCCGACGCAACTGCCCTTCGCGGGCGGATTCCTGTGCGTCGGCCAGTCGCTGCGCCGCATCGCGATTCCCGGCGGCAACGTATTACCCGCGGGCGCGGGCGGGGGCGCGAACCCCTGTCCGGCGCTCGCGCAGGTCGCCTGGACCCACAGCTTCTTCGCGTCGAACGGGCTCCTCGCCGGCGACACGCTCTACACGCAGTTCGTGACGCGCAATCCCGTGCAGGGCAGTGCGACTGCGCTGCTGATCAGCGACGCGCTGCGTTTCACGCTGCTTCCGTAGCGGCGTAGCGCGGGACGCGGCGCGGATGTTCCTCGCGGCCCTGCGCACGCTAAGTTCGGACTCGTGAAGAGCCAGTCCTTCGCTGCTGCGTTCCTCCTCTTCGCGCTCCAAGCTTGCGCCTCCGCGCCGCCCCCGGCGCCGCCGCCGCTGCGTGAGCTCGAAGGCAAGGCTGCGTTGGCCGAGCGCGTCGACCTCGCGCTCGAGTGGTTGCTCGCGCACCAATCGAGCGACGGACGTTGGGACTGCGAGCGCTTGCCAGGCGCGCGGCGCCGCGCCGTGCGATGGCCCGGGGCAGAGCTCGAACGACGTCGCGACGACTTCGCTGGCGGTGCTCGCGATCCTCGAGTGTGAGAGCAAACAACACGACGCGCGCTTCAAGGACGCCGTCGAGCGCGGCGTGCGTTGGCTCGTGTCCCAGCAACGCTCGGATGGGCGCGTCGGCGAGCAGGACGGCGCGTTCGCGCTCTACAACCACGCGCTGGCGACGTGCGCGATGGCCGAGACGTACTTGCGCGCCAAGCCGTTTTTACTGCGTTTTCCAGGGCAAAAGGCGGTGACGTTCGCGCTCGCGGCGCGCAATCCGGGCAAGGCCTGGCGCTACGCGGCGCCGCCCAACGGAGAGAACGACACGTCGGTCACGGGTTGGATGGTGCTCGCGCTCGACACGGCGCGGCGCGCCGGACTGCGCGTCGACGCCGCGGCCTTCGACGGCGCGCGCGCATGGTTCGACGAGGTCACCGACCCGCAGACGGGGCGCTGCGGTTACACCGAGCGCGGTTCGTCGTCGTCGCGCGTGGCGCGCGTCAACGAGCACTTTCCGCCGCACAGCGGCGAGGCGCTGACGGCGATTGCGCTCGGCGCGCGCGCGAGTTGGGGCGAGCTCGACGCCGCGCCCGCGCTCGTCGAGCGTCAACTCGCGTTGCTCAGCGCGAAGCCGCCGCTGTGGGATGAGAGCGGCGAGCGCAACGATCTGTACGCGTGGTTCTTCACCGCGCGCGCGCTGCGCGCGGCCGCAGACGATGCGGCTTGGAGCGGGTGGGGGCGGGCGTTGGCTTCGAGCGCTGCGCAGGCCCAAGCGGCGAGCGGAGACGTCGCCGGCTCGGTGGCGCCGCTCGATCCGTGGGGCTTCGCCGGTGGACGCGTGTACTCGACGGCGTTGTTCGCGCTGTGCGTCGAAGAGTTCGCCGAACGCGCGGTCGAGGGGCTCTAGTGGGTTGATTCAAAATTTCGCCGCATATCTCAGGCGCCTCGCCACCCCCCGCGGCGTTGCTCCGGTTCGGCGACCTATTCAGGTCGCCTGGAATCCTCGCGCCTTGCGGGGAGCGCCGAACCACCTGACATCTGCGGCGGACTTTCGAATCAACCCACTAGCGGCAAGCGCGAAACAGCGAGGGCGACCGCGCATCGCGCAGCCGCCCTCGCATCAGACTCCGCGGCGTTGAACGCCGCCGATCAGACGCTCACTCGCACACGGTGAAGCGCACCGCGTTCGACAGGCCCGTCGTGCTCGCACTCGCCGGGTCGCGCATCCACCACTGGGCGAAGTACGTCTCGCCCGGGTCCATGCCGAACAGGTTCATGCGCGCGGTCGTGAACTGGTACGAGTACGAACCCGAGCATGAGTTGCCGCTCGTCGCGCCGCCCGAGCTGAGCGAGTCGGTGCGCTGCGTCGGCGCGCCGACGCACAACGTGCCGCCTTGGAACGGCGTGGCGACTTGCGTCGTGCCGAAGAACAAGAGGCCGAACTTCTGGTTGAGCACGTTGGTGCACGTGACCGTGAAGGTCCCCGCGCTCTTGTCGGGCTGGTTGAGCGAGTTGATCGCGGGCACGCAGCCGAGCGAGTTGGTCTTGCCCGTGCAGTACGTGCTGACCGACGCGGCGTTCGCGAGCACCGGCCCGAAGTGGCGCGTGAGGCCGAAATTGCCGGCGTTGTCGCGCGGCCGCAGGTGGAAGTAACGCGGCAGCGTCGACGAGCCGATGCTGTAGCTCGTGCTGGTCGCTCCGGCGGCGAGATTTGTAGCGCCCGTCGGAATGGTCGTGGCGTTCGTGTCCCACACGCCGATGTAGCCCGACAGACCGGACAGCAGTCCGTCGCTCGAGGCCGTCCACGAGAGCGTGCCCGAAGTGGAGCACGACTGCACACCCGGTGTGTGCACGTTCGAAGTGATCACGCCCGGCATCGTGGGGGCCGTGGTGTCGATGCGGAACGGGCCGATCTCGACCTTGCTCGCGTTCCAGTTGCCGGCGTTGTCCACGGGCTTCACCGCGAAGTAGATCGTGCTGAAGCTGCCGGCGTTGACCGTGAACTGCGTGACGCTCTCCTCGAGGTCCTTGGTGAGTCCGACCGTGACGTTGGGCAGGAGGCTCCAGTCGACGCCGTAACCGTCGACGCCGGAGACCGCGTCCGTCGACGGGTTCCAATCCAAATCGATCGTGTTGTCGTTCGACCACACGTTGACCGTGTGCGAGGTCGAGACCAGGCCCGTCGGCAGCGCCGGCGCGGTCGCGTCGACGTAGATCGTCACCGAGTCGTTGACGGCCGTGAAGTTGCCGCCCGTCGCTTCGACGGAGAAGGTCTTGACGCCTTCGGTCGCCCAGCGTGTCGTCCAACGCGCTGTGCGGTCGAAGAACGGATTGAGGTTGCCCAAGAGGACGTCGCGCCCGTCGTGCTCGTTGCCGAGCAGGTTGGAGGTCGAACCATCCTTGAGCAGCGTCTGCGCGGCCTGCAGTGTGTCGCCGCTCGAGGTCGAGTCGAGGAACACCGCGTCCGCGGAGGTGCTCGGCGTGTCGGCGACGGCGCTGATCACGACGTTCTGGTTGGGGGCCACGTAGATGTCGTCGGCGCTGACGTCGAGCGTCACGTTCGGCGACGGATCCGCGGTGAGGATGAACACGCTCACGCCGAAGTACGCGGTGCTCGTCGTCGACGACGGGTAGATCTTCACGCGCCACTGGCCCGGAGGCGGACTCGTGACGACGCGCAACTCGGTGTTGTCGGCCAAGCTCTGCTGCACGAAGTAGTCGCCGGTGGTGTTGCTCGCCGTGTCGAGCGGCGGCGAGTCGAGCACCGAGTCCCAGTTGTTGACCAGCGCCACTGACGCGCCCGCCGACGCCGGCGTATCGACGTAGTGCACGACGGTCACCAGGCGCGTGGCGTTCGCAGGCACCGTGAATTCACGGAAAGTGGACTGGCCGGCGTCGAGCGCGAAGGACCAGTTCACGTGCGACTCTTCGCTCGAGCTGAACACGGCGCGCGTGCCGTCGACGCGGCCCGCGCCGTAGCGATCGAGTTGCGCGTCGCTCGGCACGGCGATCGACACGTCGCCGTCGCGGAAGGCCGTCGCCATCAACTGCGCGCTGATGAGCTCGGGCAAGTACGCGTAGCTCGGGCTCGAATCGATCAGCGTCGTGACGAGGCCGGTGACGTGCGGCGCGGCCATCGACGTGCCGAACATGGTGCGCACGCCGCTCGCGGTCGCGGCGTCGACCGACGTGATCCAGCGTCCCGGCGCCACGACGTTCGGCTTCCAGCGGTTGTCGCCGACCGGCCCGGTGCTGGAGCCGCTGGCGCCGTCCCACAGCTTCCCGGCGGGCATCACACTGGAGTCTTCGTAGTCGATCACGTTGCCGACGGTCAGCACGTTCTTCGCCGACGCCTGCAGCCCGATCGAGTAGCTCGTCGGCCCGTTGTTGCCGGCCGCGAACACGTTCAGCTGCGCGCCGCCCCACGCGTTCTGGTCGTACTCGCGCGCATCCGCTTCCGTGCCGCGCCACGCCGTCGTCGAACTGCCCCATCCGTCCGTGCCCCACGAGTTGTTCGTGACGTGCGGCTTGGGCGTCGTGTTGGTCCCGTCGTTGTAGTCGTTGCCGGTGTGCGAGAGCACGGTCGGAACGCTGATCGACTGACCAGCGCAGGTCGCGAACACGCGCACGTTGAACAACCGGCCCGTGGCGCCCCAGCCTGCGCCGGGCGCCGCGCCGTCGTGGCTGTTGTCGTTCGAGTCGCCGGCCATCGTGCCGCACACGTGCGAGCCGTGGCCGCAGACGTCGTTCCAAGCGGCGCCGGCGCCGCCGCTCACGCCGGCTTCGTTCCAGGCGATGCCCCACAGGTGGTCGAGCGAGGTGTGCGCGTTCTCGACGCCCGAGTCGACGATGCCCACGACCGCGCGCGAGTTCGAGCCGCCGGTGTAGAAGGCGCGCACGTCGTCCGCGTTGACCATCGGCATCGACTCGTCGTGGAACATGCGCTCGGGCGCGTCCCATTCGATGAACTGCACGAAATCCAGCGCGGTGAGCGCTTCGAGAGCCGCCGGCGGAACGCTCGCGCGGAAGCTGTTCACGTTGCTCGAGAACTCGCGCACCTCGACGCCCGCGGCCTCGAGCGCGCGCTGCATCCAACCGTTGCTGATCCACACGCCGGCGAGCGGTCGCGCTTCACCGGACGCCTCGACGCCGCCCGGGGCGACGAGTGCGGGGGCGCCGCCGAGCACGGGTTTGGAGTCGGGCCCAAGATCCGACTCGTAGACGTTGATCACGATCTCGAGCGGCTGGTTCGCAGGCGCGAGCTGCGCCTGCTCGACCAGCGCGGGGTGGAGCTTCTGCCAACTGCGCGGCACGCCGAGCCAACGCACGGCCGGATGCGCGGCGACGGCGTCGATCGCGCTCACGGGCAGCGCGAGCTTGAGCGTGTAGTGCGGGTGGAACTCGAGCACTCGCGCGCCGAGCGCTTCGAGCTCGGCGACGCGCTCCGCAGTGATGCGGCGCTCGAACATCGCGAAGGCGTAGGTGCGCGCGTCGGGCCGGCCGTCGGCGTAGCTCGCCTGCACTTGCGCGACGAGCTGCGGGTCGACGCGCTCGCCCTCGGGCGGGAAGTAGTTGCCCGCGGCGAAGCCCAGGAAGAACGGGTCGCCCGAGGGCGGCGCGACGAGCACATCGCCCTTTTCGCCCGGCGCGTAGACGGCCGGGATCGGCAGCGGGATCGAGTCGTCGAGTTCCTCCGCGACGGGCGCCGGAATAGGCGCGTCAGGATCGGCGAGAAGCGGCGCGGGTTGGTCGCCGCGCGCCGCGCCGGCGTGCGGCCGCAGGGCTTCCGGCGGGCGGGCCGGCCGGGGGCCGGGGCCGAAAAGGCGCTGCGGCGACGACGGCGTCGGCGCCAAGGGGCCGGAGGTCTGCGCTCGAGCGGCCGCCGCCAGGGCGACGGTCCAAATCCACATCGACGTGCTACGAAGCATCGGAGCAGAGGGCTCTAGGTGGGGTAGCGAGGTCGACCCCGGAAAATGGGGCCAGCTTGGACAACGCGCCTCGCCGGAGTCCGTGACAGGTGAAGACAGCGTCCTCCAGCCGCTCGCTCCGGGACCTCTGCGGCTCGCTCCAAAGCTTCGGTGAAGGCCGTCCCGGCCCCGTCTGCGACGGCGCGGCGCGCAGTAGAATCCGGGGTCCCAACTGCCCTCGCGGCCGCGCCAGGACCCGCCCCGGCTCCAGCGCTCGCCCGGCCGCGCCGATACGTCTGGACCGACCTCCGCGGGCCGCTCGCCCCCGGCGGGGGCACGCGCGCCACGCACCGCTTTCCGCCCTCCGCCGATGACCTACGAACCGACCCTCGCCCGCCGCCTGCCCTGGGCGCAGCCGCGCCCGTGCAAGTGCGCCCCGACGGAGTTCTGTCCGCTGTGAAGCCGCGCGAAGTCGTTCCGTGGGTGGCGCTGGCGATGCTGTTCGCCGGTGTCCTGCTCGCCGTACCCAGCCCGAGCGGCTCGGGCTCGGCCACGACCAACATCACCTTCGAACGCGCTCCGACCAAGCATCCGCGCGTGGTCGTGCTCGGCATCGACGGCCTCGATCCGGAGATCCTCGCCGAGACGATCGCCAAGCACCCCGGCCGCATGCGCAACTTCGCGCAGCTGGCGCGCGAGCAAGGCATCCATCCGCTCGGCACGTCGACGCCGCCGCAGTCGCCGGTCGCCTGGTCGAACTTCATCACCGGCCGCGATCCGGGCGGCCACGGCATCTACGACTTCCTGCACCGCGACCTGGTCACGCGCGCGCCCGCGCCGTCGACCACCGTGCAGTCCCACGGGACCAAGATCCCGCTGTTCAGTGACTGGAAGTTCGAGATCCCCGGCGAGCTCAACTCCAACCGCAGCGGCGACGCGTTCTGGACGATCCTCGAGCGCAACGGCGTGCCCGCCGACATCTGGCGCATGCCGGCCAACTTCCCGGTCGTGCCGTCGAACGGCTGGTCCTTCAGCGGGATGATGACGCCCGCGATCGACTCGGCCTACGGCAAGTGCACGCTGTACACGAGCGATCCGTCGGTGAACGCGGTCGACGGCGACGCGCGAGTCATTCCCGTGCGCGAGTTCGACGGCGTGATCGCGACGGCGATCTCGGGCCCGCCGAACGGGCTGAAAGAAGGCGATCCGGCGACGAGCGCGCCGCTGCGCATCGTGATCGACCGCGAGGCGAAGGCCGCGGTGCTCGACGTGGGCATGCGCCGGCTCGTGCTCGAGCCCGGCGAGTGGAGCGACTTCGTGTCGGTCAACTTCGAGATGCCGCTGATGGGCGCGCTCGACGTGTCGGGCATCGTGCGCTTCTACGTGCGCTCGCTCGACGAGGGCAAGGTCGAGATCTACGCCTCGCCGGTCAACATCGACCCGGCGGCGCCCGCGATGGGCGTGTCGGAGCCGGCCGACGCAAGCGCGACGGTCGCGGACCTGCGCGACGGCATCGGTCCGTTCTACACGCAGGGCATGCCCGAGGACGTCAACGCGCTCAAGGGCGGCGTGTTCACTCCCGAGGAGTTCATGCAGCAGGCGCACCTCGTGCAGAGCGAGGGCGAGCGCATGCTCGACTTCGCGCTCGCGCGCTACATGAAGAGCACCGAGGGCGGCTTCCTGTTCTTCTACTTCTCCGGCGTCGATCTGTGCGGCCACATGATGTGGCGCCACGGTGACGAAGCGCATCCGCACCACGAGCCGGAGTTCGCGGCGCGCGACTCGTCGTGGTGGTCCAAGCGCCCCGGCAGCACCTGGAAGGACATCATCGCCGATCTGTACATGGAGATGGATCCGGTCCTCGGCCGCGTGCGCGATGCGATTGGCGACGCGACGCTGATCGTGATGAGCGACCACGGTTTCGCTCCGTACCGGCGGCGCTTCAGCCTCAACACCTGGCTGCTCGAGAACGGCTACTTGGTGCTCAAGGAAGGCGCGAGCCGCGAGAAGAGCGAAGACGATCCAGCGCGCACGGATGTGTACATCTACACCGTGGGCGGTGCGGTCGACTGGTCGAAGACGCGCGCCTACGGCATCGGCTTCAACGGGCTGTACCTGAATCTGAAGGGCCGCGAGAAGGACGATCCGAACACGCCCGAAAACGAGGCGGGAATCGTCGATCCGGCGCAGGCCGAGGCGCTCTTGCGCGAGATCAAGGCCAAGCTCGAGGCGTACCGCGATCCGAAGAACGGCGCCCAAGTCGTGCTGCGCGCCGACCTCGCCAGCGAGGTGTACTCGGCCGAGCGCCGCGACCAAGCCCCTGATTTGCTCGTGGGCTACAATGCGGATTACGACAACTCCGACCAGGCCTCGATGGGGCGCATCCCCGATTACGTGCTGTCCGACAACAACCGGGGCGACACGTTCAACGGAAGCCACTTGATGGCCCCGGAGGTCGTCGCCGGGACGTTGATGTCGAACCGCAAGGTCGCGGCCGGCAACCACAAGCTCGAGGACCTCACCGTTGAGGTCCTGCGTCAGTACGGCATCGCACCAGGCGTCGGCATGAAGGGCCACCCAGTCCTGGAGTGACCGGAACCAACACTCACCACCACGACAGCCATCACGAGAACCTCGCCATGTTCGGCAACGCCAACAAGATCAAGCTCGACCCCGCCCTGATCGCTCGCTGCAAGCAGATCGCCGAGAAGGCCGGCTACGCTTCGCACGAGGAGTTCATCGTGCACATCATCGAGAAGGAACTGGCCAACTTCGAAGGCGCGCAGTCCGACGCGGACATCACCGAGAAGCTGCGCGGCTTGGGCTACATCTCCTGAGCGACGCGCCGACCTTCGACTCGCGCCGCAGCCCGCACCAGCCCCCGCACTAGCCGCGTCCCCCGCATGAACGCCGTGAATGGCGCCCTCAACGCGCTCTTTGACGCGCTGCTCACTCCACTCGAGTGGGCGGGCCAGGCCACTGCGTTGATCCTGTTCAGCGGCGTGTTCGGCGTGCTGGCGCTGCTCGTGTTCAAGCAGATCTCGTGGCAGGCGGGCATCAAGCTCGCCAAGGACAAGATCAAGGGCCACGTGATCGCGATCCGCCTCTACCAAGACGACCTGGTCGTCGTGGCGAAGTCGGTCGGCAGCGTGCTGGTGCGCAACGTGCAGTACCTGGGCCTCAACTTCGGGCCCTTCCTCCCGCTCGCGATTCCGTTCGTGTTCGTGTCGGCGCAGTTCGTGGTGCGCTACGCGTACGCGCCGCTGCCGCTGGTCGCGCGCGAGGCGGACGTGATGAGCGGCCGCGGCGTGCTGCTCGAGATCGAGCTCGCCTCGGGCCGCGCCGAGCAGATCCGCGACCTGAAGGTCACGCTGCCGCCCGGCCTGCGCGCCGTGTCGCCGCTCGTCCGCTCCAAGTCCGACGGCCGCGCGTACCAGGAGTTCGTCGCGAGCGACGCCGGCCAGCACGAGATCGTGCTCGAGCTCGGCGGCGTGCGCGAAACCAAGCTGGTCGCCGCCGGCGTCGAGGCGCCGCGGGCCATGCAACCGCGGCGCGTGTCGAGCGCAGACTGGCTCGCGGTGAGTGATCCCGACCGCTGGCCCGCGTTGTGGCCCGCCGAACCGGCCTTCGAAGCCGACTCGCCCTTCCGCGTCGTCTCGATCGCCTATCCGTACCGCGACCAAGGTTGGCTGCCCGAAGGTGAGTTCGGGATCCTGCTGACCTTCGTGCTCGCGTCGATGGTCTTCGGCTTCGCGGCGCTCAAGCCGCTCGGTGTGCAGATCTGATGTTCTCGCAGGCCGTGGAGCGCGCGCTGCGCGCGGCGATTGAGGCCCACGAGGGACAGCTGCGCAAGAACGCGCAAGCGACGCCGTACGTCGTGCATCCGCTGCACGTGGCGCTGATCCTCGCGCGCTGGGGCCAGGACGACGACGTGCTCGTCGCGGGCCTCCTGCACGACGCGGCCGAAGACTCGCCGCTCTGGCCGCTCGAGCGCATCGAGGCCGAATTCGGTCGGCACATCGCCTTGCTCGTGGGCGAGCTCACCGAGGACAAATCGAAGACCTGGGACGAGCGCAAACGCGCCGGAATCGAGCGTGTGCCGCGCCTCTCGCCGCAGGCCGCGACGGTCAAAGCTGCCGACAAGTTGCACAACTTGCAGTCGCTGGTGTTCGAGCTGCGCACGCAGCCGCACCCCCAAGTGTGGTCGAACTTCCGCGGCGGCCGCGAGAAGACGCTCGCGATGTCGAGCGAACTGGTCGAAGCGCTCGCGAGGCGCGTCGAACCGCGCGTGGCCAAATCGCTGCGCGCGGCGCTGAAGTCGGTGCTGGACGCGGATCTCGCGCACCAGCCGGCGCCGACGCGCTGATCTGCGCGCCGCTCGTCCGTCAGTGCTCGACCCGGAACCGGACCGCGTCCGAGAGCATCGCGTTGTTCGGCGGCGCGAAGCCGGGGTCTCGACCCCAAAACTGCGCGTAGACCCAAGTGTCAGGGGTCAGGCCAGAAGCCTGCAGATATGCGCTCGTAAAGGCGAAACCCCACGTGCCGGTGCAGTTGTTGCCGAGCGAACTCCCACCCGAGCCTTGCAGCGCCGTACGAACGGTTGGTGACGCGACGCACAGCACGCCGCCGAGGAAGGGGTCTGCGCGTGGGGCCAGGCCCCAGAACAAGAGGCCCGTCTTGTTGTTCACCGCGCCGACCGCGACGACGTGGAAGTTGTTGGTTGTGATGGACGGCCGCCCGAGCCAGCCGACAGTCGGAACGCAGCCGGCGCTGTTCAGCTTGCCCGTGCAATAGCTGTCGACCTGTGCGATTCACGGGAACGCGCCCATGTCGGCGCGTGTGCCGTCGGCGTCGGGAAGACTTGTCGGATCGCCGCTGTCGATGCAGGGCGAGCCGGGCAAGAGGCGCAGGTCGTCGCCAGCGAGGTCGACGAACAGCGGATCGAAGTCGATGTTGCCCACGCCGCTCGCGCCGCCTTCGACGTCGCTGTAGCGGACCACGCACGCGGTCAGGGAGTTCGCCGTCGGAACGTTTCCCCACACGACGCAGTTGTTGAGGACGCAGTCGCGCGCCGCGGCCGTGTCGAGGAACGAATTCGTGAAGTTGCGGGCGAGCGTGCAGCGCTCGAGCGTCGCGCCGACCACCGCGGCCTGGCTCAGTCCGGCGCCCGCGCTGCCATTCTGGAGGAACGTGGTGGAGCGCACCTGAGTCGCATCGCGCCGATTCGAGTACAGCCCGTGGCCGATGGGGCCGCCACCACCGAAGAACGTGGAGTTGCGCTCGATCCAACACTCCACGATCGTCGCTGCGGAATCCAACAGATGGATGCCGGCTCCGCGGGCGTCCGCGATGTTGGCGACGAAGCGCGAGCCGTGGATCCAAACCGAACACTGAGATGCCGAGAACCCGCCGCAGACGCCATCGCTGAGATTGCCCAGGACTTGCGTGTTGTCGACCTCGATCACCGAAGCGTGGCCGTTCAGCCCTCCGCCGAGCCCGCTGCTTCCGCTGAATGCGGCGCTGCAGTTCTCGATCACGCACGACATCACAGCTGCGTTGCTGCTGTCGACGTCGATGCCGCCGCCCCTCACGAAGGAGAAGCAGTCTCGAACGACCACGTTCTCGAATCGAACGCTGGCTCCGCTGCTGACGGAGGCGCCTCCTCCCCCTGCACTCGTGCTCCCGCAGGCGATGAAGACGCAGTCCTGGACCGTTCCGCTGCCCGCACTGCACGCGAAACCGCCTCCGGGGCTGGACACATTCCTCGCATCCCGCACGGTGAATCCCTCCAGGAGAGTTCCAGCGCCTTCGCCGTCCACCCAGCGAATCGCAGCGTGCGGGTTGATGCCGCCCTGAATCGTCGTGTTGGCCGCGCCGTTCACGCTCCTGAGTGCGAGGGACTTGCCCCAGAATCGCAGTGATTCGACGTAGGTCCCGTCGGCGACCAGCAGCGTGTCGCCCGACACCGTGGTGCTTTGGTCAATCGCGTACTGAATGCTGCTGTAAGGAGCGGCGAGGCTCCCGACACCCGGTGGTGCGGCGGCCGCGTCGACGTACCACGTGGACTGAGCCGTGGCAGCCGTGCACAGGACGATCGGACAGAGGATGAATGCGATCTTCATTGGCGTCGACGAACCTCGCGGCCGTGCGGGAAATCAGTCCGGGCGAACCGCACGCGAACGTAGAGCGCCCGCGTAGGACGCCGAAGCTCCCGAAGTGCGCAGCAGCCGACTGGAAAGGTCGTACACGGGCGCACCGAACGGGTCTGACCTAGCGCTCAGCTCAGAGCTGGGTGCGAGCCTCAGTTCTCGCCGATATGCGAACCGAGAGGCGCCGCGCACCGCGCGGGATGCACGGAGCGGCCAGCGTTCGGACTCACGCGCGCCGATCGAACGACACGGCGAGAGCCGCGTGTGCGGGGAAGCCTCGCTGCGAGGGCGCGCAATGTGCCTGAGCGCGACGCGCCACGCGCAAGAACCGCCGCGCTCGCGACGGAGGCGCGGCGCTGCTCCCGAGTCTGAGACTGCGACCATGTCTCCATGCGGGCGCACGCCAAGCGAGCGAAGCCATCTTGGCCCGCGCCTTGCTAGGCGCGGCGCCCGCCCGCAAAGTCGCTGGGCTCCCCCGATGTTGCCCCCGATCCAGCGTTGCGTCCGCAGTCTTCCCTCGGCAATCGCCTTGACGCACGCTGCCTGCGCGGGGCCTGCACCCGAGCGCGAGCCGCTCGACGTGGCGGGCGCGCTAACGCGGCTCGACAAACTCGCGAGCGCGCCAAGTGACACGACGGCGCCGGAGCCGTTCGACCTCGCCGACGGCGTGTCGATCGAAGAGGCGGTGAGCTTCGCCGTCGCGCGCCACCCCGCGCTGGCCGCGGCTCGAGCGCAGCTCGGCGTCTCGCAGGCGCTGGTCGTCGAGGCCGGCCTGTGGCCCGATCCGACCATCGCGTGGAGCGCGGTCGACTGGCTCGTCGGCGGCACGAGCGACGACGTGCTCACCGGCTTCTCGCTGAACTGGAACAACCCGCGGCCGGGCGAACGCAAGGCGCGCATCGCGCAGGCGCGGGCCGAAGAGCAGGTCGCGCGCGCGCAGCTGCTCGAGGCGGAGTGGCGCCTCGTGCGCGACGTGGAGTCGGCCTGGATGAGCGCGGCGGAACTCGGCTCGCGCCTCGAGCTCGCCAAGCGCCGCATCGAAGCCGCGCGCGAAACGGAGCTGTTCCTCGAGCAAGCGCGCAGCCTCGGCGCAGCGACCGAACTCGACACGGCCTCGGCGCGCGTCGATCGCACGGAGCTCGAACTCGAGGCTTGGGAAGTCGCGGCGCAGTACCACGACGCGCTCGACGCGCTCGCGCGCCGCATGGGACTCGCGCCGCGCGGCGCGCTGGCGCTGCAGGATGTCGCGCGCTTCGAGAGTCGCACGGCGTCGCTCGACGCAGCGCTCGACGACCAGCGTCTCGCCGCGCGCCCGGACGTCGCGCTCGC
>Ga0169931_10003962_pt1 | contig 23259 bp, 15 predicted proteins | sample Kivu_15m_20L_FD_129675 | JGI IMG/M metagenome (GOLD analysis project Ga0169931, IMG submission 129675) | Freshwater microbial communities from Lake Kivu, Western Province, Rwanda to study Microbial Dark Matter (Phase II) - Kivu_15m_20L... | ecosystem: Environmental > Aquatic > Freshwater > Lake...
CGAGGGCAACTTTCGCCTTGAATTCAGGCGAAAATTTGCGGCGGGTTTGTTTGGTCATATGGCTTAGTAAAGTTACGGTTTTCTTTAGCTAAACTTCTGGTACAGGTTTCGGGGAGTATTACATATTGCCGTATTTCCATCATTAATCAAAAGATCGAAGCTTCCTATTCTTCCTAAACCGCTGCAAGCCGGTCATTTTAGTATGTCTGCAAAGGCAACCTCAGGGGCCGCAATAATGGTCATAGCCGGCAATGGAAACTTCCATAAGCGTTCATTCAGGATTTAAAGGTTTTCGATACCGGAAGTCAAATCAGAAAAAACTGCCTATCAATCTATCGGCATTTTTTCATTTTTTTCGCCAAAAACAAATTCATTAAACCAAAGCCAATTATGCCAAAGTGCGGCTAATCTTTCCCTCGGTTTATTAATGCCGTGTCCAAAACCTTTATATACAATTAGTTTCGATGGAACACCCATGTCCTGCAACCCGCGGTAAAGTTCGTAGGCATTGGGTATAGGCACCCTTTTGTCAAACTCACCATGCTGTATAAGCGTTGGCGTAACAGCCATATTTATATTAGTCATGGGTGATGTTTTCAGGTAAATTCCCATATCCTTCCATGGGGTGGCTTGTAGGTATTGGCGGGTAAATGGCGTGATGTCGGTATTTACATAATAAGTGACCCAATTACTAATACCCGCGCCTACCGAAATAGCTTTAAATCGGTTGGTATTGGTGGTGAGAAAGGCCGAAATATATCCGCCCTGACTCCATCCCATGCAGCCCATACGCGCCGTATCAATCATACCCTTGCTATTCAAATAATCAATACCGCTCAGAACATCCCACATATCCCCAACACCAAGGTTACGCACATTCAGCGAGCGAAATGCTTCACCATAGCCGGCACTGCCACGGTAGTTTATCCGTAGGATGAGCGAGCCTTTTTCTACCCATTGCGCCATAGGATATACCCCGCCCGGCATCGGGTCGGGAAGATCGATACCTGTTGGCCCGCCGTGTATCACGCAGAGCAGCGGATATTTCTTTTTAGGGTCGTAGTTATTGGGTTTAAGCAATATGCCTTCAATGGTAGTCCCATCGATACTTTTCCAACGGATGATTTCATTTACCGGTCCGTTCCATGCGGCAATTTGGGCAGAAAGATTTGTAATCTTTACAGGATTACTGCCTTGGTCCCACCGGTATAATTCATTTAATGTAGCATGATTTCTTCCAATAACTGCTATAGTTGAATTCTTTTTGGCAAAGGCCATTCCCGAGGGTAAGTCAAGCCCCAGCGCAACATTTGAAATGGCCCCGGAAGCAGGATCTGCTTTGTAAAGTATTCTTTTTGTTTTGGCATAAGCGCTGATGTACAATCCGGTCATATTCCAGTCAACCACCGATTTATCTTCATCTAAATTTTTGCAAATCTCACGGCTTTGCCCTGTGGCCATGTCGTATATAAAAAGACGGTTATTTTTGTAATAGTTGGACACAGAATCTGCAACCGAACTGCCGTAAACAAAACTTCGGCTATCTGGCGCCCATCCGTTGAAGAAATCGCCTCCGGGATTACTTACCACCTTTACGAGTCCATTAGTCAAAGGGTTCAACAGGTAAATATCGGAGGTAGCATTTCCGTTAATAAGGGGGTTGGCTACCCGGTTTAGCGCAATGGTTTTCCCATCGGGACTCCATGCAAATGAAGAAATGGAAAAATCGCCTTCCGTTATTTGTTTTCCTTCGGGAAGTTTATAGCAAGGGGCAACAGGGTTCGTTTTGACGGAATCATTTTTCGCAGCATAGCAGGGAAACTGACCAGCAAAGAAAATGGAGTCGTAAGAAAAATGCAACAGCCACAAATGGGAATGCCGGTACTCCTCCCCTTCAATGCCAAAAGCTCCGTAACGATCCTTTATATTTTTTTCGGATTTACTTTCGGCTACGTTTCTACTGTAAAGCAACATGTTGCCATCCGGGTGCCATGCATAGTTACTAATGCCTTCATCATCTTTTGTGACCTGAATCGCTTCGCCGCCAAAGATGCTGATGATATACAGCTGGGTTTTTATGCCGCGGTTGGCCAAAAAACTTACAAATTTTCCGTCAGGGGTAAATTCGGCAGAAAAACTGCTGCTTTTGTCTGTGCGAGTAAGTTGAAAGGGTTCCATACCTTCCCGAACCATCCATAATTCGCTATCGTAGCTGTTATTTGCCCAGTCGGTACTGTTTTGGGTATACACCATGGTTTTCCCATCTGGCGAAATTTTTGGGGCCGAAACAGATTTAAGACTAATAAGCTGTTCAAAAGAAACGGTGGCGTTTTTTTGGGAAAACCCGGAAGTAACTGCCAAACCTATGATCAAGGACAAAAAATTTCTCATAAACTAGGATACATTTTACTTTTAACAATGAGGTTTTAACCTGTTCAAAACAAATATCAGAAAAATAGGAATAATCAGCTTTCATTTTCAATACCACTGATTCTGCATTGCTAGTTGTTATGTAGTTACCCATAAATTTTCCCCTTACATTCGCTTATTGCATACTAATCCAATGGCTATGCCTAGACCTGCCTTTATGCTACTTTATCTGGCCTATTTACTCATCCCGGGCCTTACCTTTTCGCAATCTGCGGCTCGCACTGAAAATTTAATTCGTATCCTCGATACCCTCACTCAGCGAGAAGAATTCTCGGGTATTGTCCTCTATGCAAAGCGCAATAGGATTTTATTGGAAAGGGCGCACGGCAGGATGGCCGCCGAGGACTCTGCACCTATTACACGCCATGCAGCTTTTAATCTGGCCTCGCTAACTAAACAATTCATGGGTGTCTTGACGCTAAAACTTATGGACAGCTATTCCTTCGGTCCGGAAGATTTCGTCCAAAGCTACCTTTCTGATTTTCCAGATGCCCGGACCCAAATTAAACACCTGCTAACGCATACGTCCGGCTTACCCGATTATTTCGCCTGGGCAGAAAACCTTTCAGGGCCTTTGGACACGCTAAGCAATCAGGAGGTTTACCGCTATGTCCTAACTAACTATCAGGTTCCATACGCTCCTGGGGAACGTTACCAATATTCGAACACCGGATACATCGTCCTTTCCATTTTGCTAGAAAAAATAACCGGAAGGTCCATTTACCAACTCCTGGACCAATATTTAATTCAGCCTTACCGCCTGGAGGGTACCCGTCCTTACACGATTGACTTCCCGATTCCTTTTCCAGAACGGGTACAAGGCTTCAAGAAAGAAAATGGAAAGCTAAGGCCCAACGATCTTTATCGGGTCGACGGGGTATTCGGCGATGGCAATCTATACGCTTCAGCTCAAGACCTCTATCGCTGGACGGAGCACTGGCGAAGCGGCAAATTACTTAGCAAACAATCGCGTGAAACGGGCTATCAGCCTTTTTTCCTTCCCGACGGGAGCAAAATACCCTATGGCTATGGCCTGCAGATAGATACACCTGATCTGCAATTTTCTCACACTGGCTCCTGGGTAGGATTTCATCACTTCATAGCCTTCCACGAAAGGACAGGCGAAACCATTATTGTCCTGACCAACAACTCCAATCCTACTACAAGCCGCTTGATTCAACGTTGGTTTAACCACCTGCCGGCGATTCAAGAGCCAAGCCAGCTCATTCAAAATGTCCGTATCCTGGATGGCACCGGCCTTCCCGAAAGACAGGAATCGCTTCGAATACGCGGGGAACGGATATACGAAACGGGGAACCTGAAGCCCTATCCGGGCGAACTGGTAACTGAAGGTATGGGTTGGGTGCTAGCACCCGGCTTCATTGACGCGCATAGCCATCATGAAGGTTACCTAGAGGAAAAACCGGAGGCTTTACCTGTTGTGAGCCAGGGCATAACCACCTTATGCATTGGACAGGACGGATTTAGTATCCCCATGGATACCTTGCTAGCGCGGTATTCCCGAACCCGGCCAGCTGTCAACCTGCTGTCCTATACAGGTCATGCCAGTCTTCGCGTAGATCAGATGGGTTTAGGCGGCTTGTTCCGCACTGCCTCTGCCAAAGAACTGGAGGGTATGCGGGTGAAATTGATTCGAGAGCTAGACGCCGGTTCTTTCGGATTGTCCACAGGACTCGAGTACGAACAGGGATTTTATTCCAACCGCGATGAGGTAATGACCCTTGCAGCGCAGGTAGCTGCCAAAGGCGCGCGCTACATGAGCCATATTCGCTCGGAGGATATTCAATTGGAAGAAGCCCTCGATGAAATCATTCGCATTGGGGAAGTCCATCGCCTCCCGGTGCAGATATCCCACCTGAAAATTGCTCAGAAAAGCAAATGGGGATCGGCACATACCATCATACGCAAACTCCAGGAGGCTAGACAGCGAGGGGTTCGGATAAGTGCCGATGTTTATCCATACACCTACTGGCAATCCACCCTTAGGGTACTTTATCCGAACCGAGACTACACCAATCCAGCGGCCTCAATTTTTGCCACGGAAGAACTATTTGACCCCAAAGAGAGCATACTGCTTCGTTATGCCCCTCAGCCTGCCTATGCAGGGAAAACCATTGAAGAAATTGCCAGTATGAGGGCTAGTACCTCCGCTGAAACCTTGCAGTACCTGGTAGCGGAAGCCAGTCGGTTTGAAGAGGAGAATCCGGATTTTCAAGGTTCCATTGAAGGGATCATGGCAAAGTCCATGTCGGAAGCGGATCTGTCGGTCTTCCTTGCCTGGCCGCACTCGCAAGTGTGTTCAGATGGTGGTTTTACGGGGCATCCGCGGGGAAGAGGGGCCTTTCCCAGGGTGTTAGCGAACTATGTCCGGGAAACAGGTTTGCTTACCCTAGCGAACGCCATTCATAAGATGACAGGGGCAACGGCAGAAAATCTCGGTTTGCGCGACCGGGGGCTGATTGCACCCGGTTATTTTGCTGACCTGGTCCTTTTTGATCCAGATATTGTAAAAGATCATGCTACACCGGCAAATCCTCAGGCCCTTTCCGAAGGAATGAAACAAGTTTGGGTAAATGGGGTATCGGTATTTAAAGCAGGCAAAGCGGAACTTAGCTATCCGGGCAAAGTCCTTGTGAGAGAAAAATAATCGCGTAGTTGGTATAACCAAACATCCCTGACCCCCTTCCTTTCAGAGACAAAACCCATAGGGAAATTAGAATTTGTCCTATTTTACCAACCTGAAAATTTATCCAATGAAAAACCGAGGTTCCCAAGATGCTTCAAGGCGCAGCTTCCTGAAACAGAGCATGATCGCCTCCTCCTTCCTAATCGTTCCCCGCTATGTTCTCGGAGGAAAGGGTTATTTAGCTCCCAGCGACCGCCTCAATCTGGCGGCTATTGGATCCGGGGGCAAGGGAACCAGCGATATCTTAAATGCTTCGGTAAAGGGGCGGGAGCGCGTTTCCGCTCTTTGCGATGTTGATTTCTCCGGAAGTGCCAAACGCTCTGTGACCAATTTCCCGGATGCCAAACGCTATCAGGATTATCGCATCATGTTGGATGAACAAAAGGATATTGATGCGGTGACCATCTCCACCCCGGATCATTGTCACGCACCGGCTGCCTTGGAAGCTATGCGCAGAGGCAAACACGTTTATGTTCAAAAACCAATGACGCACAATATCCGGGAGGCCCGAATCCTTACCGAATTCGCGAGAAACAACCGCTTGGTTACCCAAATGGGAAATCAAGGCGCTTCAAACCCGTTATTGAACCTAGTACAAGGTTGGGTAGATTCCGGTGCCATTGGAAAAGTCGCCCGAGTCCAGGTATGGACCAACCGTCCCGTTTGGCCTCAAGGTGGACCATTACAAGCGGCCGATGCGAGCCGGAAACCCGCAGAACTGGACTGGAATCTTTGGCTGGGACCAGCTCGAGAAACCCCATACATTCCCGATATGCATCCTTTCAATTGGCGTGGATGGTGGGATTATGGCACTGGTGCCTTGGGCGATGTAGGTTGTCACCTCATTGATATACCATTTCGGACGCTTGGCCTGCGGTATCCCACCGATGCTGAATGCAGCGTAAGTTCTGTCTTCAGCAAAATGTGGAATCCTGATTACCATCCTGAAGGATGTCCCCCTTCGTCCTTGATAACCCTTCATTTTAATCCGACCCCCAAAAACGACACAAGATTAGAGCTCACCTGGAGCGATGGGGGCATCCGACCGGCCCACCCGGATATCATACCGGCCCATCTGGATATTGGCGGAACGGACAGTGCCAACGGGGTCCTTATGATTGGTGAAAAGGGAATCATCTCTACCAATATCAATGACAGTTCCCCACTTCTTCCCCGCCTTTTCCGTTTCGACGGCAGCATGGAATCCGGGCCTGAAAAAGCAGACAGCGATGAGCCGGAATATGGCCACCAGCGCAAATGGGTCGATGCCTGTAAAGCGGGCTTCGATAGTCCGGAACACCGAGCCCTAACGTCTTCCTTCGATTATGCCGGACCGATGACCGAAACCGTCCTCATGGGCAATCTAGCCATAAGGAGCTATATGCTCCGCAAGGAGGTAAATGGTAAGATGAGCTTTTATGGTCGGCGTAAACTGCTCTGGGACGGAGAGGCCATGAAAATCACCAACTTTGACGATGCAAACCAGTTTGTCGGAAGAGCGTATCGCAAGGGCTGGGAAGTTTAACCGGTGTTCATACAAATACCTCTGACCTTCGATGCAGCCTCTGGCCATTGTATTTGATTTGGATGGTACGCTTGCCGATACCGAGCCTTTGCACATCGAAGTTTGGTTGGACATTATTGAAAAAGAAGGTCTTTCTTTCGATGAGGCATGGATGCATCAATGGATAGGCTCTTCGGACCGCACGATTGCCAGCTATGTCTGCGAGCACCATCTCTACCAGCGCAAGGTGGAAGACTTGCAGCACATTAAGCAAGTGGCCTACCGAAGCAGGGCGGAGTCAGAAGCCCGCCTTTTTCCGGGCGTGATGGATTACCTACCAGCCATCCGCTCATTAGTCCCCGTTGGACTAGCCACTAATAGTTCCCGCGTAGATGTCGACGTGATTTTCCGGGCAACAGGACTTCATCACTATCTGGATGCGGTGGTTACCGCTAATGATGTCCAGCACATGAAACCCGATCCTGAACCTTACGCTAGGGCTGCCCGACTACTTGGTATTCCAGCTTCGAATTGCCTAGCCTTGGAGGATTCACCCGCCGGTGTCCATTCGGCACGAAAAGCAGGATTGTTTACCCTAGCGGTTACCAATTCCCACACCCCTGCGCAACTAGCCGATGCCGATAAAATTTTGGAAGATACCCCACAAGCGCTGGCTTTCATCCTATCCATGCTCTCCTCATGAAATCGCTTTCTTTCCCAATAGCGATGCTGCTGGCCATCATCCTTTCCTCCTGCCCGGGTCATCCTGATTCAAAGAGGGAAACCCATCGCTATTTGAATGACTTTGAAGGGTTGTACGGAGTATTTCCTCAAGTAATAAGAGGCTTCTCGCACAGTGGCCGATTTTTTTACCAGGTAAATGGACAGACCGAATACACTCCGGGGTTTACCCAGTTTTTTGCCGACATCTCGAACCAATCCTTTGCTGCTGTAGAGGCTAAAGTGTTTTTGTATTTACCTGAGAAGGACATCGAGGCCTTTCTGCAAATACAGCTATGGGATGAGCAGGGAAAGATGATGGCTATGGCTAGTGAACCTTTCCATTCGCGTTCCCTGGGCCTGAGTCAGTGGAAGCCGGTCACGCTGCGCATGAGTCTCCTGGGTTCTTTCAATCCAAAGCGGCAAATCAGGGTTTTCATCCACAATCCATACGGAAAATCCTTTCGAATGGATGATTTTCAAGTTCGCCTACTTCCTTGACCGAATTGAAAGAGCAGGGCAAGGGTAAGGAAATTGGACACCAGGAAAAGATTGTGAATGGGGATTATAAGCAGGTTTAAAAAGAGAACCATTTCCAATTTAAGCATAGCCAGCATAAAGACCCGGATATCCGACCCGGCAAAAAGCCGCCGGTAAACTCCCAGGAGACCAAGGGGTAAAAGGACGGAAAAAAATACTTGAAGCCGAAGTAATCCAGGTAATTGTTCTTGAGTGAAAAATTTGGCCATACCTAGACTATCCTGGATGGTAGGCGCCAGCTTTTGGAAATCATTTCCCCGAATAGCCTCCAGGTAATGCCCTGGTAGCGCTATAAAGATACCTACAGCGGAAAAAGCCCCGGAGATTGCCAGGAATGCTAATCCGGTAACCAAGGCTGAAAAAACCAATATTCCTAAAAATCGGAGGCTTTCGTTCAGGCCGTAACCGAGAGCCAAGATAGGCAAGAGGGGAATCAGGCTGTAACGAGTTAGCAGGCTAATTGCTAGTGAAATGCCAATAAACCAGGGATTTCCTGAGCATATAGCCAAAGCAAACACCACGTAAGCTGCCAAAACCGGACCCTCATCGCCCATGCTGAAATCATTGGGTTCCATCAAAAAGATGGCTTCAAAAAGGTTAAAAACTAGAAACCAAACAGTTAGTAGGGGCCAACTCAAGGTGCGTTTCCAAGCAGCCATTAAAACTGGTAGGCCCACGGCAGAAAGCATACAGGTCCAGGTAACCCAGCGCAGGTCGAGGTCAAGCAAAACGGCAGGCAGATATGCCATCCACATGACTGGCAGATAAATGGGATTCATACCTCCCCAGATTTCCGGAATTTCCCGATAAACACCTGTCCCATGCAAAAATCGCTGGCACATCACTTCCATGATGGGGAGCATATCAGCAACTCGGTAATCCACTGGAACCCTGCGAATAAGATCCACCGCAAGCGGGTGGTACGTGTATCCCAGCCATAGAAAGGGAATAAGGGAAAAAAGGAAAGGATATAGGGAAGTACCGGATGGCCATCGCAGCCTTTGGGAAATTAGGTAAACCAGCGGGAAACTGCAGCCAAAGAAAAAATGCAGCAGGGAGTTATCCTTTAACCCGAACCGGTACACCCCTTCCGAAAAAGTGTAAACCTCGCCATAGGCGAGTCCATAAAGGATGGCAAAAAGCAGAAGATGCTGCCAGTGAAAGGACCACTTCCAGGTAGAAGGGCCAACTGGCATATTCCTACCGGTCATTCCCGTATAGCTTATCTAGCAAGCGGTATCGCTCCTCTGTTGGAAGGTCTTCCATGCCCGATACCACATCGAGACGCATGATACCTTCCTTACCCCGAATAGGGGCATAGGTATCCCAGGAAGGTAGATTCGGTCCATTTGGATTACCCGTGCGGATAAAGCGGGAGAAAAAGGAAAACATAGTTTTAGAAACGCTGAAATCGTCATTAGTCCAGTTCGTTTGCCGAACCAAGGACAAGTTTCCCATAGCGTATTCAATCTCACAAGCATGGGGCGCACCTAACCGTTTTGGTGAACCAGTTTCAGAATCCATGGAAGAACCCGGGATTCGGCTGAACAGATAACGGAAAACCATGGTTGAACCAGATCGGGCATGAAGACTTGCCCATTTCCAGGTACTGTAAACAATAAAGCGGTCGGAGGCAAGATCTGTAGCTGATTGAAGCGCTTCCATGTCCTGACTTCCAGGATACAAAGAAAGAATTTTACTAAAATCGGTCGGATACAATTCTTTCACCCGATTTTGAAAGGTGGCTGCATCAGGCACCTTTCCTTGTGTAAGGCTTTGACCAGGAATTTCAGCCGAATTCCATCCGACGAGAAGAGGAACTCGAGCTTGATCTCCAGATCTTAAAATGTCAAGTGGAGATCTGGGGAAGAAATAGCCATCGATAACCGTAGGAAAGGAAAATTTCCTGGGTTCTATAAAAAGCTCAAATAGGTCCCTCGTAGATAATTCCCGCAATGCATTCAGGGTGGGAAAACCAGCAGCCGAAACTATTTCGAGGCCTTTTTTTTCCGCCTCAGCCAGGGGAACCGGACTCAAGGTGGGAAAGATACCTGCCCCACTCTCCCCAATAGCTCCTGCAATAAGCGGGACCGATAGCGGGGAAGTCATATGTGCAGATACCGAAACTGATCCTGCCGATTCCCCGGCGATAGTTATCCGGTCTGGATTTCCCCCAAAAGCGGCAATATTTTCTTTTACCCATAGCAGGGCGGCGTGCTGGTCCAGCAATCCATAATTCCCTGAACCTTTATAGCTTGATTCCCTGCTTAATTCAGGGTGTGCGAGAAATCCAAAGATGTTCAAGCGGTAATTAGCCGATACTACAACAATTCCCTCCCTAGCCATGGCTGCACCATCGTACCTAGGTTCAGAGGCATCCCCGGCGATGAAACCTCCGCCATAGAAATAGACCAGGACAGGTAAATCGCGGGTATCCCGTTTCGCTGGAGTCCATACGTTGAGGTAAAGGCAATCTTCACTCATACCCGCAGACCTGGAATACATGTCGCCAAAAACTGAGGCCTGAACTGGCCTTGGACCAAATTGCTTCGTAAGCCTGACATCCTGCCAGGGAATCGGGGCTTGGGGTGCCCGCCAGCGAAGAAGGCCAACCGGAGCCTGTGCAAAAGGAATACCAAGATAGGATTGTATTCCTGTTGTGCTATGGTAGCTGCCTTCTATCCAACCCGGGGCAATCCGCACCCGAACAGGGAAATTAGGGTCACTCTGGGCAGACAGGCTATTGGCCATGGCACTCAATAAGATTAAGGCAAGTAAGGTTCTCATGGGGCAAAGATGAATCGTACATGGAAATATAACCCCAAAATTCCATACTTTAGATAATCTATTGACAAAGCGATATGAAAACAAACCTATTTCATCCAGCATTTAGGGGCTTTTTTTTAGCACTGCTATCTTTTTTGCCTTGGATTTTTTCCTGTAATCGTGTCGAAAAGCCGTTCCCTTTAGGCATTCGGTGGAAATTGGAAAAAAACGTGCGTACTGATGGTAGACAAAGCCATTTAGTCACCCTCACCCTAGAAAATACCGGGGATAAACCCCTTACCGACGATGGGTGGGCCATGTATTGGAATCAATCACCCCGGGTTCTTTTGGCCATAGATACTTTGGTTCCGGTCACCGTGCGCTGGATTAATGGAGACTTTTACACCCTAAAACCCAACCCAGGTTTTCGCCTCAATCCCGGTGAAAAACTTGCGGTGCACCTGGAATGGGAGGGTTACCTCATAAAGGAAACCGATGCCCCCTTAGGGTTATATGTTGTGCCCCAAGATGGCCTTCCGCAAAAATTGCAGGCTGTCCATATTGTACCCCTGAGCACCCGGGAACAAATAGTCCGTGGACCTGAGGAAGGAGAATCCTTTCCGGACCCTGCCCAGCTGTTTGCAGCGGCTGAAATCAGGCAAGTTGCGGAAGACCCTTATCCGGTAATACCCCACCCGACCAGGTACACCCGGGAGTCAGGTTATCATACACCAGCCCCAAAGACCAAATGTTATGTTTCACCAGGATTGTCCCGTCATATCGCGTATTTGAAGAAAAACTGGCAACCTGGGCTTGAGCTAGTAAGCACGCCTGAAGAGGCTACATTACTGCTAAAACAAGACGGAATGTTAAAGCATCCAGAAGGGTATATCCTGAACGTATCCAATAAGAAGATTGAATTAAGAGCCTCCCAACCTGCCGGCGCTTTTTACGGAATCGTAACCCTTTTGGCCCTTCGGGAGCAGGACAGTGGCCGTTTCCCGGCCTGTCTTGTGGAAGACCAACCAGCTTACCCTTACCGGGGGATGCACCTAGATGTCGGTCGGAATTTCCAGTCTAAAGAAACGGTACTGCGTCTTTTAGACCAGATGGCAGCATATAAGATGAACAAACTCCTCCTCTACCTAACAGAGGACGAGGGTTGGCGTATTGAAATTAAGGCATTTCCTGAATTGACCAGCGTAGGTGCCCGACGGGGACATCCATCCGGAAAGCCCGACTATCTCCAACCGGCCTATGGATCTGGCCCCTTCCCGGACGACCCCGAATCCAATGGAAATGGTTTTTACACCCAGAAAGATTTTGTGGAAATCCTCCGCTATGCCTCAGACAGACATATTGAAATCATACCTGAGGTGAACTTTCCCGGACATGCCCGCGCTGCCATCATGGCCATGGAGAAGCGCTACCAAACCATGAAAGCAGCCGGAAAGGATGCTGAAGCGGAAAAATACCGGCTGATTGACCCAAAGGATGCATCACGCTATGTTTCAGCGCAGTTTTACACCGACAATGTGGTCTGCGTCTGCCAGCCATCGGCCCTGGCATTCTACGAGGTCGTGTTGGACGAATTTGTAGACATGTTCGCCCAAGCCGGCTTACCCCTACTTAATTTCCATTCCGGCGGCGATGAGGTTCACCCCAATGCTTGGACAGGTTCTCCCCTTTGCAAAGAATACATGAAGGACCGCCCGCAGATTGGAAATATCCGCAATCTTCACGCCGATTTCCTTTCCAACCTATTACCCCTCTTTGAAAAGCGAAAAATCCAGTTGGGTGGCTGGGAGGAAGTTGTGCTTGAATACGACGCTTTGGGAAAGTCAAGGATTAATCCAGCGTTCACTAGCAAAGGAATAGTTACCTACATCTGGAATAACCTTTGGGGTCAACAAGACTTGGGCTACCGCATCGCCAATTTGGGCTATAAAGTGGTTCTCTGTCCGGTGACGAACACCTATTTCGACCTGGCTTATTCCAACGATCCGCGGGAACCTGGACTCTACTGGGCTGGTTTCGTCGATGAAAAAGACGCATTTGGGATGATGCCTGAAAACCTTTTCCTTTCCACCCTCCAGGACAATATGGGAAAGCCTTATGATACCGAACGCGACTTTGCGGGAATGGAGCGACTGAAAGAGACGGCAAAGGATTTGCTATTAGGTGTTCAAGGCCAACTTTGGAGCGAGACCATCAAGGGGCAAAAAATGTTAGAATATTACTACATGCCCAAACTACCCGCACTGGCTCACCGCGCTTGGGAAGGAATGCCATCTTGGGCCGGATTGGCAAATGCGGACCAACGGAAAAAAGCAATGCAGTTTGATTTTAGCCGATTCATCACCCGATTAGGTGCCGCAGATTTGCCTAAAATAGATCAGGCAAAAAATCCGATTAACTATCGAATTCCTCCTCCAGGAATTATTGAAAAAGCCAATGCCATCTATATGAATACCCTTTATCCGGGATTGCAAATTCGTTATACCCTCGATGGCACCGAACCAACTTCCCAATCGACCTTGTACCGTGGACCGGTGCGACCGAGTTCCGGTGCCCGATTGCGGGCCAAATGTTTTAATGCCTTAGGAAGAGGGGGATTGGAAAGTATGTTAACCCTTTAGAGGCTAGCACAATGAACGAAACAACAAACCAGCGACTACTTGCCGTGGATGTGATGCGGGGTCTAACCCTTATTGGGATGATTATCGTCAACGACCCCGGTTCATGGAACCATGTCTTTCCCCCCTTGCTGCATGCCGAGTGGAATGGATTGACCCCAACGGACTATGTCTATCCCTTTTTCCTATTCCTCGTGGGGGTATCAATCCCATTGGCCTACCAGCCTAAATTAGACGCAAAAGTCAGGAAGGCGCCCATGGTAGGAAAGATTTTTTCACGGAGCTTAAAAATATTTGCGCTGGGAATATTCTTATGGCATTTCCCCGATTTCAACTTTTCGGAAATTCGCTGGGCGGGAGTACTCCAGCGCATAGCCCTCGTTTTTCTGCCATGTGCCCTACTTTTTCTGTACACCGACAGGAAACAGCAAACCCGACTTGCCGCTGGAATCCTACTTGCCTATTGGGTAATCATGGCCTATTTGCCGGTGCCAGGAATTGGTATGCCAGACCTGAGTGAACCCGGTAAAAACTGGGCACACTACCTGGATAGTATCCTTTTGCCGGGCAAACTCTGGCAGGAGACTTGGGATCCTGAAGGCATTCTGAGCACCTTTCCGGCCATCGTGACCGGCATTTTCGGCATGCTGGCCGGACACATTCTTAATGAGAAAAAGGCCATGCAGCAGCAATTGATTTCTCTTTTCCTCATGGGGTTTGTTCTCCTGGTAATGGGCGATTTGTGGCAGTGGTTTTTTCCGATGAATAAAAATATCTGGTCCAGTTCCTACACCTGCCTTATGGGAGGCATAGCCTGTTTGACCCTTGCCGGACTTATTCATCTGACCGATATTCGGGGAAAGACATCCTGGACTTATCCGGCTCGTGTTTTCGGTACCAATGCTATTGTGGCTTATGTCCTTGCGGGAACGCTGACCACAGTCTTTTACAACAACCATTTCCCTGAAGGTGGACTTAACGGCCTGTTTATGTCCTGGGGTCAAAACTTGGGAATACCCGCCCAGTTAGCCTCATTCCTATACGCCCTTTTCTATGTAGGCGTTGTATTTCTTCCGGTTTCGATTCTTTATCGCCGGAAGCTATTTATTCGACTATAAATCCCATGTTGGCCTACCACAGGGAAGTCAGTCAGCAACTCGACCGCATCGTTTCCGGGCAGGAGGACCTTCTTGAAACAGCTTCGGACTGGATGGCAGACAGCCTGATTCAAGATCGCATCATTCATACCTTTGGCACAGGGCATTCCCACATGATTGGTCTGGAGTTATTTGTGCGGGCCGGTGGTTTGGCCAATGTAAACGCTATGCTCGATAGCGTGGTACTTACCGCCGAAGGCGCTCGCCGAAGCGCAGAAATCGAGCGCATTCCTGGATTGGCCAAAATCATCTGGGACGGGCATAAGATTTCCAAAGGGGATCTCTTCATCGTCATCTCAAACTCTGGCCGCAATGCCATGCCTCTGGAAATGGCCATGCTAGCCCGGGAGCGCCAATTGAAGGTCATTGCCTTGACTTCCCTGGAGCAATCCCGCATGTATCCTTCGCGGCATCCTTCGGGGAAAAAACTTTTTGAAGTAGCCGATTTAGTTTTAGACAATCGCGTTCCTTCCGGCGATGGATTGCTGCGAATCGATGGCAACCTGACGGGTGCGGCATCTAGTATTTCTGGTATTTTCCTTATCAATCTGCTGGCTACTGAAGCCATGCGCAAGGCAGCAGCCCAAGGAGTGAAACTACCGATTTACCACAGCCAAAACATCGATGGCTTCTCCAATGAGGAACTTTACCAGCGCTACGAAACCCGCATTAAGCATTTATAGCCTGCCTGCCTGCCTAGAGCGCAAGGAAAATTGGAATAGAATCTGAGCGCTAATGGAAAAGAGAAAGGCAAAAAAGATAATGAGATAAGCTGTTGGCTTTTCACCGTGCAGAGAATACCGCAGCAGGATGGTGGTGATAACAAAGCAGGCATTTCTAAAAAGCAATTCAAAAGAAGCCTTGTACAATAAGGAAAAAATGAGCAGGAAAACGTCGGCGAAAATCATGACATTGAAAAATTCACCGAAAAAGAAAGAATCCGGATGGGGAATTTCCGTTTTAAAACTCAAGTGGTTTAATAAATCACTCGCCCAAGCTGCAAAGCTGCGCACGCTCATACCCAAAAGTAAAAGCAACATGACCATAGCCACCATCTTTTTCACTTGAATGAACCGATCCCGTTCCAGTGAAGATTCCCCTGCAACGGCAACAGGGTAAAAGTGATAATAGGTCAGGGTTAGTCCGAACATCACAAGCGCTGAACCCAAATCCATACCTATTTTAAGAAAATCCGGATCTTGAAGGGTAAGGGAATCGCTTAGATTCAAGTCAGCGATATCATGAAAAAAACTACGAAGCGTAATTAGGGAAATAATTTCGAACTGTTTTCCTACAAACGCGGAAGTGGAACTTGGTATGATCACAACCAGAAGAAACACCTCGTAGAACAACAATATGCTAAACGGAGTATAAATCGCAGCGAGATAGCTTCTGTCCCTGCCACTTGCTAGGTATTCAAAGGCAGGCACATGATTCACCACATAAATAAATAGCAGGTGAATGATGAACCCGGCCATAGCGGTGTAAAGCGTCAGGCGTTCAACCCTGCGTTCCGGTTTCCACTGGGAAAACCGGTCATAAAGGGAAGGTAAATACGTTAACATGCCTATATATTTTGAAATAGATTTTTATGGAAAATATGCGGGTAAACCTTCGGAATATACCTGTTTTTGACTACTATTCCGTTACTTTTAAAAAACTTTTGGAATGCGCTTCTTCCTGCTGCTCCTGCTTCCTGGAGCTTATTTGACAGCACAGGCAGTGGATATCCCACTACCTGAACATCCCAGGCCCGATTTTGAACGCGCCACCTGGCTAAATCTAAATGGGACCTGGGATTTTTCCTTTGACACTGCGGACATCGGGCTCAAGAATTCGTGGTTTTCCGGGATATCATCCTTTCCCATGCGCATTCAGGTCCCATTCCCCTGGGGTTCCCCCCTTTCAGGCGTTCCTGACGGCGCAGACATTGCCTGGTACCGGCGGACCTTTCGAATCGATCCTGCATGGGATGGCCGGCGTGTCTTTCTTACCATTGGTGCTTCAGATTGGGAAACCACGGTCTGGTTAAACGGGCAACGACTAGGCTCTCATCAGGGAGGATATACACCTTTCCAATTCGAGCTCACCCCTTTTCTCCTAGCTGGAAAAACACAGGAAATAACCATTCGAGTAGATGATCGTCGGCGGATGTCGGCCCTTTACGGGAAACAAGGCTACGGCAATGCGCGAGGAATCTGGCAAACCGTTTATCTGGAGGTGCGTGGGCCTGACTTTATCGATGGCTTGCGGTTTGTTCCAGATATTGACCGACAGCTTATTCGTGCTGAGGTAAGCCTGGATGGGCTCTCAGAAACCGAGCGGTTGGTGCAACTGACCATAACCACACCGGGAGGACAGCTCCATGAGCAACTTACCGTGGCTGCCGGCGCCCAATCTGGCGCCCTTGACATCGCTTTGCCTGAGCCCCGGCTTTGGGAACTGGATGATCCCTATTTGTATCTCGTGCGGCTAATTCACGGGATAGATACCCTTCGATCCTATTTCGGCATGCGCAAGATTGGCGTCACCCAATTGCCAGGTACAGATTTCCCTTACATCTCACTGAACCATCGCCCGATTTACCTGCAGATGACCTTGGACCAATCGTACCATCCCGAGGGCTATTACACTTTTCCGACGGATGCCTTTATGCGCCAGGAAATTGAGTTGGCCAAGCATATTGGCCTTAACGGGATACGGACCCATATCAAAGCGGACATACCCAGGAAACTATACTGGGCAGACAGGCTGGGAATGCTGGTCATGTCCGACCTACCCAATGCCTGGGGGGAACCGGATGCAGCTATGCGGGAGGAGTCGGAAAGAACGCTTCGAGAAATGATTCGGCGCGATTTCAATCATCCGGCTCTATTCAGTTGGGTCATATTTAATGAATCCTGGGGTCTTCGGACAAAGGTCCCCGAACCCGGAAAACCCAGGCCAAAAAATGTGTACCTGTCTGAAACCCAACATTGGGTGGCCTCTATGTATTATTTGGCTAAATCATTGGATCCTACTCGCTTGGTTGAGGACAACTCCATTTGTTGCGGTGGGGGTCACACAGAGACAGACATCAATTCCTGGCACGAGTACATGGCGGGCTGGGAGTGGGAAAACCACCTGGCCACCATAAACAGGGAAACTTACCCTGGCAGCAGTCATCATTTCGAAAAAGGATTCGCGCAAGGGCGGCAGCCCAATATGAACTCTGAATGCGGAAATGTCTGGGGCTATCAGGGAAGTTCTGGGGACATCGACTGGAGTTGGGATTACCATCGCATGATCAATACCTTCAGAAAATATCCTAAAGTTGCCGGATGGCTCTACACGGAACACCACGATGTCATCAACGAGTGGAACGGGTATTGGCGTTACGACCGAAGCCCGAAGTTCAGCGGACTCGGCGATCTGGCCCAAGGGATGACAGACCGGGACTTTCATTCCCCCATTTATCTTTCCACCGGCAATGAAATAAGCCGCACAGTTGGAGCCGACGAAACCACTCAAATACCCCTTTTCCTTTCCGACATGGGGGGGAAGGTGGTCCCTGAAAATTACCTTATCCTAAAGACTCGGATATACACTATGGACCGATCGGGCAGGGAATACCTGATGCAGGAGCATGCCCGTCGAATTCCCTTTACACCCTACACCCAGCGTCAACTGGACCCGGAAATTATTCATACTAGCTCCTTTGGTGGCCTAATGCGCATTACCTGGTCACTGGAGGATGTTACTGGTAGTGTGAAACACCACAATTTCTTTATCCTGGCTGTTCGTTCCGAGCGCAATCCGCCTGGAATGGCCGTCTATGCGGTGCGTCCCGACCGTCATATGGAGGCCACCTGGTCCCTCCGAACCTGGCATGTCCTCGACAGCCTTAAGGCAAACGGGGCTGGAAGCGGTTACTTTGAGTACGACATTCCCATAAAAGATTTACGCCTTTCAGGCATCCAAAACGCTTCCTTTCGAGTAGAGGTTTCTTCCAGGCCTTTGCTCGATAAGGACCGGGTAGGCGCAACCATGGCCGATCCGGATTATATGCTCGGAGGACGCGTATCACCCCACCTCAATCCGAATGCCTATCCTATGACGGATGTCTACGAGAATCCAAGCCGCCTGGAGGTTTTCTTCGAGGGTAAAAAGGTATTGGAAAAAGTATTGCGGGATGACCCGGCTGATCACCGGGGTGTACTCTCCTGGCATCACCAACTACAGGACAAAAAACTTCGGGATGCTGGAACGTATGGTGAACTTTTGGATATCCCAGTCCAAAAGACGATGCTCAGGGAAGCAGCCCGGAAGGGATTCCTTCGGGTTCGGTTAGCGGCAGACCAGGGGTTGGCAGTTTACGGAGAAGCATTTGGAAGGTATCCGGTCAATCCTTCCCTTTGCATCCGTTATGCAGACTGAGGGGAAGGGTTAGTGTCGAGTACAAGGGCTGCGCCTATTTTCAAAAAGCCCTCCTTTTCCAGCACGAAAGCGTTAACCTTTTCCTGTGCCAGCCGTATGGTTGTAGGGGCATCCTGGTAAGTCATACCTAAACCCCGCTGCAAATCCTTATCGGTCAGTCCAAGTTTCCGGCCCCTGAGCATGATATACTCCGTTACTAGACCTTTGTCTTTGATCGTACCCAGAGCGGAAATGAGCTCCCCAAGCGCGTAAAATCCACCCTCCGGAAAGCCTATGCGATCTTTTTCCTTTTCATTATGTGGTAAGACATTGTATTTTTTTAACTTATTCTCCGGAGTGATAACATCCTGAAAGGGGTCATCAGCGACGGGTGAAGTCAGGAAAACCTTGCCCCGAAGAGCTGAAGCATAGATGCTCAACCACCGTATGTCTCTGCGAAACTCGTGGATACCGTCTTCCAGCTGTGTGAGATCCGATTTACCCTGACGAACCTCAGCGTCCAAGTCCTGACAGAGGGTTCGGAAAAAGCCCAGAAGGTATTTACTTTCTTTCCCTGAAGATGGGAAGGAAAGTGTGTCCAAAGCCTTGTGCAGGTAATCAAATCCAAAGTCGTCCCCATGGATACCATTTTTCCCGCGAGTAATCCAACCCAGTTGCAAGAGACATTCTTCCAGGCTTCCCTGGGCAAAGCCATAAGTTATGAGGATATCCCTCCGGAGCGTTTCCGGAAGATCCCATTGGTTCAGGCCTTCCAAAAGAGAAGCGGCAAAGTCGAACTGACCAATCATATCCTCAACGGTCTTGGTCACGGAGAGCAAGGCCTGAGCTGCCCGGAGATTCCTTTTTTTCTTCTTGTCTAGCAAGCGAACCAGGGCCTGAATTTTGAACAATGGCGTGCGACAATCGAATCGATGCACATGAAAGGCAAAGGATTTGTCGGGGTCTTCCCGAAAGGCGGCCATCGCTGCCTCAAGATTGCCGGAAAGTTGATCCAGGAAGAAACGGATTCTAGCCTTACCCAATCGAGCTCCCATTTTTTTGTGTAAATTAGCTAAAATGTCTTTTATGTGTATCCGTATTGGATTCATTCTGCCTATTTTGCTTGAGACCGCATCCCTTCTGCATGCAAGGCCAAGCGAAGGAGACCAAAGACCTAACATAGTGTTCATCATGTCGGATGACCACGCCTATCAGGCTATTAGTGCCTATAACAAAAAGCTTATACAAACCCCTAACATCGACCGCATTGCGCGCATGGGGATACGGTTTACCCAGGCATGTGTAACCAATTCCATCTGTGCACCTTCTCGGGCCACTATCCTCACGGGTAAACATTCCCACCTGAATAGCAAAACCGACAACCATTTCCCATTCGATACCACGGTACTGACGTTCCCCCAACTCTTCAAGCAGGCAGGTTATCAGACCGCCATGTTCGGAAAGCTACATTTTGGGAATAATCCAAAAGGCTTCGACCAGTTTGCCATCTTACCCGGTCAGGGGTCATACTACAATCCAGATTTTATAACCCGGAACAACGGGAAAATTAAGGTAAAAGGCTATGTGACGGATATCATCACCGATATGACGCTTGACTGGCTGAAAAAGGAAAGAAAGCCCGGGGAACCTTTCCTCCTGATGTATCTGCATAAGGCTCCCCACCGCGAATGGCTTCCTGCAGAGCGCCACTTAAAGGAATACTCCGAAAAGGAATTTCCAGAACCCCCTACCCTATTCGACAATTATCTTGGGCGGGCCGGCGCTGCCCGATCTGCGGAGATGAATTTGTTACGTCATATGCACTGGGCTGGAGACTCAAAGATTTATCCAAAAACCATGGAAACCTTGGGCATCCAGCCAGCATCCGACTTGGATTTGCAAGGATTCACCAGAGAATATGGTCGGATGGATGCCCTTCAACAGGCAAATTGGGATGCGGTTTATTCGCTTGTCAATCGAAATTTTGCCAAGATGTACCAGAATGGCATGGATTCGGTCTCGCTGATGCGCTGGCGCTACCAGCGCTACATGCAGGATTACCTCGGCACTATTGCTTCTGTGGACGAAAATGTGGGTAGGGTGCTGGACTACCTAGATGCCAGCGGGCTAGCAGAGAAAACATTGGTAGTTTATACTTCTGATCAGGGATTTTACCTGGGTGAACACGGGTGGTATGACAAGCGCTTTGTTTACGATGAGTCCTTCAAAACCCCGCTGCTCATTCAATGGCCAGGACATATCCAACCGGGTAGGGTCAGTGATGCCATGGTCCAGAATCTCGATTTTGCACAAACCTTACTGGAAGCGGCCGGAATTAAATCCCCGAAGGATATGCAGGGGGAAAGTATGGTGCCTCTTCTTCGCGGATCAGAAAGGGACTGGAAAAGAAAATCGGTTTATTATCACTACTACGAGTATCCTGCTGTCCATATGGTCAAGCGCCATTATGCCATTGTTACCCGGGAATACAAACTCATCCATTATTACCATGACATTGATGAGTGGGAATTGATAGACCGAATTAAAGATCCCCTGGAAATGACTAATCGGTATAATGATCCTAGTTACGAAGGCATTCGATCAAGATTACACCGCGAACTGGAAAACCTTCGGCGCAAATATGGCGACTCTGAGGCCCAGAGTGCCACTATACGGGACAGGTACCTGAGGGACATCGGGAAAATACCATGAAGGAAGTTATCTTTTTTCCAAAAGAGCCAATACCTTTTCAAAAACAGGAGCTTGCCCCCGCACTTGCCAACCATTGCTGTAATTTGCCGCCATGGTAAGGTTTTTAGCAGGAATATAGACAACTTGGGTTCCCCAATACCCCGAATGGGTCCAAGCATCCAAGCCATTTAATTTAACGAGATAAATACCTTTTCGATAATCCATTCCCGACTTATCAACCAAAGAATACGTTGTTTTAGCCAACATAGTATCTAAAGTTGCCTTATTTTTAAATATTTTATGTTGGAATAACCCATCAAAAAATAGCGCTAAATCCTTGGTAGTAGAAAGCAAGCCCCCGCCGCCATAAAGATCAATGGATGGATTCCATCCGTAAGTATCCGTGCCTTGAATATATTGATGTATGCGGTTTTTAGGATTTTTACGGTTATCTAAAGCATCTTCAACTATTGTATTTTTTAATCCCAGTTTATTCCATTTTAACAAGCCAAGTAAAGCAAACTGCATGCTTTCCCCTCTTATTTTCTCTAAAATTTCTGCTAAAAGAATATAGCCCGTATCAGAATAACTAAATTTTTCGCCAATAGCTCCCACGGGTTTACCCCAATTTACCAGCGCTTCAAGTTGTTCCGTTCTGGTCCAAACATGAGATGGATCTTTTTCAATGCGCTCAAAATACTCTTTAGCACGGGTATGGTCAAAAAGCCCACTTGAATGCGTGATTAAATGGCGAATCGTGATGTTATCCGGGTCATAGGAACCCCTTTCTAAGATATCATAGTGGGATTTAGCTATATATTTTGAAATAGGATCATCGAGCCGTAATCTACCGTCTTCCCAAAGTCTTAGTATACTGCAAGCGACAAACGTTTTCGTCACACTAGCGATTCTGAAGCACTGATTTTTTTCTAGATTAGATTGTTTCTTAACATCATCCAAACCCGAAGCCCCAGTCCATGAAAAACCATATTTGGAGTTTTGTACATGAAATAAAATACCTATATTTTTATCATTTACGGAGTTATTCAAAAGGGATTGGATATTTTTTGAAATGGCTTTAAAAGGAAGGGGATTAACTATTTGGCAACTAAAAAATAGTGCCATAGAGAACAAAAAAAAGTGTTTCATATTCTGTGAAATTAAATTTATAGCAGTAAATTCTTGTGTTGTCTCCTGCAGATTTTAAGGTTTTTTCAAAAGTATCTGTTCAAACCCGGGCCATGGCTTTCGATAAAAGGGAGATCTATCCTTTTTAATACTTATGTTTACCGGGTGACCGTCATCGACAGCGTATCGATCAGGCGAAAACGTTGCCACCTAAAATCACCCGGGGCAATGGCATCAAAAACACAAAGCCCGATACAGGCCTATTGCCCATAACGGGTTGCAGATTTGCGATGTGGCGGATTTTGAAGCACTATCTTTCATTTTACCACCAATGTTCATTAGTAGCAAAATGTTTAAATTACCTATAAACCCGCCATATTCGCAAATGTGCAACCCGTTATGGGCTGGTTACATATAAAAATAAAAGAACAAAATAATTTGCATTCTTCTTAATCCGTCAGCTCTTCCAATTTGTCTTCCTGAACCATCGTAAACTCTATCACCATCAATTCTACCAATTTGTCTTCCTGAACTGTCGTAAAGTCTATCACCATCAATTCGTCCCATTTGTCTCCCTGAACCATC
>Ga0169931_10003963_pt1 | contig 23254 bp, 15 predicted proteins | sample Kivu_15m_20L_FD_129675 | JGI IMG/M metagenome (GOLD analysis project Ga0169931, IMG submission 129675) | Freshwater microbial communities from Lake Kivu, Western Province, Rwanda to study Microbial Dark Matter (Phase II) - Kivu_15m_20L... | ecosystem: Environmental > Aquatic > Freshwater > Lake...
GAGCAACGCGCGGATCTCGATCTCGCTCAACTCGTCGCCCGCCATGACCGACGAGCGGCACGCGGCGCGGTGCAGCACCTCTTCCATGAGCACACCGGAGTCCGGCGCGGCACCGCTCGCTTCGATCGTGGCGATCACGTCGCGCACCAAGCTCTCCGCGTCGGGCCGCCGCAGGCGCGCCGGCAGTCCGTGCACCGCGATCACGCCCTCGCCGAAGCGTCCGAGCAACACTCCGACCTGCGCGAGCGCTTCGAAGTGGTCCTCGAGCAAGCGCGCGTGCGCCGCGCCGACCTCGACGAGCTCGGGCGTGAGCCGGCGTTGCACTTCGATCGCCCCGCGCTCGAACTCCTCGCGCAGTTGCTCGAAGGTGAGGCGCTCGTGCAACGCGTGCTGGTCGAGCACTTCGAAGCCATCGGGCAGCGCGCGGACGATGTAGGTGCGCGCCACCTGCAGGAACGGACCGCGCAGCGTGTCGTCGCCGCGCCGCGCGGGCTCGTCGAGGCGCGCCGGCGTGCTCGCGCCGGCTTGCGGCGTCGAAGGAGCAAGCGACTCGCGCACGAACATCGGTCGCTCGCCGCGTGCGAGGGCGCCGCTGTCGGCGAAACCGTGCTGGCGCGGCGCAGACTGCGGCGCGAGCGTGTGCGTGTGCGTGTGCGCGGTGTCGTCGCGGCGCTGCGCGAAGGACAGCAAACGCTCGCCCGGCGTCGCCATGTCGCTCGATTGCACCGCAGGCCGCAGCGCCGCGACGAGAAATCCGAACATGCGCCGCTCGTCGCGAAAGCGCACTTCGGCCTTCGCCGGATGCACGTTGACGTCGACCTTGGCGGGGTCCATCGCCAGCGACAGGAAGGCCGTCGGCTGCTTGCCGTCGACGACGAAGCCGCGGTGCGCGTCGCGCAGCACGCGCGCGAGGATCTTGTCGCGCAACGGCCGGCCGTTGAGGAACCACATCTGGCGCGACGTGTCGCCGCGCGCGAAGCGCACGGGTGCGACGAAACCTTCCAAACGTGTGTCGCCGTCGCCGCCGGAGACGGGAACGAGCGCGTCGGCGAGCTCCGCTCCGAACGTGCGCCGCACGCGCGCGCGCAGGTCCATCGACGGCTCGACATCGAACAGGCGTCGGCCGTCGTGCGTCGCGACGAAACCGACGCCGATCTGCGCGAGCGCGAGGCGCTGGATCACGTCGAGCGCGCGCCCCAGCTCCGTCGCCGTGGTCTTGAGGAAACGCCGGCGCGCAGGCGTGTTGAAGAACAGGTCGCGCACTTCGATCGACGTGCCCGCGGCGCCGCCCGCTTCGCGCACGTCGCTCGCGCGCCCGCCTTCGATCTCGAGCTGCGCGCCCAGCGGCGCGTCGTGGCGGCGCGAGAACGCGCGGACGCGCGCGACCGACGCGATCGAGGCGAGCGCCTCGCCGCGAAAGCCGAGCGTCGCGATGTGCTCGAGATCGTCGACGTTCGAGAGCTTGCTCGTGGCGTGCGCCGCGAACGCCAGCGGCAGATCGCCCGCTTCCATGCCGCAGCCGTCGTCGGTGACGCGGATCAGCTTGACGCCGCCCTCTTCGAGGTCGACCTGGATGCGCGTGGCGCCGGCGTCGAGCGCGTTTTCGACCAGTTCCTTGACCACCGAAGCCGGTCGCTCGATGACCTCTCCGGCCGCGATCTGGTTCTTGACCAGTTCAGGAAGAACGGCGATGCGCGGACGCTGTGCTGCTAGAGACATCGGAGGATTGTAGGCGGCGCGCGGCGCTACCTGCGCTTCACTCGCCACTTCAGCGCGAGGGCGGCGAACTCGTTCGCGTCGACGCCGCGCGCGCTCTTGGAGTGGCGTTCCAGGGCGAGCAGGTCGTCGAGCATCGCGCTCCAGGCCGCGGGCGGGCGCGCCGCAATCGCGCCGCGCAGCACCTTGTCGAAGCCGGTCACGCCAGCTTCGCTGGCGGCTTCGTCGGGTTTGGCGCCGCGCTCGATGTGCTGCGCCGCGGCCAGACCTTGGCGCACACGCGGCCGCAGGTAACCGAGCAGGATCGCGGTCAACGCGCCTTCGTCGGTGTCGCGCGAGCCGTCCTTCTCGCGCCGGATTCCGCCGCGGAACAGCGTTTCGGCAGCCAGAGCCGCGGCGCCCAGGTCGCCGCCGATCAGCGCGTCGGCGAGGTCGCGCGGACTTCCGGCGGCGGCGCTGGCGAGCCCGGTGAGCGAGAACTTGCCGCCCGCGCCGGCCGCGGCGGCCAATTCATCGTCGAGCGCAGCGAGGTCGTTGCCGCGCGCGTGGGCGAGCAGCAGCGCTTGGTCGGAGGTCAGTGCGACCTTGCGCTCCTTCGCGCGCGACTGGATCCAGCTCACGAGCTCCGCGCGCGCCGGATCGGGGTCGCGGTCCCAAGGCGAGGGTTTCTCGTAGAGCTTGCGGAAAGTGTAGGTGCGCGCACCGAGTTCGCCGAGCGCTTTGACGACCGACAGGTCGGCGCGCAAGGCATCGGCGTTGATCACGAGTGCGCCACCGCCGCGCTTGACGAAGGCGAGCAACGCCCGCGCCGTCGGCGACTCTTCGCCGCCTTGTTTCTTGAGCAATGCCTCCGGCTCGCCGAGCACGACGCAGCGCGCCGAGGCAAACATCGCCGTGCTCGCCAGGTCGTCGAGCAACGCCGCGGCGCGGAAGTCGGGGCTGCGTGTGTCGTGGCGGCACAGCTCGTACTCCGCCGCACGGGCGCGCTCGACGAGCAGATCGACGGCGCGCGTGCGGTACCACGCCTCGGCGCCGCGCACGGTCACGGCCGGCGGAAGCCCCTTGCTCGCGTTCAGCTCGCGCTCGAACGAGCTCCACACCTCGCGCGGATCGGGTTCCTTGGCCATGACCGACGTCAGGATAGCTGCGGCGAGCCCAGCGCGAGGTCCGCGACCAGCCCGAGGAACAGCGCAACGCCGATCCAACCGTTGACCGTGAAGAACGCCATGTTGACGCGCGAGAGATCGTCCGCGCGCACGAGGCTTTGCTCGAACACGAGCAGGGCGGCGCTGAGCACGATGGCGACGAGGTAGATCCAGCCGAGCTCGGCGCGCTGCCAAACCACCGCGAGCAGCGCGACGGTGACGACGTGCAGCGCGCGCGAAGCGAGCAGACTTCGGGCGATGCCGAAGCGCGCCGGGAGCGAGTGCAAGCCGCTCGCGCGGTCGAAGCTCGCGTCCTGGCAGGCGTAGATCAGGTCGAAGCCCGCGACCCAGCACAGCACCGCGCCGGCGAGCGCGAGCGGCGTCCACAGGTCGCCCTCGAAATCGCCGCGCACCGCGAGCCAGGCCCCCAGCGGCGCGAGGCCGAGCGCGAGCCCGAGGAAGCCGTGCGCGAGGAACGTGAAGCGTTTGGTGAAGCTGTAGAACCACAGCACCGCGAGCACCGCCGGCGCGAGCTTGCCGCACAGCGGATTGATCGCCCAAGCCGCGGCGATGAACAGTCCGCCGCTGACGAGCGCGAGCCCCAGGGCCTGCGCGGGCGAGAGTCGGCCGGAGGGCAGTTCGCGCGACTGCGTGCGCGGGTTGCGCGCATCGATGCGTCGATCGAGCCAGCGATTGAAGGCCATCGCCGAGGTGCGCGCCGCGACAGCGCAGGCGACGATCCAACCGATGAGCAGCGCCCGCGGCGTTCCGCGCGCGGCGAGCCACGCGCCCTGCAGCGCGAACGGCAAGGCGAAGATGGAGTGACGGAAAGCGACGAGCGCGAACCAGTCGTTCAGGCGCGCGCGCGCTGCCCCAGCGCTCACAGTTCGTCCTCCGCCGGCGGCGCGAGCCGCGCACCGTCGAGCCCGCGGTCTTCGTCGGGCTTGGGAATACCCTTCCAGCGAGCGCCGACGGCGTGCTTCACGCCCAGCGAGTCGAGCACCTTGCCCACCACGTGATCGACGAGGTCGTCGAGCGTCTTGGGCTTGTGGTAGAAGCCCGGACTCGCCGGAAGGATCAGCGCACCCATGCGCGAGAGGCGCAGCATGTTCTCCAGGTGCAGCGTCGAGTACGGCGCCTCGCGCGCCACGAGGATCAACTTGCGGCGCTCCTTGAGCGCGACGTCGACCGCACGCTCGACGAGGTTGGAGCTGAAGCCGACCGACGCGCGCGCGAGAGTGCCCATGCTGCACGGGCAGATGATCACGCCGCCCGTGAGCGACGTGCCCGAACTCGGCGGCGCCTCGACGGCCGAGCCGGTGAAGGCGCGCACACGTGGGGCGATTTCGTCGCCGAGCCACGGCGCGAGCACGCTGGCGAGCTTCTCGCCTTCGACGCCCGCGTCGAAGCCCTGCTCGTGGCGCAGCACCTTGCAGCCCGCGCCGGTGATCGAGACGTCGACGTCACAGTCGGCGCGCACGAGCGCGCGGATCAGCGTGCGCGCGTACGCGTGCCCGCTCGCGCCGGTCAATCCAACGAAGTAGCGACTCACCAGATCACATCCGGATCGATTCCGATCCACAGGGCCACGTTGAACAGCGCATGGGCCCAGGCGGCCACACCTGGACCGCGCCAGCGAAAGATGAGCCCCAGCGCGAGGCCGCCCAGGCACAACCATGCGAACGCATCGAGCTGGAACTCGCGGGGCGGCAAGTCGAACCAGCGCGTGAACGGAGCGAAGTGCGCGGCGGCGAAAGCGAGCGAGGAGAGCGTCAACGCAGAGAGTTCGGCGCCCACACGAGCCAAGCGCGGCCCGATTGCGAAGGCAGTCGCCAGGCGCAGCGCGAGCAAGTACACGAGCGAGTAGGCGCCGACGCGGAATACGAGTTCTTCCCAGACTCCCGCGCCAACCGCTAGGCCAACTTCCTCGAGAGCGGGCGGCGTCCCGGTCGGATCCCAGGACACGTCGACCGGGCCGATCCAACGCTCGGCGGCGCGCGCGAGCAGCGCGAGCAGCGGGCCGAGCACGAGCGCGAAGGCCAGTCCTTCGAGCACGATGCGCGCCAAGGTTCGGCCAAGTTCGACGCGTCGGGCGAGCGTGATCACGAGCGCGGTCAGAACGCCGGCGGCCATGAGCCCCCAGCGCAGTTCGTCCGCCCATTCGCCCGCGGGAGCGCACACACGCTCGGCGAGCCGCACGCCGACGTTGCGCGGCGCATCGGGCGTCGCCCACAGAACGTACTCGAGGGCCAACAGCAAGGGCGTCATCGCCAGCAGGCCCGCGCTCAACGTGCGCGACGGCGCGCCCTCGACCGTCTTCGCGTCGACCGCCTCGCGCTCCCCCGCCTGGGGTTTGGGCGCGGACTTGGGCTTGGCGCTCACGCCGCGGGCTCCGCCGGCCTGCGCCCCCAGTGCAACGCCGCGATGCCCATGCTCAGCCGCCGATGGCCGCACTGCTCGAACCCCGCGCGCTCCATCCAGGCGCGGAACTCCTCCGGCGCCGGCCAGGCCGAGACGGTTCGAGGGAGATAGCGGTAGGCCTCCGCGTCGCCGGAGATCCAACCGCCGATCTTGGGGAGCACACGCAGGAAGTAGAACGAGTAGAGCTTGCCGAACCAGCCGCGCGGCGGCGGGCTGAACTCGAGCACGAGCACCATTCCGCCGGGCCGCACGACGCGGCGGAACTCGCGCAGGCCAGCGTGGGCGTCGGCGAGGTTGCGCACGCCGAAGGCCACCGAGAGCACGTCGGCGCAGGCGCTGCGCACCGGCAACTGCAGGGCGTCGCCGTGCGTGAAGAGCGTCGCGGCATGCGCAGGGCCGGCCTTGGGCGGCGCGAGGCGGACCATCTCGCGCGTGAAGTCCACGCCGAGCACGCGGGCCCCGGCCGCCGCGAACTCAAGGCTCAGGTCGCCCGTTCCGCAGCATGCGTCGACCACCACCGAACCGCGCCCGACTCCGCTGCGGCGCACCGCCTCGCGGCGCCAGCTGCGGTCGATGCCGACCGACAGAATGCGGTTGAGCAGGTCGTAGCGCCCCGCGATGCGGGAGAACATAGAGCGGACTTCGCGGGGGTCGGGCATGGCCTTCGGCCGCGGAGTGTCCGCGATTGCTCCCTCTTGCGACAAGAGCGGCGCCGGCGCAACACGTCCAGGCGCCTCGGATGCAATCGCTCGGATGCAATCGCTCGGTGGCGCGCACTCCAAGCGCAACCGGGGCAGAGCCGGCCTCGAAAGCCGCCCTGCGCGCCACCGCGCGCTCGGATGGGTCGACTTGGCGCGTCGGGCGCGTACCCGGGCCGAGATCGACGCAAGACCCGCACGACGCCCGCGGGGCCCGCTCCGCAGCGCGATCGTGCGAGAGTTGGCGCCACGCGCGCAACTCGTCGTCGCTGGGCGGTGCTCCGCCAACAGCAGCGCGCCCGCATCGCACAGGGCGACGCGGGCGCGCGTTGAGGTCGGCCGCTGGCGCCGGTCGCGTGCGCAACGCTCCTTCGAGCTGTGCACGCGCGCCGCGCAGGCCTGTTGGTGAGAGAGCTAGTAGTGGAAGTACGTCGCGAGGTGGCGCGCACCGGGGCAGGGGATCGACTGCACGCCGGGCAGGTAGCCGTTCACGTCGAAGCGGTTGTTACCGCTCGTCAGCTGGATCACGTCGATCACGCCCGGACCCTCGGTCGAGTTCGGCACGGCCACGAACATGAACTCCGGCGTCTTGGCGGTGACGGGCGTGCCGCCGTTCGGCTTGATGTGCGACTTGCCGTTGATGAGGATCGGCGAACCCACGCTGTACTGCGTGAAGAAGTTCGACACCGAGCCGATGTTGTTGAGCTCGTCGAACGTGACGTCGATCGGCACGCCGGTGAGCTGCGAAGGACCAACCGACGAGCGCACCACCAAGCCCATGTCCCGGAAGCCGGGATTGAGGAAGGCGAGGAAGCTCTGCAGCGGCTGCGGACCGAAGGCCGCGCTGTTGACGTCGACGCGCGTGACCGCGCCCCCGATTTCACCCGACGGCGTGCCATCGGCGTTCAGCGGGTTTTCGTGCACGACCCACACCGAGCCGCCCGTGAACTGGAAGTTCATGGCGACCTTCTTGGGATTGTCGAAGCGGAACGGCGCGACACCGATCGTGTTGTCGTAGCCCCAGCCGTTCACTCCCGCCGGGCCCGACTCGAACAGCGTGAGCTCGCCGTTGCGGTTGAGGATCCAGGCGAAGTAGACTTGGCGGTTGAAGCCGAAGCCCTGCTGGCGCTGCGTGATCACCAGGTCGAAAGGCGAGTTCAGGTTGCTCTGAACCGTCTTGCGCACGTTGAAGGTGAAGGCCGAGATGACGGTCAGCGCGCTGTCTTCTTCGCAGCAGACGATGATGTCCTCGTTGCCCGGATCCCACGCGATGCCGCGCGGACCGCGAGCGACCGGCGTGATCTTGATGACCTTGTGGAAGTTCGCCGAACGCGGATCGATGTCGATGAACGTCACCGTGTCGGCCGCCTGGTTCGAGACCGCGATGAAGTCCAGCTGGGGCCCCATCGTGATGTCCGTCGGGTCGGCGACCGGGATGCGGTCGAGCACCGTCATGCGGTTGGAGTTGAACACCACGACTTCGCGGCGCGCGCGGTCGAGCATGTAGAGGAAGTGGCCGATCTGCTGGCGGTACTGGTACTGCAAGCAGGGACCGCTGCTCGGCAGCGACGGACGGTCAGGGCCTTCGAAGAAGGCGTTCTGGAAGCGCGCCGGGATGCCGGTGGCCGCGGTGTCGAAGCGGTTGATCGGCTGGCCGGGAACCAGCAGGTTCTGGAGGCCCAGACCGCCGTTGGGGATCGGAGTGACCGTGAAGATCGAGGTCGGCTCCTGGCCACCGATGAACGGCTGCAAGCACAGCGGCGGGAAGATCAGCGGCGGAGGATTGGGGTGCGGTGCGAACGAGACCGGGTTCGCGCCACCGGGAACCTGCGCCGCGGGCGCTTGGTTGGGCAGCGGCGGTCCGAGGGACTGGCCCGTCTGGAACGCGGTCAGGATGACCTTCTTACCGCTGACAGCGCAGAAGTTGCCGCCACCGAAGCGGCAGCCCGTCGAGTCGCGACCGTTGTGGAACACCACGTCGAGCGCTTGACCGACCGACATCTCACCCACCGACGTGATCAACGGCGGACGGACGAGCAGGTCGTTGAGCGAGCTGTCCTTGGTCAGCGTGAACGCGCCCGCCGAACCACCGTCGACCGGGCAGCTTCCCGGGACGAGCGGCGGGAAGGCGGTCGGGCCGTACTGGATCAGGTTGGGGTTGTTCGGGAACTTCGACCAGCCCTCGGGGAAGGTCTGGTAGGTGAAGTCGAACTGCGGATTGCCCGTGCTCTGCCCCATGCCGTTGAGGTCGACCACAGAGATGCCGGGAACGGCGCCGGTGCGGGCGACGTACACGACATCGGGAACCACAGGCGCGTTCACGAGGCCGGGACCTTCGCCCGTCGTGAAGCGTGTGTTCGCCGCGAGTTGGTTGCGGTTGGTGGTCAAGTCGCGCACCTGGAGCGCGATCACGTCCACGCGCACTTCATTGAAGGTGCCGCACTGCTGCGTCGCCGGGCCATTGCCGGGGAACGCGTAGGTCGGCGTCAGGCACCACTCCGTGAGGTCGTAGGGGCTGAGCGGCTCGACCGTGAAGGGCACCTGCGTCGACTGGGCGAGGGGCCCGAACTGCAGCGTGACCGACGAGCTGACGATCGGGATCGCGACGTTCTTGAAGGAACCCAGCGAGGTGGGCTCGATTGGCTCGGTGAAGCGCAGGATCACCGGCGCCTGGGGATCGACGTCCGTCTCGCCGAAGGCCGGAATCGAATCCGGCACGGCATTCGGCGGCGGAGTGCTGACCACTTCCGGCGTGATGTTGTCCGCACCGACGGTGCCGCTGGCGACGCACTGGCGCGCGAGCTGGCGGCCGTTTTCCGAGCGCAGCGCGGTCGTCGCGCGCAAACGGATCTGGCGGTTGGGGTTGAAGCGCTCGTGGGTGCGAAGGTCACCGTCGCTGTCGACCACGAACACGAACGAACGCTCGTTGACGAGCTTCGCCGCACCGGGGAACGGCAAGGCGCTCTGGGTGCCTGGGAATCCGAAGCCGTCCGGGATGCCGGCGCCCGAGGACCCCGTCGGGTCGTTGTCCACCGACGTCGCGATCGGCTTGCCGTTCGAGTCGAGCGTGACCCACTGCTGCAGTTCGAGCGGCGAGGTCGAGCCGGCGTAGGTGCGGCCGCCGATGAAGGCGCGACCGGCGACCGGCGTTGACTGTCCGGTCAGCGGGTCGATCTCGAGGACCGTGATCGGACCGACCAGCCCGGAGTTGGCCTGCCCCGCGGGCGAGGGGTCGAGCACCGAATCGATGTCGATCGGCTGCGTGAACTCGACGTAGATGAAGTGGTTGCCCGCATCACCGTTGGGCAGCCTCGCGTCGACCGGCCACTCCGTGACCGCCCGTACCGGGTTGGTCGACGTGACGTTGTTCTTCAGGTCGTCGAGCGTGCGGATCGCGAGCAACTCCGCCGTGGGCTGGCCGTTTGCGTCCAGCTCGAACGTGAGGTGCGGCAACATCAGACCGAAACCGTTGGAGGCTTCGATCAGATCCATCTGTGCGCCGGCGCCACCCGCGTCTCCGCCGCCGCATCCGGCGACGAGGAACAGGGGCGCGGAGACCAAGGCCAGGGCGACGCGCTGCTGCAGTCGCCGATCGTTCAGGGGCCGTCGGTTCATGTGCGTGAAGGGCAAGAACAAGGTCGGAGGTCGGTGGGAGGACCCGTGCCCGCAGCGCCGCGGCCGAGGAGGCGCGCGTCGCGGGTTCCGTGCACCGGACGCAACGCGCAGGCTGCCGGACATCGGCTGCCCGCCCACGGCATCGGTGGCGGAACGGGGAACTGGGCTCGAAACAAGGAACGCACCGCACGACACCCTGCGCGAGGACGCCGGTCGGACAGCTTGGGGGGGCGGGCGAGTGTAGTGCGGCGCCGTGGCGGCTGCGCGCAAAAAAACACCGCGCACACGCCTCGGCGACGCCCTAGCGGACGCCCGCCCTTCGCCACCACGCTCGAGCGCGACACGTCGGCGGCTCGGGTCCGCGCTGGCGCAAGGCTGCCGGCGAAGAACCGGCAGCGAGGCGTAGACGGGGCCGGACGTCCGAGACGACCGCACTCGGGAGGGTGCTGCCTACCCGGCGTACCTCGGTCGGTCGCCGGATCGGCAGTTGGAAGTCGCCCGAGAACAAGCGGCGTGCCGGAGCCGCCACGCCCCGCGCGAGAACCGTGGACAAGACGCGCCGCATCGACGCAAACACCTTGCTGCCAAGAGCTTAGGCGCGCTGAGGAGGCTACGCGAATCGCCGGTCGAGGCCTGCCAGGCCGCTGCGAGGCCCCCGCCGCCCAAGCGAAGTGCGCGGCGGCAGTCGCAGGGCTGTGCGAACCCGCGCAGCGCGCCGAAAAGGCGCGCCGGTCCGCGCCTCGAAGCACCCCGGCGCCGGGCTATGCTGCGCCCGCACGATGGAAACTGACCCTCCGTACGACGATGCGTCGGCCTCGGTGTTCCACGCCGACCGGATCCGGGCCGCGCTGGCCGGCCTGGGCAGCGCCCCAACTCCGGCGCGCGAGGCGGAGTTCGAGAATTCGCTGCGTCCGCGCTCCTTCGACGAATTCGTCGGGCAGCGCCAAGCCGTGGAGAACTTGCGCGTGGCGATCCGCGCCGCGCGCGCCCGCGACGAATCGCCCGACCACATGCTGCTCTCGGGCCCGCCGGGACTGGGCAAGACGTCGCTCGCCCGCCTCGTCGCACAGGAGTGCGGGACCGTGCTGCACTCGACCACCGGTCCGGCGCTGGAGCGCGCGCGCGACCTGGTCGGGATCCTGACCAAGCTCAAGCGCGGCGACGTGCTGTTCATCGACGAGATCCACCGCACTCCGGTGACGGTCGAGGAGTACCTGTACTCGGCGATGGAAGACTTCGCCGTCGAACTCACGCTCGACCAGGGCCCGGACGCACGCGTTCTGCCGCTCAAGCTCGAACATTTCGTGCTCGTCGGCGCGACGACGCGCGAGGGACTGCTCTCGGCCCCGTTCCGCGGGCGCTTCGGCTTGCTCGAGCGCCTCAGCCCCTACCCCGACGAGGACTTGATCGCGATCGCGCAACGCTCTGCGCGCCTGCTCGGCGTCGAACTCGAAACGAGCGCCGCCCAGGTGCTCGCGGCGCGCAGCCGCGGAACGCCGCGCGTCGTGAACCGCTTCGTGCGCCGCGCGCGCGACCTCGCGCAACTCGCGGGAAACACGCGCATCGACGCGCCGACTGCGCTTGATGCGCTGCAGCGCATGGGCGTCGACCAGAACGGACTCGAAGAACTCGACCGACGCATCCTCGCCTGTCTCGCCCGTGCGGGCGCGCGGGCCGTCGGACTCAAGACGATCGCCGCCGCCGTAGGCGAAGCCGAAGACACGATCGAAGACGTGTTCGAGCCGCACCTCTTGCGCTGCGGATTCCTCGAGCGCACGAGCCGCGGCCGCATGATCACAGCCAGCGGCTACGCGGCGATCGGACTCTCGGCCCCCACGAATCCCAGCAGCTCGACGCTCTTTCCGTGACGCGCCGCAACGTCCAGCGTCTGCTGGTCGCGGCGCTCGTGTGCGCGACGCTGCCAGGCTGTCGAGGTCCCGCCGCAACGCCCGAAGCGCGCTCCGCGCCGGGAGCGCGGAACTCCGGCGGCGCACCCACTTCGGTCGAGGCGACCGCGCCGCGCCGCCGCGCGAGCGGCACGCTGACGGTGCGGCTGGCGAGCTTCGCGCAAGCGCGTGAGCTCGAGTTGCTGGATGCGCAGGGGCGCAAACGCACGGCGCGCCGCAGCGGACAGCGCGTCGCCATCGACGGACAAGCCGCGCTCGAGCGCTTGGATTTGCAGGCGCCGCCCGAAGGTTTCGTCGGCGTCGGCGCCACCCGCTACAGCGGCGAGCTCAGCGTGAGCGTAGAGGCCAACGGCGAATGGCGCATCGAACACCGCGTGGACTTCGAGGACTACGTGCTCGGCGTGGTCGCCAAGGAACTGGGCTTCGGGGCCACTCCCCCGGAGGCGTGGAGAGCGCAAGCCATCGCGTCGCGCAGCTACGCGCTCGCGCAGCTCGAACAGCGCAGCCGAACGAACGCCGAGCCGTACCTGTTCGACGGCGTGCGCGACCAGGCCTACGGCGGCGCGCCGCAGCCGCGCAACGCACGCGAACGCGAGTCGCTCGCGCAGCTGCGCGACGCCGTCGAGAGCACGCGCGGCGTCGTGCTCGAACACGACGGCGCCGTCGTGGACGCGCGCTACCACTCGTCCTGCGGCGGGCGCACCGCGGACGGGCGCGCCGTCTTTCCCGAGCTGCGCTCGAGCTGCCTTTCGAGCGTCGAGTGCGCGCCCTGCGCCGCGTCGCGCGAGGTGCTGTGGAGCTGGACCGTTCCCGCGCAGCAGCTGACGCAACTCGCGCAGAAGTACGAACTGGGCGAACGCCTCGTGGCGCTCGAGCCGCTCAAGCTCGACGCGTCGCGCCGCTGGATCGAAGTCGAGCTGCGCGGCGAGCGCGCGAACAAGACCGTGCGCTACGAAGAGCTGCGCCGCGAACTGGGCCGCGACAAACTGCGCAACGCGCGCATCGTGGAGTGCTGGCCCAAACCCGGCGCAAAACTCGAAGGCGGTCTGCGGCTGAGCGGCGCCGGCAACGGCCACGGCGCCGGCCTGTGCCAACGCGGCGCGCTCGAACACGCGCGCCAAGGCTGGAGCGCCGAACGCATCCTGGGGCACTACTACGCGGGCGCGAAGCTCACAGATCGACGCTGATGCAACGCGCAGGCTTTGCGTTCCAACTCGACGCGCTGGCGCACGACTCGCGCGCCCGCGCCGGCGTGTTCCACACACCGCACGGCCCGGTGCGCACGCCCTCGTTCATGCCCGTCGGCACGCGCGCGACCGTGAAGGGCGTCGACGCGCGCACGCTCGCGCAGCTGGGTTCGCAGATGATCCTGGCGAACACCTACCACCTGCACCTGCGGCCCGGCGAAGAGCTGATCGCCGAGCTCGGCGGCCTGCATGGATTCATGCGCTGGGACGGGCCGATCCTGACCGACTCCGGCGGCTATCAGGTGTTCAGCCTGTCCGACATCCGCCGCATCGACGACGACGGCGCGACGTTCCGCTCGGTGGTCGACGGCGCGCAGATCCGCTTCACGCCCGAGCGCGTGATCGAGATCGAAGCGGCGCTGGGCGCGGACGTCGCCATGGCCTTCGACCACTGCCCGTCGAAGCCCGACGCGCGCGACGAAGTCGAGCTCGCCACCGCGCGCACGCACGCCTGGCTCGAGCGCTGCGTGCGCCGCCACCGCGAACTGGGCGGCGAAGAACGCGGGCAAGCGCTGTTCGGCATCGTGCAAGGCGGCGCGTTCGAGGACCTGCGCGCGCGCTCCGTCGAAGCGGTGTGCTCGCACGACCTGGTCGGCTACGCGATCGGCGGCGTGAGCGTCGGAGAAACCCGCGAGCAGATGCTCGTCGCCGTCGACGCGGCGGCGCCGCGCCTGCCCGCCGATCGACCGCGCTACCTGATGGGCGTCGGCACGCCGCGCGACTTCTTCGACGCCATCGAACGCGGCGTCGACCTGTTCGACTGCGTCACCCCGACGCGCCACGGGCGCACGCACCAGGCCTTCACCTCGCACGGCACGCTCAACCTGCGCAACGCGGTCCACGCGCGCGACGCGCGGCCGATCGAAGAAGGTTGCGACTGCCCCTCGTGCGCGCACGGCTACAGCCGCGCCTACCTGCGGCACCTGGCGAAGTCGGGCGAGATGCTCGGCGCCATGCTGCTGACCCAGCACAACATCCGCGCCTTCCACCGGCTGATGGAAGAGACGCGCGCCGCGATCCTCGGCGGCTCGCTGGCCGCCGTGCGAACGCGCTGGCTGGCGGCGGAGGACGCCGCGCGGCCCGCCGCGGGCTGATCCGGCGCGCTTTTTTCGATTTTCGCCGTGGTCGCGGCGGCGGTTCTGCGCAACGGAAAGCAACGAAAGGCCTCTTCCGCCATGCAGACACACCATCAGAACGCCAGCCCCCTGACCGCCCTCGCCCTCCTGCCGCTGCTCGCCGCGTCCGCGCGAGCACAGGAGGCCGACGCGCAAGCCCCGCGCGAGCCCAAGCCGGCCGTCGTGTCCGATCCGGCCGACTACGCGCCTCGTCCGCGGGCCGAGCGCGCCGCGAGCCGAGCCGGCGACCAGGGCGCGCCCCACCGCACGCCGATCGAAGGCGTGGACGACGGCGTGCCCCTGCCCGAATCCGAACGCGTGCGCGCCGACGCGGCCGGCGATGTGCTCGAGGCGCCGCCCAGCGGCGATCCGTACTTCCTGGGCTTCGCCGCCGGCCGCTACTACCCGCCTGCGGACGAGCGAATTTCAGCCGAGTTGTTGGCTGCGCTGCGTTCGCAGCCCGTCGACGGGCGCGGCGACGAGCGCACCTACGCCTTCGCGTTGCTCTCCAAGCGCATCAGCGCCGAGCGCGTGGCGCAACTCGAGGCCGCGGGCGCGCGCGTGCTCGGCTTCCACCCCCACTACGCGCTCAAGCTGGCCTTCGAGCCCGAGGCGCTGGCCGAGCTCGCGGCGCTCGACTTCGTGCGCTGGATCGGACCCGCGCCGCGCTGGCAGAAGCTCCATCCGCGCCTTTCGGCGCGCGCCGAGGCCGCGCGCGACGGCGAGTCGCTCGAGGTGTGGATCAACGTGTTCGAATCGGACCTGGGTCCGGACTCGACGCGCACGCCGCTGGGTTCGAGCGGGAGCGGCGCGCCCGAGGGAGTCGTGAACGAACGCGGCCCCGACGATGCGCTCGCGGCCTGGCGCGTGCAGTCGAACGGTTGGCAGCAGCGGGCGCTCGAAGCCGCGGGCGTGCGCATCGTCGAGTACGACGAGAGGTTGCGCGCGTTCCGCGCGGTGCTCGCACCGGCCGCGCTCGAGAGCGTCAGCGCGCTCGACTTCGTGCAGTTCCTCGAGTCGTTCGAGCGGCCGCGGGCGGACCACGACGAGTCGACGCCGATGGTCCAGGCCGACTACACGCGCACGTTCAACGACGGCGGCACGAACAGCGTCGCGCTCGCCGGTGTGATCGACTCCGGCACGGACTTCCAGCACACGATGCTCAACCACGTGTTCTATCGCTGGTCGGACTTCACCGCAGAGAACAACGGGACCTTGGACAACTGCGGCCACGGCAGCCACGTCTCGGGCACGGTGTTCGGGTTGCCCAGCGCCTCGAACGACGAGCACACCGGTTGCGCGCCCGGCCTGGGCTGGGGCGCGAGTGGACGCGTGCGCTCGACCAAGTTCTTCGACGCGTTGTGCGACCCGGCCAGCGTCACCGACGCTCAGCTCTACGCGACCATGCGCACGACCTACACCGATTCGAGCGGCGTGGTCAGCGGTAGGCCGCACGTGATCAACTGCTCGTGGGGCGTTCCGGCGGGCAGTTCAGCCTTCGTGGGCTCAGAAGCCGACGCACGCACGCTCGACGCCGAGGTCTGGGACTACTCGCAGCTGTACGTGTTCTCGGCGGGCAACAACGGGCCGGGCGTGTCCACGGTCGGCCTGCCGGCCGTGGCCAAGAATGCGCTCACGGTCGGCAACGTGCTCGACCACTACGACCCGGGCGTGGGTTTCCCCGGCACCCTGTGGACCAGCTCGAGCCGCGGGCCGGCCGGCGACGGGCGCTGGAAGCCCAACCTCGCGGCGCCGGGCCGCTGGATCATGTCAGCGGACTCGGAGACGGGCAGCGGCTACATCCAGAAATCGGGCACGAGCATGGCGGCGCCGCACGTCGCGGGCGTCGCGGCGCAGATCGTCGATCGGCACTCGTTCATGCGCTACCAGCCGCAACGCCTCGCCTCGCTCTTGATGGCGAGCGCGATGACCAACAACGACCAACTGCTCACGAACGAGAGCGACGCACACCTGGATCTCTACGGCGCCGGACGACTTCAGGCGCTCAAGGCCGTGATCCCCAGCAACCTCGACTGGGAGTGGTTCAACTGGAACGCCACTCAGGACGCGAGCGGCTTCGAGTGGGCCGACTTCTTGGTCGACTCGAGCGTCACGCGCATCGTGGTGTGCATGCACTACGTCGAGGACCGGTGCTCGGCGGGCGCGTCGACCGCGCTGGTGAACGACTTCGACCTGTACATCGACGATCCCGCCAACGGCATCACCAGCGCCGGCAATTCCGGCGACTTCATCGCGCAGCAGAGCTCGCGCGACAACACCGAGATCCGCATCCTCGACAACCCCAGCGACGGCTACTGGCGCTGGAAGGTGTGGCCCGACAGCGTGATTTCGAGCGCGCGCGTCAGCGTCACGGTGGGTTTGATCTACGGCGACACCACGCCGGAGGGTCAGCTCACGCTCAGCGCCGACGACGTGTTCGTGCGGCCGAACCAAGCGCTTACGCTCACGGCGAACGTCACCAACCCCGAGTACTTCGCCTCGAACATCTACCTCGACAGCTACGGCCACAGCGGCGCTGTGCTCGAATCGGCCAGCGTCATACTCGACGACGGCGCGGTCGCGGAGTTGAGCGACAACGTGGGGGGCGGCTTCGACCTGACGGTCGGCTCCCTGCGCACGCTGGACAGCAAGCAGGCGAGCTGGCGCGTGCGGTGGGCGAGCGAAGGCGTGCGCAACTGGTCTGTGACGGCGAGTTCGGACAACTGGGTCGATCGCACGGCTCAGATTGCGATCACGGTCGACGGCACGCCGCCCGGCGTTGCGACGAACCTGGTCTCGACGACGCACACGCCCAACGTGTGGTCGAGCGCGACGTCGATCAGCTACTCGTGGACGGCGGCGACCGACGCGCTCGCTGGCCTCGACGGCTACGCGGTGTTCACGAGCACCAGCGCCGGCATGCCCGGAACGACCAAGAACATCGAACAGGTGACGACCTACAGCGCGACGCTCGGCAACGGCTCGTGGTTCTTCAACCTGCGCGCCGTCGACAACAGCGGCAACTGGTCGACGTCGTTCGCCAGCGCCGGTCCATTCCGCATTGACGCGCTCGCGCCCACGCAACCCGGCGCGATCAGCTCGTCGACGCACGCCGTCGGAGTGCAGAGCTGCTCGACGAGCGTGCAACTCGCCTGGAGTGCGGCGAGCGACGCGCACTCCGGCCTCGCCGGCTACGTCGGAGTGTGGGACACCTCACCCACGACCGATCCGGCGGGCGCGGCGAATCTCCCGGCCGGAGCGACGAGCACGAGCTCTTCGATCGGTTCGTCGACGAGCGCGCGCTACTTCCATCTGCGCGCGATCGATGTCGCGGGCAACCGCGGCCCGACGCGCCACTTCGGTCCGGTGCTCGCGAACGCTGCGTCGGTCTCGACCTACTGCACGGGCAAGACCAACTCGCTGGGCTGCGTGCCCGTCATCGGGACCAACGGCGCTCAGCCTTCGCGCAGCGCTGGAGCGTTCACGGTGACGTGCAGCAACGTGCTCAACCAGAAGTTCGGCCACGTGTTCATCGGCGGCGCGCCGCTGAGTTCGCCCTTCCAGGGCGGCACATTGTGCGTCGCGGCGCCGACGCAGCGCACAACCAGCATGAGCTCGGGCGGTGCGACCAGCGGCAACAGCTGCACCGGCGCGTACTCGCTCCAGTTCTCGACCGCACAGATGAACCTGTTGGGACTCGACCCGGGTGAAACGGTCTACGCGCAGTGGTGGATGCGCGATCCGGCGAGCCCGTCGACGACGGGGCTCTCCAACGCCCTGAGCTTCACGGTCTGCCAGTAGTTTGCGGGCGCCGCTGGGCCCATCACGGGTCCAGCGGCGCGTTGTTCACGCTCAGGTGCGCGCACGAGAGGCGCAAGGCGCCGCGCTCACGCTCTTCGAGCAGGTAGCGAACGCGGTCGTGCTGCAGCTCGCCCACGTCGCTCGCGTGCAGGTCGCACAACTGCGTCACTCCGCCGCCCAGTTCCGCCACGCTCCACTTCGTGACGCCGTCGGCCCGCAGCACGCGCCGCTGCGTGGGACGCAGATCGTCGTCGACCAGCTCGAGTTGGAGCGTGCAACGCCCGGTGCGCGGCTCGCATTCGAAATCGATCCGCCGAACGACGCTGACGCCGCCCAACAACGCGTTGATGCTGCCTGTGGAGTTCATTGCGCCTCGCGTACGCTTGCCCTTGAGATCTTGATCGAAGCCGCCCCGCGGACGACTACAGGCCGCGGCGCAGCAGCACGCGCCCGTCGAAGCCGACGAGCGCGGCATTCGAATCGATCGAGCGCCAGTGCTTCGACAGGTCGGTGGGCGGGTTCAGAGCGTCGCCGGACGTCACGACGAGCAATCCAGGCCCGCCCGCAGGGCCGCAACGCTGCAGCTTGACGATGCAGTTCTGAGGCGTGAGCCAGCCTGGAAGCTCCGTCGTACCGAGCGTGACCAACGTGGCGCCCGAAACGAACTGCAGCGCCGGCAGGTTTTCGCAGAAGGGCAAGCGCCAAGTCGCGACGGCGAGCATTAGTGGGTTGATTCGAAAGTCCGCCGCAGATGTCAGGTGATGCGGCGCTCCCCGCAAGGCGCGAGGATTCCAGGCGACCTGAAAAGGTCGCCGAACCGGAGCAACGCAGCGGGGGGCGGCGAGGCGCCTGAGATATGCGGCGAAATTTTGAATCAGCCCACTAGGTCGTCGACGCCGTCCGAGTCGCGATCGGGAATCCGAAGCGGCGGAGCTCCGTGGTGCGCTCGCTGGAGGGCGGAATCGGCGCGAAACACCGGCAGTTGTGCTCGCAGGCGGCCCGTCGCTCCGGAGCACCAGGCGAACGACTGAATCAGGCCGACGTCGTCGTCATGCCGCAGCGCGAACACGTCGGGCGTCCCGTCGCGGTCGGCGTCGAAGCCCGGGACATGGAGTTCCAGGTCGACTCCGACGCCGTTGAGCACCGACGCGTCGAGGCGCACGATTTCGGCGCCCGTGGCGCCCGAGCGAATGCGCAGCAACGCCGGCAGCAGCCGCCAGCGTGGGAGCGAGAACTTGGAGACACGCTGCTCGACGTAGTCACCCACGCCGTCGAGGTCGAGGTCTCCGACGGGCCACAAGTCCCCCACCGGCGGAGCGAACGCGTTCGAGGCCGTCATGCTCCCGTCGCGCTGAACGACGCAGTAGCGCCCATGCGCGCGCGGCCCGAGATCGACGAGCAAGCCACGCGCGGCTCCTGGCTCGAGCGCGGCGGCCAGGCCCAAGACGCGCCGCACACCCTCGTGCCGCGCGAGCACAGCGCCCGTTGCGCTGGACACGATCTCGAGCGAGTCGCCCGACACGGCGACATCGCTGCGACCATCGCCGTCCCAGTCGGGCACGCTGCACGTCGAGTCGCTTTCCTCGGCCTGAAGCGGCAACTCCGGCCCCAGTTCGACCTCGAGCGACGTGACGTCGATCTGCGCCAGATGGACGCGCTTGCGCGCCTCGCCCTTGAGCACCGCGACGAGCGGCTGCGCGGGCCATGCACCTGCGCGGTCGTCGAGAGAGCGAACCAAACGCGCCGGCCCGATCTCGCCCGGCCGTGGCTTGCGCGTGAAGTTCGGAGTCGGCTCAACGCGCGGCGGTTCGAGCGCCGGCGCGTTCGTGCGCGCGGGCTCTGGCGCCGAACAACTGAAGGCCGCGGCGAACGTCGCTAGTGGGTTGATTCAAAATTTCGCCGCATATCTCAGGCGCCTCGGCGCCCCCCGCGGCGTTGCTCCGGTTCGGCGACCTATTCAGGTCGCCTGGAATCCTCGCGCCTCGCGGGGAGCGCCGAACCACCTGACATCTGCAGCGGACTTTCGAATCACCCCACTAGAGCGAACGCGACTCGGGCGTACTCCGAAGAAGTTCCGAGGCATGCGCTCATGCGTTCGTGGGGCGAGATGCTCGCCCTGGAGAAGAACTCTCACCCGAACGATCGCGCGCGGCGTTGCGCGGTGCGGCGCGGCCCGCGTCCGGCGTCGCGCGCCCAGCGCTCAGCGCCGCGTGTAGTCCGGGCACTTGAACGCGTTGGGCCGCTCGGGCCGCTTGCAGGCCGAGCCGTAGTCCCACTTGCACGTGTCGCACAACGGCCGCGTGGGCCCGAGCGCGAACAGGCGCCGGAAGAAGTCGCGCAACCGCAACGGCAAGTTCATGGCCATCGCCTCCGGGCGGCGCGCCGCACCGGCGCGCACGCGGACAGTGTCGCGTGCGGGCCGAGGGCGACGTGCTTCGCGCGCTACTTGGGCTGGCGCGCCGAAATGACTTCGAGGCGCGTCACGTCGAGTTGGCGAGGGCGCGAAAGCGCTGCAGTGGGTCCGACGATCGCGCTGCGCAGCTCGCGGCCGGTCACGCCGATCTCGACGTTCAGGAAGTCGTCGAGGCTCAAGCGACCGGAAGTGCAGACGAGTTCTGCGCTGGCAGCCCCGCCGAACCGCAGCAGGTAGATGGGCTGTTGCTCGCCCTTGACGGTCACGCGTTCGACCCAGCCACGCGCGTCGAAGCGGCCGTCGAACACGCCGCGCTTCTCAGCGCGCGCGAGCGCCTCCTCGCGGCGACGCACGGCGTCGGCGCGGGCGGCTTCGTGCTGCTTGAGTTCGAGCGTCAGGTTCCAGGCCGTCTCGTACGACGAGCACAACTTCACGCGCTGTTGCGCAAGTTCCGCCGACGGGCCGCCGCCGGACAGCGTCACCGCCTGCTCGAACTGCGCGCGTGCGGCGGCGTAGTCGGGCGTGCCGCCGCTCTGTTCGGCTTGGCACGCGGCGGCGAGCAGACGCTCGCCCTCGTCCATCGCGGTCCGCACAGCCTTCGCGTCGCCCGCGGCGGCCGCGGTCGAGGCGCTGGCGTCCACGACCGGCGCGGTCGGCAACGGTCGGGCCTTCGCCACGGCTTCGGCCCACAGCTTCGCGCCGTCGAGACCGGCCGCGAGCGGCGCGGTTTCGGACGCCGCGACCCAAGCGCGAGCGCGCGGCGGCGACCAAACGTTGACCCAGTCCTCGGCCATCGGCTTGGAGGGATCGCGGCGGCCGATCAGGCGCAGCTTTTCGCCGCGGCCCAGGCGCTGGCGCAGCGGCAGCGCGTCGGCGGTGCTCGCCGGAAGCGGACGCATGAGCACGCCTTCGCCCGTGACCTGCAACACGCCCGCATCCGCGGACGGCGCGAGGTACTCGCCGAAGACCCACACCGAGAAGCCGCTCGGCGCTTCGACTTCGAGCCACTCGCCGCGCTCGCTGTACACCGCGAGCACTTCGTCGGCCTTGCCTTCGAGCACGACCAAGCCCTGCGCGTCGTAGATGTTGCGTAGCTTCGCGCCGTTCGCACCCACGCGCACGTAGCGCAGGAACTTCGTCGCGTCCGCGGCTTTGGCGGGCGTCGAGTTCGTCGGCGTGTTCGTCGCAGCGGCGGCCGGCTTGACCTCGCTCTGCGCGGGCGCGCTCGGCGGCGGCGAGTTGGGGTTGGGAAGCGCGCTGCCTTGCGCGTTCCGCGCGCGCCCGAGCGGCGTCGTCAGCAGCGCGGCGGCGAGAACCAGGGCGGAACGGAGGCGGAACGCGGCGCGTTCGCTGGAGCGGACTTGGGCGGGCTTCATCGGCGGTAGCTGCAGTCGGGCCGGAAACGGTCGAAGCGCGACCATGGAGCGCGTCCAGCGCAACGGGCTTCTCGTGCGCGCAATCTGCGCAACGCGGGAACCTCCAATGCACCGACGCACTTGGGCAGAACACTGGGCTCCGCCGCCGTGGTCACAACTTCCTCGCGCGGTCAGCTCGGACGTCGGCGACGCCCCGGCGGGAGGTCGCGCCCCCCTGCCGCGCCGCACCGCTGCGATGGGTCAGATGGTAGCCGCACTTTTCGCCGCGATCCACAACCGCTCGGGGCCAGCGAGCGCCGCCACACCAAATCCTGGGGGAGCTCGCTCGTTCGGTCGCGCGCGGCGAACGCGTCCGGCGCCCGCGCGGCGGCGGTGCTGAGCAACCGACGCGCCCCACCACTGGACACCTGCGACACCCGTCGGTCAGACTCCGCGGTCCCCTATGCGTTGCTATTTGCGCGCCAAGCTGCACAAGGCCACGGTCACCGAGGCCCGTCTGGACTACGTGGGCTCCGTCACCATCGACCGCGACCTGATGGATGCGGCGCAGATCGAGCCCTTCGAGCGCGTGATGGTGGTCGACAACACCAACGGCGCGCGCCTGGAGACCTATGCGATCAGCGGACCGCGCGGTTCGGGCGTGATCTGCATCAACGGGGCGGCCGCGCACCTGGTCCGACCGGGCGACGAAGTGATCATCATGACCTTCGAGTGGACCGACCGGCCGCAAGCGCCCGTCGTGCTGCTGCTCGACGCCGCCAACCGGATCGCGCGGCGTCTGGACGACCCGGCGAATCAGGAGCCGGCGGCCGAAGGCGCGCTGTACGAGTGAGCGCCCGGGGCGCAGCCCCAAACCAAGCCGCCGCGCCGCGCGGCGGACCGCGACAGGCGCGGAGCGGGACAGGTCACGCTCGACATCCGCGGCGTTCATGCGTCCGCATCCTCCTCGAGGCCGAGCCAGTCCTCGTCTGCATCGTGCGCCGCGCCCTCCGCGCGAGCCAGAGCGAGCGCGCACACTCGGCGCGCGCCGCCGCGGCGCAACGCTCGGGCCGCCTCACGGAGCGTGGCCCCCGAGGTGACGACGTCGTCGACCAGCCACACCTCGTCGAAGCGCGCGAGCCGCTCGCGAACGCGCGCCGCGCTGCGGCCTGAAGCGTTCCATCGCCAGGGGTACGAGCGCAGTGCGAACGCCCCGCGTACGTTCGAAGAGCGCGAGCGTGCGCCGGCGGCGCCCTGGACCGCCGTCGCGCGGTTGCGGGTGAGCAGTGACTCGCACGGCGTGTCGAGTTCGGCGCCGAGCGCCTCGGCCAGGAGCAGCGCTTGGTCGTATCCGCGCTCGAGCCGGCGCCAGGGGTGCAGCGGTATCGGACAGAGGAGTCGCGCGACTCCGTCGTCGGGCCACGCCAGCGAGCGCGCCACGTGCGCCGCGAGTGCGGCAGCCATGGGCGCCGCGACATCGGTCCGTCCGCCGTGCTTGAAGGCTAGGAGCCACGGGCGGATCGGTTGGGCGCGGTAGTCGGCGAGCACGAGCGTGCGCGCGATCCGCGGCGAGCGGCGGCGACAGGCGGCGCACACACGTTCGCCCACCAACGCCGCGGGCAGACGAGCCGCGCAACGCTCGCAGCGCTCGCCCTCCGGCGCCTGCGGCAGACGGTGTTCGTCGCACCACGGCCCGTCGCTTCCCGCAGCGGGGCACAGCGCGCAACGCGGCGGGTAGAGCGCATCGAGCAGGTCCGTGAACGCACGGCGAGCCACACCGTGCGCGACACCGTGCGCGACACCGTGCGCGACACCGTGCGC
>Ga0169931_10003964_pt1 | contig 23253 bp, 20 predicted proteins | sample Kivu_15m_20L_FD_129675 | JGI IMG/M metagenome (GOLD analysis project Ga0169931, IMG submission 129675) | Freshwater microbial communities from Lake Kivu, Western Province, Rwanda to study Microbial Dark Matter (Phase II) - Kivu_15m_20L... | ecosystem: Environmental > Aquatic > Freshwater > Lake...
ATTTTCATCGTTAGCTGGATCTTGAGGTGGTATGGGTCTGCCAGGTGTACTGAAACCGAAAACACTACTTATAGGATCACGCTGACTGCTACTTGTTATTGGACCACGAACTTCATCTCCATCTAGCCCAGAAACTAATAATTGTATAGTTTTGTATATGTGAAGAGGTTTAGGTACTTCCTTTGTTGGCTTTGAATAGCCTGCTGGTAAGTTTTCATTCCATTCACTAACTGGATACTTTTTATTTGAATTCAGTGTTAAACCAGACTCTTGTATGCTTACAGGATCTATTAACCTAACATCAACTGCGCCAATGCCAGGTGTCATGTAAATACTGGCACTTTTGTTTATACAAGCAAACCAATAACCAGCGACTTCTCCGTCCACAAAACAACAAAGAACTTGATTGCCTATATCAGGAGGAATCATATGGAAACCATAGGTCTGAGTTGTATTCAAGAAGGTATTCTGATTTTGTCCTGCTCTTGTAAATTCTGTATTTTGTTTTCCAGATGTTTGACCAAAAAATGGACTAGCGTAGGACACCAATTTCCAGTTAGAAGGATTGTCAGGATCTGGTCCACCTAATTGTGTTATGTATACCTGTAATCTTCCGGTACGAGTAGTTGTATCTATCTGTTTTACAACTCCAACATATATTCCAGACTGTTTTGGTAATTCTGCTCCAGTTTGATCTATGAAACTAGGCAGCCTTGTTCCTAGATATGGTCTACTCAATGATGACGACACTTTTTATATCCTATATTCCATTTCCAGGCACTGAATTCCAACCTACATCAGTTATTGTAGGTGCTGGCGTCGGCAATGCCTGAGTTACTGTTTGTCTAACAATACTTAGTCATTCTTGTATTCCACCTAAAGTTCTTTGAACTGAAGTTCCTAGATTTTCTAATTTTCCTACCAGTCTTCCTGCTTGAGGTATGCCAGTCAATACATTTAAATCGTGCCCTAGAATATTTCTGCCGCCTAATCCGAAATTATTCAACAGTAACGAATTAACTTTATTAACGTCAGAAAAAAAATCATTAGATGCTGCGTTAGTAGCAGCGGCAATTCTAGAATTTATTTGAACTCCAGTATTGACTTCTTGTGCTACCTGTTGAACTTGTCGCTGTCTTAATTCACTCACGGGTAACCCAACTTGATCAAATAACACTTTAGCCATTCTCAGATTTTGTTCAAATTTTCCTCTAACGAATGTTGAATCTACCGTTATTAACTTATATACTCCACTAAAATTACTGTATCCTATATTAGACGCCTCGATAACAGCACTCTCTGGTCCTAATATATCATTTGCTTTTATTTCGGCTAAACCTTTTTCTTCATCGTAATCAACAGGGCTCAAAAAATTTACAAATATGTACAATTCTCCAGTGTCCATATATAAACTTTTATTTGGAGTTAATGCGGGATTTTCTCCTGCCCTAGGTCTACTATAAAATACGTCGTCCTGTTTTATGAATAGTGGATCACCTATTATTTTCAGATCCAACTCAATCATATCTCCCCTAGCATCTAAAAACAAGGAATTTTTTAGATCAGCCGAGGCAATATTTTTTTGTATATTTCCTCCCTCGATGCTAGAAGATTTGTTATCTCCCGCTATAGGTGCGACTCCTGGAGTTGCCACTGGATCTCCTAACGTAGATACTCCGGCAGTAGTTTGACCATTTCTAGTAGGATCTGCTGCGTTTCCAGCCGCATTTAATCCAGCACCAGTAGATCCCTGTACACTTTTGTTTAACCCAGCAGTTACTGCCATCAGATAAAGAGTGTTGAAATTTATATTCCAATCTATGATATCACGATTTCTTCCCGTGAATAGATAGTCATACTTTTTAACATATCCAGGAACTCTACCTCTGGGTCCGTATGGGTATTTTGAAGAGATCTTAAATGTCTTAACACTGAATCTTATCACTTCAGGTACATATCTACCTTGAATACTATCCCATTGACCTATTTTCATCGTTGGTACTATTTTGAACCATTTCAACGGTTTACCCAATTTGTCAACTATTTCTGCTACATTTGAACCAGATTGTGCTTTACTTTGTAGATCTAATGTAACTTGAACCTGTTGTGGTAAATAGATTTGATCAAGTATATAGCTACTTTGACGAACAATAAAATCTATTAATTGTTCTATGCTAGTGCCAGCGGGTATATTAATCACTCCAGAACTCAATGCTAACGAACTTCCCTTAGCAGCACCACCCGCTGATTGAGCGTCTGTTCTAGCATCGGATCTGACTGTACCCGCTGATGCTACATTAGTTGGTTGTGGTCCAGAATACAGTGTCGCATTAGCAATTTCTTCATCAAATTCTATTTCGTAGCGTGGTGCATGATTTATATCACCACGTTCTTTTAATGTCGCATAATAATCATTGAATGCCGCACAAATACTGTTTACATCCAACACTGTATCTTTTAGACTAGCCAGTCTAGTAGTCGCACTAGATAGTCGTGTATCAACATCATCTAAAGATGTAAAAAAACTACTACTATCCACATTAGTAGTACTACTAGATTGAATTATATCCTCACGTTGTTTTCGTAATTGAGAGATTTCTCTTTCTGTATTTTTTTGATTTTGTAGCAAACTTGAAAAACTGTTGACGTTTTCACCGTTATTTGTTCTATAATTAAATATTGAAGCAACAGTTGACCCTTGAATCTTTGTCGTGTACGGCAAAGAAACATTTATTTGACTGTAAGCACCATGATTATATGGCACTGCCTCAATTCTATATTCGGCACCACTTTGGCGAACGCTTGTTTCTATATTAACAATTTTTATTGGTATAATTTTGGTTAAATCTTTAATCTTTTCAGGCTTTGAATCTTCAGTCTCTTTATATCCAAAAAAATCTATTTGTAAAACATAAGGCACCTGTATATATGAACCAGGCGCTCTAACATAACCAGTGTTTATTTCATTCGCCGCTGCTATCATTCTATTGATAAGCGTAAAGCCGTTTGGCTCAATAATGGTAAAAGAACACTCGATTACGTTAGTGTTTCTATTTCTCATATTTGGCGTAATAACTGTCTGCATTTTAAAATCTTCAAAGTAAAAATCTTCTTTGAAGTTTCTATTACGCTTAAAGTCAGTATCGTTATATCTGCCAGCGCCACTTATTAGAACGTTTTCCGGAACATAAGGCGATGGTGTTGTGTTTTCAAAATTGTTATTAACTATTCTGTTATATCCCTCAATAGAGAGCATATGCAAACTTAAATTATACGTATACGACGCATATTCATATAGAGGGTTTTCAATTGGACGTTGTGGTTCAAAGAATCCAGAAACTTCATATCTTCCGGGGCCAGTAAAACCTTCACGGCCCAAACTACCGTATACTCTATTTGATTCTGCGACTAGGGCTTCGTCAGCGAAAGTTTCGTCATTTGTATTGCTCTGAGCGCCAATATTATTTTGAACATTAATAGAGCCTGATTGAATATCAGCAACACGTTGTCTATCTTCTGGAGTTAATTTAAAATCTCCTGATAAATCACCTAAACTGTCTCCCAACGGAGTATTCAACGGTGTCACTGCAAAAGGTATTAAACTGCCATCAACACTCATATAATCATCCTAGTAATGAATCTAAGGTTGATTTTTTTGGCAAATAAATCTTCGTACCAGCACGCATATCAAATATTGAGTCCTTAATTGTATTAGGATTTCTGAGAGCAAATACCCACCACAAATTAGCATCACCATACAAGTCAAATGCTAGTAAATCTGGACGATATTGATATGTTCGGTTTATTTCAAACACCACATCATCGGCATTTTTTGGTATATTAGGAAATTGAGCGACATCTAAAAAATTGCCATAGAATTTGGTACGAGCATAAGGACTATTCCTAGCATAGGTAACTTCAGCCATTAAATGAATCCTCCTCTGGTACTATTACCTCCTTGAATTGTCAATCCACGAGCGTAATTCTCTAGTGTAAAGTTTTCAGAAATGTTCTTTCTACTGTATACGGGCTGTAGATTTATGGTTATCGTACTACTGGTTGGCAATCTAACAATACCACCATATGAATCGTTAGGCGACGGTGGGCCCACTGGTAATTCTCCAGATGATCCAATATCAACACCTATCGGTATTTGAACATAATCAACTTCACTCTGCATAGTATGCGAGAACTGCGTTACTACACATGGAATGTGAGGCAGATAAGCATCGCCATAGCCATCTAAGAATACAAGTGGCGGTGGGCTACCAGCATACTCATCTCTACCAAAGAACATTTTTGTACATATCCTGAAAAACTGTATGGCTGCCATCAAGTATTGACCTTCTCGAACATTTTGTACAGTAAATTCACCATTGATTTGAATTGCGCCAATTTCACTGCCTTCATAGAAATAACTGTTGTAATTTGAATGCGTTAATGCTTGTGTACCATATCTAGCAGTATGCGATAGCGTTACTGTGGGAGTGTACGGGAATACAACACCAGATGTGCCAGTTTGACTGTTTAGAGGACGCATTAACGTGTTTGCTGGATTGTCATAGAACAAATTGGCAATTTGTGAACTCATACTTACACGTACACGCCAATCATTTTCTGGAGCAATCACTGAACCGTCTGAATTTTGAAAATTTATGTTAAATACACTGCCTGCTATATCTTTTAATAACCCAGTAGCACCTGCCATTAATCCAGCCTGCGCTAAACGTGCTCCACTAGAATTCCCTGGGCTTAAACTATTAGCAAGTGCGGAGGTGCCAGAAGATGATAATATGTTTCTTGAAACACCGCCAGATTCAAAATCATTTTCAAGGCCTGTCATAATAATCCATAGTTAGTAAAACTATTTATCTCATAATAATATATGTTTATTATGTTGACTGAGGATTAATTATGTGTTACCATGTACTGTTTTTAGGAGAACGACTATTAAAACAAATTATCTCAACAACAAAGATATACTAAAAGAAATACACAAGAGCAAAAATTCTTATTGCTCTTATCTGGATGCTACCTGTGCTGATTACGACATCATTCTAAGCAGCGTCGAAGCCATCACAGAAGAAAAAATCATAGAAGCAATACAAAATCGTGCCGAACGATTGACCAAACTACAATACGATCTAAATGCCGCTGAAAGTACCGAAAAAAAGCGCCTAGATGATTTTCAAGTAAAAGAAGAAGATATAAAAAGAACTGATTTGGTATTCAGAATTATGTCATGGGAGCATGTTCCTAGCGATGCTGTAAAGTCAAACAAAGTCAAGGAAGACATAGAAGACGAGGACATTATCGTTACAGAATATGATGACGAGGATACTAAGCCAACGAAGTACATAAAAGTTAATTTTCCACCATTTGTACACTACAAATTAGGCGATAACGACAAGCCATATCTCGTAGGCAAAAGTCACTGGAAGGGTTCCCTGATTGATGGTCAATTCAGCAAGGATCACGGCAAAATGACCAACAAATTAGCCCATATGTTCATTAAGTTATGTGAACGGTATGCTACTCGTAGTAACTGGCGGGGCTATACCTACAATGATGAAATGCGTAGTCAAGCCCTACTACAATTGAGTCAGATTGGACTACAGTTTGACGAAAGCAAAAGTTTGAATCCATTTGCGTATTATACGGCTGCCATCACAAATGCGTTTACTAGAGTTTTAAACATAGAAAAACGAAATCAAAATTTACGTGATGATATCCTGGAACTCAACAACCTAAATCCTTCATATACCAGACAGGGTATGCACACGGGTAGTGGATTTTACGAAGATTGATTTGGTCAAGCACTATTTGACTTGCGCTATCAGAAAAGAGTACAATGCTTAGATGAGTAATCTATTTAAAAAAGCACTAGTCTGTACAGACATTCATTTTGGCCTCAAGTCAAACAGTCAACTCCACAACGATGATTGCCTATCTTTCATCAAGTGGGCAACCAAAACGGGAAAGGAACAAGGTTGTGATGTAGCGTTTTTTCTAGGCGATTGGAATAACAATCGTGCTGCGATCAACATTCTTACACTGAACTATAGCATCCGTGCTCTTGAGCATCTTAATGACAATTTTGATAGAGTATTTTTTATTCCTGGTAATCATGACCTCTATTACCGGGATAAGCGTGATGTTCAGAGTGTAGAGTGGGCAAAACATCTAGACAAGGTTACTATCTGTAACGATTGGCACAGGGAAGGTGATGTCATCATTGCTCCATGGATGGTAGGCGACGATTACAAGCGAATTCCAAAAATGAATGGCAAATACATTTTTGGCCACTTTGAACTACCACACTTCTTGATGAATGCTATGATAGCAATGCCAGATCACAGTGAAATCAAACGTGAACATTTTTCGCACTTTGATCATGTGTTCAGCGGTCATTTCCATAAACGTCAAACATACAAAAACATTACATACATAGGCAATTGTTTCCCACACAATTACGCCGATGCTGGCGACGATGCTCGTGGAGTAATGATCCTAGATTGGGGCGGAGAGCCAACCTATCATGTCTGGCCAGATCAACCAACCTATCGTGTTCTTACACTAAGTGATTTGCTCAACAGAACTGATGAGGCATTGAAGCCAAAGATGCATGTTCGGGTTAACATTGATATTGACATTTCATATGAGGAAGCCAACTTCATCAAGGAAACGTTCGTCAAGTCTCATGGCTTACGTGAGATATCAATTCTGCGTAACAAAAACACAGACATGGATCAACACGAAATCAAGGGTAACATTAATTTTCAAACAGTGGATCAGATCGTTACCAATCAACTTAATCAAATCAACAGTGAACAGTATGATCCAGCATTATTACTGGAACTGTACAGAGGACTATAAGTAAGTCATGCCAAAAATCAAGAACATCACCGCGAAAAATTTTCTATCAATAGGCAATCAAACACAGGCCGTAAATTTTGATAGAGATAACTTAACTCTGGTGTTAGGCAGCAATATTGACTTAGGCGGCGACGACGCTGGCAGTCGTAATGGCACGGGCAAGACTTCTATCATCAATGCTCTAAGTTATGCGTTCTACGGTCAAGCCCTCACTAACATCAAAAAAGATAATCTAATCAACAAAACCAACGGCAAAAACATGTTGGTAACTGTTGATTTTGAGTGTGGTAATACATCTTACAGAATTGAACGTGGTCGTAAACCTAACGTCCTGAAATTCTTTGTCAATGATCGTGAGATGGAAAGTTCTGACGACAACAGTCAAGGTGATAGCAGAGAAACGCAACAGGAAATTGAACGTTTGATAAACATGCGCCATGATATGTTTAAGCATATCGTGGCACTTAACACGTATACAGAACCTTTTCTAAGCCTAAAAGCGGCCGATCAACGAACAATCATTGAACAATTGCTTGGCATTACACTACTAAGTGAGAAAGCGGAAGGTCTTAAAGAAGGGATCCGCATCACCAAGGATGCTATCCAGCAAGAAGAATTTCGCATCAAAGCAGTCAAAGATGCTAATACCAGAATTCAAGAACAGATTGACTCCACCAAACGTAGACAAAAACTGTGGCAAAAGAAGCACGATGATGAACTAACAGAATTAACTGCTGCTTATGATGAACTACTTAAACTTGATATTGATGTTGAGATAGCCTCACATAAGCAATTGACAGCATACAAAGCCAAGGAAACAAATCTAACAGACTTAGAAAAAACAAAGAAGTCACTGAAGAAGGATTTTGCCCGAGAAGAAAAAACCTTATTTCAACTAAACTCAGACGTACAATCACTGAAAGATCATAAGTGTCATAGTTGCGGTCAAGCCCTACATGATGATAATCATGCTATCCTACTTGAACGCAAAGAAAAAGATCTAAGCAAAACTGCTGAACTTCTTGAACGGATAACAGAAAGTCTGGCAGAAGTTAATAAGAAGATAGATGCTATCGGTTCATTAGGTGTTTCTCCCGTTGTATTTTATTCCACGGAAAGTGAAGCGGTTGCTCACAAAAGTAGTATCAATCATCTATTTTCACAGATAGAAAAAAAAGTGTCAGAGACTGACCCATATGCTGAACAGATCACCGAAATGGAGAAGAATGGCATTGAAGAAGTTTCTTACGATTTGATTAACAGTTTGACCAGGGTTCGTGATCATCAAGAATTTCTACTCAAGTTATTGACCAACAAGGATAGTTTTATTCGTAAGCAAATTATTGATCAGAACTTGAATTTCTTGAATGGTAGACTTGCGTACTACTTGAACGATATTGAACTGCCTCACACAGTTAAATTCAATAATGATCTATCTGTTTCCATTGAAGAACTGGGACGAGAGCTGGATTTTGATAACCTTTCGCGTGGGGAACGAAATCGTCTTATCTTAAGTCTAAGTTGGGCTTTCCGTGATGTATGGGAAAGTCTGTATCAGCCTATCAATCTGCTGTTCATTGACGAACTAGTAGATAGTGGCATGGATAGTTCTGGTGTGGAAAATTCTCTGAAGATTTTGAAGAAAATGGCAAGAGGAGGCGGTAAATCTGTATGGTTAATTAGCCATAAAGATGAATTGGCCAGTAGAGTTAATAATATAATGTACGTAGTTAAAGAGAGTGGCTTTACTAGATATAGTTCTGATGTAGAGATCGTGAAAAATTCCGATACTATATCATGAGTATAAATAGTTGGTGACTTGGATATTTGAAGAAAAAATTATTGAAACACTACCAGAAGACGTTGTTGGTTTCGTATATATGATAACCAACAAGTTAACTGGACGAAAATATATAGGCAAAAAATTATCTAAATTTAAAAAAATCAGGTTAAAAACATCAAGGCTCAAAAACGGCACTAAAAAGAAATCTAAAATAAGATATGAAATTGATAGTGACTGGCAAACTTATTATGGCTCAAACACGGTATTATCAGAAGAAGTAAAAACAACAGGTTCAGAAAATTTTCATAGGCAAATATTAAGGTATTGTTATTCAAAGAACGAACTAAACTACTGGGAAGCGAAGTATCAATTTGATTACGGTGTTTTACTCAGTGGTGATTGGTACAACGAATGGATATCGGTCAAAGTTCGTAAATTGAAGATTTAATTCATCATGGTTTAATAGCGACGCACCGCACATCTGCGAAATCTACAGGCAAACACAAAACAGTAAATGGCTAGCATCGGCCTAATTTCGGATGCCCTAAAACTGGACCGCCGGGTCACAGGGAATGGAAACCTCGTCGCTGTTACGAGAACTCAATCACTATCCTTGACAGGACGTAGATCGCTAATCCCGCGGTTTGATTGTTTGAACAGGAATTATGGGTAAAAAGACGCGATAGAGATATCGCACGGTTATATTGAAGGACAGCATTAGCAATATAGCCCGCCGTTGTAAGAAAGACTGGATGAGTAGGTACCGGACAACCGCCTACGTTACATTTCCTGAGTTGAAAAATTCAGATGTTGTTGTAGTCCCTATGCTGTGTGGTGGTCAACTCAGATGAAACACCATAGAAGTCGTAGTGTATCACTACGATTTTTTTTCGCCCTGCGTGGGCGAAAGGGAGGCAGTAATCTAGATGAATGGTATTAGGTTGGATCCTGGTTTTAGTATGTTCCTCTCGAAAAGATCGTCAAGTTAATCGCTGGAGCGAATAGCGACGAAGATTAACGCAGACGATAGCGGCGAGTACGCCGCTGATAGAACTACGGTCTAATAGAATAGAGATACGGTAGAACTTAAAATGGGTTGTATAAATGAACTATAGCGTCTAAAATTGATCAAACAAATAGATGACCAGTCTCGTTGGTTCTCTCTATGTTTTCCTTGATGATATCGTTAATGATATCACGATCTTGATATCCCATCTCAAAACCTTGGTCTATATTGACTCCACCTCGCATGTACCAGACTAGTTTGTATATGTATTTTCGTAGTGCTTTTGACTCCCGGTCGTAATCATCAATTAGTTTGATTACTTCCTCATTGGAAAGAGTCAAAAGCGTTAGCCGAAAAAATTGGACATCTCAAAAACTAAGGGTGTTTGATAATCCTTTGTACATGACTCACACTGTAGATCTATTTTATTTGTGGGTGTGTTTGATTTAATCTCAGCGATAGCATCATTGACTGTATTCCATATGTCCCTATCACAGTTTTGGAAGAAGTCATTGATAAATTCAGAATTTTCCACTACAGTGTGTGCGTCTAACTTGATGTAATTTATATTACCTGCAACACCTTCAACAGTGAGTTTGAGTAGATTTTTGAACATCTCTTTGAATTTTTCTAACTTTTCTTCTTCTGAAAGATTATTTTGACCAACCATTTGTATTAGTCTTTGCTCTTCAAATGTTTTAATACTTCTGCCATTTAGGGTTTTATATGACTCCGGCTTCAAATTTATTAATAAATCTTTTATGTGAAGAGTTTTGTTCCAAGATGGCACAGTGTTGTACTTATCTAGCAATAGTTGAAGATCTAAGGTGTGTTCATTCTTATGCTTACAGTGTGGACATAAACTGATGAAATCCATAGCGTTACCGTATGTTGCTAATCTTATCGCTATAAGAAGGTGATCTATATCACATACTGGTGTATGCCACGCATCTTTTATGTTTGGTATACAACTCTGAATAACATCTACTGTAGATTGACCGTTTAGTAGCGCATCTGGGGTTTTTAATGCCAGTTCATCACGGGCAGTCATTGCGAACACGGGATATTCGTTTGTTACAGTTTTGGATAGACTGCCATCTGGCCACCATTCACCGCGACTGGGTAGTTTGATGTAAAGTTGTGGTTGTCTATAGTATTTTTTCAGTGGATTGTCTATTTGTTCATTCATTGTAGTTCTGCTAAATATATGTACTTATCTTGTAGAAACAGTATACTAAAAAATGGCAGCACCTGATTCAGAAATAGCTCGATTTGCGGCAGCAATGGGATTAACTACAGCACAGGCTGAAGCAACTCTTAGATCATTGGCTAACTTAGCAAGGTCAACGGATACTACCACCAATGCCCAGAATGTTCAAACTCAGTCTATAAATAATCTTACTGCTACCCAACAGCGTTATATTTCTACTATTAATGGTGCCATTGGTGTTGCTGGAAATTTAAATAGTACTTTGTTAAGTATGGCTGACAGCATGGCAGCAAGTACTAGTATTTTCTCACAGATAAAGCCAGCATTATCTTTTCTTTCTACAACTGCTAGTACGATAGGTAAATATATTCCTGACGTATTGACCGGAATAGGAACAGGTCTAGGAGCATTTTTTGGTGGACCAGGTGGCGCGGCCGTTGGTAATAGACTTGGGTCATTGGTTGGCGGGGTTGTTGGAGGTGCTTTTGGTGAGTTAAATACAGGAGCAAAGGCTGTAGCTGAGTTGTACTTAGATCAAGGCGAAAAAGTAATGAATGCCTTTAATATGTTAAGTTCAACCGGTGTAACATTCGGTGCCAGTTTACAAAACATGTCCAGAGTTGTTAACAGTACAGGTGTTCCGCTTGAAATGTTAGCAAAAATCGCACAACAAAATGCTGAAAATCTTGCTGTTTTAGGTGGTGGAGTGAGTGGTGCTCTTGAACGTGTGGCAAAAGCGGCTAGAAATGATCTAGGTCCGCAATTGGTAACATTGTACGGTGGCTTTACTAATCTAGGTGATGAATTGGCTGATTATTTGGCTATGCAGCAACGCATAGGAGTACAAGAAAATTTATTGAGCAGTGAAAATATTGAAGGTACCAGAAATTATCTTTATGTTTTGAAAAATATATCTGATTTAACTGGTAAAAATGCTAAACAATTAAAAAATGAAATAGAGCAACGAAACAGAAATGTAGCAGCACAAAATTTCATGAACTCATTGGACGCAAAAGGCCGTGAACAATATCTTGCGATGATGGCTCAAATTCCAAAAGGTATGGAAGGTGTTATGCAGGATATTATTATGGCTGCTGCTAGAGGACAAGAAGCGATAAGTCCAGCCTATAGACAACTTAGTGTCATGATGCCGGAAGTAACGCAAGCGATGACTCGTATGGCAAGCGGGCTAGGTAAAAGTAATGAAGAATTTGTAAAAATAATGGATGAATCTGGAAAAAGTTTAGTTAAAAGTGGTCAGATGTATTCAAAGGAATATGATCCTTTGTTTTTCTTGAAAGAACAAGGTGTGCTTTCGGCTAGTATTATTGAAACAGCAAATACAATTCTTACGGATATTAACAGTAACGCGGGACGACTTCAAAAACTGGGAGAAACCCTTGGTAAACTATTAGAAGAAACTAAAAATTTAAAGGATAAACCTACTGATTTCGCAACGAGTGTGGCGGCAGTTGCTAACGCTCAGGCTAAATTAGGAGTATCTCTTAACAATTTAATGACAGGTACAGATAAAGTTGAGGGCAAATTTTCCGAATTTGCCAATGTAGCTGGCAAATTAGTGAGTACAACTCAGAGTTATGTGGATGGATTAGACAGTATTGTTGCTAAAATTTTAGGTTTAAAACCAGAGTTGGAGAAAAAGGACGAACGCGGACGAGGCGGATATGAATCCTCGCAGAGACTTAGATCCGCTATTCAAACGGAGGAATTAGCACTACGTGAGTTTGAATTACAAAAAATTAAAGCTGAGAGAGAATTGGCCATAGAACAATCTAGAGGGAATATCGGAAGCGTAGATATATTAAAAAAACAAATTTCTGATTTAGACACGTATTTAACTGAATCTAGAGAAAAATTGCAGGAATTGAAAGAAAAACGAGATCAGTTACAAAATTCAACGCAGGGAAGTACTGGTAATAATACAACTGGTTCAACCACCAGCAATGTTGTAAGTAGTGTTTCAACTATACCCAATGACTCTTCTGATAGTGAATCTAAATCATATACTATGTTTGAACGTGCCCTACAAGAACAAAACACTGTATTGACGGATTTAGCACAAAGTGTAATCAGTCAAGGCGAGCAAATTAGAAGAGCAGTAGATAGAATGGCATAAATAAGTAGAGGTTTATTCATGACTTGGAAAAAATATTTTCGTGTAGCAAATCTATCGGGTTCAGTAAGTCCGATAAATGGCTCAAGTGGCAATCACTTTACTTATAGAAACTATCAAAGCAATCTGCCTGATGTTTACATTGGTCATCCAAATCGTATTGAGCGATACAATCAGTACGAACAGATGGACATGGACAGTGAAGTAAATGCCGCCCTGGATATTTTGAGTGAATTCAGTACGCAAATCAACAAAGAAAATAGTTCAGCATTTCAATTCGTTTGGAAAGAAAAGCCAACCGACAACGAAATAAAAATTATTAAAGAACAACTAAATCAGTGGGTAAGTTTAAACGAACTAAACAAACGCATATTCAAAATTTTCAGAAACACAATCAAGTACGGCGATCAAGTTTTTATTAGAGATCCAGAAACATTCAAGTTGTTCTGGGTTGAAATGAGTAAAGTTGTTAAAGTAATTGTAAATGAGGCCGAGGGTAAAAAGCCAGAGCAATACATCGTCAAAGAACTTGCGCCAAATTTTGAAAATTTAACTGCTACAGCAATAAACAGTAGTGACGTTAGCGTTAATCATCCACAGGTCGGTGGACCAAATGGTGCCTATATACAACCAAAGTCACCATATAGCGGTGGTAGCAGATTTAGTAAAGCACAAAACGAACAGGCGATAAATGCTGAACATATAGTACATCTCAGTTTAACTGAAGGTTTAGATTTCAGTTGGCCGTTTGGTAATAGTGTACTTGAAAACGTATTCAAAGTTTTCAAGCAAAAAGAATTACTAGAAGATGCCATCATCATCTACCGTGTACAGCGTGCTCCAGAGCGTAGAATTTTCTATATAGACGTAGGTAACATGCCGAGCCATATGGCTATGGCATTCGTTGAACGTGTTAAAAATGAAGTACATCAGCGTAGGATACCAACACAAACTGGTGGCGGTCAAAACATGATGGACGCAACCTATAATCCATTGTGTCTTGATTTGGGAACAGTAATACCTTTACTTGATGGCAGAAAATTAACGTTAGAGGAAATAATTGAAGAATTCAATGAAGGTAAAGAAAACTGGACTTATAGTTGTGATCCAGATACAGGTAAAATAGTTCCTGGTGTTATTAATTGGGCGGGTATAACTAGGAAAAATACTGAGGTTCTGGAGTTAACATTTGATAATGGACAGACATTGATTTGTACTCCTGATCATAAAATACCTGTGTTCGGTAAAGGATTTGTGGAAGCAAAGGATATTACTCCAGAAGATAGTTTGATTGCTTTTAATGTAAAAAACAAAAAGATATCAAATAATGGTGGTGAATATCAGCAAGTATGGGACCATGAGAAAAAAGAGTGGGTCTGGACACATCGTATGATTGGTGAGTTTTTCAGAGATTTAGGAAAACATCAAGAATTTACATATTTGCCAGAAAATGTTACTTCTGTAAAAAATGTAATCCATCACAGAAATTACGATAGATTTAATAATGATCCTAGAAATTTAACATACATGAATAAGCAAGATCATATATTGTATCATGCTTCAATGAAAAAAGATTTTTGGGAAAATATTTCTGATGAATATCGTGCCCAGATGATTGGTAAGATTTCAGAAACTACCAAAAATAACTGGAAAAACATGAGCGAAGAGCAAAGGCAAATTGCTTTATGGAAATTACATTCAGCCAGAGAACATGGCATTTGGCTGAGACAAAATGATCAAAATACCAAGGATCAATATAAAGAAAAAATGCGTGCTGCCAGAAAGAAATATTTTTCTGAACATCCAGAAGCATTAGATCAAGCAATTAAGAATTGCGAGAACAGAGTAAAAATTAAAAATCAACCTCTGAATGTAACATTTGACATGTTACAAATAGTAGCAAAATATGTAAAAGATGGAGTAAAAAATAAAAATAAGGTTATAGAACTTTGTGATAATAATCAAGATTTATTAAAATTAGTAAAAGAAAATAACTCCGAGTCCTTTGACTATAAGAATTCACAGTGTAAAATAGATTTTACTAAATTTGGTTATAATAAATTAGATCATTTGATTTCTAAGTTTGGATATACAAATTGGAAAAAATTTGTAAAAGAAATAGATAATTTTAATCACCGAGTAGTTAAAATAACAAAAATTCAAAATAGAGACACAGGTACTATAACTATTGATGGGCTTGAAAGGTGGCATAACTATCATACATTTGCTATTGATAGTGGTATATTCGTTAAGAACTCTACAAATGAAGATTATTTCTTCCCACAAACCGCTGATGGTCGTGGTAGTAAGGTTGATACTCTTCAAGGTGGTACTAATCTAGGTGAAATTACAGACTTACACTTCTTCACTAATAAACTATTTCGTGGATTGAGAATTCCAGCCAGTTATCTACCAACTGGGTTGGACGATGGCACTAGTAATCCAAACACATTCAGTGATGGAAGAGTTGGAACGGCCCTAATACAGGAGTGGCGTTTTAATCAATACTGTATCAGATTACAGCGTTCAGTTGCTGAAAAATTAGATCAAGAGTTCAAGATGTTTATGCGTTGGCGTGGCATAAACATTGATGGCTCATTATTTGAACTTCAGTTCAACGAGCCACAGAACTTTGCCAGTTATCGTCAAGCAGAAGTAGACAGTGCTCGTATTACCAGTTTCACACAGTTGGAAGCATATCCATACTTAAGTAAACGATTCTTGATGTCTAGATTCCTAGGATTAACTGAAGAAGAAATGTCCGAGAATGAAAAGTTATGGGAACAAGAACAAGGGAACGCTGATGCTGCTAAACCAGATGCTGTTGGACTAAGAAGTGTGGGTATTAGTCCAGGTGGACTGGATATGGGAATTGAGGCAGCAGAAATGGCAGGAGCACCACCGCCAGAAGGTGGCGAAGGTGAAGGAGCAGCACCGCCAGGTGGCGGTGGCGGAGCAGTACCGCCATTACCACCACCAGGTCCAGTAGCACCAGCAATGTGATAAATAATATTATGATTTTGAATGAATTATTAGAACCAACGCCTAGTGGCTACAGATCAGAGAAAGAGGATAACACTTCTATAAAATTGTCTGATACTAGAAAGTTACGTCTGTCACTGGATAGACTCAATAAACTTCGTAAGATGAATGACACTAGAAAACTTGAACACGAGTTGAAGTTGGATAAATTATCAAAGCAATATAAGCCTGCTGCTGCTCCTGGCGGTGGTTTGGGTGGAATGTAAATATCCATACATAAAAACAGCAAAAAGTGCTCATTATGAGCACTTTTTTTCTATATGGTGTAAATAATTATACTTAATTGGATATTTTTATAAAGGAATAAAAAATGTCAAAATACGAAAAGTTAATTGAATATATTGTTAACGAGCAAGAAGAAAAAGCCCGTGAACTATTTCACCAACTCGTTGTTGAGCGTTCACGCCAGATTTATGAGTCATTAATTGACGAAGAAGATTTGGCTGAAATCGGTGGAGACGAAGTTGAAGACTTAGTTGACGAAATCACTGCCGATGAAGATGGAATGTTAGAGGCAGAAGACGAAGACATGGACATGGACGATGCTGAAGACGATATGGATGACGCAGATATGGACATGGACGACGCTGAAGGCGACATGGACAACGCTGAAGACGATATGGATGACGCAGAGATGGACATGGACGACGCTGAAGGTGACATGGATATGGACATGGACGACGAAGGCGGTGAAGAAGGTTTAGAAGACCGTGTTATGGACCTAGAAGATTCCCTGGAAGAACTAAAGCGCGAATTTGAAGAACTAATGGGCGATCAAGGCGGCGAAGATATGGGCGGAGACATGGATGCCGACATGGGCGACGAAGAAATGATGCCGGAGACCTTGGAAGTAGTACCGAATATGGATCATCACAGCCCAAAGAACCCAAGCGGGCCAATGGAATCCAAAATGAAGAAAGAAGAAATGCTCAAGGATAAAAAAGCCAAAGCCAAAAAGAAAATGACTGAGGCTGAGTGGATTCGTGAATATGTCGAAAAGATTGGCGAACCATATCCTGGTAACAACTCTGATACGCACGAAGTTGGCGCTGGTGGTTCTGTAACTCTTAACAAGAAGAGCATCGTTGCTGGCAAGAACGACATGGGCGGTACTACGCAAAATATCGCTCGCGGTGGTTCAGAGGCAGATCCAAAAGGAACTCCAAGCAACAAGCCAAGTGGTTTGTTAAAGAAGGGTGGAGATCTAATCGGTAAGGTACAGAATAGTCCTGGTGCTAATGCTGGCAAAACTGGGTACAAGACTAGTGCTGGTAAAGAGTATTCAAAGGCTAACGGCAAAGAAGGTCAGACCACTTCTGGCTCAATGAGCGTAGACAAGAAGAGTTTACTAGGACACTAAAGAGATAAGCAATGTTACTGCTACAAGAACATTTAAGTTTTGACGGCGCACGGATGGAGCTGATGACTGAATCGGCTCCAGACGGCAAAGGAAAAAATCTATACATGAAAGGCATTTTTGTACAAGGTGGTGTCAAGAATGCCAATCAACGTGTATATCCTGTTGATGAAATCGCTAAAGCCGTCGAGAGTGTTGGTAAGCAGATAAAGGGCGGCTATAGTGTTCTTGGTGAGTTAGATCACCCCGATGATTTGAAGATAAATCTTGATCGCGTATGTCACGTTATTACTGATATGTGGATGGATGGTCCAAATGGCTACGGTAAGTTAAAAGTACTTAACACACCTATGGGTCAACTAGTTACAACTATGCTGGAATCTGGTGTAAAACTAGGTGTTTCTAGTAGAGGCAGTGGTAACGTTAATGAAAGTACTGGACATGTAAGTGATTTTGATATTGTAACAGTTGATATAGTAGCCCAACCAAGCGCACCGAATGCATATCCTAAGCCAGTTTATGAAGGTCTAATGAACATGAGACATGGTCATAGAGTTTTAGAGATGACTAAGGATGCAAATGCCAATAAGAGAGTCCAAAAATATTTGGCAGAGGAAGTAAAACGCCTCATACAGGACTTAAAAATTTAACAGGAGAATGATACATGTTTGACGCTATCAAGCCATTAATAGACAGTGGTATCATTAACGAAGAAACCAAGACCGCTATAAATGAGGCCTGGGAAACTAAGTTAAATGAAGCACGCCAACAACTTCGTGCCGAAATACGCGAAGAGTTTGCTCGCAAATATGACCACGATAGAAGTGTAATGGTCGAAGCAATAGACAAGATGGTAACAGAAGGTCTCCAGGAAGAAATCCGCGAATTCGCAGAAGAAAAAGCACAAATGGCAGCAGATAGAGTTCGTTACTCACGCGCTATGTCTGAAAATGCCGCAAAGTTTGATAAGTTCTTAGTTGCCAAATTAGCAGAAGAAATTAAAGAACTACGTGCTGATCGTTCTATTCAGAAAGAAAGCATTGGCAAACTAGAACAGTTTGTAATTCACTCTCTATCTGAAGAAATTCAAGAATTCCACAAAGACAAGCAAGATTTAGTAGAAACTAAAGTCAGACTAGTTAGAGAAGCGAAAGGTAAACTTTCAAAAATTCAAAAAGAGTTTGTACAACGTTCCGCTCGTCTTGTAAATGAATCTGTGACCAAACATCTAAATGCTGAGATGTCACAATTGAAAGAAGATATCCAAATTGCTAGAGAAAACAATTTTGGACGTAAACTTTTTGAAGCTTTTGCGACTGAATTTGCTGTGACTCACCTAAATGAGAACAAAGAAATTGCTAAGTTGCAACAAGCGGTAAAAAAACGTGAAGCACTAATTGCCGAAGCCAAAAAAGCAGAGCAACAAAAAGCATCACTACTTGAATCCAAAGAGCGCGAAATTCGCATTCTGAAGGAATCACAAGAGCGTAAAGAGACTCTTAACGAATTGCTAAAAACACTAAACAAAGAAAAGCAATCCGTTATGACGCAGCTATTAGAGAATGTTCAGACTGATAAATTAAGGTCTGCGTTCGATAAGTATCTTCCAGCAGTTCTGAACAATACTACTCCACAACACAAGCAAGTAGAGAAATCTGCCATGCTAGTTGAGAGTCGTACAGAAGTAACTGGTGATAAAACTGCTAAGGTCAGCGTTGAAACCGGTGATAATAATGTCATCGAAATTAAACGTTTAGCAGGGCTTAAGTAAACCCTAAGAAGGAAAAAAGAAAAAATGACACAAGTACTATTAGAAGGCCGCTGGGGCGAAACTAGAGAAGCCCTGTTAGAAGGTCTACAAGGTTCTCGTAGAACCACCATGGGCGTTATTCTAGAAAATACACGTAAGAATCTTCTTGAAAACGCAACCGCTGGCGCAACCAGTGCTGGTAACGTAGCAACACTTAACCGTGTTATTCTTCCAGTTATCCGTCGTGTAATGCCAACCGTTATCGCTAACGAAATCGTTGGTGTTCAGCCAATGACTGGCCCAGTAGCACAGATCCACACTCTACGTGTGCGTTATGCTGAAACTGCTACTGCTACCGCTCCAAGTCCATTCGACACAAGCACAACTGCTGGTGACGAAGCACTAAGCCCATTCAAAATCGCTACAGCATACTCTGGTAGTTTAACTACTGGTCGTGCTGCTAGCACAACTGCCCTAGAAGGTGTACCTGGTCGTAAGATCAACGTACAAATCTTGAAGCAAGTTGTAGAAGCCAAGACACGTAAACTAAGCGCACGTTGGACATTTGAGGCCGCTCAAGATGCTCAAAGTATGCACGGTCTTGACATCGAAGCCGAAATCATGGCCGCTCTTGCTCAAGAAATCACCGTAGAAATCGACCAAGAAGTTCTAGGTTCACTACGTTCATTAGCCGCTACTGATTTTGCTTACGATCAGGCTGCTGTTTCTGGTACCGCAACATTCGTTGGTGACGAACACGCTGCCCTAGCAGTTCTAATCAACCGTGCTGCTAACCTAATCGCTCAACGTACCCGTCGTGGTGCTGGTAACTGGGCAGTTGTATCACCTGCCGCACTAACTGTTCTACAGAGTGCTACCACCAGTGCTTTCGCTCGTACTACAGAAGGCACCTTCGAGGCTCCAACAAACACCAAGTTCGTTGGTACTCTAAACGGCGCTATGCGTATTTACGTAGACAGCTATGCTGCTGACACACAAGCAGTTCTAGTTGGCTATAAGGGTTCAAGCGAAGCCGATGCTGCTGCTTTCTATTGCCCATACATTCCTCTAATGAGTTCTGGTGTTGTTCTAGATCCAGCAACATTCGAACCAGTAGTTGGATTTATGACACGTTACGGCTACGTGGAGCTCACCAATACTGCATCTTCTCTAGGCAATGCAGGTGACTACTTGAGCGAAATCTCTGTAGCAAATCTATCATTCCAGTAATCTTTAGATTACTACTTAATAAAAACCCGCTTCGGCGGGTTTTTTATTGACATTCGTATAATAATAGTGTATTATGTTGAATTAACAAACATAAATACTAGCATGAACAAATACGAAAAATGGTATAAAAATATCACAGATTCTGCGAAACACAGAATCACTGAAAATTACACGGAAAAACATCATATTCTGCCTAAAAGTATTGGAGGCTCAGATAGTGTCACGAATTTAGTGTATCTTACTGCTAGAGAGCATTTCATATGTCATTGGTTATTGACTAAGATATATACTGAAGGTGAAGCGCATTGGAAAATGATTAACGCATTTAGAATGATGCGAGCGGAAAATCCTAAGCAAAAAAGATATGCTACGAAGATAACTGCTAGAGTGTATTCTAATTTGAAAGAAGAATATTCTGTATTACAAAGTGAACGATATAAAGGCACAGGAAATGGCTTTTACGGCAAAAAACATTCAGAAGAAGTTAAGAACAGAATAAGCGAAGCAAATAAGGGTGATAAAAATGCCTCTAAACGTCCAGAAACTAAAAAGAAAATTGCAGAATCAAAAATTGGTAAAAAGAGGGATCCCTTCGATAATACATGGAGACTCAATCTTTCTAAAGCATCATCTGGTGAAAATAACGGAATGTATGGCAAATCACATTCTGATGAAACTAAACAAAAACAGCGTGAACGTGCTATTGATAGAAAACAAAGTAATGAAACTATACAAAAAAAGGCCGACGCTATACGAGGCATGAAGAGAGAAAAGAAATTATGCCCACATTGCGAGAAACTAGTGGCTGTGAATGGATATGCTAGATGGCATGGTGATAATTGCAAGTCTAAAGATAAATAAAGTTATAAAAGAATTCTCAATCGGGATGGGAAGACTAGAGGGACTACGGTCCCTCTTTTTATTGATTATGATAAATACATTAGTTACTAATCATCTCGTTGAGTAGCCAACTCCGGGTAGCCTAGAACGCTAAAACATAAAGGAAATTAAAATGGCAAAATTAAAGATACAAAAAACAAACTCAGTTACAAGCACTGTTGTTGACAGTTATGTAAGCCCAACTCTGATCAATGGAAATCATATCGGTGGCACTGGTGGTGATAATAGTCAAACAGTACCAACTATTAGGTGTAGTTTTCTAAAAGATGTGGGTGATGCTGTTGATACTGGATATATCAATTTCCAAAAAGGTATGCGTAAATTTGAAGTTAGCAATACCAGTGATGCCAACACAACTGTTGCTACTTTAGTAAACAAATTATCTTCTGAATTAACCGCTGCTGATACCATGACTATTCTTGTTACCACTGCGACTATAGTTGGCGCAAACGTAGCAAACATTGGTGCTGGTAGTGGTAGTTTCACTGCTAATCAGGATTATGCTTATGTTCAGTATGCCACTGGCAACGTTACTGGAACACCTATCATTAGTGTTGGACATCAGATCAACGGTACAAGTTTAACTGGTAATGTTACTGTGGTTGCGGTAAACACTACTGGCAACGTTACAGTAGCAGTTGCTACGCAGGATGTTTCTGATGAGCAAATTAACGTTAGTGTTCAGTTCAATGCTTCTAGAATTACTAACAAGTATGTTTGGGATTGGAGCAATGAAAAGTATAGATACTGGTTCTCGGCTCCAAGTTACTCTGCTACTGCGTTGAGTAGTCAGCCTGGTTGGCAAGACACTGTTTTTGTTCAAGTTAATAATAATTAATTTTGAAGTGACTTGATACAAATAGGCTGTTTTTACAGCCTATTTTCATTTGGAGATAATCCACAGTTTGAATAAATACTGTAAATAGAGAAATAGCATGAGCGTAACTAAGCGAATCAACACTGGTGATTATACTATTGATACCTTCAAGTATGATGGTAATCCAGATGGCAACATTTTTGTGTATACTCATACACTTAGGATTGATGGTAATCTAGAGGTTGTAGGTAATACGGCAAACATTCAAGCATTTGATACTACCAAGCAGATATTTCAAATAAACGCAGATCAGACGACTAGTGATTTGCCAAGATCTGGTATAAGTGGGTTTGAAAATAATCGCGGTAATGGGTCAAATGTCGGGCTATATTGGGATGAAGACGGTACGTACTCTGGACAATGGATAGCAAATAATGCTTCTGGAAGCACTGGACCAATACTCACTAGTTACAATGTGAAAATTGATCAAACTACTGATCAACCAGTAGGTGAAGCAGGTTATGTGGTTGTTACTGGAAATACTGCTGGAGCGGGCGGTAGTGGTTTGTACGTAAACACTGGAGCATCATCAGATGAACTAGTAACAACTGCTAAGATCAGAAAATATGGAATAATTTTTGGATAAATTATATGGCAATACAAAACGCAAATCTAACAACAACTACTTCTAACATCTATGTTAGTAGCGGCTCTACTGCTGCGATGACTTTTTACTTTTCAAATTATGAAACTAGCAATAATGTAACATTTAGTTTATGGGCAGTTCCTGATGGAGATGAACCTGGCAACTTAAATGTACTTTATAGTAATGTAGTTGTGATTGCTGGTGACACTTATGTTATGGATTCAGAGCGATTATTTTTAGAAGATGGCGACAGATTGTGTGGTTATGCTAATGCTAACAACACCATATCTTGTACCTTGACATATACAACAGTGTAAAGTGAAATAAACATGGGTCGTTCAGTAAAAAATCCTGAAATAGAAATTGGTAAACTAAGTGCTACTACAGTACTGGCTAACAACAGTCCTGTATTGACTGTTGCCAATAGTACTTTTGAAAATACACTTTATGTTTCAAAGAATGGTAATGACACTAATGATGGTAAGAGTTTGGCTACTCCCAA
>Ga0169931_10003965_pt1 | contig 23249 bp, 13 predicted proteins | sample Kivu_15m_20L_FD_129675 | JGI IMG/M metagenome (GOLD analysis project Ga0169931, IMG submission 129675) | Freshwater microbial communities from Lake Kivu, Western Province, Rwanda to study Microbial Dark Matter (Phase II) - Kivu_15m_20L... | ecosystem: Environmental > Aquatic > Freshwater > Lake...
ACAAATGGATGCTCAAATTTACTAAAATAAGAGAAAAAATTCCTGATTTTATTACTACTATGTAGGAAGTGTACCCAAGATACGTTCCTCAGCTAATGGCCCGTATCTTTGACGGAGTAGATCGTGAATAAATCTACAAACCTTTGGAATTTACTTTGCCCAGAACCAATCTCAATTTGCTTCAGCAAGTCACCAGAATTCTAGATGCACTGCTAAATATTGAAAATCTTCCTGACCCTGATAAGCTTTAGAGCATCTTTATTTATGCTGTTTTGTGGGGCCTCGGAGCCTGTCTGACCATTGATTCAAAGAAAATTTTCGAATAAAAATTGAGAAGTCTGGTGGAGAAGCCTATGCCTGACAAAAAGCAGAGTTTGTTTGACTTCTACTTTGATATGAAAAGATAGTGGGTCAACTGGAAAGACTAGGTTAAGCCTTACTAGACACCTGAAGGTATTAGATTCAGCAAGATACTTGTTCCTACAGTTGACACCAAAAAATATAGCTACGTGCTAGATCTGATGGTTAAACAGAAATTCCCCTGCATGTTCGTAGGAGAGTCTGGAACTGCTAAATCTGTCATCATTTCTAACTACATGGGATCGCTTTCTCCCGATAATTACATGAAACTTTAAATCAACTTTTCGTCCAGAACTACCAGCAAGGACGTACAAGCCAACATCGAGGACAATCTTGACAAACGATCAGGAAGAATTTTCGGTCCTAAAATTATTGGCAAAAATTTCATTATTCTTATTGATGATTTGCATATGCCTAAGGTCGACACTTATGGAACTCAACAGCCTATCGCCCTTCTTAAGTTTTTCATAGAAAAAGGATACATCTACGAGCGAACTGGAGCCTTGTAGATGAAAATTATCAAGGATACTCAGGTGGTAAGCGCTCTACTACCTCCCTCAGTAGCAACTATGGTAGATCCCCGACTTTTGTCTCTTTTTGCTACTTACAATCTGATTTTCCCATCCCAATAAAACTTGCAAAGAATTTATAACTCTATTCTGAGCAACCATCTCAAACGTTTCTCTTCCTAGATTCAAGAGCTCACTTCGAAAATTACTGAATGCACTATGAAACTTTACAAGCAGACTGTCGAGATGCTACCACGTACTCCTGTCAAGTTCCACTACATTTTCAATTTGAGAGATTTGAGTCGAGTTTACTAAGGTTTGCTACGATCAACTGTAGATAAATTTACAAATAAAGAATCGATTGTAAGGCTCTGGCGTAATGAATGCATGCATGTATTCGAGGACAGACTTATCAACCAAGAAGACAGAAACGTTATTTCTTAAAAAATATTGAAATCGCTCATCAAGGGCAGCTTTTAAGACATCTAATAGGGAGTCATGAGGAATCCTATTCTTTTCGGTGATTTTATGACGGCTAATCCTACAGATGATTCAGCAGTCGACCCTAAGCTCTATGAAGATTGTGGTGACTACGAAGCTGTAAAGAAGAAATGCGATTTCTTGCTCCAGTAGTACAATTACGATTAAAATAATATTTAAATGAATTTAGTGCTCTTCGAGGACGCTCTTTAACATCTCACTAAGATATACAGAATCATCAGATTCCCACTTGGACATGCCCTATTAGTAGGCTATGGAGGTTCAGGCAAACAAAGTCTGACAAAACTGGCTAGTTTCACCGCTAAATACAAACTTTTCACTATTACCCTCACAAGAGGATACAAGGAAAAAGAGTTCAGAGAAGATTTGAAAAATCTTCTTTCGATGTTGACCTAAGGTCCAGTCCTGTTTTTGTTCACCGATGCTCACGTACTCTAAGAGGGATTCTTGGAGCTGATCAACAATTTACTGACGATAGGAATGGTTCCGGCTCTGTTCGATGAGTAGGAAAAGAAAAACATGAGTGACAAGATAAAAGACTAAGCAAAAAGGCAAGGAGTGCAGTAAACTAAGTAAGATATGTGGAACTTTTTCGTTTAAAAAACCAGAAATAACTTGCATATCGTACTTGCTATGTCTCCTGCAGGTAGCACACTCAGAATCCGATGCCGTAATTTCCCAGGACTCATCTCTAGCACACAGATAGACTGGTTTTTCGCTTGGCCCAAAGACGCTTTGGTGTCAGTCGCTGAATTCTATCTGAAAGAAGTGGAGCTTCCTCAGTAACACAGACCATAGATCGTCAATCATATCGTCAATGTTCATCTTTCGGTCCAAGAGTACTCAGTGTAGTTTGAATAAAAACTAAAACGTAAAAACTTTGCTACACCTAAAAATTATCTTGACTTTTTGAGAACCTACAACACCTCACTCTAAAAACACACTAAATAATTCAATTTATTAGTCCAAAGATACATCAACGGGTTGGCTAAACTCAAGTAAGCAAAAGAATCAGTATCGATTCTTAGAGAGGATCTTTAAGTCAAGCAAAAAGAAGTCAATGCTGAAACCAAGTAGGTTTAGACACTGCTCAAGGAAATAGAAGTTATTCAAATAGACGTAGAGACGAATCAAACCGCAGCAGTGGCTAAAGAAAAAGATCTCGATGTTTAGGTAGCTGAGATTGAGATTCAAAAAGCTAAAGCCGATTAGATTTTGAGAAACGCTGAACCGCAAGTGCAGTAAGCAGAAAAAGCCTTGAATGTAGTAGATAGCAAGGAGCTCACAACATTCAAAGCTTTAGCTAAACCTCCTCATCAGGTCGCAGCTTTGGGTATCACCATCATGATTCTTAAACCCACAGGAAACTAAGACTAGAAATAAGGTTGGGAGGGTGTAAGAAGAATGATTTCTAACCCTTCTTCTTTCATCAATACTCTTAAAGAGTTTGGTAAGCGTATCGGCAAAGTCACAAAAAAACAAATCTAAACAGTTAAAGACCGTATAGATAATAAAGATTTTGAGTTTGAACGTATGCATGAAATTTCAAAATCCGCTCACAACTTATTATTGTGGCTCAAGGCTATGGTCAAACTTTACGATGTATTTAAGGAGGTCGAGCCATTGAAGAAGAAGGTGTAAGAAATGGAAAAAATAACAAAGGTTAAGAAAATAGAGCTAGAGGAGACCAAAAGTTTGGTTAAAAAGCTGACATAGCAGCTGGATGAAGCCAATGAGAACAGTCGCAAGAAAAAAACGAGACTTAATTAGCTCAGTGAGCAAGCCACAACTATGGAGAGAAGGCTTAATGCTGCAGAGAAACTGCTTTCTGGATTGGGCAGATAAGAAATCAGATGGTCAAAAGATCAGGATGTCATATCGTAAAAAATCATCAATCTGACTGGAGACTGCCTGACTACTTCATCTTTCTTGTGCTATTCAGGTCCCTTTAACTTTGATTTCCGTAAAAAGATGATCTACGAGGACTGGAGAGAAGACATCAAAACTAGAAATATTCCTATGAGTGCAACTTTCAAGATTGAATAACTGCTTACCAGTGATGTATAAATCGCTAAGTGGGCGTCTTAATAATTGCCCTCAGATTAACTTTCTGTTCAAAATGGTATATTGGCTACTAAAGCCACACGCTGGCCACTCTGTATCGATCCTCAGCTTCAAGCTGTCAACTGGATCAAAAAGCGATATGAAGGACCTACCTTTAAAGTGCTCAATATGAACGATGGACCACAAGCTTTTATAAAGGATCTTGAAAACACTATCAAAAGAGGTGGGGCTTGTTTATTCTAAAGTATCGATGAATAGCTAGATCCGACTATCGATCCTTTGCTTGAGAGAAATATAGTAGAAAGAGCTGGTCAAAAATACATCAAACTTACTGACAACTACATAGATTACAACTAAAGTTTCAAACTTTATTTCACTACTAAACTGTCAAATCCTAAATACACTCCTGAAGTCATGGGTAAGACCATGGTCATCAATTTCACTGTAACGATGATGGGTCTTAGAGACCAGCTTCTCAATGTTGTCGTATCTTTCTAAAAGCCCTAGAAAGAAAAGCAAAGAAAGGAGCTGATTCATCAGATGAGTTAGAACAGGAAAAAGCTGAAAGAAAAGGAAGACGAGCTACTAAAGAGTTTGAGTTAGTCGACAGGCAGTCTTCTGGACAACTAACCGCTTATCATGACACTTTAATCAACAAAGAAGGTTTCAACTGAAATCGCTCAAGATATCGAGGCCGGAGAGCTTACTTCACAAGAAATTGAAATGGCCAGACAATCATACACTCCAGTGGCCAGAAGAGGTGCTGTTTTGTTTTTCGCGATGGTGGGACTTTCAAGTATCAGTCAGATGTACGAGTATAGTTTGAGCTCTTACCTGATCGTATTTGTGAACTCTCTGAGAGACGCCAAGAAAGATCCAGTGCTCTAAACTCGACTAAGGGCAATCATCGACAAACTTACTCTCAACGTATATGAGTATACTTGTTTGGGTATTTTCGAGATACATAAACTTATGTTTTCTTTCCACATGACGATCATGATTATCGAGTAAGAACTGGTGTTGAATCGAAGCGAACTCAGCTTCTTCCTTAAAGGAAATCAGTCACTTAGCGAAGTTTAAAAGGCTAAGCCTTACAAATGGCTTCAAGAGCAGGGATGGAAAGATCTACAAATGCTTGTAAATATTGGTCCAGAATTCAAAAATCTTATATAAGATTTATAAAAAAATTAGAAAGTATGGAAAAAATGGTACGATCTGTAAAGGCCAGAGTCCGAAGACCTTCCCTAGGGTTATGGAAAACTCACTCCCTTCCAAATATTACTCGTTTTGAGAATATTTAGACCTGACAGAGTTGTAAATGGCATGAAGAGGTTCATCATAGACCATCACAAAAGTGACAAATTCGTGCAACCTCCTACTGTAAACTACGAAAAAATATTTAAAGCTTCTAACTAAAAATCCCCTATTGTTTTTATTTTGTCTCCAGGAGCAGACCCACTTTCTGATGTACAAAAACTAGCAGACTAACAAGGTTTCTCCGGAAATAAATTTAAGTATCTCGCTTTAGGACAGGGTATGGAAAAATAGGCCAATATTTATCTCTCGACATCATCGAATAGAGGTCACTGGCTTATGCTTCAAAACTGCCATTTGCTTGCCAGCTGGCTCAAAGATCATCTTGAAAAGTTCCTTGAAACTCTCAGCAGGCCTAATAAAGACTTCAGACTATGGTTGACTACACAGCCCACTGACTCTTTCCCGCTTGGTATTCTTCAGAAATCCCTTAAGGTTGTGACATAGCCTCCTGATGGACTTAAACTTAACATGAGATCTACTCTTTCCAAGTTGTCCGAGGAATCTTTGAACTAATGCCCTCACTAAGCCTTCAAGCCTCTTGTATTTGTGGTAAGCTTCTTCCATGCCATTATTCAAGACAGACGTAAATATGGCAAAATCGGATGGAATATTGCTTATGACTTTAACCACAGTGATTTCTCGATATCTTACAGACTTCTCAACATGTATCTTACTAAAGCGTTTGACAACAAAGATGAGGCGATTCCTTGGGGCTCGCTTAAGTATCTGATCGGAGAAGCTATGTACGGAGGGCGAGTCACAGACGACTGGGACAGAAGAGTCATGATGACATATCTAGAGGAGTATATGGGAGACTTCTTGTTCGACAAAAACAGAAAATTCTTCTTCGCTAAGACCCCTGAGTTCGACTACACCCAGCCTGTCAACAATACTTTAGAATCTTTCCTGAACATGGTGAACTAAATTCCTCTGATCAACTCTCCAATGGTGTTCGGTCTGAACCCTAACGCTGAAATCACTTACTACACTAACTCTGCTAAGCTCGACTGGGAAAACTTGCTTACTATGCAGTTCTCTTCTTCAGGATCAGGTTCTGCAGGAAACCGTGAGTAAATGATTGAAAATACTGCAAACGATGTGCTATCTAAACTGCCCGAAACCCTCTGGGATATCGCCATGCTTCGAGCCGAATGCCCTCAAATCACTCCGACTATCATCGTGCTTTTCCAATAACTTTAAAGGTTTAATAAACTTATTGACAAGATGCGTGCAACTTTGATTGACCTGAAAAGAGCCTTAAAGGGTTAGATCGGTATGAGCAGCTAACTCGACGATCTTTCTTTCGCTTTGGAGAACAGTAATCTACCTGCAAGATGGGCTAAATTAGCACCTCAAACTGAAAAGAAATTAGGTAGCTGGATGAGTCATTTCTCAAACAGAATCAAGCAGTACAACAACTGGGCAAAAGTTTAAGAACCGCCTGTCATGTGGCTTTCAGGACTGCATATTCCTGAAGCCTATCTAACCGCTCTTGTGCAAACTTCGTGCAGAATCAAAGGATGGGCTCTCGATAAGTCAACTCTTTACACAGTTGTAACTCAGAACAGAAATCCTGATTTCGTCAAAAAGAAACCAGAGCATGGATGCTATCTTCAAGGATTTTATTTGTAAGGTGCTAGCTGGGATATCTAAAAAGGTGTTCTGGTCAAACAGCAGCCCAAAGAACTAATCTGTGAGATGCCTATCATCCAGATAATTCCTACTGAAGCTAGCAAACTGAAACTTAAGAACAATCTGAGGACTCCTGTTTATATGACCCAGAACAGAAAGAATGCCATGGGAGTCGGTCAGGTGTTCGTTGCCGATCTTAAAACTGAAGAACATCAGTCACACTGGATTCTGCAAGGAACTGCGCTAGTCCTGAACGTGGACTATTGATTACCCCTCAACCAAATTCCCATTCATATATAACATATACATGAAAATAGCATCTTATTATATAATCTTTAAAATTTAGATTCAAATATAAAAAATTATATTCTTTTAAACAAAAAATGGGATCTTTATTTGTCGAAATCGGTCAATGTGGTTGTCAAATAGGTGCTCAGCTCAATCCTAGACTATCTAATTCATACTACTGTACTAGAAATAGACCTCCTTACCGTTTGCATGGTATAATGGTCGACACTTAGCCCAAAGTTTTGCTTCCTTTTTTATAAAAACAGCCTCAATGGCTCGATCCTCTTAACGTTAAATATTTTCAATACGGCCGAGGAAACAACTGGTCTTATGGGTATCTTGATCACATTCCTTAAAAAAGATACAACATTGACATACTAGCTCAACATAAACAATATAGTCATCTACAGCCCAACTCACTTACTCTAGAAAAATATATCACTGAAAATAGAGCGATAAGTGACTACATTATGGATAGAGTCAGAAAATAGCTATAAACAGTAGACTGTGCAATGGTAGTCAATGTTCTGGCAAGTTTGGGAGGTGGCACAGGATCTGGACTTGGCACCAAAATCATCGAAAGACTTTCTGAATAATTCAAAATTGATGTATACAGTCATCTTGTTCTGCCAAATAAATCAGGATAGACTCCACTTCAAGTTTACAACTGCCTACTTTCGCTTGCCTCTATACAGTAGCATTCCACTGCAATCTTCACCTACTAAAACGATAAAATTATATAACTTTTTCATTAAAATTCAGGTTCATCTTCGTTGGACGACATAAACAGCCATCTTGCAAGTGCAATAGCCAAAATGGTTAAAATAAACGACATTCAAAATTACGATAGATTCTATACTCAAGCAGTAGGAGAATGTGTGCTTTCTAACTAACTCAAATATCTGAATTTGTTCGCAAGTTAATCTACTCAGTGGGATTAAACTTTTGGCAAAATGTTTGAGCAACTTAAAAACTATCACTGTGATCGATATGGTTAATAGTTTAGCAAAAAATAGAAAAAATAGTACTTACTTCATGGAGAACTCATGCTACTAGGAAAATCTAAATCATAGTACTAATAAAAATTTAGTAAAAAAACAAATCATATACTAAATCCTATGTTTTAAGACTCCCTTAACGTGTAGCATATTCCAAATTCTACTTATTCAATCGCTAGACAAACAGAAAAACGATAGACTGCTTCTAAAATAATCGATAAACGATCGACAAAATAAGATAATAAATGCGAAGCTTTGCTTATCTAAAATCATAGCAGTATTAATCACTATTTAAGCTATCTTCACGTTTCTGGAGCAGCTAAGTATTAGGCCAAAGCTTACTTGTGGCACTATTAATATGCTGATCTGTAATCCGCACTTAATTCAATGGCTAATGTCGTCGAACAGTATCACTACTTTACTCACAGCTGACTTATCTAAATCATCATGATTAGTAATTTTTTTAAATAATCAAAGTTATGGATCAAAAATAACATTTAGTGATTATCATTTTTATTGTTGATCTAATCTATTATTTAATCCAGACTGTGGACATTTTTTAAGTAGTTTGCTCATATAATTGTAAAGCATTTTTTTGTTATGTAGACTGCTTTTGCTTAAAGTTTTATAAGTAAAAAGCTGAGGTTCTCTACAAAAACCTTAGAGATTGCATAACATAACTTACAAATAGATTTCTCCTTTTATAGTCACTAAATGATTTATTCGGTAAACGTGTATACTATTGCTTGAAAAAGGAGAAATCGTATCAGATGTTTGTGTCTTCTTTTCAATTTACTATTAATTTTGCTATTCTACAATCGATTCCTAATTGATCATGCAAAGATACTATATCGTAAAGAATACATGCAAAGCTTCTTTTTGATGATTTATAAAAATGTTCTGAATCTACTATCATTATAGTAATAGTAATAATAACGATGCCTTAGCACCAGCTGCTATTCGAACTGCTTAGCCTCATTACACAACCATAACCTCTCTTAAGCGAAATAAATCGATTCGTTCTTCTCGTGCGCTATCATCATAGGTAAGCTACATATAATAAAGATCAGATCTGCCCCTTCTTATCTAGTTTATCACAGCTATGCTACATTCAGACGGACTTTTCTCTTCCCATTCTATAAGCTATTCTTTGATTCCCAGAATAATCAAACTACTCATACTGTAAACCGATTTTTTTCTAACTGTAGTCATCCATTGTAAATTACCATCCCTTCTTAGAGCACCCATAAGTGAACCATTTAAATAGTGGCTTCGAGCTGGCAATAAAAAGCTACCAGTCTAAGCCACACAAGCGATAAATGAAGTAGCTAAAATTTTAGAAGGTTTTGAGAATATTGGTTTTTTCAATTTCATATTGGAAATGCTTAACGTTAGCTAAAGATAGCGAGATTAAGATGTGATGTGCTATTATCTCTAGATTAGAGAAATGATACGCTAAGGATTCATTCTGAGTCAATAATAAGTCTCATAGTGCTAACGAAACACACAGATAGAATGCTCAAAGATGCGAAGAAGAGGTTATGTATAGGATCTGGTAAGGCATGTGTGGTCGTGGAATCAAAACTAGCTGCTAATAATGAAATCATAGCAGCAAGGATCACACTAAAATATTTATCTTTAGACTCTAGAAAGAGTTGTCGCTTGCCGAAACAAGTAATTTCAAAGATATTCAGCTTGCTTAGTACTACTTTACTAAGACTTCTAGAAACTTCTCTTTAAGAGGTCAAATAAATCAAAAGTGGAATCATAATCAGTTTAACAGATTGTGTATTTTTAAAAGGATCTGAAAGAGCTGCCCTCCAATGTGTTCTTTTTGTCGTCCCTAACATTTTCTTGAGAGTCAAAGGTGGTGAAATGAAAATAGATATGTCAAGAGCTTACAACCATTTTAGACTGTGGGCACAAGTGTCAAAACTTCGGAGATTGCCCAATCAGCTCATATCAAGTCTCTTGTAATGGCTTCCTCTAATTTACCATCAAAAAAAATTAAAGGCCAAAGACTCAGGCTAGCTAATGCAGCTCTATCAAAGAGAACTTATGATGTAAATAGAATCTGAAGCAGCCTCGAAGAAGTGGACCATTCTAAAAATTTCAGTTCGTTAGTCAAGATGGTCGGGGAAATTTAAAGCAGAAAGCTATAAGACGTTTACGAGATGATGGGCTCTCTCAAGTAACAGATGGCTCAGGAAAGTGACAAAAAAACTTTTTTCAACGCATAATAAATTGAAAAATCAGACAGCTTGGTTAACAGTTTGCTTGACAGCTTATGCAGCAGTAAAGGATCACCTGGAAAAGGTTAAAATAATTAGATTGAGGGACAGCTTAGATTATTTTCTAAAAACGATTAATGGACTGAAAAAGAAAAAGAGATGACATCGATAGTAGACAACAAACATGTTTAAATAATCTTGAGTTTAATAGATCTTTTTTAATATAAGAGACAATCTTCGATCCACAGTTAGACCACTCCTTCCCTGACGTAGTACCTTACTCATAGAACCAACTTTCTTCCAGTAGATTCCTCTATTCATACGCCTTCATAATATACATATACTGCTTACACTGCTATTCCTATTCTTCCTCTTCCGATAAAGCAACCCTCTTTAAAAATTAAATAAAAATAATAAAGAATCGTTACTCTAGATTTTTCGTCTATCCAAGAAAATCCAAAGAAAGTAGCTAGCAGCAGAGGTACAATAGTCAAATGTGACCGTTTCGAGCTAAGTTTTCTTGTCGAATCCGACAGTTTCAAAACATTCTGCCTCTATCTTACTTTTCTTAAATAAATAGAGTAGTGCAGTCTAAAATTGTAACAACGAAGTATTAAATTTATGTCTAATCTGCACGTTCAATTGACTGACCCCACTGTAGGAAAGCAGTTTAAATTTGAGTTGCGTCCTTCTTGGATTAAACTCTACAAAATAGCGGGGGTTTAGGATTCTGACAGATTCGTTAAATCAAAAATAAAACTCGAATTTCGCAATAGAAAATAAATTTTAAATGAAAACTATGATTTGCCGTTATACCTATACAATCTAATGCACTGGTTGCCAATTTCATCTGATTAATTCGAAATCTTTAACAAACCTGCAAGAAGACTTAGTTAATGGCATTTGCTAAAAAAATACGATTTGCTGAATATTTTTTTACCTTTGCACGAAAAAGACCAGAGGGGAAATATTTTAGCTAAACTTTTGTTTTTAGAAGAAAAAGTATTTTTGAGAATAGTGCTTGTTAGTGGGCGCTTAAGGGTCTAGCTAATTAATTCTAAAAATCACCTTGTAATTCTTGGAATTTTAGAAGTTCTCGCAAAGCATTAGTAGCATCAATGATTTTTTAAAAAAAAACTTAAAAAATTATAGTTTTTATTGTACAGAATCTTAAGAGAAAAATAACAAAAAAAATATACTTTATATAGAATTTTATTTAATTCATATATATACATTAGATCATTGGACTTGAAATTGATTTTTTCAATATTTTTTAATGACTTTATTAACAAGTCTGCTAAAAAAATCGCTAATCGCATTAGGGCTTTGACTTTAGCGCTACCAGATTTTATAATCAATCATTTCAAATTGCTAATAGCCATAATGTTTTAAAAAAATTCTTTTGCATTCCTAAGATCTCACTATTGTTTCTTTATCTCCGCAGATGAAGTGAAAAGGACCATTCAGATTGACTACTAACGGTTGCTACAACTGCACATTATTTCTTATATTCCACATTCCTATCATTCTTTAGTAGCTGGAGAGCTATTATTTATTTATTGCTCTGGCTTTGCCTTTAAGTAGGTCCTCAAGATTAAGATGTATAAAAGGGCGATAAAGTTCCTTAGATTTTCCTTTTATGACCAAATCAAACTCATGCATGCCGATTCTGATATTGCTGTCAAATTAATATCCGTTTTCATGTAGATTTTTCTGAAAACGATGTTAAAAAACGCTTTCAGATCTCTTTCTTTGGTTGCATAAATATTATTTTCTTTTCTTTACAAGAGTTTAAACATTTTTTGTGTCTTTGTCGCTTTCTCTACTAAAAAATGGTTTTTTATTATTTGTTTCCTTACTCTTATTTTTTAGAAATCCTTTTTCAACACTTTGCTACTAAGATATAAGTTTAGACTTAGCGTACTTATCATTTTTTTGATTTTTTGGCACTTGAAGATTATCTTTAAACATCATTTAGCCTTTTTACAAAGCTTAGTCTAAAAAATTCTTGTATAATTAGCTGTTAATGGGCACTTTTAATGCAGATAGGTACTAGTAGCATAAAGCTGTTTGATGGTATCTATAAACTGAATCTAACTTGAACTTGCCTACCATTTTCTATCTTTTTTACAGAGTTTAACCTATCTGATTTAAAAGTGGGGTAATATGCTGACTATCGAAACATGGGTCAATAAGCAAAGTTCTGATATGTTTGTGAATATTTTCGAGTTTTTGAGAAAACTATTTGCTATCTGAAGATAGCTAGCTATGCTAATAATGCTTCACTGTATTACAGAGTTAATTAACTAACTTTTTGCGAAGAGAATTAATAAATTTAGGACTTTAAGTATGCCGTAGCTATATAAAACAGTGATATATTCTAGCTAGATCCTCCAATCGATTAAGTGAACCTTTTTAGATCATATGAAAACCAAGTTAAGCAGTTCTCTTCATCCACAGATTAGAATACAGGTTAAGATAACAGTGTATGGCAGTTGCTTTAGCTAATAAGCTCGGACGATTGATTACATTAGAATTATGAATAAGTGTCTAATTCATTTATCTAATCATGTTTTGAAGAGGTTTATAGTTTGCTTCCATTCTAATAGTACCTCTTTCAGCCCAGTCAAAGAAATTCAAAATCTACTGAATAGGAATATTGTGCTTCTATCGGGCATAGCGAGATATTAGCTGTTGGCACTTTTCAAATTGATAGGCGTCAATTTTTTGCTTATACATTCCTTTTAAGTTAATAATTTAGCAGCTAAACCCTAATTATTATTATTAAAAAATATGTATTTTATTTTATTTTTTGTATATTTATATGTAAAATCATAATCTCTGAATCATATTACGCGAGGATGAGGATTCGAAGAAATAGAGTACTTTCCGCTGTCCAGAGAATGAGCATGATGAATGGATCCATGTACATATGGATGGACAGGACGGATAGGCTGATGATGAAGGTGATTCACAACTGGACTAACAGGCACGTAGTCTACGCTGTTTTGAAGCATATATTCGACCGATCTATTTTTTTCTTAGTTGTGCAGTCTCATAACCTCCAAGTTTTCCCTTAAAATCAAAACAGTTTTCTTGAGCTCTTCAATATGATTTATCAGAACTACTCTTTAATGCATAGCGTCATCTAGCTATCTTTCCATCAATCTGAACTTAGTCATAAACTCTTAATCGACAACTGGCTTGTCAATATAGACTGGATATTCTATCGGAATCTCAACAGGTACTTAAACTTCTTTATCGATGTAAACAGGCTTGTCGATGTAGACAGGTTTGTCAATATATACAGGTTGCTCAACTATCTGTGGCACATGCTTGACCACTTCTTTGGGGACTTCCTTAAGTACCTATACAGGCACTTACACATATTTAGGAATTTAAACAATTTTTTCAACGATTCGTTCTGGTCCTGGAACTAACTTTGGAACTTCTACTTTTATCTCAACAGGTTTTTCTACTATCACTTCTTTAATAATTTCTTTTGGAGTTCTTTTTCGTAAATCTTCGATTTAATCATCTCTGAGTTTCAGTAGTTTTTTGACCATCTAAAGATCCACTTAAAGCTTATATTTATCTTTTTCCAGATCGGCAATAGTCTTTTAATTTTGAGAGTTTATTTTATTACGATTGCCAAAATTTTACAGTTAAAGAGTTAGCCGCATTCTTTCTTTTTCAGAGTTAGCTAACTGATCTTCCAGTTTTTTTAGTTTTTTGAATAGTTTCTTGATGCACTCTTTGTCTTAGTTGTCTCTTTCGATCACGATGTCTATCTATTTGTCGGTATTTGGAGGTATAGTAGGCATCTGTATTGGTTGTCTTGGTGGGATATTGATGGGTACCCATGGCTCAACTCTTTTTCTTTCTCGCTATCGCTACACAACTGCAGTTTTTTTGATCACTTTTTATGAGCATTTTCTTTCGATTATGATAGGCTGCTGAAGCGAGATATCCTGTAGAGGCCTTGTTTTTTTTACAATGCTTATTTATTGTCGAGGTGCTTCATTATCGTTGCAAAGGTGCTCTTTGAGAGATTGAGCTTTGGCCCTGAATGACATTCCGTTAATATATTCTATTTAAATATAATATTTATCAATATTTATGCATATAGCATAATCAAATATCTTGTCAATTCAGAATAATTTTTCATAAAGTTTTGTAATATTTTTTATATATTCATAGAGTCATATCACGCGAGGATGCGATTTTGAGGAAACTGAGTAGTTTCTGTTATCCATGTATTGATGTTTGTTATGATATGAGCTGATTTGTTAATAAAAATTATGTGCCACTGGACTGACTGGAGCGTAGTCGTTGCTGTTTTGAAGCATGTATTCAACTGACCTATTTTTTTCTTAGTTGTGTAGTCTCATAACTTCTAGGTTTTCCCTCAAAATAATCACTGTTTTTTTCAATTCTTAGATGTGATTAATCAAAATACTTTTTTAGTAGATTGCGCTTTACAACTACTTTTATATTTTTTCAAATCTTGACATGAATTCTTAATCCACTACTGGTTTTTAAATGTAGATTGGATATTCAATAGGGACTTATACAGGTATTTCAATCGGTTTCTATATGTATACTGGTTTATCTATGTAAATAGTTTTTTCAACTACTTGTGGCAAATGTTTAATCACCTATCTTGGTACTTCTTTGACTACTTCAATGTACTTTGGAACCTATACTATTTTTTAGACAATTCTTTATGGTCCAGGAACAATTTTTGGCACTTCTATTTTTACTTACACTAGCTTTTCAACGATAACTTCTTTAATTATTTATTTTGGTATAGAAGAAGTTAGAGCAGGACCTACTCGAGTTCCTTCTAATTATTTTTGCTATAGTAATTTTCTGAGCATTTATAAGCTTAGCTAAAGTCTACACTTTTCTTTTTCTAAGTCTGCTATTGTTTTTTAATTTTGATCGTTGATTTTTGCTCTTTTAGATAATAGCTATAACTACATTTCTAAACGCATTCTTTATTTTTATGACTATAGTAGCTGATCTTCAAGTTTCTTGACTTTTTTGAACAATTTTTTGATGCACTACTTGTCTTCATCATCTTTTTCTATATGAATATCTATTTGCTTGCTGGATTCTTTAGGAGACATTAACATAGGCATATTTTGCCTAGGAGGAATGTTGATAGGCACCCACGGCTCAACTTTCTTTACCTGTCTTTCGATTATATTTGTTTTCTTTAAAACTTTTTATGAACACTTTCTTTCTATAAAGATGGGCTGCTGAATCGAGAGCTCTTGCTTCTGCTGACTGCTTGTTCTCACAAGCTTAACTTAAGTTTTTGTGCTTTTTTAGCAATTGTTGAGCTGTTCTTTAAGGGCTTGGGCTTTGGTCTTAAATGACATTTTGAGATTCGAAGCTATTTAAATATTATTCTGATTATCGTAAAACATATTCATATTCAAAAATAACTTAATAGATTATCAATCGAATTATAGATTTAATTTAAAAATCATTCATACATATCTCCATTAATGTAATGAAACAGATGACAAATTACCTTAGATAATATAATTAAAAGCAAACTTTGAATGAGTCGTAGTGGGGATAACCTTAAAATGAAGCTTTTCAATATAGATCAATATGACTCACTCATCAAAGGCTTCAAAAGCCAGCTTACATCGTTCGGCTACCACTAGAAAAAATTCCTTAGAAACGGAAGATATAATTCGATGTATTAGGAGCTAGACGGGTGTCTTAACAAGCATGCTTTTTACAAAGAACAGGAAGCCTGTATAAAAGAGATCTTGCACAAAGAGTGCGAACAAGATTTTATCGAGTTTAAAGCCTGCCAGCAGACAACTAAGAATAAAAAAGACTGTAATGGCAACCTAGCTGAATATTTCATTTGTATAGATGGCAGCATCAAGCAGATTATGCTCAGTTCGACTCTCAACTATTGATCGTACAATCTACTGTTTACATACTTGTGCTAATTTTATTTTTATATAACTAATACATTTTAATATTACAAAAGTTGCCCTCTGTATCATTCATTCTCTGTTTTTACCTCTGTTGCGTCTCACAACTTCTCCGAAAATCTGCCCATTTCGTCTATGATCGAATTTGGGGTCTTGAGGATCTATAGCATAAAGTGGATTGTTATAAACGGCACTAAATCTATCGTCATTAAGATTAACTTTAACTTCTTCCATTTTTTGATCATCGACCATTAGCTAAAGCTGTTCTCTGCGTTTACGTTTTTATTATTCATGCTGTCTGCGTCTCTCTTTCATAGATTTTTTCTGTTTGTTAAGTGAGGGTTATTCAACATTATTTTGTTTCTTTTTTTGTGAATTGAATCCTCCCTCGAAAGTGATCTAAATATCTTGCTAGGATTTGTTGTATTTTTTGTTAGCTGTTTTCCTCCAATCAGTCAGGATTTCTTTTTCATCGACAGTTTCTTTAAGCAGTTTTTTCATGCCTTCGTTCTAGGCCTCTTATCCTTAGTCCATATACATTCCCCAGTCTATCTTTTACAAATCTTTTTAAGAAAGCTTAGACCAGTCTCTAGATTTTAGAGCAGCCGTCCTTGAAAGCTAGGGATCTTACCAGCTCAGACTGACCTTAGTGTGTCCCATAGCCCTGCTGATGAAATTTCTGACTTCGCCCGCTGTAGGTAGCTCCAAGCATTCTTATTTAAGTTGAGCCTGATCAAATTTTAGGTCATCAGGGACAAATCTAAGGTCAAAGTTTAGATTCGAGTTTTCGAACTGATTGCTGTCACACTGTTTGTATATTTCTTATGCAGTTGCTTTTGAATCGCAATCGATGACGGCATAAAAATATTTTAATCTCTACTTTTAGTATTTTCTTAGTTTATGCTGGTCAAATGCTAGCCCATCGTCTGCCCTTTCCTATAGCAGCTCTTTCCAACTTTTACGCCATCCTGCCTTTTATTATTATTCTTTTGTTTCTTTCCATATATTTTGAGGCCCATGCAGCTACTACTATGCCAGTTTTTCTTTTCCAATGTTTGACATATATACTCTAATGCTTTTAATGACACCAGATTGAGTTTTGAAAGAGTTAAATAGCAGCATTAGGTCTTTCGCATTTATGTTCATCCAATCATAGTTGCATAGCGCTAGTCTCTTTGTGCTGGCAACATCTTCGCCTTTTACAACCTTTTCTGACTAATCAGACCAAACATCGCTGACTTATGCTTCCTCTTAGTCATCAAGAGGTACATCTTCAAGAGATGAAGATTCCTCATTGTAGTTTTACATCCATTCTCTGATTCCTTAATGATCATCTCCTTCTTTTTATTATTGATTTTATTCAATTTACTCGTCATATTGTTGCTATTCTTACATATTATCATCAAGTTCATCTTGCTGATCATCTTCCATGTAATAATATTAAGCAAGTTAGTTTTTCGATTGCTTGCTCAGTCTTCTTCCGTAGCGGTCAACTCCAGAACTAGTTTCAAATGTAGAGTCGTTGATCATCGAAGCAAATCTTTTGTCAATTTTTGTTTTGGTAAGCTTAGCGCTTGGTGTCAAAAATTTAGGATCATAGTTGGCTTTTTAAAAACGACTATCTTTTTTCGCTTGAAGTGTTTTTGCTACCTTAGAGCCCTTGGGTTATGATTTAGATTGTTATTTATTGATTTTTTTGTGTTTTTTAACCGATTGAGAAGCTTACATATCACTGTTGAACTTTTGTAATATTAAACCGAATTATGAGCAGAATTCAAGACGAATAATATAAGGTCCAACATGGCCTTCAGCGACTGTCGTAATTCCTAAGCATCAAAAACGTTGAATAACTGATCCCTGCATTCTGTTACACAGTAAAAAGTGAGTCATTTAGATGAAACAGCTGGAAGCATATATGTGCATAGAAGATGATTGCACAAAAATCAATTCATATCTGAGTGTTTTTCAGTAATGCTTCAGCAAACTTCAAGAAAACATAAAAGCAAAAGGAAGTACGATCAAGCGATACGTAAAGTCTAGTTTTTACTAAATTTAAACATTTTTTAAAGAAAAAGCGCCAGCTATGCAACCTTCTACATAAAGCGAAACATCAAAAACTGCCGCTGAAGAAGCCTAGGGCTAGTTTACAAAATTATACTAAAAAGCAGTCTAAGCTTTTCGAGATCATAATTTAGATAGAGCTCATCAAATCATAGGGTAGATAGAAAAGCTATTGAAGTAAAATGAGATATGGCTTGATAGCGAATCTGTTTAAAAGCAGAAAAAATAACTCAAGCGCATTGAAAAATAATACTAAAAAATGATAAATTTTTATAGTTTTTTTGGAGGATAGGGATGGATTAAGGATACAGAGTAGCAGAATATAAAAATGGACTATAAAGTTTATGAGGAAGAAAAAACTATTGCTATTAGAATTAGTGCTTAAGTCGAACTACCTATCATGCCGTTTTTGGCTATTGTCTCGTAGATAGACTTACAGACATTATACGTGCCTTTCGTTTAAACCAGCAAGGAACTCAAACAAAATGCAAGAAATTAAAAAGCTGGTTATAGCATCACATACATGCCATTTATATCTGATCGAGAGTGCTATTTTTATGCTACTGGTTGTGATAGACTAGAAGAAAAAGGATCAGTTTTTATATACAGTTAAAGCTACGACGATAATCCATAGTTTCAAGAAAGGCACGGACTTAACGTACCTTCAGCTTAGTAGTCAGAACTCGTGAGGATTAAAGTGCATCATTTTTGCCTAGACTATGCTCCTATCACTAAAACTAAGGCAAGGATTCGCATGTGTGCAAAAGCTGACATGAAATTGACTTTTCTTCCGCTATTTATTTTGACCAAAACTGCCCGAGTTTTTACCTTAGGATACTTCGAAAAAATAGTTGAAATGGCTAAAAACTTCAAAGGTTCACCATGGGAGACAAAAGTTTAGAGCAATCCGTAGATGTACAAGTATTTCTAAAAGAAAATTAAATAGTATTTTGGAGAATGATTGCTCATCATCGATTTATTTATGAATGTCTTAGATAGATAAATTATATCTTAATCATTATTGTCATATTGGTAAAAAGAATAAAACATTTTTTCACATGTTTTGCAGCATATTGAGTTTTTAGTTTACTTACTTAGCCAACATCGATCCGGCTTTACGTCTTTGCTATTGAATATCTATAATACTTGCATACTCTCCGTGCTTTTAAATTTGTTACTGTAACTTTCTATCTATCTCAAAGATTTTTAAATTTTAGAGTTTAAATTTAATTTCTTAGCTATTCTTTAAATCAATACTTTCTTTTGTCTACTATCTGCCATAGTAAGGGTTCGATCTTTTGCGCATATGATAGGTGGCTTTATTGGTCGTCTTTGGCACTTCTAAGCTTTGTGAATGTGTCTTTGATCCGTCTGTTTTGGGGTGCCGGCTTTTGTTTTGCTCTCTGATATTAAACAGATATTAGTTGCCTATTTTAACTCGTTATTAAATCATCATCGATTATTTGACCTCAACCTTAGTTAATCCGTAGTTGACTCCCCTTAAGTATTTTTATACTTATTTGGTCTTCTTGAAAGAATTTTCTTACTCTTAGTCTTCTTAATGAGCATTAGGGGCACCTTACTAATCTAATTGCTGAGGCTATTTTTTTCCAAACTATTATTTGACATATTTTGCATACTATTTTCGTGCATCAAGTTTGTTACGAGGCTTCTATTTTTATTTGAGTGCATTCGTAATTTCTTGGCGAATTTGCCTCTGATAGTGACCTCGCCAGATTAGACTATTCATTCTTTTGTTTTCGTCCTAAATCATACTTTGTTATAGAGAAAGTTTATTCGAGCGATAGCTATTGCCTTCCTCTTTCTGATGCAGATAATTTTCTTAGAAGTTGTCTAAATCTTTCTTATTTAATGATTAGTGTTTTCTTTTGATTTAATCCAACTGATCTTTGAAATCGAGCTCCTAATCTTTTTTTCTCTCCTCTTACTCTTATTCATATTTTTTGAAGCGAGGCTTAAATGAACGTCTTTGCTTCGCGTATTCTAAAAATTGCTAATGTTATCGTTTTCGCTAGGATGCACTTACCTCTAGAGTCTGAAGATTTTGCTATATTTTATTAATTTTTTTTTCTCTAAGTTTTTACTTGTGTAGCTCAGCTTTCACTTACTTCTGTTTAAGCTTACTATTCTCTATTTCTCCTTTGTGTTCCCGCAACTATTCCAACTTTTTACGTCTTTATTCTTTTTCTTTCTGGAGCACTGAAAGTCTAGCTTATATTTGTTTTTCCTTTTCAGGATCGTGACCTTTGTTGTAGAAAAGTAATCGATCTGCCTCTTGCTTGTACTGTTATATAAGCTACGATAGCCCTAGTTTTGCTTGTTACTCGTTTTTATGTATATTCCCAATAGTAGCAAGTTCTCTATCACTAGACTTCTTTGATATAATATTTGGCGATTTTAGATTTGGAGATGCATTTTTAGGTTAAGGTTCAGGCTCTGATTACGATTACTAAACAGGTTATCCTTTTTTATTTTTACCTTTCTTATCCTTTTTGTCCTTTTTGTCCTTTTTGTCCTTTTTATCCTTTTTATCTTTCTTATCTTTTTTGTCTTTCTTAGCATCGGATGGCTCCTAATCTTGCTTCTATTTTTTATCTTTCTTATCTTTCTTGTCTTTCTTATCTTTTTTTTTATCCTTAGGCTGAGAAGCCTCAGCAGCTGGTGGTGCTTCTTATTTAGGTTTTTACTGCTCTTTTTTCTTGATTTCTAGCTTTGCTCCTGACTGCTTTTATTTTGGCATCTATTATATTTTTACGAACTAATGTTTTGTTAACAAATCTACTAATAAATCATTCATTATTTAAACTCTTGCTCAATAGTTAGCTACTTTGAATTAATCATGGGCTAAATCATTTAATAAGACTTTAAATGCTCCACAAGGCTAAGCTTTGATCCCATGAGCCACAAACAACTTGTTTTTCTCCTAAAAAGGCAGCTCCAGGAACGTTTTATCTGTGAGCGACTAGGTTTCCCAGTATTCTAGGATGATGTTGATTGCTTTACGCGTTCCACATTTTGACCGAACCATCTCGTCCTGTGGTCATCAGAATTTTTTTACTAGGATGGTAATTTATGGTTCTAACTGAGTCCATGTGCGCTACAAGCTCAGTTTTTTTGTTCAGCTTACCGCCTTACAACTCGTACCATGCAACTGTACCTCTGCTTGTTCCACAGTAAATTCTATTATTGGCGAAATTAAAATTAGCTGCAACTGACTAGCATTTTGACTAGTGATCGTTAGGTGTAACTATATCTTGACATATTTGATTGCCTGTTTTTGTGTCAAAGCCCAAAAGCATTGAGCCAAGAGTACTCACGAAAAACATAGACTGATTTTTAGACCATTAAAAGTCGTATACAACCAAAGTGTTTATTTTTATCTTATTGAGAGGCTGTTTAGTCTGCTTAAGGTGCCACACAAAAATTTAGCCATGTTCTCCACAGGTTCCTAAAAGAGCACTAGTTTCGTTGAATCTAGTCGAGTATACCTTGCCTGAGTGAGCCTTGAGTCTGAAACTTGCCGAGTTTTGCTTGGAATCCCATACAACTACTGATGCATCAGGACTTCCTGAAACAAACATACTACCGTCCTTTGTATAGTCCAACGACCATACTCCTTCTCTATATAGCCAATTAATTACTTATGTTCTTGAATGGTGCGAGTTTCTTTGAATTTATTGACGTCCCAGAGTTTGATAGTGCGATCGTGAGAACCTGTAAGAAAAGAGGAATGATCAGGGTGGACTGCCAGTGATTAAATGGAATTGGAATGAGCTCTTGAGATGAACTGCAAGGGTTATATTTGGTTAAAAGTTAGGTCTTGATCGATGGCAAAGATTTGTTCTCCCTCCATGATTAAACTTTAAACTATAGGTATGATAATTTATGCGCAAAGTAAGCTATAAACTCAAGCAAAAATTATTTTTCTTAAATAAGATACTAGAATATTTGATTTTTTCGTATACTCTAACATTCGTTTCTTGTTTTTTACTATTAAGAAATCGCCGTCTAATTCATTCTTTTGTCTTGATAGTCTATAATAAATATATGAATAAAATACAGCTAAACATTAACAAATTCTAGTAAAATTTGATGCGTCGAACCAAAAGAGATCTCTTAAGTCGTCCTCTTACTGCCCTTACATTCAATCAGGGCTCCACTCTCAATCCCGACACAATTTCTTTGCACAATAATTATATCGATCATCATGCCCGTAGTAACAAAAGTAAATGTCTGATAATTTAGGTGGCTTTCGAAATATCAGATCAGCCTCACTCTATCTGAAATCCTATGAAGGCTAGCCTAAGATGAAACTGCAAATTATCAACAACACATGTCTCAAAAAAATATGGCAGTTTTCTCGTAAAAAAGGCTCATGTTTTGATATTAATCAAACTCTTCAACAGTAAATGTCTTCAAAAGCGCAAGATAAAAATAAATATTCATGTAAGAGGTTAAAGGTTAAAAGAGGAAGAACGAGATTTAATTTCAAAACAGAACATTAGGAAGAACTTCAGCTTAAATAGGGAGTAGTAGGTATTCGTTTGCTGTGAAAGTTGATAATTATATTTATTTTGATGCTATTTACCCAAAAACGCAAACATAGTCAAATCGAACGATTAACAATCAACAAAAGAAACAAAAATAATCAGCAAGTTGATACCAAACAAATGCAATCTATAAGTTTTCGTAAGCCCAACAGGCTTAGACTGAGAAGTATCTCGCAGTAAGGCAGGAGTATAGATAACAGTCGAATGAGTCCCACTAATATAAAGTATAACAAGTACTACATTCCACCCTCGCTGCGCTATAGATAGTAGGCGCATAATCCCAAAGACGACCCCGAAAGCTACAACGACGAAGATTTTATATACAACAATCTCCACAACAATAATTTTTGGAACTGGGCGCATCCTCTGCAAGAATACAGTACAAGGCCTAATAGTAATGCAAAAGTAGATCTGAGCTCAAAAAATAAGAAAATAAACCTACCTGCTCTTTAAAAATTCAAGTAGTACGTGGAACAGCGCACCAAAAAGCGAAGACTACCTCTCGTGGTCACAGAACTTCTCTCCTAACTGCAATGACCTTGTTTAAACTTGATTTGACTTTAATAAATACCAAAGTTAAACTAATCTAATTTTTTAGTTATCAATAGTTATAAAATATAATGTTCAACCTTTTTTGATCTTGCTGTATGATTATTATTATTATGACTACTTTCAGCATGCCTGATATCATAGAATATGTATAGGGGTTGGGGTTGGGGTTGGGGTTGGGGTTGGGGGTGGGGTTGGGGGTGGG
>Ga0169931_10003966_pt1 | contig 23246 bp, 11 predicted proteins | sample Kivu_15m_20L_FD_129675 | JGI IMG/M metagenome (GOLD analysis project Ga0169931, IMG submission 129675) | Freshwater microbial communities from Lake Kivu, Western Province, Rwanda to study Microbial Dark Matter (Phase II) - Kivu_15m_20L... | ecosystem: Environmental > Aquatic > Freshwater > Lake...
TATAAAAACATGCTAGTCATCCCTACAATGGCATACCATAGATAGTCGTTATTAGCCTTATTGAGTTATCTTACCATCCTGTAAGCTGAGTACGAACTAGGAAAACTATAAAAATGTCTACTATAATAACTATTAATCTTCTGCTCTATCGCATCTTTATGTTTTCTTAATTTCTATTTAAACCGTCTTTTATTTGGTCGTTTCGGTGATCCATCATCATCCTACCTATCCGACCCCTCCTAACCATACTCCTAATCACTGAACTACAAATCATACTAATTAAGGTCTTAGAATTATTTGAAATCTTTTATTGTAGGACAGGTGTCGAATTGACCACTTCCATCGTCGATTACTTTGATCTATATAGGGGGAGAGGTACTTGTTGATGGGCGATGTTGTGATGATGGATTGGTTTGTTTACGTCGAATAAAAATATCTAGGCGGGGGAGTCTTGGGTGATCCAGTGTTAGGTCAGATCGACTATCCCTCCGCAATTGATAAAAGTAAACAACTTACATTTTTAGTAACATTTCGAGTCCTCAATACGGGCATATAATTAAGAATAAGAACCCACAGGATACACTTTGTAATCGATATGCTCAGCTCTGAATAGTTTCTATGTAAAAATACAATTACGGTTAGTATTTTGAGGGCGCAGAGTGAATCGAGGTCAAGTGCTGTGAAGATGACGATGGAGACGTAGTCGATGTTCATCTATTGTTGTATTTTTTCGAAGAGGAGGACGATGTCTTTCAGCGCTATACGCATTTGGCGCTATTAGGTTAATTTATATTAAGAATACGGTATGGATGCATTTAAAATGAAGAAATGTTGCTTATACATTTACAACAATATCAACTAAATCCATTCAACAAATTAAAAAATAGCTAAATATGACGCAAATAACTATTTATAGAAAAAAGATTTAGGAAAATTTGTATTTTTGAAGGTTTTCACAAAATCTACATAAATACGATTGATTTTCGCTTGAAATTTATAGCGAAATAACTTTTTGTGCTGATTTACTTAAAAGAAATTATTGGATTGCTAATTTACTGTGCTAAAAATGCATTTAAGGCTAATCTACATTACAGCCATCACTGTTCTTTAATCTTCAAATGATAATTATCCTTCAATTCCAGCTCAGGATGATTATTCACAGCTCTCTAAGGAAACAGCTAAGGATGGTAGTTATAAGGCTTTGGTGCTCCAAACTTGCGATTAGGTAGTTCTTGCGGAATCACATCGATGAAGTAGTACGGTACCTTACGATCATTGCATATCCTGAAATGCACTATTCCTTCCACTTTGGCATGGATGGTCTGGTCAAGTCCTACTATAACGTTGTTGCCGGATTTCCACTTGAATCCTCGCTGTCTGGCTATGATTTGGTTAGGATATACCTCCTCTCCTCCGAATTTTTTAATACTAGATTGGATTAGGGGTACCCCAGTCTGCGACCAGCTGAGTCTTTGGTCTTACGCGTCGAAGAAGCCTGCATTTTGGAAGCGTTGAAGATGATTGTGGTGGTCAGTTGAGCTAGAGAGAAGCTAGGGAGTGATTTAAGTGCTATGAGGTTCATAGTGATATATATTTTTACACAAATATGTTTAGTATAAGAACTTTAATGAAGAAAATAGTGATAAAAAATGTTTAAAAGACAAAAAATAAAACATCTAATAACACTAATAGCAACATTTCAAAGAAAGATAAGAGGCAGTCTAAAATTTTGTCCATAGGTTTCAACAGCCCTTTTTCCATAGCATGCCATAAAATAAATTAAATGCTCAAATGCCAAATATAATAAAATAAAATACAATAACTTATCACTTGCTAGGAAAATGTTGCTACAAATAGCTGAAGAGTCCCTGGTCGTGTCGAAATAATACTTTTTCGAAGTTTAATTTAAGTTTCCTGTAGTGCATTAATCTCTGCTTAGATTCAATAGGCCCACAGCATACTGCTTACACCCTGAAGCCCCATTAACCTTCTTTAAGTTCCAGAGTGCATCCACTTAAGTACGCACACATACCATGCATAGACTGACCACACTCTCGACACTTCATTAAAATACCTCCCTTTTTACTACAAAAAATGCATTACTCTATACTTTAATTCTGTTGAAACATTCCTTCTATTTGTTTATTTTTAATTTTCCACATTCCATGCATCAACAGACAATACGAATGCCCAAATCGATGCGGAGTAGTATTAGTCACAGCATGCACCATCAATCCTTTTTAACTCGGTCTTTTGCATATGTAACAATACCCACTTTGATATTTTTTTTGGTTGCTGGTGCGGCTGAATTTGCATCGATCACATCTTGGCGATACTTTCTGGCAGAGTTAATGCACGCGGAGATGGCATTAGGGACAGTGACGGATGGGATTGTCGAGTTGGTCACGGTCTGAAAAACAAGCTGCGCATGGGGTTTTTAAAAAATTTTTTTAACTCTTGCGGTTCTTGTGTTTTTTGCGACTCAAGTACTATTTAAACTAAGCAACATTCAATATTTTTTACTGCGGAGATAGCTACAGCTGCCTTTACCTCCACTCCAGAGTCTTGTGGTAGTTGAGAAAATCGATGTTTTGTTCTTCTAGCGAAAGTCTAAAATTTTGCATGATGACCCTAGATAGATATTCATCTTGCATGTTGTTGTATGTAGAGTCAGGATCATCAACCAATAAATTTAGCATCTATCCATTCCTTCTTGTATAAAACTAGACATTTGTTCGTAGTTACTTAAAAAGATCAACTGCCATCTTCATCAGAGATAATATTTCGTTGATCTAGATGGGCACATGTACATTCTATGATAGCTAGTCTAGGTTAAGTGTTTGTTGAGCTGCAATTGTTACTAATTACTCTACTTAATGTTTCTTTGAATGGAGTTGAGTGTAAAGAAGTTGCTAGAAGGGTGTTGGAAATTCTATGATAGAGTTGGGATTATGATTCTAAACGAGGTAGCCAACAGATATATTTTTATGACTACTGTTGATCCCCACCCTATGCAGAGATAGCTATTTGCTTTGTCTCATGAACTGAACGTAAGTATTCAATAGACCATATCTCTGTGATTGTGGGTGACTCGGGCTAGGGTATGCATTGGAAAGCAGATTACGCACATGGAAATCGGTTTTCGGTAAGATGAGGTATCGGTCCAATAACTCAAGGGGTGGACTACTGAAGAGGTCCTAATTCTCTCTAATGCACTCCTATACCATACATTACTCTTATTAGTTGACTTTGATTGCCTTACGATTTTATTTCTTCCTGTTGTGGTGCTTGATCTTACGGCTGTGGGCTTGCAGAGAACGCTAAGCAGAGTTAGATTAAGGGCTGCTAGGTGATGGTTATTATTGTTGGGAGGAGGCATGCTTGACCATTCTATCAACTTTTCTGTAATATGCTAGAATTATAATAAGACATAGAATACCTGAGGATAAAAAGGAGCACCGTTAGGTTCAAATCACCACCAGACTAAAAACAATAAAAATGAATATGGGGTCATTCTGATCTTTGTTGGTGAATATGGGTTAAAAGTCTAATAAAACCTATTGAATATTTTCTTACATTAATTGATAGAAAAAGACTAATAAAATCATATATATATACACACGAACAAGAAAAGTATGTCAGCAACAAGAGTAGTACTCGTTTTCCCAAAGCAACTGACAACAAGTTTTTTCCCTCTTTTTCTCACTTTTGTCTATAATCCACTAACTAAATTTTACGAATAAATACTTGCCTTAAGGTTACCAAAAGATGGCTTGTGCGATGTTCGTCAGAATGCCTTTTGAAAAGGGGTTATAGTTGATGTCCTTGAGATACCAGCATTTTTTACGATCAAAAAGTTACTTAGAAGTGGAGTTGGTGGCGATTAGATATGTTTGAAAGAGTAGTAAACTGCCTGCGAAACAGATATAGAGGACCATAACACCTCCGAAGACTGCAAACACTGCATATTGCTGATTGTATACACTGTTTGCTTAAATTTTGCTCTAATTCGTGATATTTTATATCTGAATATGGCCATTTTTAGATTAATCACTAGCTGGTGATAGCATTTGTATCGATTCACAGCACTAAATATATTGATTTTTACGATATAAAACGACATGCATGCTTGTAGGGTATGCGTGAGCAGTAGAGTCCAAAATTTGAAATGATTGTTTTATCCCACACAGCTACCGATCCAAGGACAGTGATGGTCAAATTTACGAGTGCATTTTCCGCAGTAAAAACAGTGTTTGGTTCTATTTTTTCTATATATTTTGCAAATATCGCAGAAACTTCCATCATCTTTTCTTGATTTTTCACCCTACTCTTCTGTCAATTTTTAATTTTACTCGACAATATGCGATATAAGTGGTTCGTGACCTGGATTGCTGCCAGTTGTTAGCATGAGATACGTATTTACTACCAACAAAGTCACAAAGGCAGCTATAGCTATTGGTCTGGATGTCAAATAGTTCGGGTTTTTATACAATGCAAGAAGAAATAAAGCTTTGACTAGAAAGTAAACAAGCTGACATGTAAACGCATTCATCTATCCTTTATTTTTTGTCTTTTTTCTGCGCTTGGCTTCCTCGTTCATATAAATACACTGGCTTATAAATTAATAAGGAAACTATAATAAGATGGGAGGCTGTATGGGTGGTGGCAAAACTGTATCAATATAATCGCTAAAGGCAGAGATACCTAGATTGAAGTACGTGTGCGAGTCTTAAAGAGGTCGCAAGTAGGCCTAATTGTACAAGGGGTAAGTCTAGCTGGTCAAGGAATTCACAAAATAGCCAGGTTTGCGTAACAAAGGCATAGAAGCGAGCATGATACGAGGAAATGCGATGCTAGCGAATCAAAGAATACGTAATATTAGGCTAAACCAGTGTATATGTATCTTTAAAACGAGGCGAAGATACTCCAGTAGCACCGTCATTGCTTCGATAGCCTATCTTCAATGTAGGAGTACAAGTAATCAATTAACTTGATCCTCTACTCTGCATAGCTATTCAGCAATCAAACTTTCATTAATTTTAGAAAAGATTTCATAACGCTATACCCCAAGTACAAGCTGCCACAAGTACGAGCAAAAATATATAGGATGGAGATATAAAGAACTAAGCGGCAATTAACTAAAAAAAAGGAATCGTTAGTTTTCAAATGGAGTATGTATACATATACGAAATGGCACAAAGACATGGTCTGGAGATGGAAACGGTTAATCAGATTGGGCATAATTACAAGTATGGAGCTGTTTCGCACACATCTTGATAGAGCTTTTAAATTTCTGTAGTTTTTGTTCATCTTTTTTGAGTTTTAATACTCTAATATTAAAAGAAAAAATATTTTGTTTCGAAATAGAAAAAAAGATGTTATTAAATACACGTAGATGAATACAATTAACAAGTATCATGATTTCTTTTTGCCTAATGACAATTTTTTGGTTCTGAACTATTTATTAAGTCTTAATTTTTCTTTTTCTACTGACTTGAAATACTACTGATCGATAAGCGGATCATCTATGTCTCTAAATATAAATATTTTTACATATAATGTCCAAAACGAGCCCTTTTGCGTTTGCCTATTTCTTCCCCTGCTCCACTTTAGTTAGGTCGCCAGGTATGCAACATATCTTATAGTTTGCGTTAAAGTTCAGTGAAACCCTATGCCCTGTAGCTTTTAGGAAGTTCTTAAGACCTGTAATGGTTTTTATCTGCAGAATGAAGACTATTTTAGTGGGATATGCTGTGATCATTGCTTTTTTCAATGTAAGCTGTAGTTCTGTTGTTATCTTGCAATAGTTTGTGGAAATTGAATGTGGTGTACCTTGGTGGGGCATGGTCTTTATCGTCTTTTGCGACCTGAGGCAGTAATTTATCGTTAATTCTGCTCAGTTTCAGCTTTCTGGGCGATTATTTTGATTTTCCTTAATCGATGTAAAAGTAGTCTAGACTCTTTTTGTTCTGAAGTTGGACGTGTTCTGCAAATTAACTCTGTCTATATAGTACTTTTCTGCTTATCGAAGCCTACAGTTGGCTTTTAAAGCTATCTGCTAGCTTAGGTCCTACTATTTCCAAAACTCTGCTAAAATCGATTTGAAAGTAAAGACAATCGAGACTGCTGACCTACACTGTGGTCTATCTAGCCCCTCCGAACACTAACTATTCCTCTCCAAATAATCCAAAAGATGATAACACACCTATTTGAATGGCCTTTCGCATGGGCCTGAAATTATAAAGTGTTTTCAAGTCAGCAAAAGGTAAAACTGAATGGTCTTTCTGCATGGACTTCGATTGATACTTGTTTTTATCATTGTTAAGCTTCTTCATTAGTTTTCTTCTGTCTACATAAAAATCATTAGGATTTTATTGAAATAAATTAGCACTTTTGCTCATCTTGAGCTCTCCTTCGAGTAAAATAAAAAGATGAATGGCTTTCTATCCTTGAGAATATACAATTTAGTGTTTTCTTTTTTTGATTCGTTTCATGTTGAGGATAATCTCTGATATTTTTTAATCTTAAAGCTGTATTAAAGTATGTTTACTTTTTAAAAAGCTGCGATTTGTTTGATTCTCGTCACGTTGCTTGCCAACCTCTGCTTAAACGCCACTTCTAGCCAGTAGAACAAAAATGACATCTCTATAACAAAAACACTTGAAGCTTACAAAGCAAATACTCTATTTTTGCATTATTTTGTTGTGAGTCTCTGCTTGCCTCCGTATTACATGCTTATTCCAATTCTTTTGTTTATGTTCTGACATGCTTTTTTGTAGTCTTAGCCTCTTAGTACTGGTAGCTAGAAATTGTAGTCGCTAACGGGGAAGGAGTTTTTGCGTTGCAGATTTGATTTTTTACGCATTTACTGTCGTTAGTGTCTTGCTATGACTGTCAGCTGGTCGAATAGATCACTTGTTTATAGTCTGTCTGGATCAATTGTCTGCATCGTTGCGGTTTTCTGTGTTTTTTATTTGTTTTTAGATTTGGTCTAAACAGGCGGAAAAGGTTCGATCTGACTGTTTTATATTGCTAATTTTCCCTACAAGACTACTACCATATAGTTGAGCGCCATTTCTTACTATGCCAATATTTGACCCTACTCCACCATCTCTATCTTGGCATTTCTCAAGATTCCTTTAACAAACTACACACTTATACTTTAGCTCATTTCCCTTAAAAACTAGCATTTGCTGATCATCCTTAACAAACTTTGATTCTAACTCGGAGTGCGATACTCATAATTCTTCAGCAAAATATTATGAGCCTACTCGAACATCGATCTGCGGGATGCTTCTCTTTGTGTCTTGCTTAAACTCTGACTCATTCTGATCGACTATTAGTTCATTTGTTATGGATTGGGTTCTGAATGTTTCTCGTTCATATATTAATTTTATTGGAATTAAGACCAAATCATTCAAAAAAATCATCGTTTTGATCGACCCTAGTTCACCCTTATAAAATCTTATTGATAATTTTTAGTCTCCTCTACATTTTTAACAAAATCTGTTTGTGCCTTGACCATTCGATCATCGAGTTGCATCATGCATTATCGAGTAGTAACCATCATTTTCATTATCAAGAAAGGATCAGTTTCATCTTTGCTCAGATCGAACTATTTTCTAGCGCTTCGTCTTAAGATATCAGTCCATCTATCTCCTTTTTAGTTGCACCAGTCCATCTTGCCAGCGTATTTGTAGACGTCGCGATACAGTTTGAGCACTTAGCGATTGGGGAGTTTTTTCTGGAACATCATGAGTTAGGTTATGGGGCGGCTAAGCATTCTTTAAATTTTTGAACCTGGAGATGCCATTTGGTTAATATTATCTGTGATTATGATTATCGTCATAGGGTATTATCTATCAAAAGAGGTAAGTTTTCTCAGAATGCTAATAATGCCAGAAACTGCAACTAGATTCTGTATATGCTATAATATTTAGTGAAGTTATGCTTACTTTTTTGATAACAATATAATTTTGATGATTCTCTTTTTTGATTCTGTTAGTTATTTTTATAAAGAATCGACTTAAATCAGATACGACCAAGTATTCTCTTAATTCAGCCAACACAACCATGGATAACCAAATAGTGTTTCCACGCGTCGAAGAGCTAGAGGCAGCCTCTAGATTAGCAACATATGCTGAGAGATATAATTACTACACGACTCTCAGGCTACACCTCTATGGCTACCGCTAGCTTGTTGTTCTTGAATCTCTGTTCGATCGTTTTCCAGAATCAGAGTTTTGCAAGGAGTTGACAGATCGAATCGAAGATCAACGATAGGCGATTCAGCAAAAGTATTGTTAAGAATATTGGGCATAAAAGCGAAATTACTTGCAATCATTGGCGACCTGGCCTGCAAGGGCCTTGTAGTGGCTAGTTTACTAGTCGTATTCTTTGTTTTCTATGGGCCTGCACTCATTTCAGAGAAGAAAAACGAACAAAATTCGCAAGGAAACTCACAGCAACAAGAATCCGAATAGCAAAAACGATTTCGTTTAAACGAATCATATGGATTCCTTGCTGCTAGAGCCTTTACTTTTCTAATCGTAGGCTCATTCGCATTCATCCATCTCATCGTCTTAGTCAAAAAGAATTGTTGCAGTCAAGATAGAAGACCTCCACCTCCACCAGCACCATGAAGCATGATTGAATGCCTTTGTTAAATGCTATTTTTAACTGTTTTGTTTTTATTTTATTTGATTGTGTCATTGATAAGCAGTGGTAGAGTTCTCTTTCGGGCTATTCCATCTCATCAGATGCAGCGTAGTCGCGTACTGCAGGAATGGATTTGTGAGAATTCCAGCAAATGATTGAAAGCCATCTATAAAAGATATTTTTGCTTTATATTTTTGCTTTATTTTTTTATTTTTTTTCTGTGGTGCTCTTTTTTTGTTTTTTTTTCAAAATTAAGCAAAGATGTTTGTGTAATATTTTTTAATATACATAGTGCATGATACTATGCTTAATAATTTAAAAAATATTTGAATAATGAGCTTCGCCATCCTTGAACAATACGCACAAACCTTCCCCGCCTCAGCACAACTCCTAGGTTCGCTACCCCAACTCTACCACAACAAGTACCTCTTTCTAACCTAGACTCTGGAACGAACTTACCATCGCATGTCTTTAGTTCGTCTTCGCCCCCACTTCCAAAGGCAAAGTTACCTTTGCTTTCTATACTGATTTCGTCAAAAGATTCCAGAAAAATATCGATCCTATTAATCTGCTCAAAATCATCAGGGAAAGTTTGTTGTCATTGCCTCAGGCATAGGCACTTACTTTTATCGATAGTTTTGAGAAAGAAGTGAGTGGATAGGACAGTAAGATACTTCTCTGCGCATTCAGAGGGTTTTTCTTGTTGCCAGGGGACACTAGTGGAGCTCTTGAGCACTTGAACAAAGTCAAAGGATATATTGAAGGCAGGAGAGATGTAAATAGCTACATTTATTCATCGTACTACAGACTGGCATATACTTTATACGCAGCTAAAAGAAAATACAAGCAGTTTTACTTGTCAGCCCTACAGTTCATCGCATACACTCAAGCTCAAGAAATCGATGAAGCTTAGAAATTGAAACTACTTTTCGAGATGGCAGTGGCAGTACTAGTTTCTGATTAAATATACAACTTTTCGTAGCTTCTGGAGCAACCTATGCTAGTGTCACTCAAACAGAGTCAGTTTGCTTGGATGTACACTTTGCTTGGAGTATTCAACGAGGGTAACATCGCCCAGTTCCAGGCCACTACACTAACACACGTAAATATGTATTAAAAAAGGAAGAACTGAAGAATAATTTGCCTAAATTGCAGCTTAAAATCAGACTGATGGCCTTGATGGAGCTCGCTTTCAACCTGCCCAAGAACGATCGAGTTGTGACCTTTGCCACTCTCGCCAAGACCTGTCAGGTGGAGTAGAACAACGTTGAATTCATGGTGATGAAAGCTATGGCTCTTGGGCTCATCAGAGGCAGCATTAACCAGCTTACAAGTCAGGTCACTGTTACTTGGGTTGCACCAAAAGTGTTGGAAATACCTAGAGTAGCCACTATGCTGAAGAAATTCTAAGAATGGGAGCAGGGAGTCAGAGAAGTCGAACAATTAGTACAGCTCAAAGCATGATGATACTTGCCCATAAAATATATTTATATACTAAAAATACAATAAATATGATATAGCTATTAGTATTAAGGGTATTCACAGATAGTTAAGGCTAATAATTTTAATAAATGATCATGCTACGGGTGGGAAGTAAAAAGAAGTGCCAGTGGTGACAATCGGATAATACTCCTAAGGAAAAACTCCATGCACAAAAGACGGGTCACGCAAATAAGCACCAATACTAGCTCCTCTAGGTTTTCTTGAATTTCTTCGAACATTCACCACAGACCCTTAATCTCCAGATATACTGGGCTGGTTGGGCAACACAATAGTTTCTTCCTACCTCACTCTAGGTGGTCTTTGCGAACTTCGTTTGCTCACTACTGAACTAGTCTAGCTAAACTTGTCATTCGCTTTCCTCAAAGTAGCTTCTTCCTTCTTAGCTTACTTCTCTTTGATTCTGTTACGCATGATGACCATTTTGAGTTGCTGCTCCATCACAAAATTATTTTGCTGTATGAACTAAGAATCTTCTTTCTTGCTCATTGCTCTTTTGCGGATCTATCTCACCTTGTTTACTTTCTCCCTCAAGGCTTAAGTATGCTAAATTTATTTTATGTTGATTAGAGTGCTGTTCATTGATTTTTATTGTTTGGCTTTCTTGCGCATCACGGCTAAAGTATTTGCTCGTAGATCTTTCTGAGCTTATTTTTTTATAGTGGAGTCTTTGGTTGCTTGCACGACTCGTTATCTTTTTTATTTTTATATCAAAAATGACACTGTTTTGGACATTTCTTTGATCTTGGTCTGATCTCCCTCTACTTTGGAGGTGTCTAACCTTAATGGCTATGATTTTTCAAAAAAAGACAGTCTTTTATGGTTAATTCTGTTTATCTAGAGTCCTTCTGTTACTGTTTTTGTTGCTTTTTATATCTATTTTTCTTCTTAAATAATTTTTTAATCCTATTTAATATCTATATCTTTAGCTAGTATATGCTAGCAGTTGATAAACTCATAAATAAGTTCTTTGGGGTACTTTTGCGGAAAATTATGGTATCTTTTTTGATAAAACTCCACATTAATTGTAAAACTTTTTTATTTCTTTGCTCCTCTCAATGTTTAATTAGCGTAAAGAATAAGCCCTTCCTAGCGTACCTATCGATATATGATCGGACTTTCCATATCACTCAAAGTAGGTACCAAATCTTTAATCAACTTAACCTTTCTTTGCTGATCTAACTGCTAACCCCATATTTTAGGATGTTATCGCATCAGAGGAAACAAGTATACTTTTCCATATAGTTGGTAAGTCAACAAAGCGATTAATGATGCAACTATGGCTGCGTCTTATCGTTTTTGATATGTAAAACTTATGAATTCGATTTATTGTCTCAAAACTATACGTACTTCTGCCTTGTAGTGGAGTAAGTTGTATATGTCTATGTTTTGTTATTGGTAGTCTCGTCCTATCGATGTTCCTCCTAAAAATTGTGTCCTTATGAATGGATGGAAAATTGGTCTGAAAAATTATTAAGATGCTCCAAGAATATCAGCCCTGCTGATTCTGAGTCCCTTGTATAGCTGTCCTCGATTTCCACCACCATATATTCTTGGCATCTGCTTGTATATACTCATGGGGTAAATGAGCGTATTTCCTGTCAAAAGTTGTAAATCTAAAGTCAATTTTTTAGAAAAATAGTTCCTATGATGATATATTCTATCTCTAGTAAACCTTTGTATATGCAAAGCTGCTCTATTTTTGCGTATTCTGCTCTAAATGCTTTATTTTTGATTCTTGTTACTGATAAATCTTCGCCATGTCTTTTGGATAGTCACAGCTGCAGCAGTACGTTTGAGCTCATGCTAAAGATATACCAAACAAGGCTAGTCGTATCGTTGAAGAAGAGAAAGTACTTTGTTTTGACTGTTGTTTGGGCAAGTGAGGGCGTGATGGTTGTGGTAGTATATCATTCTTAACAGTTGCTTCATTACTGCCTCATCTTTGCATTAAAAGCACCATAATGATTGCTAGTATTATAACTGGGAAAATTTTTATAATCTTCTCTATATTTATTGACTTTTTTTCATCTGCTAAGGCGTAACTATTTTGTTAATATTCTTTATATAAGATATCTGCGGTATTCCCACAAAACCGGATTTAAAACTGCTATTAATCTTCCGTTTAAGCGTGACTACTGATTTCATGGCTGACCACAAGAAAGTACATATCGAAAAACTATGACTCGCTTTATCATACTTATTGGCATATATCTAAGGATCCACAAGTCGTATAGCTACGAACATTTTAGATTCATACATCGATGATTGATTGTAAATACATTATCTTTTGTTGAGTTGTTATGCGATTATGCTGAGAAAATTGTCAATTATGTGTTGCTGGCTTCGGTTGTAGTAGACTCTATTGCATTAAGATACGCCTCCGATATGATAGACTGAGTGAGCACCATTGAATAGTGTGTGTTTTAAGAGCATACGAGAGAGAAGTACTTTTCCCATCTTACGCTAGTATATTTTACGACGGATACGTTAGATCATGGTCTTTATAGGACCGTTTACCCGCATATTACGCAAAGTTACTATATACTAAGGTAAAGGCAGTAGCATATAGCTCTTGTCAATAGTTCCACCTACTTTTGGGACTTTTTTCATTGTATTTCTAACTTACCTTAGTCCATCGCTGAATTATCGCCATACAGTGAAAAAACTTCGCAAAGGATGTTCTTGGGTGATCAGTAATTGTGTTCTTTTTGATTTGTGAGTAGGACTAGGTGTCCCTCTGGGTTTCAATTTTGATCTTAGTGTGCTTCTGCTAAGTCCTTATGAAGATGGCGCGTGTCTCGATGAAGGTGACTGTCTCGAAGACAAGGCGTGATCATTTTTAGGCAAAAAGTGTTTCCAAGCTCTCTGAATGATGACTATAGGATTGTTAAAAGTCCACACATTATCGATATATTGTAGTTGCAAATTGAGAACTTTCAAATAATACGCTTATGAATTTTCCACAGATTTCCAGTTCTAAAGCAATTGAGTATCGGCATACTTAACTGGCCGTTATTTGAGCATAAGTGCACTTCTTTCCTATACTTGAATGATACGGTTATCTAGTAATTTCAGCGAAGGTAACATATTGATCAATTGATGTTGGTATTTTAGTCCTCCTTATAGTGGATTATGATGCAAGGTCATGTAGCAAAGTTGCTGGCATTATTTTAGACCATATATGCTGTCGATCTGGGATATTTTGTTGTAGTGCATCTGCAACACTTAAAGACCTTTTAATGCACCTAACTAAGCACCCTAGGGGAGTCTGGTTAAGTGGTTGTGGGATAGATCGAGTTTGATAAGTGAGACGCATCTATGCAAAAATTGCAAGTGGTTGTTCATAAGCTCGTTGCCTGCTAGAACTAGGATTTTTAATTTTTAGGGGGCGACTATTTTTCGGTTGAGGAGACTGTCACCTCGAGCTTTTACTTATTTTTGGGTTATCTACTTGCCCAGCATAATATAACTTAATAAATTATTCAAAGCAATAGCTATCATCATAACTCAAAAAATAATTTTAATTTTTTTACACATTTTCATCTAATCATCGCTTTTTCCAATATTTTTCTTTACAAATAACTTTCAGCCTAAGTTTTTCTGAGAGTTTCTTAGGCCTATCTGATTTGTATTTATATTTCTTATATACTTTTGATGATTTTTTGTTAGTCTGCGTTCATTTGTGCAATCTTTTTGTGTTTCTGAGTGTTGCTATTCAAAATTCCTACACTTTTTCGATATAATTCATTTACTTTTTGTTTGACCATTTGCACTACAGGTTTGTTTGATCCTAGCTTACCGGCTATCATTATCTGACTGAATAACTAGCTCAGCTATCCGTAGTCTTCGCAGTCGACTTCCGAGCCTTACTTGCGACGAGTCAACTGTCGCTTCAGAAAGGTCTTTCCTAGCCGATTTAATTTATCCCCGATGTTGTTTAAAGGTTGCTAGTGATCCTCTACTACAGTTTGTCTTACCTTTTTTAGCTTAAAAGTGACATCAATCTCTTAGTTATGCTCGTTTAGTAGCAATCTTATAATCATATCTTCTTCATTCGTTTATCTATACCTCTGGTTCTGCTACATGTACTAAAATATACTTAAAAATTATTTACCCATATCACAATCACTCCTTCAGATACTTAATCAAGTTAGTCTAGCTCTTGTGCATCATCATCCTCGTCTCCCTTGTCTTGCCCGTTTTCTTACCCCCTCTCAGCAAAGTCACCTGGCTTTTTTGCATATTTCCTCGCTTTGATTTCGACGCTTTGATCATCTGGTGACTGCTGTCTGCAGAAATCTGGAATTTTTTGCTACGAAGTGTATCTTATTTTTTTGGTGAGTTGCGCTGGACTGTTGTTATGGCGTCTTATGTTTATTTGAGCAGTTGTTGTGAAATTGGGAAGGACTCAGTTCGGTAAGGAAATGATTAAGTACGGCAGTACTATATTAAAGGGTCTTTATCCATTAATTAAGTGTACTAATAAAGACTGTCCTTCTATATTGCTTAAACTAAAAATTAAGGCGGCAGAAAATTAGTAGTAGCTCTAGGATTGCGTTTCATCGAGTCTGAATTTTTGGCCATCTAAGTAGGGATTTTTAGGTTTTATGCTTTTTTGAGCATAGTTTCCATAGGTCTAGCAGTTCTAGCTTTGCGTAGCTAAAAAAGTTACTAGTTTAGCTCTTGATTTTTGGTCTATAAGTAGCGTATGATGCTATTTAGCCCTTAGACTTCGGCTCTTTGCTGGGCTGCTTTCTTTTTGAAAAAATCAATAAGACTGCGTTTCTGGTCTCGTTATTGCCCCACCACACGTATCTATTGCTTCAACATAGCATTTTCTTATTGAAGCTGCCGTATTGTACCCTCTTTAGCCTAAAACTATTTGTGCATATTGTTCTTCTATTGTTAACATTTCAACTCTAAAATTTGTTTTTATTCAAGCAAAGTACTCAGGATGGCTTGTAGTTTGGGCATCATGTCTTGACATAAAGATAACGCTAGTTGCGAGTCTTTGGGTTACGATGGGGGAAATAGGACGGCTTTCATGGTTATTTTATTAGTTTATTATATCGAAAAGGAAGCAGCTATAACCAGCTAGTCTAAGTATAAGAAAAATAAAAAAAAATCGATGATAAATATCCAAAAATAAAAATATTTTTATATTTGATGTAACTTAGGTGATCTCTCTATTGTGAGCTTGATTGTTGAATTTTAATTAAGTATAATATTGCATCAATGAACGCCAAAGTCAACTAAGTCATGTAGAAAGCCATGCAGGCCAACAACCAGAACATCGCTACTCTCGAGCCTATCGTAGACGCTAAAATGGGTACTATTGTCGATTCTTGTTTCGCTCGCAACACCTCCAACGCCGACCGATTTGCAGAGTGCATCGCCTAAAAAAACAAGAAAGTCGAGTAAATCATGAAATCGATGGAACTAAAATTGTTCTTCTTTACAAAGAAAGCCAATGAGTGTTTGAATGCTAACAGAAGTGTTGCTGACTGTGCGACTGAGGCTGAGAGTGGATTGAAGGCTTCGATCGATGGCATCAAGAGCAGCATTGAAAGATTGTGATAAGAAAACTTGTCTTTATGCACATAAGTATACAACAGTATTAATAAAAGTAAAAAGATTTTAACGAAATATGAGCTAAGAGTCATCTTACATTATGTTATCCACATATCTATCGTACACATTAATAATCAAGAATCTTTTTGAAGAAAAAGCTTTATATTATAAAATTAGTTTAAAACGACTAGATATGTTAAAGTAGATTAAGTAAGGCAAGACGATCATCAGTAATAGTTGTCCTCGCATACAATAAGCTGCACTACTAGAGGGATAAACTTGGTTTTTTGTTCTCCCAGCATTGCTTTGGCAGTCTCGTAGTTCTAATCTCTTTCTTCCTTGACCAAACTATAAATGTCGTAGAAACGGTCTCCGATTTGCTACTATAAATACACTCTAAGTGCCTAGATCTTGCTACCCACCGTGTCCTGGTTAGCCACACCTGGCACTCGTTCCATATTGAGGTATTTGGGCACAACTGGTTCTTACTTGCCTGCATTTCTTTATTATTTTTTATCTCTAGGCAGCTCCTACTCAGAATGTTAACCTTTCATGCATCTTTTCATGTCTCTAAGTAGCAGTCCGTAGCCTTGTTCTTCTAGAGTCTATTATTACTCAAAAACGCTTTTTTAATGGTTACTTTTCTTGTGAGGTTTATCCGTGCTTTGATCCTTTTTGAGGCTTCTAGAAGTGTTGATGTCCTATCTTAGAGGCACTCTTTTTGGCATTATTTTGTTATCTTTAGACGTATCTGAAGTCTAAATCTTTTTCTTGAATCCAAGTCCTGAATTATTCTTGCTAACAACTTCTATTTTCTTTTCTCGACTGCTTTCTTATTTCTTCTTGAACATGATCACTTTTTATTTCGAAGGCTTCTTGTCTTACTTGCGTTAGGCTATAAGTAACTCTTTTTGCATCGTACTTTCTTTTTCTAACTTTAGCTCATGAGTCTTTATTGTGCTTGAAAATAGTTCGTTGATCTTAGCTTTCATAAACGGCATCTCTAAAATTTTCTTGATTGAGGGTCTTTTGTTAGGATCTTTGGTTAACATTTCAGAAAGAAGTTTCTTTAAATCAGGACTATAGACCTAAGGTAAGGGCGGATAGGTTCCTTTTAGAATTTTCTGAACTAGTCCTTTCATGTTTTGTGCATCAAAAGCGTGGTTAAGTGTGGCTATCTAGTAAAAAATGCAGCCCAAACTCCACACATCTGACTTTTGATTGTAAGGCTTTTCTTGGCAGATCTAAGGAGACAAATAGTAAGGAGTGCCTATAGCTGTATTAGCGCAGTCATAGGTATGTTGCAATACTCTTGCTATTCCGAAATCTCCGATTTTTATATCATCCTTTGAAGTCAAAAAGATGTTTTGAGTCTTGAGATCGCGATGCAAAATCTTCTTATCATGAACATAGTTAAGAGCCAAAGCCATCTGCACGAGCCAAGTAACGATCTGATGTTAAGGAAATAACGTTCCTATTTATTTTTGCCTAGCTATCTTGTGGAACATATCACCGCCCTCACAGTAGTCCATGACGATACAAAGACACCTAACTCATACAAAAAGTACATTTTTTCCATAAAAGACTATCGATATGTGACGATATATGGGTAACGCATGACCTTTAAAAGATGGACTTATAGTAGTGCTTATTCAATTTGTTTTTGATCCATTTTGGAGATGTCGATGATCTTCATGATGTACTGTTTCTTGCTCTTTTTGGACTCAACCAGCACTGCGTAACCGAAACTTCCTTTGCCTACGATTTTAACCTTCCGGTATTTTTACATTCAAAATTATATTATCCAACGAATACAAACAATCATTAACTTTTAATTAATTTTTACTTATTTACAAAAAACTTGAAAATTTTAAATATAAGACTGATTCACTTAGTAAACTGCTCAGATAATCTTCTACGATTGTATGCTTTATTATGAATACTCAATAGATCATCGTTTCTAGCCAATCTATATCATTACTAATAAAATTATGAAACAAACTAATTAATCCCCCCAGGCCTCCAAGACGACTCCCCTACCTTAGAACCCTCGAAAAGCAGCCACTCGTTTCAAGTAGATGAACAACCAGATCTAAATGATGAAGCGAAGGTTCAAAGTGCTCCAGGGCCAGGAAGATTACAACCGATATCGCACTGTAGACAACTAAAGACGCATCAACCAACACGCTAGCTATCACTAAAAAATTACCAAAGATAGATAGCAACTCAGGAAATCATTAGAAAAAGTTAATGATATCAGTTAGGTCAAGGAAAAGACGGTTCTGATGCGCGAACAGTTGAGGGATAGACTGAGGTCAGTCAGAAATTCAATACTTGAATAAAGGACGTAAAGATATCAGACAGTTCTTCAACAGTAGCAAAATCATTAGGAAAAAATAAAGCAAAATAAAGAGAGAGATCATATCGATAATCGTGATAAAAAACTATCAGTTCAGCGTGATGAATAAGTAAAGAGGGAATCGCTCAGTCGACATCAAGAAGAAAGAGTCCGCAGTATTAAAGTCAACAAATCTATCGACGCATAGCGTATCAGCAAAAAGACTGAAAAAAGATAACAAGAGCTGGAGAAACTGCTGGCTTATGAGAAAGAGCTTATAGAAAAGAATTCAGTGAGTCTGCAAGCGAGTCAACTGATGAAAAATAAATTCAATTCTGTGTTTCCAGGTGTGAATTCTAAACTGCCAGAAATAAGGGCGAGAACTAACAATAGCCAAAACAGCAAAGGCACTCTGACTATGAGCAGCGAAGGAGTCATCATCCTCTGATTTTTGTTATTTCATAAAATATTATGCTTACGATAGCCACTCATACAAATAAATTTTACTTGCTTTCGACATTTTCTAAGGGAATTTTAAAAGCATTCGCTTTTATTTCTCAACCGGTTAGCTCTTTAAAGCTGATTTCGTTTATTAAAAGGGTTAGTCTAGGATGATAGGATTAAATATTAATCCATCGGAGTTATATTTATGTCCATTAATGTTTTTAATTGTCGTCAAAGATGTTCAAACGCTCCCTTCAAACCTTTACACGACTCTTCAGCAATAAAAAACTCTCCTCGCAGTAGTGCATGCAGCTCTAGAATGAATATGGCTGCCATAACTACCATCCGCTACCTATCGTTGTGGACTCAGCTCAAGGAATATATGTCAAAGATTGCTAAGGTACACCTCAATCTACTCAGGCAAGCAGTATATTGATTTTTTGTCGGCCTATTCAGCTCTCAATCAGGGTCACTTGCACCCAAAAATCTTAAAAACTTTTATCGAGCAGGCTCAGAAAGTTACCTTAACTTCCCGAGCAGTCTACAACTCGCAACTAGGAATCGCCTAGAAACGACTTCATGAGATCTTCGGCTACGATAAAGCGCTATTCATGAACTCTGGAGTCGAAGCTGGAGAAAGTGCGATTAAATTCGCAAGAAGATGGGGATATAATAAAAAAAAAGTCACTCCGGACACTGCTACAGTACTGTTCGCCAAGGGTAATTTCTGGGGCAGAACTATAGCTGCTTGTGCGAGTTCTGATGACCCTGACAGATATAGAGATTTCGGACCTTTTAATGGACTTCGATTCAATTTAATCGACTACGGCAGCGTTGAAGCACTGGAAGCATAACTTAAAAAAGACAGCAGTATAGTGGGCTTTTTCGTATAGCCAGTTCAAGGCTAAAAAGGAGTAGTTATTCCACCAGCAGGTAAAACACACTCAATATAGGTTACTTAAAGAAAGTCAAGCATCTCTGCTAGAAATACAATGTTTTGTTGATCGCTGATGAGGTTCAGACTGGTCTTGGAAGGACAGGAAAGTTGTTGGCTTCCATGCATGAACAAGTACGACCAGATATGGTTCTTTTGGGCAAGGCTCTTTCAGGTGGATTCATGCCAGTTTCTGCAGTGCTTTGTGATAATCATATCATGGATAACATCAAGCCAGGAGAGCATGGATCTACGTATGGAGGCAATCCTTTGGCTTGTGCCGTTGCTGTCAAGTCTCTAGATGTGCTAATCGAATAAAAAATGTGTGAGAATTCAGCAGCTATGGGTGAATATTTGCTGAGTAGTCTCAAGAAGACTCTTGTCCACGAGAAGTTGACCTAGATTAGAGGTCAAGGACTATTCATCGGAGTCGAGTTTGCCCCAGGAGACTATGCATATACTTTTTCAAAAATCCTTCTTAAAAACGGCCTGATAGCCAAACCAACTCAAGGCAATATAATTCGATTCGCTCCACCCCTAATAATAACAAAAGCCCAAGTTGACTAAGCCCTACAGATAATCCATACCTCATGGAAATAATTCATTTCTAAATGATACAATTCATAAAAAAAATCACTAAAAACTAACCCTCTCTTATACATTCATTATCATCAATACAAATCTTAAAGAGACGATTGAATATCCTTAGATTGATTGATAATCAGTCTATTTCATATACTATAGCTGAATCACAATAACAAATTTATTAACCAAACATGGAACAAAATACAAAACAAATGGTTAGGGCGTTTCCTATGCCGAATATGAAAACACGCTCGAGACAGCCTTCACCTTCGTCTCAACAAATTCCAGCTCAAATCATGCATGTAGCCACTCCTCATCATTTAACAGTACCTCCCAATACTTTACCCCCACATGCTTTTCCTAAATATTTTCCACCCAAACCTGCAAACAGCAATACGACTAACCCGACTGCTAGTATATCTTCTAAGAGCAGAAAAACTTCATTCAATTCAAGCAAATAAGTTTCAGTCGACCATCTCAAAAGACTAAAAACAAGCGTAATGCAGCATTAGAGCAAAATTCAACCAACACAGGGTGCTAGAACCTAACGATAAAAATAAATTGTATAACAAAATATTCTTCAAAAAGTTCCTAGAAAAGAGTCTTTGCAAGTTGAAGAAAATAAAACAACCAGTCAACATCTGATCAAAACCTCAGCCATCTTTCATAGACCACAAACTATGGCTAACTAAATAAACGCTTAGAAGCAATAAAAAAAGTTTAATTTTCCATCAGAATGGATAGCAAAACAAGCCAACAGACAGCGAAGCACTAATCGATAAAAATAGTAAAGAAGAGTAAGTTTGTAGGGATAAATCAATAAAAGAAAACCAAGTTTTATAGTATCCAGGTAAACTTCAAAAGAAAAACAAGAAAATAAAGAAGGTGGCAGTCAGAAAGGATGGTTCAAGAGTGGCAAAGGTAGCCCAGACAAAAAGAACAAATAGTAGAAAATTTAACCGTTTTCTTTTGAAAGATTTTCGATGTCGCCGACTCGTATAAAAAATAAGCGGCAAAATGCATAAGAGTTCACCATTCGACTTGATACAGTCAAGTAAAATATCAACGATAGTAACTAAATTGTCAAGGCTAAGTTTTTTCTCAACAAAAACAAGAAAAAAGCAGTCGAGTACCCACAGCGTTAGTTCACTTTCAGTGATTTTTAGGTGATAGACAAGATAGGAAAAGGTGCTTTCGGAGACGTTCTTGTAGCTTAGTAAAAATTGACAGGTTTCATGGTCGTTTTAAAGAAACTTCAAAAAAAAAAGCTGAGATAGCTACACCTATAGTAGCATCTTCTTCGTTAGATAAAAATCCAAAGCTTTCTAAAACACCAACATCTGACCTCTTTATACGGTTTTTTCTGCGATGAAACTTATATCTATCTGATAATGTAACTAGTCCCTGATGGATCGCTTATGCAGGTAAAACGAAATAAAAAATTGTCTGAATAATAGACAGCTAATATAATGAAGCAGATTTGTATGGGTCTATAGTACATGCATAAGGAAAATATCATTCATCGTGATATTAAGCCTTAGAACGTGCTCGTAAATCAAGTAAAAATGAATGTATTTAGGATTATGTCAAAATTGGTGATTTTGGGTGTTCGGTGTATTCGAGAGACTAGCGCAAGACAGTGGTAGGCAGTTTGGCTTATTATAGTCCTTAACAATTAAAACAAGGATTTTATGATTAAAAAATTGATGTTTGGAGTGTCGGCATCATGGCATACTAGATGCTATTAGGCAGAAGTCCATTCAAAGATGATATCATCAAAATAGCTAAACAATAGGTATAGCCTTAGCTACCAGATCTTACCTTCCCAGTCGATCATTATTTGAGTCCAGCTGCTTTGTCTTTTCTAAAGAGAATGCTAGCCAGAGATCCAGGGAAAAGAATGAATATAAAGGATGCATTAAGACACTAATTTATTACAGGAGACGGAAGATAAACTTAGTAGTGACGATAATTGTCTAAAGCTTAAATGATTTTTAATGTGCATAGCCTATCTTAAATAAACTCTATTTTTTTCAATATTTTAGCTTAATATTGTGTTGTTAATGTACGGCGCAGACCGAAATTGTATGATTATATTATTCCCACAACCCCAATGAGCAAACTATCCCTCCTTCTAAACCAATAAAAGCTCTAATAGCTAACAACCATGGTCAAAGGAATCGCCTAATAAAACTCAAGAAAACTATAAGACATCCTAGGCTAACGCATGAACATAGGAACTGCCAATTTAATGAGTACTTTCCTTTTAAAATAGATTTATACAACACATCAGTATAGTAATGGTATTCGAAGCAATCGACGATGGATAATTTGTGCAAGTTTGCGCGTAGATGAGGGGTTATTTAGTTAGCTTGATGGATTCGGTGCAGGAGTTGTTGGATTAACAACAGAGGATGGGGGAAGATAAAGAGGAACAGGCTTAGATTAGAGCAGGGATGCAAAGGGAGATAAATAGTCTAAGGGTAAGGGTTGAGGTATACAGGCTAGTCAGGAAAAAATGAAGATGGAAATGGAGTTTTCAGTAAGAGAAGTAGTCACGTAAGAAAGACATGTAGTCGCATAACAAAAAGATGTAATGAAAACGAATGAATTAAATAAGAAAATGCAGTAATAAGCGTAGACTCAAACAGACTAAGAAAAGATTAGGATATACGAGTAGGCTGAAATAAAATAGAAAGAAAATATAAAAATCCCTGAAAAAGTTGTAATTGAACAAGCCGATCAATAAATGCAAACAACATTATAAGTAGAAGACAAATCTACTTAATGTCTGCTATAAATGAAAGATCAGATGGTAACTTGTCAAGCAGAAACCATATAGCAAGCTGTTTCTATTATAATTTAGAGATCGGAAAATAGCGTGAATGCAGTGATTCAAACAAAAGAGTATGCTACCAATACTGAAGAAGAAACTTAAAAGATTATTAAAAGATAAACAATTTAAAGCAGTGTTAATGCAGTCATCGAAACCCAGTAGTTTGCCATCAATACTGAAGAACTATAAACGAAAAAGGTTGATAAAATTAATACCATATAACGCAGTGTTAATGCAGTCATCAAAACAACTTAGTTTGCCATCAACACTGAAGAACAATCAACAAAGCTCATTTAAAACATTTAATCTAAAAAAATATAATAAAAGAAAACAGATTAGATTGAAAATTCTTTGCAAAAATAGCTTCAAGAACTCCA